>Ga0315334_10000693_pt1 | contig 20421 bp, 20 predicted proteins | sample M150034915metaG_FD_205555 | JGI IMG/M metagenome (GOLD analysis project Ga0315334, IMG submission 205555) | Ammonia-oxidizing marine archaeal communities from Monterey Bay, California, United States - M1 500m 34915 | ecosystem: Environmental > Aquatic > Marine > Intertidal zone | place: USA... | reverse complement strand
CACAAGAAACAGAGTCAATCACAAATGAACCATCTGTTCCGGTATTACATGTTGCATCAATAGACGAGATGTCCACATTAACATTTGCCACATGAACCGTTACCTCTTCGGTTGTTGCACTGTAACAGCCGTTATTATTACTTGCAACATAAAATGAATAATCCCCTGCCGTATTTGCATCAGGCAGAACACTCGTTCCAACCGCTTCTAATGGAGTTCCATTCCCGAGAACTGTTCCTCCTGATGCCATGTCAAACCATGTCACATCAATAAATTCAGTAGCCTCATAACGTATCAATCCGTTATAAACTCTCGGATTAAAGGTGCAACCAAAAAGTGTACCTCCGTGCCCTTGAATAAATTCCATATTTGCATCAGAAGCAAATACATCTCCTGTAACGGTTCCATTCGTATAGCTTACACCTGCTCCTGCAGCTCCCATAATTAGGTGAAACGAATACGTTTCGCCAGCAGGGATGGTAATATTAACAGGAATAGGTAAATCGGTATAATTAGGAAAAGCAGAAACGACAGTTGCAGCAGAGCCAACAAGTGTCCAGCCCACAGCGCTCGTATTAGATCCTGGAACATTCAAATAGTTATCCGGACGGTAATAAATTTCTGCTGAGTTTGTTCCTGTGTTCATATTAATAGCAAAATCTTGAATAGTCACTTGATTTATTGCAGTAATGGGAAACATTACTCCAGCTTGACCGTTACCAGCAGCCATAGTAGTTAGTAGTGAATCAAGTCCTGTAACTTCACCAACTGCCGCAATCATTACAGATGTGTCGCCCAAACACGCGTATACATCGGGTTCATTTACAATGGCCCCAAATGGGATTACGGTTTCTGTAGTGTTAATGGTAATTGAAATTGGACTACTTTGTAGTGAAGACGCATCCATTACAACGACACTATATGTTCCAGCAGTTAATCCTGGCGCGGGGCCAAATGCCCCACCATCCACAGAAAAGGTGAAAGGAGCAGTACCGCAGGCTACAGCATCGATTGCAAATGTTCCGTTTGTATATCCAGTACATGTTTCATCTTGAACGGACAAGGTTACATTTACATCACTTATATTGAGCGTTTTTTGTGTTGCACTACTTTCACATCCGCCATTTGACTGTGTAACAAAAAAGTCATATGTTCCTACGGAAGCTGTGGGCATAACACTTGAACCAACAGCTTCAAAAGGAGAACCTGTTCCAAGTAAAGTACCCCCAGGAGCATCATACCAGTTTAAAGGGTATACACCAGGAGGAACGTCATAATCTATTGCATCTCCGTAATTTCCAGAAAAGACGGTGGTGCCATTATTATCCACTATTTGAAAAGAAACCTCATTTTGAAAGGCCCCAGCATCCCAGAGAGCAGTAATAAAATCTCCTTCAACAACATTGAAAGTTGCTGATCCTGCATTTCCTGCCGCAAGTGTAGCACTTACAAGGAGATTGCCATTTTGATCGTAAATATTAATCACATTTCCATTCCATCCATCACCCCATGAATCAACCATATTAATGGTATATGTCAATGATAGGCCACTCGCCGTAGCTTCTAATGGAATTGATGCAGCTCCACTGCAATAAGATAAAGGTGAATCAGTTGTTGGTGGATTAGGTATTACTGTATTTGCCGTACCAATGGCAACATTTATTGGTGAGCTTTGTAGGCCCCCTGCATCTTCAACAATGACAACATAGTTTCCAGGTGTCATATCTGTTGGTGCAGGACCAAAAGCACCTCCATCCACTGAAAAAGAGAACGGGGCTGTACCACAATTTACGCTAGCAATTGAAAATGTACCATCAGCGTTGCCTGTACACGACTCATCCTGTTCAAGTAAGACTACGTTCACATCCGTAACATTTACAACTAGCTCAACAGCACCACTTTCAGTACAGCCAACTCCAGTTTGAGTCACGTAAAAACTGTAAGACCCGGTACTCGCCGTAGGCATCACACTTGTGCCAACTGCTTCAAACGGAGATCCAGTACCCAGCGCTGTTCCACCAGGAGTATCATACCAAGTTAAAGTATAGGGCCCAATCTCAGGTACAGTGTAATCAATCGTTGCTCCAAAAAGACCCGAGAACACCACGGCTCCATTATTGTCAACAATATCAAATGAAACTTCTCCCGTAAATGAACCAGTAACCCATGTAGCCGTGAGAAGGCTTCCTTCAATAACGGTAAAAGTTTCAGAATTTGAGCCCCCTTGAGTTGCAGTAATGGTAGCTGTTATTATAGCTGCTCCATCACCTAATATTGTGATTTCATTACCATTCCATCCATCACCCCATGAATCAAACATATTAATGGTATAAGTCATGGAAGGATCTGTGCCAATTGCTTCTAAAGGAATTGAACTAACGCCTCCACAAAATGCTTGAGGAGAGTTCACAGTTGGGTCATCGCACTGTGCACGATATATCGAAACACTGGCAATAAAGCCAAGCGTCAAAAGTAAAATTTTTTTCATGTAGGTTAGTATTTAGTATTTTAGCTAAATTATGAATTAATTGTGACACTTAAATATTAATTGTTAACTAACTTTGCGTAAATATTCATCGATACAATGGATTTGTTAAATAAAACAGCTTTAGTTTGTGGAAGCTCACAGGGAATTGGAAAAGCGGCAGCAATTAGACTGGCAAAATGCGGTGCATCCGTTATCCTAGTTGCTAGAAATGAAAACAGATTAAATTCAGTACTTCAGGAATTGCCAATGATTCATGAAAATCAAAAGCATGAATTTTTGGTGGCGGATTTTACAGACACCTTGAATTTGAAGGTTAAAATTGATAAGTTTGTTTCTTCTGGTAAGACGGTTGACATTTTAGTGAATAATACAGGAGGCCCTCCTGGCGGACCTATAAGGGACGCTACTCCGCAGGAGTTTCTTGATGCCTTCAATCAGCATCTAATTTGCAATCATATTTTAGTTCAGGCGATTTACCCAGGCATGGTCGAGAACAAGTATGGCAGAATAATTAATATCATTTCTACATCTGTAAAACAACCTATAGAAGGACTGGGAGTGAGCAATACAGTAAGAGGAGCGGTGGCAAACTGGAGCAAAACATTGGCAACTGAGCTTGGGCCATTTGGCATTACGGTAAACAATGTATTACCCGGTGCCACGGCTACGGAAAGACTTACTAATATTCTGCATAATGTGGCAAAGAAGATTGACGGAACAGTTGAAGATGCTGAAAACATGATGAAAAATGTAACTCCAGCTAAGCGATTTGCTCAACCTGAAGAAATTGCAAATGCAATTGTTTTTCTTGCATCACCTGAGGCAGGATACATTAACGGAATTAATCTTCCAGTAGATGGAGGAAGAACTAAGTCTTTATAAGATTTATTTAATCGAATTTTTACGGTAATAATACCTCAATGAGATTAAAAAAGGGACTCCTATAAGGAGACAAAATGCTAAAGCATAGCCTTTTTTCGTGAGGTAAAAATCCAACACTCCATTCATTTCGTTTTCTTCGTATCCAAGCCCAATAAAATACGAGAGACTCAAAGGAGCAGAGATGGTTCTGGTAAATCCATTATTTGTCTCAATAATTTCTCCTGGAAATAAATTAAGGGGAAATACAAACAAAATAAACCCTATTAAAATAAAACTAAGTGCAAAGAGGAAAATCGACTTCTTGATATTTGAATTCATTGTTTCAAAGATAAGCCTTATTTTAGCTTCACAATCTTATGACGACTAAGGGACTTCATATAAACAAGCAACGCTGGAAATTCATATTAGCATTAATGGTGCTATTTGTAATCGTTGGGACCCTGTTTTTATCAAATTTATTTATCTCAAAGATTGCGCAACGGGAGAAGGATAAGGCAAGTCAATGGGCAGAATCGGTTAAGAAAAAAGGAGAACTGGTTGAACTGAGCAATAACATTTTTATTGAGCTGAAAAAAAAGGAAAAAGAAAAAATAGGTGTTGTTATTGATGCCTATAGGATTAAGATGGAAAAATCTGATGACTTGTCTCAAAATCTAGATATTGTTTTCAGTGACTCTATAATAAGTGCGAATAAGGACATTCCGGTAATTGTCCTTTATGAAGGCAGCACAGACCCTGATGGGAATGATGGGATGAATCAGTTTTATGATGAAGGAATAACCAAACTGGAAAAGGATTCGATATGTATGGAAATGGCGGAGAAATGGAAAAACCAAAGTCAATTTTATCAAATTGAATTTTACGCTGGTATGTACCTCAATTTTTATTATGGTAATTCATCTGAATTGTCAAGATTGCAAAAAGAAAGCAAGTCTTTGATTCAATCTTTTGAAATAGAAATTAGCGAGAATAAAGGACTGATACCTGTCATTCTATGGGATGAGGAAAACAACGAAGTTGTGGCATCAAATGTAAAGGGATCCAAAAGCGAATTAGCAGCATTAAAAAACGAATGGAAAAGTAAAAATAAACCCTTGAAATTTGATTTTGGATCTGGTATAAAAACATTGTATTATTCTGATAGTCCTGAGCTTACATACCTTCAATGGGTGCCTTATATTCAGTTTATTGTTCTTGGCCTGATTATTCTTTTAGGGTACTTTATCTTCTCCACATTTCGAAAAGCAGAACAAAAAAGAGTTTGGGCGGGCATGGCAAAAGAAACTGCCCATCAGCTCGGAACTCCCCTTTCATCGCTTTTAGGTTGGCAAGAACATCTGGAAAGTATTAATGTAGATTCAATGATAACTCGTGAAATGAAAAAAGATCTTCAACGACTCGAACGAATAACCGATCGATTTTCGAAAATTGGATCAGAATCAAAATTAGAGGATGTCGATATAGTCAAAACCATTAATCAGAATTTAGAATATTTGAAAGTGCGCTTGTCGAATAAAGTAGAAATTACGATGGAATCTTTACTGGAAAAACACATTCGCGTATATCATAATCAATCGTTGATGGATTGGGTCATAGAAAACTTATGCAAGAATTCAGTAGATGCTATGCAGGGAGTTGGACTCTTGAGTATTCAAGTAATCAATGAGAAAAAATTCGTGCACATTGACATTACCGACTCAGGAAAAGGAATTTCATCGAAAAACCAGAAAGCGATTTTTGATCCTGGTTACTCCACAAAAAAGAGAGGCTGGGGGCTCGGTTTAGCCTTGGTAAAAAGAATTATTTGCGAACACCATAAAGGAAAAGTTTTTGTCTTAAAATCTAAGGTGAATCAGGGTACAACAATCAGGATAAGTTTGCCTATTTCGCATCAAGAAACCCTTTCTTAAGCTCATCGACAACTTCTTTAACGGATTTTATTGAATTGACATATTCTATTGATGGACCCGCACACCATACTGTTTTATACGTTGTTGAAAAAGCAGCTTTTTGAAGTCTTTTCATGCCTCTCATAAAGGTAATCGCTTTGAACCATTTTTTTAACCTTTTATTTTTATTTAAAAATCGCTCCAAAAAATTCTGAGATGTTCCGATTTTTTCCACATAGGGAGTATTTATTACTGTACATGGAGTTCCTGATAATTTAGTGGTCAGAACAATGTCTTTAGCACCATAATTAACACAGGCATCTTTGTATTCCTTAGAAACCGGTGCTTCTTTCGTAGCAATAAAGATGCTTCCCATTGAAACTCCACCTGCACCTAAATCAAGCATGTCCTTAATTCCTTTTCCATCGCCAATCCCTCCAGCAGATAAAATTGGAATTGAGCATGCCTTTTTGAGTGCCGGAATAAGCTCTTTGTATGAAGATGGGCCCGCATGACCACCAGCTTCCTTATTCACTGCAATTATGCCATCTGCACCGAGCTCTTCTACCTTCTTTGCATACTTCACATCTACGACGTCGCAAAAAACTTTAACCCCATACTTCCTAGACATCTCAATAGTTTCTTTTGGAGATCCAAGTGAAGTTATGAAAAAAGAGATTCCCTCTTCACAGCATACTTTAAGCTGTTCTTTGTATAAAAAGTTTGATTTGTTTACAATTAAATTTATACCAAAGGGGCCGTCTACAGTATTTTTTATTTTTCGAATAGCCTGTCTTAATTCTTCTACTGTTCTATAGTTTAAGGCGGGAATAGCTCCGGTGATACCATTGTTAATGGCCTCTATTATCATTTCTTCATTTGAAACCAAAAACATCGGAGCCATTATAACAGGGAACTCAATATTTAACATTTCACACAGTTGCGCTTTTTTTGTCATTATCTTTGGTTAAAATGAGCTCAAAAATACTTAATTAAAAATAGATTACATAGATGCGAAAAGGAATACAGGTCTTATTTTTCATATGTATACTCTGTCCTGAGGGGTATTCTCAGGAAAGTAAGAATTTAATAGAGGACTCTGTAAAATATACAAGGTCTATGATTTTTGATGATGTTATCCATATGATGTATCACCATACTGATTATGTGGATGTCGATATTCTTGGATTTTCAGAATTTGGTCAGGCTATTCCTATAATGAAAATCCACAATTCGAATAATAGCCCTAAGAAAAGGCCGGTTCTTTTTGTGGCAAACCTTCATGCCAGAGAATTCTATAGCTCAAAATTTATCATGAAATTCTGCAACCAGTTTTTACTTTCTCTTAAGAATGAATCAGGACTATATAAAAATGCAGAAAGCTATCTTGAAGTGTATGACATGTATGTCATACCACTAGCCAATCCAGACGGATTAAAAATCGCGCAAGAGGACTGGGAAGGAATAGAAGATCATCGCGCTGATATTAATAAAATAAAGAGAATTGGGCCCTTTTCAGACTGGAAGGCAAATGGCAAAGGGATTGATTTGAACAATAATTTTGACGACGGAAATTTTCATTTAAAACATGGTAGATTGTTTGAAGAGACTCCGGCTTCTCAGGGCCATAAAGGAGATTATCCGGGTCAAGCCATTGAGGCGAAACTAATTCAGGATCTTGTTGATTCTATTCGTCCAGTTCTGACCCTTTCTTTTCATACCAAAGGGGATGTTCTTTTTTGGGCCGATAAAGGCACACACGATAAGTTCAAGGGATTAGATACCAAATTAAACAAACGGGTATCCCGTGAATGCGGATTGATAATGGCCAGAGTTTCTCAAAACCCAAAAGATTATGCCGCGGGTCTTGAAAATTACGTACGTGCGAAAACAGGAACAATTGGCGTTTGCGTGGAGCTTTCTAAACCCAATAACAAAGACGCTCAGCATCCACCTGAAAAATTCAATGAGTTAGTATGGAAAAAATGCAAAAGACTTCCATTGATTTATCTGGATGAACTATCAAAGCATTATGACGACTATCTATTCCTTTTTGAATGAGAAATTTGTGAAGGGAGTCACTATCTTCTTGTGTCAAAAATTACCACTATTGAATAGAAACAGAAATGATGTTAACTTTGTAATTCAAATTAATTTACATGAAGTTATTCTTTATACTTTTATTTATTCTAGTCATTAATACAGAGTCCTTTGGACAAAAAATATTTACAGTGGATTATGCCAGTCAGGCCGATGTAAAGGTTTTTGTGGTTGACTATGAAAGTCAATCAGATTTAAAAGTGTACAAAGTAGATTATTCAAGTCAGGCCGGGAAAAATGATGGGAACTGGTTCTTTGTGGATTACTCGAGTCAGGCTGATAAAAAAATCTTCTTTGTGGATTACTCGAGCCAGGCTGATCTGAAAATTTACTTCGTAGATTATAGAAGTCAGGCTGGATGGAAGAATTCTTCCAAAAAGCACATCTTGTATTGACGGTGTGATTGATTACCTTGAATATTTGGCTGTTTTTTCAGGCCTTCTTTATCTTATCCTTATTTCAAAGGGGTTAAAGTCAGGATGGGTTTTTGGAATACTGTGCGCCATAATCTACACGTACATGACATTTATAAATAGATTGTATTTTCAATCTCTTTTACAGTTTAGCTATATTTTTCTTGGATTTTGGGGATATGTAAATTGGGGAAAAGAAAAAACAATTCAAATTAATGCGCTGTCATTAAAAACAAATTTAGGGTTATTGGTCATTGGCATATGTCTTACTCTTGGGTTTAGTTACATCCTGTCTTTTACAAATCAAAAGATGGCCTTATTAGATTCCGCGGTATCAGTATTTAGCATCATTGCAACAGTTTTAACAGCATTAAAATTTATCGACAACTGGATTTATTGGTGGTTCATTAACGTATTGGCCATATATCTATATTATATGCAAAACATGGAGTTTACAACTGTACTATATGCATCCTATTTGGTGATTTCCATATATGGATTTATTGAATGGAGGGCCAAATTAAAAGCGGTTTATGGTTAATTGTAAGGTGGCCTTTACTGGTCCAGAGTCTTCAGGCAAAACCACAATGGCCAAATGGGCGGCAGGTTTTTTTTCGTGTAGCTATGTGAACGAGTATGCTCGTGAATATTTGAGTGGTATAAAGGAATATTCAATGAATGACCTTGTGGTCATTGCAAATGAACAGTTTGAGCTAAATGATGAAATAGCTAAACCGGCGGTACTGGATACGGAGATGCTGGTATTAAAAATTTGGTTTGAAGAAAAATTTTTAAAAAGCTCCGAAGTGATTCAAACACTTTTACTGAAACAAAAAATAGATTATTATTTTCTTTGTAAACCGGATATTCCTTGGGTTGAAGATCCTTTAAGAGAGAATCCTTTGGATAGAGACCGGTTATTTTTAGAATATAGAAAATTGCTAAATACTATGGGACTTCCTTATGCTGTTCTTTCTGGATCAATCGAGAATAGAAAGAATCAAATTAAAGAATCACTTCAACACAATTCCCTCTTATGAAGAAACTTTTATTTATTCTATATCTTATGGGGGCCTGTATTCCCATAGCCTATTATTATGTTCAGCCCAGTAATGAGAAATCAATTGGAATTATTAATCCAGTGGATGTAAATCCAGAAATGGTGGCACCGGAACTTAGAAAAAAGGGAATGAATCATATCATTGAGAATTTTCAATTCCTGAATCAAAACGGAAAGCTGGTGAAGTCAAAAGACATTGAAGGCAAAATTTGGGTTGTGGAGTACTTTTTTGCCACATGCCTGGGAATTTGTCCGATAATGAATGAACAAATGAAACGTGTGCAGTCGGCATATGAGAAAGACACCAATGTTGTTATTCTAAGTTTCACTGTGGATCCTGATAAAGATTCAATAAAGGCACTAAAAGAATATGCTGTAAATCACAGGGCCATTGATGGGAAATGGCATTTTTTTACTGGAGACAAAAAAGAGCTTTATGCTTTGGCAAGGAATTCCTTTTTTGTTTTAAAACCAGCTGAAGCAAAAAATCTGGGAGATGCTGGCAGTGACTTTATTCACACAAATAATTTTGTTCTTGTGGATCAAAAGAAACGAATCAGAGGATATTATGACGGCACAAACCCCAAAGAAGTGGATAGCTTAATACAGGATATTTCCATTTTAAGGAATAAAGAGCCAAACAACTCAAGGTCTTCATTCCCATGGATTATATATTTGACTGTAATGGGACTTTTTACTGCAGTTATTATTTTCTTCTTATTTAAGAATCGTAATTTAATATAAAAGCTGCATTCTCAAATGTCAAGGAATTATAAAAATCCATTAGAGCTTTAATGCACTTTTGAATTTCCCTATCTTTGTACTATTAAATTAAGAATTGAATAAATTCACCTTCTAATGGGTTCAGAAAGAAAGTCCTCTAAATCGAATAAAAACGTCTCCAAAAGAGATAAAAGAAAATATATAGAATATCGTCAAAAGGTTAAAAAAGGAGACCCTTTACCGTCCTTTAGCGATGAGGTTCGTCTCAATAAATTTTTATCCAATGCCGGAATCTGTTCACGCAGGGAGGCAGATGTTCTGATTGTTGCAGGAGTAGTTACAGTAAACGGAAAAGTAGTCACTGAACTCGGATATAAGGTGAATCCGGACGATAAAATAAAATACGATGGCGAAACAATCAAGTCGAATATAAAACGGTATGTTCTTTTAAATAAACCAAAAGGCTTCAGCACCATCATAGGTGACCCCAAAGGCAGAAAAACGGTTATGACCCTTGTCCGAAAAGCATGTCGAGAGATAGTTTATCCTGTAGATAAGATGGACAGAGAAACAACAGGCCTTCTTCTTTTTACAAATGACACTGATATTGCTAAAAAATTAAATCACCCCAGACAGCAGTCAAAAAAATTATATCATGTAGAATTAAACAAATCTGTGTCTTCGATCCATTTGAATATGCTAATGTCAGGAGTAGACTTAGAAGATGGAAAAACTAAGGTTTTGAAAGCAGAGCATGTGAAAGGAGGCTCCTCTCGAGAAGTGGGAGTTGAACTTAATTCAGGAAAAAATAAAATAGTACGCAGGTTATTTGAAGCCATGGGGTTTGCCGTAGTAAAGATGGATAGAGTAAGTTATTCTGGATTATCAAAAAAAGACTTACCTAGAGGAATGTTCCGACACTTGACAGATAATGAAGTGGCTTTTTTAAAGATGACTAAATGAGGATTTATGTTCTTTTAATTTGCATGGGCTGGATATTCTCTTCATGCAATGCGGAAAATAATGACACGTCTGAAAAATCAGAAAGCAGTCAGAATAAAACAGAATCCACGCATCCCTATTCGTCTTATTTTTATCCTTTTGATACGATTCCGAGAATTTATCAATACCGAGATGCTGTTCACGGTTTTAGCGAGGAGTTTCATCGCGTATATGGTATAACTGACGGTTGGGGAGATCATATTGTTATTGAAAAATACGAATCTAACGGCAGGCTGAAAGAAGTATATAATTATAATTTTGATAGCTTAAATGTAATTGATCATGTAGTGGTTAATTCCAAGGGGGAAAAAGAAAAAGCTACGTTATATAAAAATGCATTACTTCCAAAAAATATAGGAGATTCATGTGAATTCGCTTCGAAATTTTCTGGTGGTGATTCTACCGTTATGTTGATGGAATGGTTTAGAAAAGCTGTATCTATTGAAACTAGAGACGTTATGTCTAAACAAAAGGAATGTCTTACCTTAGATGATACTTGGCGTTATACATTGCTAAATCCGTTTACGAGGGAGGAAAATGAATCCATACTCAAAGGGATGCATTCTTACGCAAAAGGTATAGGTCTTGTGGAGTGGATGGATGAAAACAAAAAAGTACATTGGGTTCTAGAAGAGATAATTTCTCAAAAAAAATGGATTAAATTGATATCGCGATGAAGACTGGAATACTACTAGTGACATTTTTACTTGGAACATTTGCGTTGAGTGCCCAGCGGTACAACAAGCCCAAACCAAAAAATTCATATGCCCAAGGGGCAATTTTTATACATTGGGGTTACAACAGAAATTTTTATTCCAAAAGCGACATTAATTTTACAGGAGCAGGGTACAACTTCACATTACATGGGTGTCAGGCCGAAGACAGACCAGAGGAATTTAGTTTTGACAGCTATTTTAATATTAAAAAAATTACAATTCCTCAATTCAATTTTAGAATTGGATATCTATATAAGCATCATTGGGCTATTTCATTGGGGTATGACCACATGAAATATGTGTTAAAACACAATTTGCCATATACCCTTTCTGGACAAATAGATTCTGGTCTAGATGAAGTAACAAATTGGTCAGGATCTTATGCGCACGAACCTGTTACTACTCAAGAGGAAACCTTTCATTATGAGAACACTAATGGACTCAATTATATTCACGCTCAGGTCACACGGATTGATCAATGGATTCGTGAAAAAAAATCGGGATGGTTTGGTTTTTCTTCCCTTTTGGGAATTGGAGCAGGAACAATCTTGTCCATAAACGATTTTACTTTTGCTGGACAGAAATCAATGCAAACAAGTTCATTATCTGGGGTTGCCGCTTCTGCACATGTGGATTTTCGTTTCGAGTTTTTCAAGCACTTTTATCTTCAGGCAGGTGGTAGCGCTGGATACATGTTTCAATACAATGTAAAAACAAGACCAACAGATTACAACGCAATTGCAAGCCATAATTTTGGCTATCTTGAGGCACATGCCCTTGTTGGATGGTTGATTTACTTAAGACCCATAAATAATTGTGACGCATGTCCTCATTGGTAAAGAATAGATCATGAAGTATTTAATAGTTGGATTAGGAAACCCGGGAATTAAATATGACAATACCAGGCATAATATTGGTTTTGAAATTGTGAATGCACTGGCCAAAGAGCTGGATTCCTCATTTACTATTGATCGGCATTGTGAAAAATCAGAAGTGAAGCACAAAGGACGAACCCTGATATTGATTAAACCATCAACCTACATGAATTTATCTGGCAAGGCGGTTCATTTTTGGCTTCAAAAGGAAAAAATACCCTTGGATAGATTACTTGTAATTAACGATGATCTAGCCTTGCCTTTTGGGAAGCTTCGCCTAAAAGGAAAAGGAAGTGATGGAGGCCATAATGGCCTTAAAGATATTCAAACAGTGCTTGAAACAACACGATACAATCGTCTTCGTTTTGGAGTGGGAAGTGATTTTTCGCGGGGTCGGCAATCGGATTTTGTTTTGAGTAATTGGTCGGAAGAAGAGAATAAGGAGCTGCCAGCTCGAATTAAAGTAGGAGTTGAATTTGTGAAGTCCTTTTCTACAATTGGATTAGAAATGACCATGTCTGCTTTAAACGGAAAATAAATTAATGAACAGGGGAATAAATGATGATTATATGCTCATCTTTGCAACACGTACAATAACAAGCTAGTTTATGAATGAAGTCAAAATAAGCAAACCAGGGAAATACAATTGGAATATGGTCATTATATTAACCTTAATTCCTCTCATTGGTGTTTTTGGTACGGGAATATATGTGTATTATAATGGTGTTGTATGGCAGGAGCCGGTGATGATGTTAATTTATTGGTTCTTATCCGGTATGGGAATTACCATGGGATATCATCGATTATTTTCACACAAGGCGTATAAGACAAACTCATTTGTTGAATGGGTATTAATGATTTTTGGATCAACTGCGCTTGAAAACACTATTTTGAAATGGGTTTCTGACCACAGAATGCATCATGCAAAGGCTGAAACCGAAGATGATCCTTATTCAATAACAAAAGGATTTTGGCATGCGCATATTGGTTGGATTGTAAAAAATGCACCAGAAGGAAAAATAAGGGTAAGAGGGGTAAAGGATTTAGAAAAGAAGTCAGCTATTAAGTTTCAAAATAAATATTATTACCATATTGGAATTATTGTAGGCTTTTTACTTCCTTTAGCCATAGGGTTTATCTACGGAAGGCCCTTAGGGGCGTTATTATGGGTGGGGTTTCTGAGATTAGCCATCGTACACCATGCCACATTCTTTATTAATTCATTATGTCATTATTTTGGTCAGAGAACCTATGATTTCAAGTCAACAGCCAGAGATTCCTGGATTGTTTCCTGGTTTACATTTGGTGAGGGATACCATAATTATCATCATAAATTTCAATGGGATTACAGAAATGGCGTAAAATGGTTCGCGTATGACCCGAGTAAATGGATTATTAATGGGTTATCGTTTTTTGGCATTACATATGACCTTAAAAAGGTGAAGGAGCATGTGATTTTGCAAAATAATTTTAATAGCATTAAAACTCAATTATCTGAAAAGTTTAATAAATCGGCTGAAAGCTGTAGGACATTTTATCAAAATAAAGTAGAACATTTACAAGAGAAAGCGGATAGTATTTTTATTTCTTGGGATGAAATGGAAACAAAGTATTTAAAACTCGTGGCAAGCGGCAAGGCCAAAAACAAAGCACTAATAAGAGAACTGAAAAACGAAAGAAAACAATATAAATCGCAGCTAAATAAGATTAAGCAAAATTTAAATGTCATCATGTACAATGTGCAAAAAAACAGGTTAAGACCTGAGTTTTCGATGTAGCTTATGATCTTGTCTACATTCGGTCCGAACCGAAAAGATTTTATTTCTTAGCGTGAATTTCTGGATGACTGATTTCTCCACCACTTTCACCTGTACATACTGCAAAAACAGCGAGAAGAATTCCCCCGGCTAGAACTACAGGAAATAAATATTTTTCATACTCATGTTTTTTCCAGCTCATCCATAAGGCCACAGCTGAAATACAGGCCAAAACATAGTTCAAATATGCAAATGTTTCAGCCGATTCTTCGTGCTCATGAATTAAATCGTGACTTTTACCCATGTGCTCAGCGATTTCTTCCGCTCCTTCACCAGATAGAAAAGCAGGAATTGTGAATAGACCTCCTAACACAAGAATTAAATATCCGATTCTACGCGTTACTGTCGATTTTATAAAAAAGGAAATAATAAGAATAACTACACCGATAAAAGGGATTGCTAGAGGCAGGTGGTTCGCCATTAAATGGATTTGGGCATCAGTCATGTTGTATAGTTTTATGCAAATATGCAATATTTAAGTAAGTAATAACAAATTTCATAAAAGGATGAGGATCTCTTTGGGGTTTACCTTTTGCTCACTCTTGAAATGGAGAAAAATCCATGTTCAAATTCTATTTCTAAGACATATATACCTGGAGCAAACTTTGATACATCTATACTATTATTTTGAAATTTCAGAAGATGCCGCCTCCCTTCATTACTAATTAAAGAAATGCTTATGGGTACCCCGGGCATATTTTTCAGGTATAAAACATCAGCTACAGGATTGGGATAAGCATAAATTTTGGCACTCATTTGAGCTGATATGACCTGCGCAGTATTAACGCCAATAAGTGTGTTAAAATCAGTAATGTCTCCATTAAAAATATTGAGATCTACATCACCAGTAATTCCTGAAACATTTCCCCACCAAGAATACTGCTTGAATTTCCAGTCGTTCCAAACACCGATATTTGTTGGGGGAGTTGGCGACTCATTTGGATTTGCAATCCATAAGCCGTAATTATTTATGCTGTTGTTCAAATAATTGGCGTAATTCCCATTTACATATATAATAGGGGACACCCCAGTCGTAGTTTCTATTTCAAGCATCCACTCTGAAACCCAATTTGTTAATTCTTGAGAAGTAAGTAAGTCCGAAAGCACAATTGCCTGTCCGTTTGAGTACGGATTTTCAAGGTCTAATACCGGAGGGAGAAATCCATTTCCGATATATGCGCCAGCAACAGCTATGAAATTCGCTGCGTCTTCTGTTGCCAGGTTATTGTCAGGCCTTGCAAAATGATAGGCTCCCATTACCACACCGGCATTTACACCGTTTGTCATGTTTGCCATGAATTGTGGATCTTCATAGGTCATTCCCTCGGTAGCCTTTACCCAGGAATAAACTTGCCCGTCGTCGTAGACGGCATTCCAGTCAATAGCCCCCTGCCAGTGAGAAACATCTAAGCCATACACGAATTGTCCATAAATAAATGAATTACACAAGAAAAAAGCGCCAGCACAAATACCTTTAATGTTCAAGAAATTGGTTTTAAGATTAATATGATGGATAAATATAAATATTAGATTGCTATTTGAATACACTAGACAGTGTAAATATTTTCTAATCAAGACATCATAAAATACATTAATTTTGCACCATGAAGAGAATTGTAATTTCGGAGCTGATCTCAAATGAACAAAAATATAGGGGAAGTGACATTCTGATTAAAGGATGGGTTCGTGCCTTCAGGAGTAATCGATTTATACAGATCAATGATGGATCCTGTTTGCAGAATATACAAGCTGTAATTGATTTCGAGAACTTTGATGAAACAACTTTAAAGAGAATTACAACTGCAGCCTCAGTTGCTGTGACTGGAGAATTGGTAGAATCTCAAGGAGCAGGCCAGGCATTTGAACTTCAGGTAAAAGAGATTCGGGTTATTGGAGATGCCGCCCCTGATGATGTACAAAAAACAGTACTTCAGCCAAAGAGACACAGCTTAGATTTTTTGAGAGAGCAGGCGCATTTGAGATCTAGAACAAATACATTTGGCGCAGTATTTAGAATTAGACACGCCGCTTCATTTGCAGTGCATTCGTATTTTAATGAGCATGGTTTTAATTACATTACCACACCGATTATTACGGGTTCTGACGCAGAAGGAGCAGGTGAAATGTTCCGAGTGAGCACCCTGGATTTAAATAATATACCTCGCAATGAGAAAGGAGACGTTGATTTTTCTGAAGACTTTTTTGGAAAGCAGGTAAACCTTACTGTCTCAGGCCAGCTTGAAGCCGAGCTTGCGGCTCTTGGCCTTGGAAAAGTATATACTTTTGGCCCAACCTTCAGAGCTGAAAACTCGAATACTTCTCGTCATCTGGCGGAATTCTGGATGATAGAACCAGAGGTGGCATTTAATGACCTCGACGACAATATGGATCTGACGGAAGAATTCTTAAAATTTATCTGTTCGTATATTTTGAAAAATTGTGAAGACGATCTTAAATTTCTGGATGAGAGGCTGGCACAGGAGCAATCTCAAAAACCCCAAAATGAACGCAATAAACTGGGGTTAATTGAAAGCTTAAAGTTTGTTGTGGAGAATCCGTTTAAACGACTTTCCTATTCGGAAGCAATAGAGGTTTTATTAAATTCTAAGCATTATAAGAAAAAGAAATTCCAGTTTCCCGTGGAATGGGGTGTGGATTTACAAAGTGAGCACGAAAGGTATTTGGTTGAAAAAGAGTTTAATTGCCCGGTAATACTACGCGATTATCCTGCAAAGATAAAGGCATTTTATATGCGTTTTAATGACGATGGAAAAACGGTGGCGGCCATGGATGTATTATTTCCTGGTGTTGGAGAAATCGTGGGAGGCTCTCAGCGGGAGGAGCGCTATGATATGCTTGCTAAAAAATGCGAAGAATTTGATATTTCAAAAGAAGAGCTTTGGTGGTATCTGGAAACCCGCAAGCTGGGAACGGTTCCGCATGCGGGATTTGGAATGGGCTTCGAAAGACTTGTGATGTTCTTAACAGGAATGTCAAATATACGCGATGTGATTCCTTTCCCTCGAACACCTGAAAATGCAGAATTTTAAAGGCATTAAAAAAGCCGAAGATAGAAACTCCGGCTTTTTTTTGTTTTAATTTTTTTCAATTAAATTTCTACGACTGGGTTTTCCAGGCTCTCCCTTTTTTCCGGGATTGGATCTTTTCATTCGCTCCATTAGCCGCTTCTTGAATTCTTTTTCGGCCATTTTGAGTTCAAAAACCCGCTTGTAGCCGATCACATTCGCCATCTTATCCCCATATTCTTTTTTGATCTCAAGATTTTTTTCTTCACTATCATGAGAACCTTTGATAATTGCTCTGTAGGTGGCATCATCCAGATCATTTCCTCCTTCTTTTACGGGGGCATACAATTTTTTCATGCTTGATCTGTTTTCCTTGATCTTCTTATGCATTTCATTGTAAATGGGCCAGAATTCCTGGGCTTCATCACTGGTTAATTCAAGCTTTGTAGTGAGAAAGGCAATTTTAGCCTGCTCTATTCGCTCTTTTTGCATTTTGGGATTTTTGCCTTTCTCTTGTGAGAATGCCGTTAGGCTCCCTAATAAAATAATACTAACTAATACATGTTTCATAATAAATTGATTTAAAAAATTAATAATTCGTCTTCAAATTCATCTAGGTCAATAAATTCTTCGTTTATATAGGTGCTGATCTCTTCGTCACTTATATCGCTAAAATAGAAGTCCAATTCGCTTGTGTTCTCTAGGTTCTCATATAGTCCGAGATCGTCATCACTTATGACCTCTTCAATCTCTTCCAATGTGAAGTCTTCAATATGCTCGTCTACATAATTGTAAATTTCGGCATCATTTATATCTGCTAGAAATTCCGTTTTCACGGTTTTCTGCGGTATGGAATCATGAGATAAATTCTTAAATAATAGGACGCCCAGCAAAAATGCGGCAGCAGCTGCAAGAGACCATTTCACGATTTTTGGCCCTTGACTTGTTTTGTACACAATTTTGGGATTTTCCTGAACGACCTTTTTTGCTAGTTGGTCAAAAAAATCTTGATCCGGTGTTTCAATTTTAACCGGCTTAATGTAATCTAATATGTCTTTTTTCTTGTGCATTTAATTCTTTGACTGATTAAACGGTTAATAGTTTAATTTCATTTCTAAAAATTTGGTGATTTTTTCCTTTGCAATATGAAAGCTTGCCTTTAATGCCCCTTCTGATGTGTCCGTGATTTTTGCAATTTCACTGTATTTTAAATCTTCAAAATACTTCAATTCAAAAACGATGGCTTGTTTCTCTGGTAATGTTTCTAAAGCTTCTCTTAAGAGCTGATAAATTTCGTCTGGACCAAGGGGATTAATCTTTTCATGCCCAGGAATCACCTCAATAAGTGCAGTATCGAGAGAGAGACTTTTTCTTTTATTCTCGTGAGTAAGCATGGACAATGATTCATTGTGTGCAATTCTATACATCCAGGTATATAAATTCGATTCTCTTTTAAAGCGAGAAAGGTTTTTCCATATTTTGATAAAGACATTTTGTAGTACATCTTGTGTCAGGCTCTCATTTTTTACAATTCTTAAAATTTGGCTATACAATCTTGGCCCATATTTTTGAGTCAGTTTTTTAAATGCCAGCTCAGCATCAGGTCCTCCTGAAACAATGTTATCTATCCATATACTTTCTTCGGATGTCATATATGCCACTTCTTAAGATTTAATGCATGTACTTGTTTGACACTTAACTTTACAAAAGGTTTATTTTTTGCTCAAAAATTCTTGAAACCAATACCCAGAATCTTTTATTGTGCGCTTTTGAGTATTGAAGTCTACATGAATCAAGCCAAATCTTGGGTCGTAACCTTCGCTCCACTCAAAATTATCTGTCAGACTCCACACGAAGTAACCCGTAACAGGAGCCCCTTCATTTTTTGCTTTGAGGACTTGTTCCAAATAGGCTTTGAAAAAAGAGGTTCTTTCTTTATCGTGGATTCGCCCATTTTCTATAATGTCTTTATAGCATACCCCATTTTCAGTGATTATGATGTTGTCTATATCGTACTTTGCAAATTGCTTGATGACTTTATACATTCCTTCCGGATATACTTCAAATTTCATTTCATTCATGGGGGCTCCTCTTTTTTCTGCCGAGATTTGTTTTGACCAGAGGAATGGAGGAAACACACTTTTTTTAGTAACTACACGAAAGTAATTCTGCAGTCCAATAAAATCAAAATCAAACTTCAAGCGCTCTTCATCACCGGGTTCAAAGTAGCGATTAATTCTTTTTAATGCAGGCAGTCCATCTATGGGATATCCCAAGCCCAATGAAGGTTCGATATAGAGTCTATTTAATAAAGCGTCCATTCTTTTGACTGCTCCGGCATCTTTATATGCATTTACTGGATCATCTCTGTAGGGGTCAATATGTGAACAGCTAAAAGTACTTCCCACATTGGCATTGGTAACGTTCTTACGGACCATTCTGCCACCCTCAGCCATGGCAAGGCAAGCGTGATGTGTTGCTCTCAAAAATTTGTAAGGACCTTTTTTACCGGGAGCATGGTATCCCAGCATATAACCTAAGCCAACAAAAGCTGCAGGTTCGTTCATGACCATCCAGTTTTTGACCTTGGCACCATATTCCTTTGAACAAAAGGAGACGTATTCATTGAACCAGTCAATAATTTTTCTGTTCGTCCACCCTCCTTGATCTTCAAGCGCCTGAGGAAGGTCCCAGTGGTATAATGTTATCCACGGTTCAATGCCATTATTGATGCACTCATCAATGACTTTATGATAGAATTCCACACCTTTTTCATTGAGCTTTCCTGTCCCCTCCGGAAAGATTCTTGACCAAGAAAGGGAGAATCGAAATACTCCAAAGTTCATTTGTTTTAATAGAGCAATATCTTCTTTATAACCAGTATAAAAATCAGAAGCAACATCTCCGTTTTCATTGTTCTGAACCTTTCCTTTTTGGTGTGTAAACGTATCCCATACAGATGTGCCTTTTCCATCTATATTCCAAGCTCCTTCTACCTGATAGGCAGCACAGGCAGTACCCCAGAGGAAGTCTTTCCCAAAATCCGATGCAGAAAAAACTGAAGGGGGATTGTATATTTTAGTTAACGCGAACACCTTTTCTAGAGGGAGAAAAAGTGAAGATGTTCCAACTCCTGTCATTTTTATCCAGTCACGTCGTTTCATTTGGTCTGATTATTGTAAATTCAATGAAAATTAAAATAACTAAAGTAAATTATTATTATGAAAAAGATTAAAATTTTATCAATTGTTGCCGGCTTGTTCATAGCCTTTAATATGAATGCACAGCATGTTCTTGTGAATGAAGTAGACATCAATAATGAAGATATCGAATTTTGTGAATTGAGGGTTACAGCGAAAATGTTAAGTCCCACAAAAGTGAAGGTTTATGTTGATTATGGTCAGAAATGGTCAATGAAAAGACAGAATAT
>Ga0315334_10000692_pt1 | contig 20458 bp, 23 predicted proteins | sample M150034915metaG_FD_205555 | JGI IMG/M metagenome (GOLD analysis project Ga0315334, IMG submission 205555) | Ammonia-oxidizing marine archaeal communities from Monterey Bay, California, United States - M1 500m 34915 | ecosystem: Environmental > Aquatic > Marine > Intertidal zone | place: USA... | reverse complement strand
CGTAGCTCAATATTTTTTCGGCATCTTTTTCCGATCCGGTAAAACAGTGAAAAACACCACTCAAGCTTGCATCATTCAGCTTGTCCAATAGGTTGAATATTTCTTCAAATGCATCCCTAGAATGAATCACTATGGGCAAATTCAATTCTTTGGCCCACTCCACCTGTGCTGAAAATACCTTGCGCTGTGCTACAATATTTGTTTTATCCCAGTAAAGATCCATTCCGATTTCCCCAACCGCAATATATTTCCCGGCAAACAGCTTCTCTCTAATAATCTCAAGGTTTTCTTTCCAGTGTTCATCAACCGATCCGGGATGCAGTCCCATCATCGGAAAACAATTGTTCGGATATTTTTTACAAAGTGCATGCATTGATTCAATCGTTTGCACGTCAATGTTTGGTAAAAGAAACAACTCAACGCCACTTTCAATTGCGCGCTGAACAACCTGATCTCTATCGTTATCAAATTCCTCTACGAATAGATGTGTATGGGTATCGATGAGCATAGTGCTTAAAAAAGTGAAACGCTTAACCCTAATTGAATCAGGTTTAGCTGGGTGCTGTTCGAATTTGAAAAGAGCGTGTTAAAATTATAGCTACCAAACAAAGCCCAGTTACGGATGCCTATACGGACATGTGCCGAATACAACAGCTTGTTCTCATCGGGAAAACCAAAACGTTTGTTGCGCTCAGTGTGCCCATCCTGTAACAGTACCCTTTTAGACAGCATATTTGCCTGATACCCTATTTTTCCTCCTACATGAAATTTAAAATGTTTCGTGTTCTTCGTTCTAAATCGCAATTCCAGAGGCATTGAAAAACTATTTCCCGAAAATATACTTTTGTCAAACATATCGTATTTATCCTTAGGGGTATAAATAGTTGTATGCTCCGCATCGTCTATAACCAATTTGTTGTCGTGCCGAATATTAACATATTGATAGGCCACGCCAATGCCTAATGAAACCGTATTCCGACCAGTTAAGGGGATGTCGAACATCAGGCTCGTATTCATGCCAATAGATGCCCAGTGATTTTCAAATAAATCGTTGTCTCCTATCCAATCGTTATAGGTCACATCAATAATCAACCTGTCGTATTTGCGAACATCATCATGTTTTGATTTTTCAGGTCGTATACCGCTGTAAAACCACATCAATCCAGGTCGGTAATTGGAACGTTTTTCGTCCTTGCTATCAAATTGAGCGTTCGACAGTATGCAGATTGTACAGACTATAATCGTTAAAATCCCCTTAATCATTGTTTAAATTTTTCTCCCAATTCCAAGCGTCCTGAACGGCATCCTTCACAGTACGTGTGGCCTTCCAATTCAATAATTTCATTGATTTTTCAACATTTGCATAAATTTCTTCAACATCTCCTGCTCTACGTGCTGCGAATTTCCAGTGAAGCTTCAATCCGGAAACTTCTTCGAACGCATTTATTGCTTGCAATACACTCGTACCCCTTCCCGTCCCAATATTAATATCCTCAACGAAACGACCTTGCTGCTCCAATAACCAGTCCAATGCCTTAACGTGAGCATCTGCAACATCAGATACATGAACATAGTCCCTAATACAAGTCCCATCAGGTGTATTGTAATCGTTGCCAAAAACACTTAATTCTTCCAGCTTGCCGATCCCGGTTTGCATTATAAACGGAAATAAATTGTTCGGGGTCCCAATTGGAAGCTCCCCAATGGCACTCGATTTGTGTGCCCCCACGGGATTAAAATACCGAAGGTTTATTATCCTTATATCCGCTCCGCTCGAAATAAGGTCTCTAATGATCTGCTCACCGATCTGCTTTGTGTTTCCATAAGGTGAATTGGCCGGTTGAACCGGCGATTCTTCGGTAACTGTCTTAATTCCTTGTGGCTCCCCATAAATCGTACACGAAGAAGAGAAAACAACATTTCGAATGTTAAATTCTACTGCTAATTGCAGACAATTGACCAAGCCAAGAATATTGTTGCGATAATAATCCAGTGGCTTTTCAACGGATTCACCGACGGCCTTATATGCAGCAAAATGTATGATGCCGTCAAATTGGAACTCCTCAAAAACTTCTTTCAATTTATCCAAATCACAAATGTCAATTTCACGCACAATTACTTCTGTGTTGGTAATGGAATTTACTCCTTCAATAATTCTTCGATCTGAATTCCTGTAATCGTCTACTAAGACCGGAGTAAAGCCATTATTAATAAGCTCCACAGCCGTATGTGAACCAATAAAACCGGCGCCACCGGTAACAAGAATGGTTTTTGTTGTACTCATTTGCTCAAAGGTAAAAGAATTGATTTAAATTTAAGTCATGAAGGACCCTGGGAAAATCGATTTTAAGAAACATACTTCCCCTCCTGCTTCAAAAAAATATTTAATACGAGTATTGTTTTACATCCTCATATTTTCCGTTCTCGGTTATCTAATGTTTCATAAATACAAGAACAGAGGTAATGAGCAACATGATACCGTTGAAGAAATACATTCTTTAACCATCGAGACTGTCGATTCCCTTTGATCGAAAATTGCCATTTCGATTAGCTGCATAAAAAAAGACTCCCAACAAGGGAGCCTTTCGCAGCAATAATATCTCTTGTTCTTATACTTTCATGCCTTTAACAACACGATCTTTTCGTTTCGTTTTTTGCAGTTTTTTTCGAATTACCTGCAAATATGCCGTTCCACTGGAAGTAGCTGCTACATAATTTTGATTTCCATAACGAATTGCCCCACCGGCAGCACCATTGTTCCAGTCGGCGATGAAGTAGTATTTGCCTGAGGTAGAACCTGGCCTCATTCCAAATGAAATTGTCTTTTCCACACCTGTCTCAAAACGAAGGATTAAGATGCCATCGGTTCCATAACCATCGAATATACATTTCGTTCCAATCGGAATAATAATCCTATCCTGTTCTTTACTTGATGATGAAACTAATGCCCCGTCATCATCTGTCGCTTGATTTCCCGACTCTTTATTCTTTTCCAAAATTATTGTTGCCGAAGTAAGAAACTGCACTTTCTTTATTTGTCGCTCAGAGTCCAAACCAAACTCATCCCGTATTTGATTTGTGTAGGGTACACGCGTACCGCAACTCGTTACTATTAACCCTACCATTAAAACCAATATGTACTTTTTCATCGCTATTTATTTTTATCCCTTTCTTTTTCAGTTTACTATTTTAGGGGCTGATCCCCTCAATATTGTTCAAATATAGTGAAAGACATCTTCAAAAATAATGCCTGAGTGATTGTATTTACAAAATCATCCTATTTTTGTACTCAAAATCGAAGCAAGTGGGCATTTCAATAAAGAAATTTACTTTTAATCCATTTCAGGAAAACACGTATATCGTTCACGACGATGAAAATTGTGTTATTATTGATCCAGGTTGTTATGAGACCCACGAGAAAGACACACTTACTTCGTACATATCGGAGAACGACCTGACTCCAAGAGCATTGTTACTTACCCATGCCCACATTGACCACATATTAGGATGCTCTTTTGTCTTAAGTAAGTACTCTATTGATTTTTACATACACGAATTGGACATGGAAACCCTTCGCTCTGTCTCGGGTTACGCTCATCTGTACGGTTTTCCAGGATATGCGCCGCCAACCGAGCCGAATAAATTTCTTGAAGATGGACAAAAGTTGAGCTTCGGTAAAATTGAGTTTGATGTTCGGTTCACACCTGGACACGCACCCGGCCACGTTGTTTTTTACAATAAAGAAAGCAATAGTGTTATAAACGGCGATGTACTGTTTCAAGGCAGTTTTGGTCGTGTGGATTTGCCGGGAGGTGATCTGGCAACATTGAAAGAATCTATTCACACAATTATGTTCGAGCTCCCCGAAGATACAATTGTGTATTGCGGGCACGGTCCAGAAACAACAATCGGAGTAGAGAAGCGTTCTAATTATATTCTCCAACACTAAGCCCGGTATGAGGATTGCAATAAACACTCGTTTTCTGCTGAACCATAAAATGGAAGGGTTTGGCTGGTACACCTATGAGATCGTTAAACGGCTTGTAGCGAATCATCCTGAGGTGGATTTTATCTTTTTCTTTGATCGAAAATACGATGAACGATTTATTTTCGGTAAAAATGTGACACCAGTTGTTTTAAGTCCTCCTGCCAGACATCCCGTTTTATTTTATTTGTGGTATGAATATTCGGTGAAACGGGCTTTAAAAAAATACAATGCGGATCTGTTTTTTTCTCCGGACGGATATTTATCCCTTAAAAGCACGGTTAAACAAATCAATGTAATTCATGATATCAATTTCGAGCACAATCCAAAGGATGTCCCTCGGTGGATTGGTAACTATTTACAGCGCTATTTCCCGAGATTTGCAAGAAAGGCAGATCAGATAATAACCGTTTCTGAATATTCAAAAAATGATATCTGCAAAACGTATGCAATTCCACAAGAAAAAGTAACGGTCTCATGGAATGCCGCCTCTGATCTATTTCAGCCGATTAGTGATAATGAGAAATTGAAGATCGAACAACAATACGCCAATGGCAATCCATATTTCCTCTTCGTAGGAGCATTGCATCCACGGAAAAACGTAGATCGTTTGATTGAGGCATTTTCAATGATGAAAACAAACGAACCAAACAACAACTATAAGCTTGTAATCGTTGGTGAGGAGCTGTTTTCCAAATACATTAATATAAGTGCCATTTCTGAAGCAATACGCAAAGAAATATATTTCACAGGCCATTTATCCATAGAAGTACTTGCGAAGTTAATGGCAGGTGCCACAGTTTTCACATTCGTGCCCTATTTTGAGGGGTTCGGAATTCCACTTGTGGAGGCCATGAAATGCGGAACGCCGATAGTGGCTGGAAATAGAACTTCGTTGCCAGAAGTTGCTGGGGATGCTGCATTGTATTGCGATCCATTCAATGTGTCAGACATCGCAGATAAACTATCCATTATCAGTAATAACGATTCTCTGCGTACCGAGCTAAGTGCAAAAGGCCTGGAGCGAAGTCGGCTTTTTTCATGGGACAGATCTGCTGAAAAAGTGTGGGAAGTAATCAATAACGTCGTCAACGGATAGTTTTCTTTTCTATATTTATACAAAAAGTGCATTTATGATCCGATCCATACCCATTTTATTGGTTGTTGTTCTATTATTTAGTTCTTGTGGAGGACTGAAAAGACTGGAAGTTTCAGAAGTTTCAACTGTTTTTTTCGAATACAATCATGCCGACAATATTAATTTCGGGACTGAAATTGAGGCTAAAGTCCTGGCAATTATGCTGGATGGAAAAGAAATTGATATTACCAACAATAAAAAGCTCTCTTTTGTTTCGCAGGACATCCGGCGCAGCGGTATTGGGAAAAAATTCACACTGATAAAAAGGCCGGCTTCATTCTCTGACAATTACGCAGCAATGACACTCACGGTAAGTGATGATGAGGAGACCTTAAAAATTCTTGATACAGTGCATCTCAATTTCAGGGGGAACTTAACTATTAATGCACGTGGACAAAGTGGAAATCAGGGAATAGATCAGCAAAATAGTGGAACCCGGATCTTCTTTCGGGACGGACGAGATGGCGAACACGGCACAAGAGGTGAAAACGGAATTACTGCCAATGATTATGTTGCACAGATATGGAAGGAAGAATCCATGGTTTATATATATGTTCGAAACGTGGCAGATAACACCGAATGGAAATACAAGATGCTGGCAAATGCGGAAATAATATTCGATTTGAGGGGTGGTAATGGTGGTAGAGGTGGAATTGGCGGAGGTGGCGGAGATGGCAAAGATGGAAAGGTCGTTGACGGTAAATCAACAGGCCCCGGTGATGGTGGCCATGGCGGATTCGGGGGCGATGCTGGTAATGGTGGAAACGGTGGTTCTATACAGGTGTTTATACATCCGAGTGCTTCAGCTGTTGAGGAACTACTACATATCCGAACTCAAGGTGGTTATGGAGGTGAAGGAGGAAAAGGTGGTGATGGTGGAAAACCCGGAGATGTTCTATCAGGACAAATTGCCGGTGCCATGGGCCAAAGAGGATCTTCAGGTCGTTCCGGAATGAATGGGAGCAAGGGCACATCTAGTATTGCAATAATCGAATTTGATTATAGCCAGTTTCAATAAGATTATGGAGTAGATACTTTTACACTAATTTCTCGAACTATTGCACAATATAAAATGGTGAGATCATTAAGTATACCAACACACCACTTAATGCCACATACATCCACAACGGCCAAGTTATCCTGGTCCATTTTTTGTGTTTCACATAGTTGCCTTGCCATGCAAAGAGATACGTAAAAAGAACCAAGGGTATGACAGCAACACTCAAAAGTATGTGTGAGATCAAAATCAAAAAATAGATCGTTCTATAATTCCCTTCATACGGAGTTGCGTCGGAAGTCATATGATACGCTACATAACACCCTAAAAAGATAAGGGAAAGCAACAGACAAATCCGAATGATGGCTCTATGCAGATTCTTATTCTTTTTTCGTATCGCGATCAACGCTCCAAGGAGGCAAACAGCTGTTATACCATTGATTGTAGCATAAATTTGAGGGAGGAACGAAAGATTCACTCCTTCGATCTTCACACTGAATAAAATTGCAACCACAACAGGGATGGTAAAAGACAATATATATATCGTCAGTTTTGCCTTTTTTAATTTACCTGGATCCCGTAACTCCGTACTCATGTTCCAATAATTTTCTTGTGTCTTTTTCCAGCTTATCTACATCTTCCTGTTCTGTTCCGTGGTAAATTCCGCGAACACGCCCCTCCCGGTCTACTAATGTAAAAATATCACCATGCGCAAATCCGCCGGGTTGTGTATCGTCTGTTCCTGCGTGAACTAAAAATGATTCTATTCCGAGCCGATGTGTTGCTTGTTCATTCCCTGTGAAAAAATACCAGTTCAGTGCGCTTATTTCATGTGCCTTTATGTAGTCTCTCAGTCGAGATGGTGTGTCCCGCTCAGGGTCAATGGAAAAGCTCATGAACTGAATCTCACCGCTTAAATCACTAAGGTTGTTATTGAGCCGTTTCATCTGGGATGTCATCGGCGGACAAATTGTTGGGCAATGGGTAAAGAAAAAATCGGATATCCATATTTTCCCTTTCATAGTTTCCGATTTGATCGGAACTGAATCTTGGTTTAAATACCGAAACTCCTGAATTATGTGGTAGATCGTGTCCGCTTTCTCCTCTCCGTTCACAACTTTGTATTCCACATCGCGCTGACCCAAAATTGGCAACACTCGCTCCTCCTTTCCTTCATTCCCGCAAGAATAAAGGAACAGTCCAATCAATATTATGAAGGCCTTATTCAGAATTTGCTGCATCTTTATCGTATTGCTTCTTTAAAAGTGCTATATGTTCTCTCATTCTTCGAACCATCCCTTCTGTTTTTCCGGATAACATCATTCTCAAATGATTTTTCGTATCCAACAAGAGCATCAATTCCTGAAATGCTTCTCCACCAAAATACTCTTCCCCTTGCTGAAGAAGTGACTCATTGTTGTGCTGAATCTTATAAATTTCTTTGGGTGTTCCACTTGCAAGCATCCAAACTTCCGGGTCATACTCCTCCACATTATCGTTAAGCATGTCTCTAACGGCAGAAATATCTTTTAGTGAATTACCATTGCCATCTGTAACGAACGATATTATTCTAAGCGAGCCCTTTTCTTTCTTATTGCTCCGCATCTTTTGATAAATTAAATGGTTCAGGTGCCAAAATGAAACAGAACAATTTTCAGGACATGTTGGTTGGAGCACTGTGATCAGAACAGAGTTGTTTTTAAATTCCGAAGAGCTGTGTTTTACCCCGTTTGCGTCCGTGAACTGATATTCATCAACAAATCCATAATCATCCAAGACCTTGAATTTGTGTTCACAGCCTCTTGTAGCGATCCACAATAAAATAAAAGCCGGTCCAAACAAGAGCGAAATTAAAAGAATTCTCTTTGTTCGACCGGCATTCTTTTTCACAGCCATTGTGTATTTACTTTAACTACTGTATATCGCCCAGATACCCCCGATTTCAGACGCCTCCCATAACAGGACAAATATCAGATATATAATAAAAACAACATAAGGAATAAGAATAACATATTTCATTGCTTTCCTTTCGTCACCAAGATGCATGAACGATAAAACAATGTATGCCGCTTTAATTAAGGTCAGTACAATGAACGACCATTTTATGATTGGCCAATAATCAGAAGATTGTTTGATCTGAGACCCAAGAAGCACCTCAACAATTGTGATAAGGGTAAGTATAATTGTTACTTTCCAGATTTTCTTTCGAATTTTCTTTCCAGCCTCTTCACTGTGTCTGACATCCAAAGAATATTCTACTATATCGTCTCTTTCCATGATTAGAATGTTTTTTCCGTTTCGCAGTAACTTATACTAAATAGAAGAAGGTAAATACAAAAACCCAAACCAGATCGACAAAGTGCCAGTAAAGTCCTGTTTTCTCTACCATCTCATAGTGTCCTCTTTTGTGGTAAATTCCGGCAATAACTCCCAATAGAATAATAATGTTGATCATCACACCCGAGAACACGTGAAATCCGTGAAACCCGGTTATAAAAAAGAAGAATTGCGCGTATTGCTGCGGTCCGTATTCATTTTGCTGAAGATCTGCACCATAAATAACTCGGCCTTCAGACCCAGAATTAATTACCTTCTCATAAATGGTTACTGCTTCTTGTCCTTTAATTTCTTTTCCCATTTCATGTTTTCCCCCGGCTTCTTTAACAACAAGTGTCATGTCTGTATTCACCTTCTTGGCAATTTTTGCATGCGATCCATCATGAAGGGTTATAACTCCATTATGGATGTGTCCTTCCGCAGCAGCATGCTGGTATTCATGTTTCAGGTCTTCGGTAATCACATCCCCCTTCTTGTGATGCTCTCCAGCCTCAATCACAGTAAAATTATCAATTTCACCAAATTCTCCTTTCACGATTGCCAACGAGCCGTCCGTTAATTCAATTTTTCCAAATTCTGAGCCGTGAATAAAATGCGACCACTCCCAGGCCTGAGACCCCACAAAAAAGAAGCCACCAACAATTGTGGCAGCTAACCATTTTGTCACTCCTCTCTTATCCATTCTATGCCCTGCCTCAACAGCAAGCACCATAGTTACAGACGATACAATCAAAATAAATGTCATCAGTGCAACATAAAGAAGCGGATAATTTCCTTCCAAAAATGGCATCGAATGAAACGTTTGTTCACCGATTGGCCAAGACCCTAAATAGTCATGGCGTGTAAATCCATAGGATACCAAAAGGCCACTAAACGTCAAGGCATCAGAAACAAGAAAAAACCACATGTATAATTTTCCGTAGCTCGTACTGAATGGAGACATTTTACCTCCCCATAATGTTTTAGTGTCAATCTGTTTAGAAGCGTGTCCTGCCATGCTTAAAAATTTTTATGTGCAAGTTTAATGAATAAAAAGTAAAAAAAGTAATAAATAGAGCCATAATAATCCCAAAAAATGCCAGAAGATTGCACCAGTTCTAATAGCTATATTATTTTGCTGATTTATTTTGCCTATAAATGAATGAATTACAAGCTTAATCATGTAAAACATCGTTACGATTACGTGCAATAAATGCATAAACGTAATGATATACAGATACGACGAGGATGTGTCGGCCGATTCCATCGATTTAATCTGAAGGTAATTTGAGAGTCGCTTACCATTGAGCCGTAGCTCTCTTTTTTGGTAGTGCAATTCTTCACCTTTATAGTATATATGAAAATCCTTACCCATTTCGCCACGAACGAAAAAATCGCCTCTTAAATCTCGAACATTCCAAGCAAGATCCCTCAATCGGACACGGTCTACATAGTTTAATTCTTCGTCGCCGTCTTGTACTAGTATCTTGTTTTTCAATTGTAAAGGAGTATTCTGAAAATAGATGATAAACTTCTCGCCATAGTGACGAACCTTAAATGGTTCCTTTTCATTTACTACTTCAAACTGAGACATGAAGTCCTGATATTCTATGATCTGTGCCGGGCTCATTTTTTGCCCTTTGATAAGGTAGTCGTTCCCGTTAATTTCAATGAAATCACCTTTGTACTTCACTTCAAAGTAATCGCCATACCTTCCATTTGTTACTAAAATATAATTCCCCGTAGCATGGACTCCATTCTTGACCAGCTGACCATAGCCTTTAAACTGAAAATAAATAAATAATATCCCTAAAATAAACGTAATTGAGATCGCCAGTTTTAATATCTTTTTATTTCCGCTACGTGCACTTCGTACTGCTATTTGCAAGAATATGCTGCTAGTAATAATAACTGCCGTACTAATCCAGAAGGCTTTGGGTAGTGGGAATTTTAACCAAAATGAATCCCCCATAGAAACGATGTAGGCAGAAGTCATTCCTCCAAAAAGCATTATTACACTAAGAATCCCAACATAAACAAGACTCTTTTTTGCTTTTTCTAATTGCACTTTATTTTCTTCGTTTACTAACGGATCATTCATGAGGCTAATAATTTTAATATCATTTCGGGCACCCTGTCAAAAACATATGCAAATTGCATTACGGGTAAATAAATAAAAGACGCGAACATTAATTTTCTGGCATCTTTATCGTCTATAGTAAGCAGCAGTTTAAAGGAATAAAAAAAGAATACTGCTCCAACTATTGAGAGTACAACAAATGAATATATGCCTGTCAAACCAAAGAACCATGGCGAAAGACTGACCGGGATAAGAATTAGGGAATACAGCGCTATTTGATATGCTGAATTTTTAGACTTCCCCTTCTTTGACGGCAGCAGTGAAAATCCTCCGGCTCTGTAATCATCGTGGGATACCCATGCAATCGCCCAAAAATGTGGGAATTGCCAAATGAACTGAACAAAAAACAATATACCGGGAATTAATCCAAATTCCCCTGTAAAGGCTATTGCGCCAAGCATCGGAGGAATGGCACCTGGAATAGCCCCAACTAAAACCGCTAAAGGCGTAACTCTTTTCAAAGGAGTGTATATATAAACATAAAACACGAAGGCAAACAGCCCTAACAAAGCAGAATATATATTGATCATATACAATAATGCTGTACCGGTCAATAAGCAAAAAACAACAACTGTATACCCCTCTTTTATGGACATGTTTCCCTGAGGAATTGGTCTTTTTTTCGTGCGTTGCATCAACTTGTCTACATCCCTTTCCCAAATTTGATTATACCCATTGGATGCACCAGTTACGAGCAATCCGCCGACAAGAAGGTAAGTCAAAACATAACCATCATTACCTCCGACAAAAAGGTAGCCAGACAGTGCAGAAATAATTATAAGTGCAGATAGCCTGAACTTTATAAAGACCATGTACATTTTAATCTTGTTCTGAAATGTCAGTTTATCTGCAACAGCATCCATAAAGAAATTTTGCGATACAAAAATAATCATTATTTAGAGGCAATTTATAAAGACCCAATATGAATTACGTAAATATTAGATATCCTAAAATTTGGTTTTGCTTTTAGTTATCACTAAATTGAGGATGCAAACGATGAAATGCGTTGTGAGATGGGTTTTTCGTGCAATGTAACCTAAGCCAAAAAAGAAAGAATGTTAACTACACAAGCATTCTTTTTTTTATTCTCCCCTGCCCGGAACAGGATTCATTATCGGATTGATTAAGTTAATAGTGTGAAAGATGAGAAATAATTTGATACTTCGATTAGACACGCATAAAATAGGGCTATTGGTCTTGTTTTTTTTATTTATGACTAGTGTTACGTTAAGTCATGCACAGCGATCAAAAGCTTTTACTAAAAATGAATTGTGGATGATGAAAAATGCCGATTCGGTAAAACTTTTTAGACTTGCCACAATGTCAACTGCTGAGGTTTATCCAATGGCGATGCCAGAAAGAATTATTATTGAAGACATTCCCGATCGCGACTTATATGGCATTTCTGCTGACCCTGAAAATTCGGAGAACTTTTATCATCTTGATGATGCCATGGATTATATTAATGAATCCTGTCGTTTGATGACCTCTGAAGAAACAAATGAGCTGATGGGATTTCTTTCCCATTCGGGTGAAAAATTTTCCGAACCTGGATCCAATTGTATTTTTGCTCCTGGAGCTGGAATTAAATTTTACAATGGAAACGAACGTTTTTATGTGCTTCTTTGCTTTAATTGTAATATCTGGGCGTTCAACCGACGAGAAGCAATGTATTATGTCACATTTAATGATAAAAGCAGAAAGCAGCTTGTTGCTTATGCAAAAGCATTGTTTCCCGATGATCTGGAATTTCAATTACTAGATGAATGACACCTTGCCTATTCTTATTCTTTTTACAGAATAATCATAGCATCTCCGTATGAATAAAACCGGTATTTTTCTTTTACGGCTTCCTGATAAGCAGACATCATAAGCTCATGGCCGCCAAATGCAGAGATCATCATCAACAAGGTAGATAAAGGAGTATGAAAGTTCGTAATCAAAACATCGGCAATGCTAAAATCATATGGAGGAAAAATAAATTTGTTCGTCCAACCGACATAAGGTTTCAACATTCCATCTGTTGAAACCGAAGTTTCGATTGCACGCATCGATGTTGTTCCCACAGCTATTACCTTTTTCTTGTTTCGCTTCACACTATTCACTTTCTCGGCACAATCAGACGTAATTTCGGCCTGTTCCGAATCCATTTTATGTTTCGTAAGATCTTCAACTTCGACAGGTCTGAATGTCCCCAAACCAATATGCAATGTAACTTCCGCAAAATTAACGCCTTTCAATTCAAGTCGTTTCATTAGCTGTCTTGAAAAATGCAGCCCGGCCGTTGGTGCGGCAACCGCTCCTTCCTCCTTGGCGTATATGGTTTGATATCGTTCCTCATCCAATTCTTCAACTTCACGCTTAATGTATTTTGGCAAAGGTGTTTGCCCTAATTGAGTAATAATCTTTTTGAATTCTTCATAAGGACCATCGAACAAAAACCGCAATGTCCTTCCTCTGGAAGTAGTATTATCGATGACCTCGGCAACCAATGAATTGTCTTCTCCAAAATACAATTTATTACCAATTCTAATTTTTCGAGCCGGATCTACCAATACATCCCATAAGAGACTCTCGCGATTCAATTCCCGCAATAGGAATACTTCAATCTTAGCTCCGGTTTTTTCTTTATTCCCATACATTCTTGCCGGAAATACTTTCGTATTGTTCATGATCAGCACGTCTCCCTCATCAACATATTCGATGACATCTTTAAACATTTTATGCTCAATCTTTCCGGTAGCCCTGTCGATTACCATCAATCGTGAATCATCTCTGTTTTCAGTTGGGTATTTAGCAATCAATTCTTCGGGTAAATCGAAGTTGAATTGCGAAAGCTTCATTTTATTCATAATAATCGCACCGTTTGGGTTATTTATTATTTAAAGGGTTGCAAAGGTACAAAAATTAACATTTTCACAACGGAGAGTTTTGAATAAATTCAATCCATTCCAAAACAGACTTACTTTCTTCAAGCAATTGCTCTCCTGAGCGTATTCTTCTGAGCTCTATTAATGTCGCCCCGGAATCCAGCCTCTTGCCAAAATCGCTGGCCAATGACCTTATATAGGTTCCTTTGCTACAACTCACTTCAAATCCTATCTCCGGAAATTTCGCGGGGTCGATTGCCAACGAATTTATTGTAATATCATTTGATTCGAGCGCTACGACTTTTCCTGATCGCGCTATGTCATATGCTCGTTGTCCATTTATTTTCTTGGCAGAAAAAACAGGGGGAATTTGTTGGTTCTCTCCGATAAATGTGGCTCTTACTTGCTCAATTAAACTATCCGTTATGTGTGCAGTTGGAAATTCCCCATCGAATTCCGTTTCCAAATCGTAGGATGGTGTTGTTTTTCCAAGTAAGAACTTCCCAGTATATACCTTTACTCCAGCCATAAGCTCATTGATCCTCTTTGTATGTGCTCCAATACAAATTACAAGAAGACCCGTCGCCAATGGATCGAGTGTTCCGGCATGTCCTACTTTTATTTTTTTTATGTTTAATTTTTTCTTCAGGCACCAACGAATTTTATTTACCACATCAAATGATGTCCAGTCAAGCGGTTTATCTACCAGTATCGTACTTCCCTTAGAAAATTCTGTTATCATAGCTAATTAAATATTGCCCAGCCGATTGCTCCTAAACCAACAAGGAAACAGTAATAGGAAAAATAAGAAAGCTTGCTTCGTTTTACAAGTGTGATCATCAAAGTACAGGCTATTATTCCTATAACAAAAGCCGAAATGAATCCTGCGCTTATAACATCGATTGGAATATCCTCCGCACTAAATTCATTGCTGAATATGTCTTTTGCAATTTTGCCAAATATCAGGGGAACAACCATCAAAAAAGAGAACCTTGCTGCTCGTGATCTATCTACACCCAACAACACTGATGTCGCAATTGTGGCTCCGGATCGGGAAATGCCAGGCAAAATTGCTATGGCCTGAGAGATACCAATTATTATTGCGTGAAATGCGTTTACTTTTTTCCTTGTTTTACCTGCTCTGTCGGCCAAGAGTAATAATAACCCGGTAACGAGCAACATTGTTCCCACCAACAAAACCCGACCGCCAAACATGCTTTCGATAATATCTTCAAAGAAAAACCCTACAATTGCTGCCGGGATCATGGACAACACAATGTTGCGTGAAAAAATAAATTCGCGGTTCACCTTGAACAAGAAAAGTCCTTTAAAAATGGCATATATGTCCTTTCTAAATACAATAACGGTACTCAACGCTGTTGCAAAATGCAACACCACGGTCATTAACATGCTGGACTCTCCTGTCAAGTTCTGCCCTTGTATTGCTTTTACGAGTTCGAGATGGCCGCTGCTGCTTACCGGTAAGAACTCTGTGAGTCCCTGTATTATTCCAAGAATGATGGCTTCAAGAAAGCTCATTAATGATTATTTATCTTTTGCCTTCGGCTTCTTCATTATTGCGAACATAATCACTACATAGCCTGCAACGATTAACATTGGAGCAATTGTAATTCGTGTATGGCTGAACAATTCGCCAGCATCGAATTTATTGGGGTCGTCCGTACCTCCCCCGATCATTAAAACAAATCCAAGAATGTTAATCGCTAATCCGATGAGTAATAACCTATAGTTTTTTGCATTAAAAGAAAAAGGCGCCTCTTTACTGTATTCTTTGAGTGAAACCGGCCCGGTATTTAACCTTGTTTTGGCCAGTGATTCTGGATTCTTTTGCACCATTTCTTCCAATGATTTTTCTGATTTCTTCCTGCTCATGTGCCAAATTTAATACAAATCATCCAATTTCATTCGCAAATATTTGTTAAGAGCAAACCAGGTAGAAATAAATGTAATTACAACACCCAGAAAAACAAGTGAACCCAGAAGTATAAGAAAGGTCTGTATCGTATAGGTGATCTCTATAGAGCTCATTGTATTATTTAAAGCATAAAATAGTCCGAATAAAAGAGCCATAGCTATAATGCCACTAAGAACGCCAATACCAATGGCCTGCCATAAAAATGGTCTTCTGATGTATCGGGAAGTTGCACCAACCAATTGCATTGTTTTAATCGAGAAGCGTTTTGAATATAGTGCTAAACGTATCGTATTATTAATCAAAGCTACAGCAACTATGATAAGCAGCAAGGCTACTGAACCAATTAAGTATACAAATTGCTTAAATCCCAGATTTACAGATTTCACATTGGACTCGTCGTAGCTCACCTCGTCTAACCTATCGGGATACGCTTTCAAAAGTTCGTTCTTGATCGCTTTCATGCCCTCAAGTGTTGCGTGTTTTTCTTTCGGTTTGAAACCAACGGTTGGCGGAAGTGGATTTTCCCCATTAAAAATCTCAAGAATATTATCGGCATTTTGATCTTGGCCGCTGAATTCTTCTATCGCTCTTTCTGGGGATACATAAAATACCTCCTTGAATTGTTCCCAAGTTTTTAATTCCTGCTCGATCTGTTTGATATCGGAAGGATTCAATTCGGGTTTAAAAAACAAGTCTCCGCGCAAGCTCTCCTTTGCCTGACGCTGTACGTTTTCAAGTCCAAAAATTCCACCCAGCACAATACCGATCATGAATAAAACCAATGATATTCCTATTATTGTAGAAACATAGCTGGATTTCACCCCGCGTTTATTCAGTTTATCTATATTAGCGACCATAGAGCGTGAATTTAGTAATTATCTGAATTAAATTGCACTTGAAAAGAGTTTTGAAAGTTAATTTGTGAATTTACTTCATATGGACAAGAATGCACTACGAAAAAAAATAGAGCAGGAAATTTCAAAAACGGAAACCTCCATTTCCGATTACAAAGAACAGGCGCAGCCAATGGCTCCGGATGTTGCCATTGGTCGCGTTTCAAGAATGGATGCAATCAACAACAGAAGTGTGGTTCAGGCAGCATTGAGAAAAGCCGAAGAAAAATTAGTTGCTTTGAAACAAGTGCATGAAAAATTAGATGGCGAAGACTTTGGTGTTTGTCTAAAATGCCACAATGAAATTCCACTGGGGAGAATATTAATTCGACCTGAGAGTCTATTATGTGTTAATTGCGCTCGCTGATTGATCAGTCTTCCATTATTTCTTGCCTGCAACAATAATGCAACCATTATACGTGGGTCTTTTAATATGAGTCTTGCACGGTTCTTTACTGAAATTTCAAGAACAGCAAATTGTATTTTGATCAATTTCTGGAAGTTTGCAATACTTTTAAAACAACGCAAATTGTATAAATCTCTTATCTTCACACTCTATTTTGTGTTAAAAAACCTAATAATAGATGAAAAACAAAGTATTAACGGATATTGAAATTGCCCAGTCCGTAGAAATGCAACATATCAATAAGGTTGCAGAAAAACTAAAGATCAAAGAGGAGGATTTAGAGCTGTATGGTAAGTACAAAGCCAAACTTCCATTGAGCTTAATCGACGAAAAAAAATTAGGGTCAAATCATTTGGTCCTTGTAACGGCCATGACTCCAACTCCTGCAGGTGAGGGGAAAACCACCATTTCCATTGGGCTTACTGAAGGATTAAATAAAATAGGGCGCAAGGCTACCGTTGTATTGCGAGAACCTTCATTGGGACCTGTTTTTGGAATAAAAGGCGGTGCAGCAGGCGGCGGTTATTCACAAGTTGTACCAATGGAAGATATCAACCTACATTTTACTGGAGATTTCGGTGCAATTGAAAAAGCAAACAACCTATTATCGGCATTAATCGACAACAATATTCAAAGCAAGAAATATAATCTGGGATTGGATCCGCGAACCATCGGATGGAAACGGGTCATGGATATGAACGATCGAGCGCTTCGTAACATCACTATTGGATTAGGCGGCACTACTAATGGTATCCCTCGTGAAGATGGTTTCAATATTACTCCAGCCTCTGAGGTCATGGCAATTCTTTGCATGGCGGAAAATTTTAAAGATTTAAAACGACGCTTGGGAAATATTTATATTGGCTTAACTTTTGACAAGAATCCCATCTATGCAAAAGACCTGAAAGCTGAAAATGCTATGGCAATTTTATTAAAGGATGCCGTAAAACCAAACCTGGTTCAGACAATGGAGGGCAATCCCGCGATTATACATGGTGGGCCTTTTGCCAACATTGCACAAGGTACCAATACAATTTTGGCCACAAAGATTGGTTTATCCTTATCCAATTATGTAATTACCGAAGCTGGATTCGGGGCCGATCTGGGAGCCGAAAAATTTTTAAACATCAAATGTGTGTCAAGCGACTTAAAACCCAAAGCTGTTGTGCTTGTGGCAACAATAAGGGCACTGCGCCATCATGGAGGAGCGGCAAAGGAAGAATACAATACTCCTTCGGTTGAAAGAGTTTCTGCAGGATTTGCCAATCTTGAAAAACATATTGAGAACTTAAAGAAATTCGGTTTAAACCCGATAGTAGCAATTAATGCTTTCCACACGGATACCAATCAGGAAGTCCAATTAATTCAATCAAAGTGTAAGGGATTAGGGGTAAGCGCCATTGTGGCAAAGGGCTGGGCCAAGGGAGGCGCAGGGATGACCGAATTAGCTGAAGCTGTTGTTGCAGAAGTTGGGTCACAGAATAACAATTTTGAACCATTGTACGACTGGAATATTTCAATCAAGGATAAAATTGAGACCATTGCATCAGAAATATACGGTGCCGACGGAGTAGATTATTCCAAACGCGCACTCAATGATCTTAAAAAGATCTCCCAATTGGGATTAAACGAACTTCCCATTTGCATGGCGAAAACACAAAAATCATTTTCCGATAACGAATCCTTATTGGGAAGACCAACTAATTTCAGAATCACCGTACGTGAATTCGAATTTGCAGCCGGAGCAGGATTTATTATTCCGATTTTGGGCAGAATGATGCGAATGCCAGGTCTTCCTGCCATTCCAGCATCAGAGTCCATGCACATTGATGACGACGGTAAAATTTCTGGATTATCATAAGGTAAATGGAAGCGGAATCAGACACTATTTTCAAGCCCCTTACGGGGCTTTTTTATGAGCGATAAGAATACAAAAATATCCATCATAATGCCGGTAAAAGATACCGAGAAGTATCTACCTGCCTGTCTGGACTCAATATTAGGACAATCAATCTCCAATTGGGAATTGATTGCCGTTAACGATCATTCAAGGGATAATTCATGGGGAATCCTATCTTCCTATGCTCAAAAGGATCCACGTATCCGTGTATTCAATGATGGAGAGCCCTCTTTACTCCCGACCCTTCGACATGGTTTTTCCAAAGCAACAGGATCGCTAATTCATCGAATGGACTCCGACGACATCATGCCTTTAGATAAATTGGCATTAATGCTTAATGCGTGGAACAAATCTGGAGGAAATTGCGTAATAACCGGCGGCACAAAACACTTTTCAGACTCCGAAACAGTTGGAGATGGTTTTAAGCGCTATGATGCATGGTTGTGCGCTGTCGCCAAACTTAATTCGCACGCAGAAGAAATGTATCGAGAATGCGTTATACCTTCAAATTGCTGGTTAATTCATCGAGATGATTTTCTTGACATTGGTGGATTCGATGGCGATGTATTTCCCGAGGATTATGATCTTTGTTTTCGGTTTTACAAAGGTGGATTAAAAATTATTGGTTTGGATTCTGTCCTGCATTATTGGCGCGATAGACCCGACAGAATTTCGCGAAACTGGGAGTGTTACAGAGACAACCGGTTTTTCGAGCTTAAAACCCACTATTTCTTTGAACTGGAAAGGGATCCCAAAAAGTCCTTGGTATTGTGGGGAGCGGGAAAAAATGGCAAGGATCTAATGAAAAAGATTTTAAACTATGAAGCCCCTTCTGCTTGGGTGTGCGACAATAAGGAGAAAATCGGAAAAGACATTTATGGGATAAGAATGGATAATTACACAAGGATCGAACAATTAGATGATCCTCAAATAATTATTGCGGTTGCTGCGCCGAAGGGGCAGCTCGAAATTAAAAAATTATTGAATGGCCTTAAGTTAATGCCCGGTAAAAATTATTGGTTTTTCTCTTAATTGACATTTTATATTATCTTCAGTACCTACAAATTCTCGAAGAAGAAGAATGAAGCGACGATTATTAATCCTGACCGCATTTTTAGCTCCAGCTTTACTTTTTAGTCAATCAGATTCTACAAGTATTTTTGATCTTTCTCTGGAATTCAGACCTCGTTTTGAATACCGAAACGGTTATCGTGAATTACCTGCAGATACAAGCTCACCGGCAATGTTTATTTCACAACGATGTAGATTGCTGCTGACATATAAAAGGAAAAAATTTAAATTTCACACATCCATTCAGGACGTTCGTGTTTGGGGGCAATACGGATCAAAATCCAACAATGGTGGTTTGGGTATTTTCGAAGCATATGTAGAATCAAAATTTAATGAAAAATGGTCGATTCGAATCGGACGGCAAGGAGTAGACCTGGACAATGGCAGACTCTTTTCCACTGCTCCCTTCAGCCTTACATCGAAAGCACACGAAGGATTGAGATTATCATACAATAATGCTCGGGTACAATCGGATCTATTGTCCTTTTATAATCAATCTGGCGAACAATTGTTCGGCACCTCTTATGCACTTCCCGCTCCAAACTACACTTCACTCAGTATTCATTACTTTAAAATGAAGCTTTCCAAAATGTTTCGATTCAGTACGCTAAATTCAATGGAGGGCTATCAGAGCCTAAGCTCAAGTAGCACTATGTATATGCGGGGCACATCCGGGGGGCGGATTACTTTACAGCATCGAGGGCTTTATGCTACTATTTGTGGTTATTATCAATACGGTCAGTTGCAATCTGGTCAATCCATTTCCGCTTATTATCTGCAACCGGAAATTGCGTATACACTAAAAA
>Ga0315334_10000691_pt1 | contig 20469 bp, 14 predicted proteins | sample M150034915metaG_FD_205555 | JGI IMG/M metagenome (GOLD analysis project Ga0315334, IMG submission 205555) | Ammonia-oxidizing marine archaeal communities from Monterey Bay, California, United States - M1 500m 34915 | ecosystem: Environmental > Aquatic > Marine > Intertidal zone | place: USA... | reverse complement strand
TGATTCCGACGGATGTATGGACGACAGTGGTGAAGACGAGGATGATGACAATGATGGAATCCCAGATAATGGCGGTGGCGAATATGGTGGAGACGACTGCCCCAAGGGAGACCTCGGTTGGCACTCAAATCGAACAGGAGCAGGGAGTCGATGGCCCGCAGACTGGGACCAGGCAAATTCCACTGACTGGGATCGCGATGGTTGCCAAGATGCAGTAGAGGATTTGGATGACGATAACGATGGAGTCAACGACTCCGTTGACCTATGTCCGCGAGGATATACCGGACATTACTGGGAAGATTGGGAGAGCGATGGAAATAGCGACCCTGACAATGATGACGATGGCTGTCACGACTATGTCGGTACGGCCGATAACAGCACGATTTTTGGAACCAATCTTGGCGAGGATACAGATGATGACAATGACCAACATCTAGACCATCAAGATACGTGTAGGACCTTGGCAGGTACCTCGAACTTGATTCTCGAAGATGGTCCTATCACCGTGTATTATCCGAATGGTGAATATAAGATGATTCAAGTTGATCAGATAGGTTGTCCAGATGAAGATGGAGATGACTGGCCTGAATATGGAATTGCCATACGTGGCGGCGGCGAGGCAGACGGCGGTGGCGAGGCAGACGACGGAGTGAATTATGTCCAAATCGATATGTTCAACAATGATTCTACTCAATGGTGGGATACTGATGGAGATGGAAAGGGAGATAATTTCGCAGACGCAGAAGCCATTCGTGAGTCATACTGGCCCGGATGGCTTGTGGAGGGGGCCAACAACAGTGATTCAAGCCCTCTGGACTTAGATGATGATGGATTTCAGGATTTCTATCTGCTGCGCAGTTTTGGTTTGATAGATTCATCCATTGAATCATATGATGACATCATCGGCGAAGCACCTGTTCAATTATGGGACATTTGCGAAGTAGATTCTGGTAGCGCCATGTGGGGATGGCAGTCTGGAGAGATATACGGCTGGAAAGTGTACAGGGGAGGTTGCATAGATAGTGACGGCGACTTGTACATGGATTCAAAGGATTGGGATATGGAGGACGCAACTCAATGGTCGGATACCGATTCCGATGGCTTTGGCGATAATGAAGACGGTTTCGAAGGTGATGGTTGCCCCAACACTTGGGGCGATTCATGGAGAGACCGCCATGGTTGTGTAGATGGCGACCGCGATGGGCAATCCGATTTCGGAGATGTCTTTGACAAGAATGGAACCCAATGGCAGGATACCGATGGTGATGGTTTCGGCGACAACTGGGGAGACTCTTCGTGGAACCAGTCGCGAGCCTCTAATTGGCCGGGTGAATATGTTGCTGGTGCCTTCAAACCTGACCCCAGTCCATTGGATTACGACAATGATGGTTTTTCCGATTCAGCCTTCGGAGGAGATGGCCCATTCGATGATTGTGTGTTGATGTATGGCACCTCTGATGTAGACCAGTATGGTTGTCCTGATGCAGATGGTGATGGTTGGTCTGACCTTGGAGACTTGGTTCCTACCGACCCAACACAATGGGCTGATAGTGATGGAGATGGGTTTGGAGACAATCCCAGTGGAATGATGTCCGATTCTTGCCCAGAGGTAAGCGGCAACTCAACTAGGGATGCTTTCGGTTGCCCAGATGAGGACGGAGACGGATGGTCGTCTGCCTTTGATTTCGACGACCAGTCCGCTAATGTTTGGTCTGACCTTGATGGTGATGGTTTCCCTGACCAGCCGGGATTCTTCAACAGCGATGATTGCATCAATCAGGCCGGAACATCGACGATGCCGTGGAAGGGATGCTCAGACATCGATGGGGACGGGACCATGGATATCGCAGATATGGATGCTGATGGTGATGGTATCTCCAATGCTCTGGAATTGCAGGCAGGTGGAGCGTTGAAGACAGCCTTTGACATCTATGACGCGTCATCCAAGCCTGGCGACCTTGATGGGGATGGTTTACCTGACGTGCTCGATGCAGATAGCGATGGCGATGGTTATCCTGATTCGGTTGAGAAGGAACGAGGAAGTGACTCTAGAGACGCCAATGAGACTCCGATGAACCTCTATGGAGACAGTGAAATCGGCATCTTCTATGTGCCAGGAGAGGGTTTCTCAAGTCAATACAGTGAGAATGGTTACGAACTCTCCCTCTCATTCGTGGTCAGTATGCTCACCTCTGAATACTTGTTTGCTCTACTTCTCCTCCCAGCATCATTGTTGTTGGTTCTCAGGAAGAGGCGCCGCTACAAGCGTTTCAGCAAGCGTCTGAAGAGTGCTGAAAGCATGGATGACCTTGCCGGGGCTGAGGAAGAGATTGACAGGTTGATTACTAAGCGTAAACTGAAGATAGACCAGGCCCTGTTATTGCGGAATCAATTTGAGAGACTATCCGCTTCATTCAGCGAGGAAGGCCCGCCAACGCTTTCACAAAAAAATCAGCAGGGAGGCTCCCAGCCAAGATCATCGATGAACCAAGGCGGACATCAGAGTGAGTGGGAGCAGAATGCCGGTTGGCAGAACGAACAGAGTAATTTTGGTGGCGGTGGTCCACCAGAACGTAATTGGTGAACTCAAAGTTCCTGATTCGGTTGAGGTCATACCCAAACATCGTTGGAGGCGGCTTGAGCACCTTCGGCGCTGCCGGTGTTGGTGACCCCACGCGGTTCAACAATCATGATTTTACATTCGTTTTCTGCAACAGGCCTGTGCTCAACACCTCTGGGTACCACGAACATTTCGCCTGCGTTTAGTTCGATAGTATCCTCCTTGAACTCGATTTTCATGCTGCCTTCGATGACGATGAAAGCCTCATCTGTATCGGCGTGATGGTGCCAGACGAATTCACCTTGGACCTTGACCAACTTGAACTGGTAATCGTTCATCTCGGTGATGACCTTGGGTGACCAGTGGTCTGTGAAGGCTGCGAACTTCTCCTTGAAATTGATCTTCTGCATGGTAAGCCTATGCGCCGAGGATATTTTTGCTTAACTACGCGTCAAAATTATTTGCGAGCATTTTACATTCCACTTTTTTGAGGGTATTGGCCACACCTTTCGCACTATTCTTCTTTGCCATCATCAGAGACCGGTGTCCATCCCTCGATTTTTTCAAGGTCCTTCTGAATCTGAGAACTGATTGTCAATGGTTCCATCGTGGTGCGGGTGTCATTCAGGGCCCTTTCCATCAATATATTCCCGAGTTCTTCCTGAGATTTAGGCAAATCTTCGGCCGCCATGTTCTTGAAAATACTCTCGGGTTTGTGTGCGCCGCTGTGATAGATAATCCGTGCCGCATAGGCTGCATAACTGACCAAGAATGTAACCATAATTAATAATGCGGCAATGATTGCCAATGAACCAATTCCTTTGATATGTATCCAAAGCAGCATAGACCACCAAGCAGCCATACCATACATTGAGCAAACAATGAGGTACTCGGGAAACATTGCAAAGCGACCGGTTGGGCCCCTTGCACTGACAATGGCACGAAAGTTATCATCATCTACAGCGGAATAGACGCCATGCACAACCAATAGAACATTCAAATGAACGAAATTGATGATAACGATGAAACCACCCATAATCATGGCCCACCATTCAATGCTGGAATATGGCGTTGCATTCCAGTAGATGTCCTTTGACTCACCTGTGATCAAGTCAAAGAACATCATTGCGTTCATAGCAAGAACCAGCGCAGCAGCAATCGTATGGACTTCCCAAACTGCTTTGTAACTCTCTTTGAGGTCCTTGCCGGTTGGATACGCCTCATTGTATGCATCCTTCCACAACCTTCTATGGTCGATTGGATAGAACCACTCGATTAATGGAACTAATTTGAAGAAATTACGAATAGGTCTGTTGACTTCAGATGAGCGGCGCTGTTTGTCATCTTGCACAGTAATTCTATCGGGGCATCTGTAATAAGCATATCATGAGAAATTCAAGCAACGATGAGGATTAGACAGACCTTATCTTAATCATCATCTTTCATTAGGTCATAGATATCCCCAACCCGCTTAATCCTATCATCAGCAGAAAGTGGATCACCCAATCCCTCCATCGTACCATCACCAACTGCCTTTGGTTGGCTAACTGGCACAATATCCGGCACATCCTTTGCTCCGGGCTTTTCTTCTTCGATTGGTATTGTTGATACGTAAGACTGGTCTACAACCGCTTGCTTTCCAAGGTAAGGATTTAGGTCTTGTACTTCAGCAGCACTCCTATCTCTATCTTCCATTTCTCGATGAAGAGTTTCCCAATCCTCATACCTTCTCGCTCGTGCTATCGGTACATACTGGTCTGCCCTTTTTCCTTTTCGATGCGCCGCTAAAATGGCTGGTAATGGGAATAAGAATGCCATCACAGAAGCGGCGATATGTCCTTCTTTTGACAAGCCCTTCCAAACTTGCATTTTCACTGTTTGTTCAATTTGCACACCGTATTCAACAGTGGTTGTCATTCGATGTAGGCCTGGTTGTAGCAGAAGTTCAGTACTACATTCATCACCGACTTTGCCACTGAATGAATGAACTATTTTTCCTCTTGAATCGGATAACTTCCAAGATACATTAGTGCTGTTAGCGATTTTTTCAGGGTCAAGACTTGAACTACAGATAATTTTTACAGGTACTTGTTTTGACATCAGCATCATATTTGGAACCTCGAAGGCTTCTGTTGTTTGGTGTTCAATACCTTCTTTGTTTACTTCTATGTCGCTTGTTAGAGATTGAGCAAATGCCCATGAGGCATTCAAACCTACTAGCATGAAGAACATTAAAAGCCAAGCCTTTTGTTTATTTTTCTTGGCTTCCATCAATTTGACAGGCGCTGATGTTGTTTGATTTTCTTCTTCAATCAACGGCTCCCCTCCCATTCAACACCGGTCATCTGGATAATTTTGGCCATCCATTGTAGTTTTTTCATTTTTCGCTCAGGGTTAGTATTACCAGTCCAACGACCAATTTTATTGCTGGTGAATCCGCAGAGGTGAATTTTTCCAGGCTTTATGCCGAGGTATATTGCTAGGCAAATCGCTCTATCGCCATCGGTGAAACCCCCTGGGTTGATGGCTCCATCTAGTTGTTGTGGACATTGATGGGTTATTTGGAGGGGAGTTTCTTTACAATGGGGAAGTAATTCCATCCAGGCTTTTTGATTATCACCATGGGCGTGTAAGAAGAGGGGAATTTTTTTGTTTATTGCCTCCATCAAATGGGGGTGTCCATCAGCATCTGATACGATTGCAGCAAGTGAATTCCAAGCGTCTTCAGGATTTTCTAATTCATTTAGAACGCCGACTGCTCCGTCTGCTGCTATCAGACAGTAACTTTCTGTTATCATATGTTCTAGTTCAGTTGCGCTTGCAGCAGCTCCAATGATAATCACCTTCTCTGATTGATTCAACTGCAATTTGACATTTTTCTGCACATTATTAAAATTGATTTCAGAAGAAGAAATTAATTCTTGAGCACTTTCGAGGTCATCTTTTAGACCCCATCCAAATGCCTGCCTCACTTCATCCTGAATGTTAATGAGAAGGGGGTTGACTTTCATCCCAATCTCCGACATGGTGTTTCGAGATGTGGATTAGACATCAATGCACCCTTTAGGCAGTTGCTTCAAGAACCCTCGCCCGCGAAGGTCGTTTTAATGCCCCTACCGCAGGAACACCCCTCCATCTCAGATGAGGTGACTTTGGCGCGGTATCCTTTCCTGCCACAATCCGGCCCTTGGATTCAAAGCCTCGCCCAAAAAGAGGGAATTGACCTTGATGCGCTAATCGATGGCGATTTCATGGAAGAAACAAGACGCCGTGGGCGCTTGCGTTTGGTGGAGTCGATTAGCAACCAAGGTGGAGTCGACGCTGTTGCAATGCGCGATATTCATACTCCAGGAGGTCGAGTATTGGAAGCATTCAGTTTTACATATTCGCGTTTGGTTGCTTGTGCTTGTGAAAACGAAGTCATTCTGAGTAGATGGGCGCAGGCTGAAGCCGAACGGTCTGAGGTACTACTTGCTGTTGATGAGGGAGCAATCGAGGATGTTGCGAAAACTTATCTTTCCAAAGTGAACTTTACTGTTTCTCCTAGGGGCAAAAAGGTATGGCAGATTGGACTTTCTGATTTCATTGAATTGGTGCCAGGGATTACAGGGGCCCGTTGGCGCTTACCAAATCAGGATATCAACGATGGTTGGATTAGTTTGAGAGAAGAGGACTCATATTCAAGCCAAGCAAAATTAGCGCGCATTCTTAGAGAGCGTGTTAAATCTGAAATCTTTGAAGATGCAAAAAAGAAAACTGCCGTTCTAAATGAGGATTTGGTTTTGCGGTTGGCAGAGGCTACGACTATCATTACTGGCCTGATGAATCAGCACTCAAGCGAAGTGATGGAATTGACTGGGGCGGTTGTGGAGGATTGGCCCCCATGTATGAAGAAGGCTGTTGCCGAACTCGAACAAGGGGTGAATGTCAATCATTTTGGTCGTTTATTCTTGGCTTCGATGGCGAGAGTAATCGCCTTACCGGTTGAGACTTGTGTCGGATTTTTCCATAACGCTCCTGATTTTAGTCAAGAAACTACATCTTACCAAGTTAGTCACGTATATGACCGAGAATACACACCTGCTGGTTGCGGGAAATTGAAACTAAATGCTCGTTGTGCAGTTTTACCTGGTGAAAATAGCCTTTGTGACCAACCTTGGTTAGACCATCCATTAAAGTATCTCAAGTCCCAGCAACGGAGGCGTTCCCGAGATACTCAGGTTGTTGAAGATAGTAGCGATACGCGCGATGATTCATGAAGGGGCATCGCTTGTGAGGGTATGTCAGGGACGACGCGGGGTGATGGAAATTGGTACGCACACTCGTTCTAACTGTCGATAGAGATGATGACCTTGGTTCCAAGGCTGCCATTCGTGGTCCGGTTGTAGGGAGGCGGCAAGTGCTTACTGCGGCCTTGAGGCTGGGGATTGCTGACCCTGAAGAGAGTGATACCAATGCAATTCTTGGTGCTTTGAATCAGCACGATAACTTGGTTGAGATATCTGAAAGCGGCGACGAAGTAGAAATTGCCATCCTAACAGGCGATGAAAAGGTAGGAGTCCGCTCAGATCGAGCCATCGCCGCACAACTGGAGGAAGTAGTAGCCGAATTCCAACCCGACAGAGCAATTTTGGTAACCGATGGAGCAGAAGATGAATCAGTTCTTCCAATTCTTCAGAGTCAAGTTAGAATTGACCATGTTCAAAAAATAATAGTCAAACAATCAAAAGGCATTGAAAGCACCTATTATTATCTTGTCAAAGCGTTAGAAGACCCAAAATGGCGAGCAAAAATGCTTGTTCCTCTGGCTGTTGTTTTGATGATTATTGGCTTGGGTATTATGTTGCCCAACGACATTGGAGCCCTTTTGATTGGAGGTTTGCCTTTCGTCTTTGGATTTTACTTGTTGGCTAAAGGATTGGGTCTTGAGAACTCACTCGGAAAAGTTGTTGCGGATATGCGAGAAAATGCTGATGCTGCGATGTTTTCCTCACTTATGTGGGCCGGCGCATTATTCGCTGCGATATTTGCTGTTGCTCAGGCTTGGACTGAATATACAACTGAACTTGGTGAAGGAACATCACGCAGTATTGCATATCTATCTGCAGTCCACCAATCTTTGGCTTGGATTATTATCGTATTCTTGCTAACAACTGCAGGCATGATGATTTTGAAATTGCGCAAAGGTTCTTTCAGTGGTAGGTTGCTGATTCTTGCTGCTTTTGCCATGGTCATTTATTCCTTCTTGAATCAAGCAATGCTTATTGCTATTCAAGTTCTAAAGGGTCAATCTTACCAATTTACTCCAACCACCATTATCTCAGATGGGGGGGTTCCATTGGCTTGGTTGGCGGTGCTTTGGTTGACAATGACAATCGTACGAGGCCTGCAAGAAAGGCAGAGCAGCGGCGAAAAGTATTGGGGAATTTGAATAACCCATTTGCTACTACTCAAATGTGGAATGTTGACTCATTCATACAATTTGGACAATTGACCTTGATTGGTCTGACACTTGGGATTCCAAGTGGTGCGTTGCAATGTGGGCAGAGAATGGCATCTGTGATTTCCTTTGAGCGGGATGTGGATTCTGCACTTGGATTGTATTTCATCCTGTAACGATGTGCATCCTGAAGGTGGTGAGCAGCATTCTGTTGTTTTGGGGCTTCAGTTTCCTGTTCTTGGGACGCAGACTCAAGATGGGTGAATGCCGAATCTGGTTGTGTATCCCCTTTGAGGTGTGAATCTATCATATTCATCAAATCATCTAATTTAATGCCGAGATTCTTAGATGCAGCATCTGCAGCAAGAAGTCGCTCATACTCATTCATTGCTGCTAACTGGGCAATCAACTCTGCCGGTACCATCGCCATGTACTCTCCCATAAGGGATATGGAATTGACTCTTTGGGTCATGCATTTTTTGGTATTCAAGAGTGCAAGGGCGATGTAGTGCATCGAAGCATTCAAAGAGGGTGGTTTGTGCGCCGACAGCCTGAGGAATGAATATGGGCATGGTAAAGGGTCGTCGGAAAGTTTCTACAAAGTCCACTACAGAAGGAGCTGCAAATGCAGTCAGACGCTTGACCTGTAGTCAAGTGATGGCAGGAGTACACTTTGTATCTGAAGATGCTTCAGTTCACGATGTTCTAGAAGAAATGACTCAAAATAATTGGGACCATATCTTCATTGTATCAGACGAAGGAGTTCCAATTGGCAGGATTCATGCAGTCGATGTATTGAAACTTATTTCACGCAAAACAGTGAATCGAAATTTGGCATGGATGATGATGGTTCCAGCCATTCAAATGGTGAGAACCCCACCCTTACAAGTTGGCCTCAACACCCCTCTTCTCAAGGCGGGAGCATTGATGTTGACACATGACCTGAACCAACTTGCAGTTGTCAACGGAGATGGAGAATTAGTAGGTACAGTCAGTCATGCTACTATGGCTCGCAATCTCCCCCGCTTCCTTCTTTGAGGGCAAAGATTGTCTTCATTACTGGGAGTCGGAGAGATATGTCGAGTACTTCTCCAAGAGCCTGGCCTTGGACGGCCTCTTCCTCACCGGGGCCATATCTTGAATCAGCATGGGTACAAAGTCTCGAAGAAATACACCCAATTGCCCTTCAATCCATAGAAAAGGATTCACTAACATTGGAGGAATTATTTTCTTGGCTTGCAACGCAACAATTTAAGGGTGAACAAACAACAATCGAAGAATGGTTGGATTGCAATAACTTTAGTTCTCTGACTGAAAGAACCCCCTTTCTATTGCAGGGTGAACTTGCTAACCCTTATCGATTAGCGGATTTGAGAATATCTGGAATGCCGATAATTCCGATTAGGATGGATGGGATAGCAAGAGTTTGGACCGATGTCATAGATGGCCGAGAAGTTAGTCCAGGGGTTCACCACGTGACCCTTGCTCGTACCAAAGGATGGTGGGAGACAACTTGGTTGGGCTTTGCAGATAAGAAACAAGCACTAACAATGACTGAATGGTTGAATGATGGGAGGGGTACTAATTGGCGATGGTCTACGATTGGAGAAGGCAGCCTTTCATTGACTTTCGATTTTCCAACCCAATCCCCAAACTTGGGAGATATGGAATGGGATGGTGAAATTGAATCAGTATCTGCATCACCGCCGCCATTAAGTGGTCCAAAACTATCTTGGTCAGATGTAAAGGTGATTTTGTTCACGCGACAGGGTTGTTATGATAATCGGGGAAAATTAGCCCGATGTGCACATATCAAACAACGACAATTTCATGATGATATGTTTCGAAGAGGCAGTGCAAAGGTTTGGAATAACATTCTAGATTTAGTCTGAAAAACGGATTAGGTGTTGTAAAACTCACCCCTCTCAGGGAGGCCCGGGGGGTTCCCAAAAGTCTGCTATAACCCCCACAGCCCTCCTACACTTTGATGACCACAGAACGTGGAGAAGGAAGCCAGAAGAGAGCCAGGCTTCAGCGTCTTAAGGCGGAAATTATCGCCTACGTCGCTGATCGCCCAGGGTGCTGCGCAGCGGATATCGTTGACCACCTTGCGAACACACGCCAAATGAGAAACCATGGACTAACCGCCAGGAAAGTTGGGTTTTTCATTCCAAGGCACATAAAGGAGATCAGCTTTACGCTAGATCCTCGAACGGGTAAGCGCATCTACTCGTTGAGCGTCAGCGGCGTTGCATGAACGCAACCTCAATGGTTGATGCCCTCCTGCCCATGCCATGAAAGGCGAGGTGCCGACCTCAGCAGAGCTTTGGCCATGGCTGACAAAAGCCTTGGAAACTTGGGATGAGCAATCCCATGGACGAGTATTTATGCCCACCCCATTGGAGGTTGAGCCATGGGAATGTTTGGACAAGAAGGGCGAATGGGGATTTGCCAGAATTCTTGAAAAGATGGTCGAGTCTCTTGGCTCTTCAATCCCAAAAGGTTTGGATATTACCGTTGATGAATCAAAGGGTCCAGTCCATATCGATCCGCGAGCAATTGTGGAACCAAATTGCCATTTCATTGGCCCATGTTATATTGCTCCAGAAGCAACTATCCGCCACGGTGCTTACGTTAGAGAACATTCTTGGATTAGTTGGCAGGCACTATTGGGCCATTGCTCTGAAATCAAACATTCAATTCTCTTACCGAAAGCAAAGGCCCCACATTTCAATTATGTTGGAGACTCTGTTGTTGGTAGTGATGCAAACTTGGGAGCAGGAGTTATTCTGTCAAATTTAAGGAATGATGGTGAGCAAGTCATCCTCAAAGCGGGTAAAAGTAAGATTCCATCTGGATTGAGGAAGTTTGGCGCTTTAGTTGGAGATGGAGTGCAAATAGGCTGCAATTCTGTAACTAACCCAGGCACAATATTGGGAACAAACTGCATGGTATATCCAACTACAAGTATTTCTGGAGTCCATACTTCGGATACAGTCTTGAGGTGAATTTCGGAATGGGTGTCTTGTTCGGGACCGATGGCATTCGCGGTCTTGCAGTTGAGAATGTCAAACGGGATTCTTCGGCAATAACTCGATGTATAGATGATAGGGAATTTTCTGTTGGGCTTTTGCAATTAGTTGGAGAGGCGCTAGGCACATACCTTCGTCCAAGTGGAGAGGGAAGGCCAAGAGTGGTTATTGGATGGGATCAAAGACCATTGAATGAAGACTTAGTCAGGTCATTAACAGTGGGGTTGCACCTCTCAAATTGTTCAGTTATTTGGGCCGGAGAATGCGCAACCCCTGGTTTACATGCGACTTTATTGGCTGAGGGTGCAGATACAGGGTGTATGGTAACGGCAAGCCATAATCCAGTCTCAGACAGCGGCATCAAAATTTTTGACAAGTATGGATACAAGACCTCACCAGAAGTAGAATCAACAATTGAAGCCTTGATTCATCAACTATCCTCTGAGGAGAGGGAACTAAGTGAAGATGAAAAATGTGAATTAGGAATTGCAGACCAATCAGTCGATGGAACAGCAATCCATTCAGCGGCCTTAACTTTGAGGTTGCCTAAGCTAAAACTAAGATATTTAGATGGATTAGTGTCATCATTATTTCCCCCTGAAGGACTTCTTCTTGACTCTTCTAAGGGCAGTGCAACGACATGGCTTGCAGATTGGTTGAGTGAAAATCTTGTAAAGACTGAAGAATTGAGTGCAGGTTGTTTAGCCTTGAATGAAGGCTGCGGGGCTGGAGATTTATCCCCCACTTTGGCAATGACTTGGGATGAATTATCAACCAAAGAACATAATCACGTTTTATTCGATGAATTGAATAAACGGCAAAGTTCCTACAATACTAGTGAAATGATTCTTGCTGCTACTCTTGATGGCGATGGCGACCGCTGCTTATTGGTCCGAGTCAATTCTAAAGCAACAGGGATAGAAGTTGTTGATGGTGACCAAATGCTTGATGCCTTGGCCATGGCAGCATCTAAAATTTCACCCCAAATCAAAGGAATGGCCGCTGCCTCTATTGAATCCGACCTTTCGCTCCTTAATTCATTACAAAGACTAGATGCTGAACTCGAGGCGGTGGAAACTGCAGTAGGAGACCGCTGGCTAGCAGTGGCATTGAGAGGCAATCTCACCTCTTCTAGTGAACCATTCAGAATTGGTGGTGAAGACTCAGGCCATTTATTGCTAACAACCCCCCATCCTATACAAGACGATGAATGGAGGTTAGTTGGAGATGGCATCGCAACTCTTGTGGCATCCATTTGTGCATTGACTACTTGCTCAGGAAAACAAGGATTTCAATTCGGCTGGAAGTCGAGGCAATCCATATCTCCAAGCGTTCGTTCAAAATGGGATGGGAAAAATGAAAATGCTGAGGCTGTAATCGCTTTGTTAGATGGTGATTGGCAACGGCAGGATATCGATGGGGAATCAAATCTATTGATGATGAAGGGAATAATCAATGGTGACAAGGTAAGCGTGGCTGTGAGAAATTCTGGCACTCAAGCCAAGACAACAGTCAGCATTAGGTCGACAGGAATACACCTTCCTGATTTACTTGAAGAGGTTATTCAAACTTTAACTCCGCGTCTTCAGCCTTAATCAATTGAAAGCGCTTCTTTTCTTCTTTGACCTAGCCAAGTTACCAGTCCAAGCAGTAATACAGAAGCAAGTAACATTGGCATCATCAGGGCTAAAGATACGGTATTTGTGGATAATGCCAACCCTGCAACCACCCAAGCGGCCAACAAGTCTAGGAAACCAACAACTCTCCATCCCCTTCTTTCTTCCAGAACACCAGTAATCCAAGCACTTCCACTGATTGCAAGCATCGCAACAACGGTCAACTCATCAGCTCCTTGGGATATTACTAGAGCCCCTATTGGTAGAAGAATATGGATATTCCATAACCACGCGGTTGTCCAGCGTTGATTTCCACTTTGCACAGTCATCGTTAGTAACCCAAAACAACAAATCCCTGTTATCAAAATGATGTGTCCTCCAAATCCAGAGAGTAAAGAAATCCATACAGATGATTGAATCATTCCGAGAGAGAGCAAAATAACTGCTGTAATTGCAAGCCCTGGTTGATTCCAAGAGCGCGCTCTTAGTAATGAAAAGATTCCTGCTAAAAGAGAGGCTGGGCCCCAAGATACCAGCATCACCATACTTGCCCATAGACTTCTACCATCGGCTCCGCGATGATCGTCAAGCCCTCTCTCTAACCGTATTTTCTCAATCATATCAAAGAGCAATAAGAAACCGATAAGGGATAATTCAAGTCCTAGCCAAGGGGTTATCCATTCGATTGTATCTCCACTCCAAGGGTCGGTAGTGAAAGGTGCAGGAATCCCTCCTACCATGAATAAAGCCAACAGACGGTCGCCGACAAGACAATACAGAATCCATTCCAGTGCAGAGGGAAGTCTGAGGGCTAGGTCTTTTCTTGACCTCAATGATATCCAAGCAAGCACTGCTAAGGCGATAGTCAACAATAACAACCCTATTTGTGAATCAGGATCTACATGACGAGGGGAAATTCTAGCCGCTAAGTGAACCAGAACTAAACCAACCATTGAAGCAGCGACCGGCGCCTCCATCCCGAGAATATCAGGCAATCTCATTTCCAGACTTCTTGCTCTACTTTGACCGAGGAATATCGCCGAGATGAATAATATCATTGAGAGGAGTAATATTGCATCGCCATCGCCATTTACATAAGACCACCACATTCCAGCGATGGTGACTGTTGCTAGGAAAAATAAGACAATTAATGGAGTATGGTGCACATCACCTGCCACTAAATCATGTTCACCAATGCCTCCAGAACGTTTACTCCTTTTGGCTTGTTTCGCTGCTTTGTGAACTAAGTTCGCATCGATGAGTCTAACTCCGGATTTTGTATCTGCATCTTCAGGTAAATCCGCTCCTTGTAGACCTATTTTTGCAGCCAATTTACCTTTTTCTGCCCTTTCCTTGGCTTCCTCAACCTTCGCCAATGAGATTAGACCCATGCGGATTTCCCCTTGGGATATTAACCATAATCCACTTCCTGAGAACATCAATATGGTCAATAAAAAGGCCGTGCCATTCAAGGAATTAGTCCACACACTAAGCATTAGTAGCAGCAATAAACAGGAAATCGCCGGTCCTATTGGGCGAGATAATTTTCCAGCAACTGGCAAATATGTGATGAGACAAAGGCCAACTGTGAGCACGCCAATCCACAATGTCCAATCCTCATCAGGCCAAAATGTTCCAGCCAGTAAATCCACAGTTATCAGGTCGAGAGTTGAAATCATCAGATGGGCTGCAATGAATGTAAATGTCAAACTCAAGAGTGGCTCGACACGGTTTTTTTGACTAAACTCACTCTCTTCCACCCGTCTTGAGGCGTCCCATGCTAATATGAAGCCACTAAATGCGAGCAATAATGGCCACACCAAAGCCAATCCAAAACGCCAATGTAACCACAATGTTGCAACTGCTAATGAGGTAAACATGAATTTTCTTTGATTCACGTGTCTACCAGCCACCTGCGCAGAAAGATGCATTGCAGATAAAGTGACTATTCCCATCACCAATCCTAATGCAGGTAATCCATCAGGGCGTGCAACTGCCAACCAACCCAAGAGTGCTAAAAGCCATCCTAGTTGCCATAATTTTAGAACTCCGGAATCCTTTATCCTAGCCAAAGCCTCTGTTCCACTGCCAAAGGCCTTTCCGAGATCAACTCCAGTTTCACCCATTTTCATGTTGACTGCAACCTGTAGTAAGCCCATACTGAACATGAAAATAGTCAGAATATCACCATCAAGAACAATTGGTAAAACATCCATAGCGACCATTCTATTCTCAATATCTGTAGCAAATATGAGAATCCAGAGCCAAGGTGCAAGCACTGAAACTCCAGCCAAAGAGGGGGAATCCCTCTTCATTGCAAACCCACCTAAACTTGCGAATAGCAAGGCAATAGCCAATAACAGAAAACTACCATGTTGACCTTCACCAGCAGGAATCAAGAGAGTTAGTAGAATTGCCCCAATAACCGCACCAAGCCACATTACTGCATCACTGACTGCGTTTTGATTTCTGAGCAGTGAGTTAGCAGCAACGAATCCCATGCCTGCAGCAAAAACTGCATGTCCAGAAAGTAAAGAAATACCGATTAGTCCAGTATCGAATAGAATTAATCCTACGACCAAAAATGGAATTGGAATCAAAACACTGGGTAATACTTTGTTTGGATTAACGCCTCTAACAACTAGGTATGAGGCTCCGAAAGCAGTTAGAAGAATAGAAATTTGGGCTAAGGCAAAGCCAGTTTCATCTCGATGGGCTGCAATTGCCAATAAAGCACCCATCATTCCTAAGCCAATCGAAACCCCCCACAAACCTGGTTTGCCGAGTCCTAAGGCAGATGCCGCCTGACTGAACCAATTTTGTTCTCTAGCAAAGTGAGCCGCCATTGCGGCATTTGCCGCATTGACGAATAGCATAAGCAATAGGAGAATCAATGGGTCTTCAAATGGTAGAATAACTAACCCAAAAATATTCCAGCCACTTGAAAGCGCGTGTAGTCCAATCCAGATATTACTGGAAGCAATCCCCAGGGCAGTTAAATTGCCAGATTTCCTTAGGTACGCGAGTGAGTGCAAAATCATGGTTGCAAGAATGAGCATCGCTGCTACACCTAGTTCCCCATAAATCGCTCCCGCTGCGCTGCCAATCGCCATTAAGACGAGTGTTGCTTGGGCTGCAATTGCATCCTCATCAAAATAATGAGCGAGGTAAATATTTAATCCCACTAATCCTAACAAAACAACGCCTAGTATACTTGCTGAATCTATTATTTCCCAATAATGTAAATCAATAGCAAGACCATAGAGAAGTTTCATTGCAATTATGGCCCATGTTGTTCCTAGTACCCTCATATCGTTGTCTGGTATCCATAATTTAGCCAACCAAAGAGAAAACATCGCCATGATGAATAAGGCAGGGCCGGCAATTATTGCCGGCATTGTCATACCAACATAGGTACCGAGAAAACTCCACAGTAGAACCATTGCTACCATCATTGACCAGTTGACTTTTTGCTCTGCTTCAACCGCATCTGATTTTCGTGGGTCGGGTGCTTCCTCAACACTCCCTTTTACGGTAAATGGATCGAAAATACTGCCGATTGCTTCGTCTACTTCGACTTCAACGGCTTCTTCTTCCTCCTTTTCTTTGAATTCTTCAAGTACGAAAGAAGAAAGGTCAAGGCCTTGTCTTTCGAACTCTTTTCGTTCGATTACTTCATCCTTTGATAAAGAATCAGAAGACCCTTTCGGCTCTGCCATAAACTGCGTGAAAATCGGTTTGGCCTTGACCTCATCGTAACAAGGGGTGTTATTTCTAGGATTTATTGTGCGGAATCAGTAAAGAGGGGGTGCGGGTCGGCCACCCCATGGAGACCGTCTCCACCCGTTCCTCGGGTACTCCCTCGTCAAATGGATTAGCAAGTAATGGAATTGAAACCACTGCAATGATTCACTGGAATCTTCCCTCAAATGAATTAGTTGACTTAGCAGTAGAACGTGGCGAAGGTAGTTTTAGCGCTCATCAAGCATTGGTAACTGAAACAGGTGACAGGACAGGTCGTTCACCAAATGACAAATTCATCGTTGAAGAGGAGAGCAGCAGTTCAGATGTCAATTGGGGTAATGTCAATGTTTCCACAACTGAAGAGATTTTCATGGGCCTAAAGGCCAAAGTCATCGCTTATCTTTCTGAACAACAAGACCTCTTTGTACAAGATTTGTATTGCGGTACAGAACAAAGTGAAAGGTTGGCAATTAGAGTCATCAATCAGAATGCTTGGCACTCGGCCTTCGCTCGCAACATGTTCGTACGACCTGATGGAGAAGAATTGGCAAACCACCAAACACAATTCGTTGTCTACCACGCACCACACTTTGAAGCAGACTCTGCAGTAGATGGAGTAAATTCCAAGGCTTTCGTCATAGTTCACTATGCTCGCGGTGAGGTCATTATCGGTGGCACAAAATATGCTGGTGAAATTAAGAAATCTATTTTCAGCGTCATGAACCTTCTACTTCCGAGGAAAGAAATTCTACCAATGCATTGCAGTGCAAATACAACCGGCGAAAATACAGCCATATTTTTCGGGCTATCTGGAACAGGTAAGACAACATTGTCTGCCGACCCCAATCGCCAACTTATCGGTGATGATGAACATGGCTGGGGAGCAAAAGGAGTATTCAACTTCGAAGGTGGATGTTATGCCAAGTTGATCAACCTCAGTGAAGAGGATGAACCAGCTATTTTTGGAACAACTAGAATGCACGGAACTGTACTTGAAAACATCGTTCTTGATGAAGCAGGAGTCCCCGACTTCTTTGATACAACTAAGACCCAAAATACTCGTGGCTCATATCCAATAGAATTTATTGAAAACAGAACCGCAGATAGTAAAGGAGGTCACCCGCAGAACGTTATTTTCCTCACCTGTGATGCCTTTGGAGTTTTACCTCCGATTTCCCGTTTAACTCCTGAACAGGCCGCATATCACTTCATTTCAGGATATACTGCAAAGGTTGCAGGTACAGAAATTGGAGTTACCGACCCTGAGGCAACATTTTCGGCTTGTTTTGGTGAACCATTCATGCCAATGCACCCCGGAGTTTATGCAGACCTCCTCTCAAAGAAAATGGCAGAACATGATGCAACTTGCTGGCTCATCAATACCGGTTGGTCTGGTGGCCAATATGGGGTTGGAAAGAGAATGAAAATACCTTGGACTCGCGCCATGTTGAATGCTGCTCTTGATGGGAATTTGGATGATGTTGAATTCATCACCGACCCGCGCTTTAATATCGAGGTTCCAACAACTTGCCAAGGCGTTCCTTCTGAAGTCTTACAGCCCCGAAAAACTTGGCAAGACGCAGCCTCATTTGATGCAACAGCAGATAAATTAGCAAGAATGTTCCAAGCCAACTTCACTCGCTATGAAAGTGGCGTTTCTGATGCAGTCAATTCAGCAGGCCCTTCGCCACTAGTTTGAAGGAAAATCAAAGAAAATCAGAAAGCAAAAGTTGTTTCGCTTTGTCATTATTAAACAGGCTTTCAACACTTGCAGCTAGCCATTCAACATTCTGTTTTGTATAGTGGTCAACCCCATATGTTTCCATAACGTGTTTGGTGACCTTGATGTATTTCCTAACCGCACCTTGGGAGACAGTAAGAGCAAGATTTCCTTTGCAAGTCCCCCTCTCTCCTCCTGAAACACCATGTGAACCTAAGCCATAGGCTGCCCTTTTATTTGATTGAATACATTGTCCAGATAACGGCATGCGTCGGTATGAATGACCGCACGAAACGCAACGAATCTTTTGGCGGGTGAAAGCCACAAGGTTTCCCCGTAAGTCAGGTAAGAAATGGGAACGAACTACGCTGGATGCCACATTTTTCACATCTACAGCCCGCAACCTCCCTCCAAGCCGGAGTTGACCATTCATTTTGTCAACCATGGTCTCTAGTGTTTTGTATGCAGATAAGGCAGGACCTTCATCTATGCATCTAGTGTCATGGGTATACCCATAACCCCTGACAGCACTGACATCCCCTAACCTATTTTCTACAATATCCAGTTCCTTTTCAAGCACCTTTGGGTGAACTTGTTGTTTGCTTGCTTCATAAAAGGAAGAAGGGTAGTACCACGCAGCATCAACATTGAGTGCTTCTTTATCGACTTCAGTGGGATTCAATCTTGTTGTCAAAACTAGAGGCGCATCCATTTGCCCACCGCGGTTCGCCGGTAGAATTTTTTTGCTGAAATTTAACAAACCATCCATCAATAACATAATTGCATCTTCATCACCATCGCAATTTCTACGTTTTGAAGCGTGGAACAAGGTATGCGCATAACCTCCCGATGAATTTGACCAACCAATTATTCTGCTCAATACACCACCAGATGTATGTGGTGCCAATCCTATCAATAATTGTCCAATCAGGTCTTCGGCAACTTCTGCATTGTAAAAGCGAGGTAGGCCATAAAATCGTTCTAACAAATCATCGAGATACTTTGCGGTTCGGAGAAAGAAATCCGCACCTGCCTTGCTGACGATGAAATCTTGGGGGAAAATTTCCATCATTTGAGTTCCGGATTCTAAGGCATTTCCATCAATATCATGTGAATAGCCAAGGTCCAATAAACGAGGCCAAGGCACACTGATTTCGTCAGCAGTAAAATGAGTTATTGGCACATCACTCATATCAAATCTAACCGTTCCATCTCTGAAAACTGGAACACCATGTGCAGCTCTGAGGATTCCTTTTTCCAAAGCCTCAGGAGTCTGGTCTCTCGACATCAATTTTTTCAAGCCCTTGATTTGTTTTGGCAATCTATCAAGACCTAAATTCACTCTCGCCCTCTCCATCATATTTGCAATCTTAATGGTCTGCTGAACACCTCTACGGCGGCCCCCTTTCTTTTCATCGTCTAGTGGTGGCATTTCACTGCGGCCACCACATACCTGTTGAGTCCCTTCTTCGACAATGTTACATCGAAGAGTAATTGTTGCCTGGCCGCACTTTTGACACCGTCGTTTTCCAACATCGGCTCGGTAACTATCTTTGTCAACTGCAACCGACATCAGGCGCTGAGGGCCTCCATCTGCGCCGATTGGAAACAAGGAGTGAACAACTGGTTTTTCTCTTGGAGCAGCCTTTTCGGGCCTCCCCATTCTAGCCCCAATTCTAATCGAAACACTATTTTCCCATCTTAGGCTACTGCACTTTCTAATCAACCAAAGACATCCGGTTATTGCATGTTCATCTTCAAGTTTTTTAGCAGCAAACAAACTCTCTGCATTTTCTGGCCCGAGGTCCTCAACTTTCCCCATCGCTTCTTTACCAATTTCATCCGTTTCAGAAATCGATGCCCCCTTTTGTCTTGCTTCAGTTTCAGCACTAATCCTCACCTGTCGCCTTTTGGAATTAAGGGAGTCAAGGCGGGAGTTTTCTTCTGAAATGATAATTGAGGCTGCCTGTAGTTTCTGGATTCGGTCTTCGAGGTGGCTTGTTGCCTCTCTTAATCGAATAACTTTGGAATTCTTTACCTCCAAACCAAGACCTTCCAGCAATGCCTGCCAGCCCGAAGTTATCAGCAAATCATCTCCATCATGATGGTGTGGTAGTCCAAGTAATAAGGCCGAAACTTTGGCGAAGCCGTGTTTTTGTAATAAGGGAAGGGAGCCCTGATGGTGATCAAAAATTAACTCAGGAATAGTCAACCCGCCCCCTGGCTGAATATTCTCCACTTTGTCGTCGATAATCGGCTTGTGAGACCAGCCCTTGACAGCACCTTTGATTCTCAATTGGTCTTCATCTTTTATCGGCATCGCTTGAACATCATCTTTTAATGGCCTGACTGATGAT
>Ga0315334_10000687_pt1 | contig 20504 bp, 18 predicted proteins | sample M150034915metaG_FD_205555 | JGI IMG/M metagenome (GOLD analysis project Ga0315334, IMG submission 205555) | Ammonia-oxidizing marine archaeal communities from Monterey Bay, California, United States - M1 500m 34915 | ecosystem: Environmental > Aquatic > Marine > Intertidal zone | place: USA... | reverse complement strand
CGCGGTGACGTCGTTTGCTTTCGACGCCATTGGATGTATCGCTGAGCTTGGGGTTACGACGGGTACGTCGGCGATCACGTTCTCGCCTGCCGACTACGTGACCCGTGAGCAGATGGCCGCCTTCCTCGCCCGCATGTACGAGGAGTTCACCGGTGAGACCTGCACCGGACCCCAGCCCTTCGGCGATGTTGCGGTGACGTCGTTTGCTTACGACGCCATTGGATGTATCGCTGAGCTTGGGGTTACGACGGGTACGTCGGCGATCACGTTCTCGCCTGCCGACTACGTGACCCGTGAGCAGATGGCCGCCTTCCTCGCCCGCATGTGGCGGACGGTGACCTGACGACCCTGACAAGTTCCCCAACCACGGCCACTCTCAAAAGCGATGAGGTCACCCGGCCCGATTCCGGCCGATGCAAGGACACACAGAAAAATCATGGTCTGCCGCTTCATGCGGCGATAACAGCACAAAGCAGACCAACTACCTTGGCGACTGGGTGATCTCGTCTGCGTAGCCCGATGAGGCGTCCTCGACCGCTTTACAAAGCGCCTCACTCATGAGTCGTGACAATCGGTGGGAGCGTTATTGGCGTCGACGACTCAGCTCGGTGATGATCGATACGTGATGATTCGCCCATCCCGTCACCGTGGTCCGAGACACGCCAGGAGCCTCAGCACATTCCCGGTGCGTACCACCGGCCAGTAGCACCTCGATAGCCAGGTACTGGCGTTCAGAAAGTCGGGTTGGTCGGAAACGGTCGCTGTTACGGCTGGTTCCATTCCCGTAGGGGAGTCACTCCGGCAGGGTCATGCGGTACCCCGGCCCTCACGGTTTTGTTGTACAGAGCGCTGTTTCAAGGAACGGCCGGTGTTGTTCGAGGTTGTGCAGCCAGTCGAAGACCTGGTTCCAACTGTGGGTGCTTAGGGGTACCAATAGAACCCCAGGTCAGAGCCGCTTTTCGAAGCGGCTCTTCTGGTTCTTTGGCCCTCTCGCCAATGGAATGCCAATGAATGCGTCCGGCGCAGCGGCACTCCGTCCCGAAGGGGAGGCGAGGAGATCGATATGAAGGGCTTCATCCGCCGGCACCTGGCCGCAAGCAGTTGGCGAAGCTGACAGCGGCGTGGGGGAGGACTACTTCGGCACCTTCGGCGCGACGATCGTGCAGGTTCCTTGAGCGGCGGCGACGAGGCGGCCGTCGTTCTCGATGTCGATTCGTACCACGGCCATCCGTCTGGACATGGAGATGATCTCGCTCGTGGCCACACAGGTACCGCCGGTGACGGGAGCGAGCAAGTTGGTCTTGAACTCGGTGGTGGCGGCCCAGTAGCCGGGCGGCATGACCGGATACATGACCACCCCGAGCACATGGTCGCAGAGGGCCGACAAGCAGCCCCCGTGCATGTTCCCCAGAGGGGTGATCAGTTCGTCGGTGACGGGCATCTCGCACACGATGCGTCCGGGTTCGACTTTCGTGACGGTGAGTCCGAGATAGCTGTCGATCCCCTTCCTGGAGACACGGCCGATCACCTTGTCGGCCCACTCCTGGTTGAATGTCTCAAAGGTCGGTCGGCTCATGGTGAGCTCCTGCTGTCGGGCGCGAAGACGCCGTGGATCGGGGGAGTGCCTGGTCGATCGCCGGCCAAGATCTGGATCAATGGTTCGAGGTCGTCGAAGCCGGCGACTTGTCTGGGCAGATCGGCAAACGGGTACCGACCGGCCACCAGCAGATCGAGAGCCTTGCGGTAGGCGGTGATGTCGACGCCGAGCGCGCCGAGAATTCGGAGTTCCTTGTAGACGATGTGGTCCGGGTCGAAACCAGGGGTCTCCGCCGAGCCGCGGGTGCCAGCGAGCACGATCGTGCCGCCGGGACGGGCAAGGGCGACAGCCTGGGCCAGCGCAGCGGGCGCCTTTGCCGTGACGTCGACCACGACGTCGGCCTTGGCCCCGATGGCAGCGCGCAACGCATGGTTCGGGTCGGTCTCGGCAACGTCGACGGCCAAATCCACCCCGAACGCGGGAGCTAAGGCGAGACGCTCCGCATCTCGTTCTCCGAGGCCAGTCATCATTACGAACGCGGCGCCGGCCTCCTTGGCGGCAGCGGCGGCGCAGAGTCCGCGTACCCCGGGGCCGAGGATGGCGACGACGTCGCCGGCTTTGGTCCCGGGCAGATCGACCGCCCATCGGATGCCTGCCCCCAAGGGGTTGAAGAGGGTGGCGGTGATCGGGTCGAGCTCGTCGGGCACAGCCAGCAACATCGAATCGGGACCGAGGTACAGGTGGGTTGCGTACCCACCGCCGAGGCCGGGCGGCTGGTCGGCATCGGTGAAGCCGATCATGGTCGCCAGCCCGTTGCTCTCGCAGCGGCGATACAACCCGGCCAGGCATTGCTCGCACTGGCGACAAGATTGGAAGACCTCGACTGCCACCCGCTGGCCCGCCGACACACCCCAACGATTGGCCGCCTCGGTGCCAACCTCTTCCACGATCCCGACGACTTCGTGGCCGGGGATGAACGAATGACGGCTGGCGAGATGGCCGGTGTACTGCTCGTGATCGGTACCGCAGAGGCCGCACGCCTCGATCCGAAGAATCCCGTCGGTTGCGCCGACCGGAGGCAGATCGAACTGGCGGCGATCGAAGGACCTCGGGGCGGTCAGGACGAGTCCAGTGGCCGTGGTCACGGGGACTCGCCCTCGGCGAGGGTGTCGAACACTGCCTTGGCGACGAGCATTGCCGCTGCGGCGTGGGCGAGTCCGGCATAAAGGCCGAGGTGGGTGAGCATCTCCTCGATCTCTTCTCGACGGAGGCCGTTTCGCAAACCCCCTTCTATGTACTCGGGGAGCATCTGTTCGGCTACGAGGGCAGTGAGGATCGAGATCACGACAATGGAGCGATCACGAAGCGAGAGCTCGGGACGGGCCCAGATCTCTCCGAGTGTCCATCTGTAGGTAAGGCCACCGAGATCGCCCAGCTTGAACGTCAGTTCAGCGAGATCCTGGACCGGATCCTGCTCTGGCAGACCGGTCAAGGCCGCCCGCACCCGGGCGGCGTCGCGCTCGCGCTCGGCGTCGGACTTGGCGGCCGCCCGGGTTCGAGGACTCAGCTGCTCGACTCCCTCGATGAGCCGGAGTCCCTCGTCGATCTCACGGGAGGCCGCCATCGCCGCTGGGAATCCCGCGTAGGCGGCCACCATCGGCAGGATCTCCTCAATCTCAGTTCGCGTCAGGCCGTGGCGAACACCGATCTGAGTGTGCGCGATCAACTCCTCGCCGCGCGCCTGGGTGGCTAGTAGCGACACAATCATCAACGACCGGTCTCGACGCGCCAGGCCGGGGCGATTCCACATGTCGCCGACGGCCTCGAAGGCGAAGGTTCCGAGTGGCCCCAGCCGTCGGCTGAACGAGGCGGCGACACGCTCCGGTTCCGCTTCGGGGACGAACCGCCGGAAGGTCTCGGCGGCCGAGGCGCATCGCTCCTGGTGGCTGCGAGGATTCCGACCAGGCGACGCGTTGCTGGTCGTACTCATGCGTGCGCTCGAGTGAGTTGCATCCGCCACCGTATGCAGGTCGACTCGAACACTTCAAGACCGAACTGGCGGTCGGGTGTGCTATCCGGGTTTGGTTGACTCACCGCGGCGACTTCGACGAACGCCGGAGCAGGCAGATGCTCGACTGGAGCTTCCCGAGCATCCGGTTGATACAGCGCCTCGCGTGGAACAAGTCGCAGAATCCCCAGAGCAGCGCGGAGATCTCTGTTGTTGAGGTGATCGGTCGGAAACGGTCACTATTGCGGCTGGTTCTATTCTCGTAGGAGAGTCGCTCCCGCAGCGTCATGCGGCACCCCGGCCCTCACGGTTCTCTTGCACAGAGCGCTGTTTCAAGGAACGACCGGTGCTGTTCAAGGTTCTCCAGCCGTGACCAAACCTGGTTCCAATCCAGATCGGTTAGGGGTACCAAACGTGAATCGTCGGCTTCGGTGCGGCCCTTAAGCGGTGACCAGACTGAGAGATCAACCGTGTCAGGGTGTTCGGCACAGGTTGTCTTGAGCGTGAGTGAGCGTTGCCGCCGGCACGGTCAAGGAGTCAGTAGTGTCGCCACCGAATGGAATTTCCTCGAACTGGTATACGTGACAGCACCGTCGACGCGGGCGCTGAGTCGAACAGGGGTGTTGCCGCCAGCGACCGGTTCGGTTGGTGCGCCATGGCATTGCTGCTCTTGGTCGCCATGCTTTTGCGCTTGTATCGAATCGGTGATGACAGTCTCTGGTACGACGAGATCCTGAGCTACCAGCGAGCTACAGCGGGGTTCGGTGACGCCTACGACCTGATTCGGGAGGGAACCCACCCGCCCGGCTACAGCCAGATTGTGCTGCGTCCGTGGTTGATGCTGGGCGACAGCGAGTTCATGCAGCGGCTTCCGAGCGCAGTTCTCGGCACGGCAACCGTCGGGCTGACCTACGTGCTCGGTCGTCGCGTCGCCGGCCGACTCGCTGGCCTCGCAGCTGCATCGCTTCTCACCGTGATGCCGCTCCACCTCTACTACAGCCGGGAGGGGCGGATGTACGCCCTGCTCGCGCTCCTGATCACCGGCTGGCTGTTGGCCCTGTCCTCGGCTGATCAACGAAACACTGTCCGGTCGTGGGGGCTCTATAGCCTTCTCGGCGCAGCAGCGTTGTATACGCATTACTACGCCGTATTGACCATCGTCGCGACCGTCGTAATCTCAGCCCGGATTTATCTGGCCAAGGAGGCTGACGCGGAACGCCGCCGACGCTGGATGATCGCGACAGTGGGAATCGGGGTGGGCTTCGTGCCCTGGTTACCGACGTTCTGGTACCAACTCGGCAACGATCCCGTCTCTCACCTTCAGACGCGAGCGTTGGGCGAGATCGCATTGGTGCCGATCCAGTTCTTCACGGCCTATGCGGGAACATCGCCGATCGAGATCGTGGTGGTCGCCACCGCTGCTGTGGTCGTCATCCGCCAAGGCCTCATCAATATGTTTGAAACGGATCGGCCGACCTCGCAGATCGACTTGACCAAGGCGACGATCGGCGCAGCACTCGTTGGCACGTTCCTGCTGGCCATCGTGGCTGAGGTTGTCCGTCCGTTGATCTCTGTTCGCTACTTTGTCGGCATCCTCCCACTCGTGTGCATCGTTGCCGCAACGGGATGGGTGTCCACGAGGAGGCGGGCCGGAATCGTGGCGGCGTCGCTCGTGCTCGTGGCCACAAGCTTCGTTCACGCCGTTCCGACGGTGCTTGACGCGTGGCGCCCCGAGTTCGAGGCCGCCACCGATCGGATCGAGACAGATGCCGTGTCGGACACCACCATCGTGCTCATTGGCCGAGACGACGCCCGCCTTCACGCAGCGGGCTTCGATCACTACTTTGATCCCCTGCCGGGCGCGAAGATCGTTGATCTCGATCTCGCCGATGATGGATTGAGAGAAGCTCTCACTCGGATTGACATGGCGACCTCGGTCGTGTGGGTCGTGCAGTACGCAGATATCGGTCCTATCGACGTCCCGAGTGGGTTCACCGCCGCGGCAACGGAGCGATTCGACTCTCGGTTTTTCTCCGGCAGGTACGTGATCGCCCTTACGCGACTCGAACTGGTGCCATGATCGGTTCCGTCGACGCCGGAATTGATCGGGTTGTTCGGCGAACCGACCTGTAACACTCCAACCTCAGCATCCGACTCCATGTCTGGCAGTCGTTTCACGAACGTTCGGATACACAGGAGCGACTGCGCCGTCGGCATGACCGTGGCAGGACTCAAGGGCCTGGTTCGTACCAAGTGAACGGCAGGGGAGAGCACAGGCTGTGACAATTCAGTACGGCTTCGCCACTATTGTCAGAAGAGGTATTGGTCAATTTGCGAGTTGTTCCACACCACCGCGCCGTGAACGATCGACACATGAGCGCAGACGAGTCGTGGACCTTTGACGCATACCGGGAAGGTACGACGTCGCTGCCAGATCCGAACCTTGGCTGGAACACCTACGGCCGCGGAATCGAGAACGTTGGTGTGGACGGACGACCTGAGCCGATCGAGATTTCTGAGCCGGCGGCGAACCAGTTGCTTGTGAGGGTCGACGCGGTCGGGCTCTGCTTCTCGGACGTCAAGCTGATCCGCCTCGGCGGGGACCATCCCAAGCTCTACGGACGCGACCTGTCCGTCGAGCCGACTCGCCTCGGCCATGAAGCGACGGTGACCGTGATCAAGGTCGGCGCTGACCTGGCAGATGACTACCAGAAGGGTCAGCGCCTCGCCATTCAGCCTGACATCCATGTCGATGGCCGCAGCACGGCCTACGGCTACACGATCCCCGGTGGCTTGATCCAGTATCACTTACTCGGCCCCGAGGTTCTCGATGCCGACGATGGCGCCTACGTCATCCCCGTCAGCGACGACCTCGGCTATGCGTCTGCCGCGCTCTCCGAGCCCTGGGCGTGCGTTGAGGCTGCCTACACCCAGCGTCGCCGTCTTTGGCCGCTCGCCGGTGGCGTCGCCTGGGTGATCGTTGATGGGGTTGCCGACGCCGAGTACGACTTCGGCGACCTTCTGAAAGGCGCCTCAACCTTGATCGTAACTGGCGGTTCGGATGCGTTTTCTGCCCGAATCGCTTCCGCCGTCGGTGGCGACACCACTGTCGTTTCGACGGACGCGCTCGAGCCGTCCGCGTACGCCGCTCTCTCGCAGGAACATACCGGCGGCGCAGGCTTCGACGACACGATCGTGCTCGACCCGCGATCGGCCGACGTCCTCACCGAGGCGGCCAAGCTCATCGCCTTCCGAGGGACTATGGCGATGGTTGGCGAGCACGAACTCGACGATTTCCCCGAGATCGACTTCGGTCGGCTGCACTACGACTACACCGCCTACCTGGGCGCTCGCGGCACGGATGTGTCAGCGGCCTATGGCGAAGAACGCAATCGCTGTGACCTTCGTGAGGGTGGACTTGCCGCCTTTGTGGGTGCGGCCGGCCCGATGGGCCAGATGCACATCCAGCGCGCCATCGAGAACGCCGACGGCCCGAAGACCATCATCGCCATCGATACCGACGACGACCGCATGAGCTCCTTGCTCAACAGCCTTGTCACGCTCGCCGAGTCCCGCGGACGCACGCTGATCCCGATCAACCCGATGACGTCGGAGGAGACGCCTCGTGAACTGATCGACCGCCTGACCGACGGTCGCGGCGCCGACGATGTCGTAGTCTCCGTGCCGGTTGCTCCCGTGATGGCCGACGCGGGCACTCTGCTCGCCTCGGACGGCATGCTCGTGTTCTTCGCAGGGATCGCCAACGGCACGATGGGTCCGCTCGACATCAGTCGGGTGTACCTCGACAACGCCCAGTTCACTGGCACATCCGGTTCTGCCATCCATGACCAGGCAGCGGTGCTCGAGAAGGCCTCAGCGGGCACGCTTTCGCCGTCGCTCAATCTTGCGGCCATCGGTGGCATCGACGCCGGGCGGCAGGGGATCGAGGCCGTGCTCAGTGGTACCTTCGCTGGCAAGGTCGTGATCTTCCCCCAGGTCGAAGGCGTCCCGCTGACCGGTCTGACCGAACTAGCGGACACCTTGCCCGACGTTGCCGCTGCACTCGGAGCCCAGGGCGAGTGGACTGATGAGGCTGAGCGAATCCTGATCGAGAGCTACTCGCATCGCGGATGAGCACAATCACCACACTCACGCTCAACCCGAGCTTCGACCGCACGCTCAGCGTCGCGGCCCTGGAGCGTGGAGAAGTTCACCGACTTCGGTCGAGCTTGCTGGAACCGGGCGGCAAGGGCGTCAACATCGCCCGGGCGGTGGCGATCAACGGTGGTACATCCCGCGCGATCTATCCCGCTGACGACGATGCTCGAGCGGCCTTTGAGAACGCACTGAGCTATCCCGGACTTATCTGCGAACCGGTCCCTCGCGGCGAGCCGACGCGGACGAACATCGCGGTCATCGAAGATAACGGAACGACCACAAAGCTGAACGAGTCGGGTGCACCTCTCTCACCGGAGATCCTGGAGGCGCTGATCGCCCTTGCCGTGCACGGCGAGGGCGGAGGCGTCATTGCGGCGGCCGGAAGCCTGCCTGAGGGGTCGCCGCTGGATCTCTACGCCGGGCTTGCATCACGGCTTGCCCAGCCGGATCGCACCCTGGCGCTGGACACCAGCGGACCAGCGCTCAAAGCAATGGTGGGTCACCCCGTCGCTGTCGCCAAGCCGAACCTAGAGGAGCTCGAAGAGCTGATTGGCGAATCTCTGCCAACGTTCGGTGCTGTGGTCGATGCGGTGAACGACCTTCGTGCTGGCGGTTGGCAGTCGGTGCTGGTCAGCCTCGGCGAAGCCGGAGCGCTCCTGGTGTCCGACGAAGGTGCGGTCATGGGATGCGCCCCGGTCCTCGCCGTTCGAAACACGGTCGGCGCAGGCGATGCGCTGTTGGCCGGCTTCCTGGCGGGTGGAGGAGTTGGGCGGGAGGCTCTCGCTGAGGGCCTCGCGTGGGCCCATGCCGCCGTCTCATCGGCGCGCACGACAGCCCCGGCGGTGGGTGCACACGATCACGCTGCCGTGGCGTTGTCGGACGTGATTGAGCCAAACTCATCTCTGAAGGAGATCACATGACCAAGAAAGCCGAGACGGTCGAGCCGTTCCCACTGCAACCCACAGCGATGTTCAAGGCCGGGGTCCAGGGGTTCCTGCGTGCACCGGTCCAGCTCCTCTTTGGAGCGATGATTACGTTTGGAATCTCGGTTGGCATGTACCTGCCGTTCAGGGACCGAATCAGCGACAATCCGGGTCCGCCCGAGTTTTTTGTGATGTTCGTCGGCTTTGTGTTCGCTGCAACAGGCGCCTACTTCTGGTACTCATACGCACTTGACGCCGCTCGCGGCAATGCCGTCGAACTCGCGAAGCCTTTCCGTACCTGGGAGCGACTGCCCGCCCAGTTTGTCGCATCGTTCTGGTTCTGGGCCGGTCTGCTCATCGGCATTCCGATGATGTTTCTTCCCGCACTCATCGTTTTGATCTTCTACGCGTTCTACGGCTTCGTGATTGTTGACCGTCCAGATCTTGGTGGGCTGAAGGCGTTGGGAACCAGCGTGCGGCTCGGAGACAAGCGCCGAATCGCGCTGTTCGCTATCGCGACGCTAGCGCTTCTCTTCAACTTCATCGTTCCCGCGATGGCTTTCACCATCAAGTCCTCAGCAGTCGCCGTCCCCATCTGGCTCGCGCTTCTTCTGGTGACGACGTCCATCACCATGGTGGGTGGCGCCGCGCTCTACGACGTGCTCAACCAAGAGCTCGCCGATGGCTGACTCGCAGATCCTGTCAGGGATCGGTGCATCCGCTGGTGTTGCCATCGGCCCCGTCGTGCTTGTCGAGACGAAAGCCGTCGCCGTGCCGTCAATCGCTGAGCCGGTCGAAACGTTCAAGACCGCGGTCACCGATGTCGCTGCTGACCTTGTCGAGCTTGCAGCAGATGCGCGAGAACGCGGCAGCGGTGAGGCCGCTGAGATCCTCAAAGCGCAATCGCTGATGGCGCAGGACCCGATGCTGGCCGATGAGATCATCGAAGCGATCGACGGCCCGGACTCCGTTGGTCCAGCCATCGACACCGTCGTGGGCAGACTCGTCAGCATGTTCGAAGGCTTCGAGGACCCGTATCTGGCGGCGCGCTCGGCCGATGTCACCGAAGTCGCCGATCGCATCCGACACAAGCTTGCCGGCTTGGAGTCTGCCGATCTCACCGCGCTTACGGAACCGTCAATTCTGGTGGCTCAAACGCTGACCGCGGCCGAAACGGCTCAGCTCGATCCCGCTCAGGTCCTCGGCTTCGCGACGGCGACCGGGGGTCCGACTAGCCACGTCGTTGTCATCGCCCGGGCTCTCGGTGTTCCTGCCGTCGTTGGCGCGGTTGGCATCGCCGAGGCAGTCGCATTAGGCGACCGCCTCGGTTTGGACGGGAGTGACGGAACGGTCGTCGTCTGTCCCGACGCCGGGCAGGAAGCCGACTTCGGCCGTCGTGCCGCACGTCACGCCGCTTCCGTCGCCGCAGCCGAGCATTGGGCGGGTCATCGCGTCAGCTATGGCGATGCCAGCATGGACGTGGCGGCCAACGTCGCGAGCGATGCCGATCTTGCCCGCGCTATCGAGGTTCAGGCTGATGGGATTGGCTTGCTGCGAACAGAGTTTCTCTTCCTTGACCGCCCTGAACCCCCGTCTGAAGACGAGCAGTACGCCTTCTACGCGAAAGCGGCCAGCGCATTCGAGGATCCGGTCGTGATCCGCACGTTCGACATCGGCGGCGACAAGCCGGCTGACTATATGACCGTCGACAAGGAAGAGAACCCGTTTCTCGGTGTGCGCGGCGCCCGGTTGTACAGCTACTACCCCAACATCTTCGAGATCCAGGTCAGGGCGATCCTGCGCGCCGCGGTCCATGGGGATATCTGGTTGATGCTGCCCATGATCACGACCCTCGATGAGGTGCTAGAGATCAAGGAACAGATCTTGGCGATCGCCGAATCCATGCCGAACGCCGAGATCCGAGTTCCGAAGATTGGTGTCATGGTGGAAGTGCCTGCGATTGCCCTGACCGCTGATGCCGTTGCCGCCAATGTCGACTTCGTCTCGATCGGCAGCAATGATTTGACCCAGTACGCGATGGCGGCCGACCGTATGAACGGTAATCTCGGCCACTTACAGGATCCCCTGCACCCGGCCGTGCTCGCGTTGTGTACGTTCACCGCAGCAGCGGCCAAGGGAGCAGGAATTCCCGTATCGGTTTGTGGACTGGCTGCTGCTGATCCGCTCGGAGCGGCGGCCTTTGCCGCCATGGGAATCAACAAACTCTCAATGAGCGGCGGGATGGTCAACCAGATCAAGTCCACGCTGGGATCGTTGGACCCTGGACCGGGCCACGCCGCGGTTGAGAACGCATTGATTACTTTCTCCGCCGAGGATGCGCGAGCTGCGATTCGATCTTGGGTCGACGAGTCGTGAGCGCACACCTCGATAGTCGTGTCATCCGGATTGCTCGGTGGCTGGTTGAGCAAGAGTCGATTCGAAGTACCGGAGACCTCGCCGTAGACCTTGGACTCAGTTCGCGAGTCATTCGATACCGACTTCCTGCGGTTGAGAACTATCTGGCCGAGTGGGGGGCGGAGCTACATCGGCAGAGAGGCAGCGGCCTCTTGGTCGAGGTTGAGGACGATGTGCGCGAGGCGATCGTGAAGGACCTGGGCAGCCGCTTCGAGGCACCTCGCGTGTACTCGCCTGCGGAACGCAGCAGCATGCTCACAGCGGCGCTTCTTTGGCGCGCTCCCGAGATCACGTCGCTCGATGAGATCCATGAGGAACTCGAGGTGTCAAAGACCACCGCTCGGCGCGATCTCCGGAGGTGCGAACCATGGCTTGAACGAAACGGACTCCCGCTCGTGCGCCGCCCGGGCAAAGGCATCGCGGTTGTCGGCTCTGAGCGCCGTATTCGCCAGGCGCTGGTGCAGCTTCTGCTGGAGACGATTCCCGACAGTGTGTTGATGGCCCAGGTGGGTGACGATGAGCGCGACAGGGAGCAAAAGAGTGCGCGTATCCCCGTTGGGCTCAGAGGACGGCTCGAGGCGTTGCCGCTTCGTGACTCAGCCGCCATCGTCCGTAACAGCCTGCTTCGTCAGAGGCTCTCAGCCGGCCGAAGTGAACTCGTCTTCGCGCTCTATCTCGCGCTCTCGATTGCTCGGATCCGTAAGGGTCAGATAGTCGAGGTATCCGTAGGCCTCCAACGGTCGGTGACCGAACATCCGGCGGCCGACAGCGTCGTCGAACTGGTGGGGGCCATCAAGGATGAACTCGGTGTCCTATTCGAGGAAGCGGAGTTCGGAGCGCTGACCGAGTATCTCCTGGGGCTCGACATCCTGCAAACGACTGTCGCGGCTACAGGCGCTATCGACGAGGGAATGGTGGCGGAGCTGCTGGCAGTCGCTGGTGAGAGGTTGCACCCTGCACTGGTCGACGACGCGGAACTCAAACGTGGCGTCGCCGCGCACTTGGAGCGACTCTCCGTCCGGCTTCGGCATGGTCTACCGATCCACAACCCACTATTGGGTGAAGTGAAGGAGCGGTATCCCGACGTTTATATCGTGGCCATCGAACTAGCCGACCTTCTCGAACCGAAGCTGGGACAGAAGATCACCGACGACGAGGTCGGGTTCCTTACGATGTATCTGTCGGGGGCCATGGAGCGAGCTCGGCTTCGCCCGCGTCGCCGAGTCCTGGTCGTGTGTCCGAGCGGCATGGCGACCGCATGGGTGCTGGTCTCACGGATCCAGGCAGAGTTTCCCGAGTATGATCTCGTCCAGGTGCTGTCCGTGGGCGACTATGAGGAACTTGATCATCGCGACTACGACCTCGTCATCGCCACCCTGCCAGTACCTGAACATACGGCACCGGTCGTCGTGGTGAACCCGCTGCTCTCGGCCAGCGATGTCGGTCGCGTCAAGGCCGCGACGCAATAGCGCCGCGACCGGCGCGGCGACCTTCTTTTGTCACAGCGCTCCACCGCCGTATTGGGAGTGGTCCGAAGGCTGACCACGAACCAGAATGAGAGTGTTAAGACTTAATAGGGGGAGGACCCACGAATGCTTGCACGTATACAACGTCTAGGCGGTTTTCTATCCAGCATGGTCATACCGAACATCGGTGCGTTCATTGCTTGGGGTTTGATTACGGCCTTGTTTATCCCGACTGGCTGGCTCGCTAAGACCAGCTTGGATTGGGACTGGGGAACGATCACTGGAGACCTTGTTGGTCCCATGATTGTGAACTTGCTACCCGTGCTCGTCGCCTACACCGGCGGCAAGCTCATCTACGGTCACAGAGGCGGTGTTCTGGGTGCGATCGCCGTTTTCGGTGTCATCGGATCACACACCGACATCATGGTGAACGGCGAGGCGCTGACAATCCAGCCGCCGCAGTTCCTGGGTGCCATGCTCATCGGCCCGCTGGCCGGCTGGGTGATGAAGAAGATCGATGAGGCGCTCGAAGACAAGGCTCCGGTCGGTTTCGAGATGCTCGTCAACAACTTCTCGCAGGGCATCGCCGGTGTTGTGATGGTGCTGCTTGGCTACCGGATCATCGGCCCGATCATGGGTTCCATCGCCACAGGCTTCGGCAACGCAGTGGAGGGCATCGATGATGCCGGCCTGCTGCCACTCGCCGATCTCCCGATCGAGGTTGCCAAGGTGCTGTTCTTGAACAATGCGATCAACCATGGCGTGCTGACCCCGCTAGGCGCCGTGGATGTCACGGAGACCGGCCGTTCGGTGTACTACATGCTCGAATCGAACCCCGGTCCTGGCCTCGGCCTCCTGCTTGCTTACTGGTTCGCCGGTAGCGGCCTGGCCAAGCTCTCGGCTCCCGGCTCGATCCTCATCCACTTCTTCGGTGGTATCCACGAGGTCTACTTCCCGTACGTCCTCATGAACCCCGTCATGATCGGTGCCATGTGGGCCGGCGGCATCTCCGCCGACATCGTGTTCACGATCTTCGGTGCCGGGCTTACCGGTCCGCCGTCACCTGGCTCGATCTTCGCTTACATCAGCTTCACGCCATCCGATGGCGCGGCAGCATTCGGTGTGTATGCGGGTATCGCCGTCGGCGCTGCTGCGGCATTCTTCGTCGGATCGATCTTGCTGAAGTTGTTCCCGGTCCCAGAGATTGATGACACCATGGACGATTCATCAGTCGACGATGCCATGCAGGGTGTTCCTGGCGTATCGGGCGCCTGACTTTGCTGATTGTTGGGGGTATATGCACCCGGCGCTGATTGTTGGGTGTATATACCCCCAGCCCCCGGGATGCCCGGACGACTGGTTGTACTCGTCGTCCGGGCATCCTTGCTCGCCACTGGTGCGCCAGCGGAGAGACAGACGTAAATCTTGGAGATGGAATGACTGATCGAGTGACGAAGCTTGCGACCGATGTGAAACTGATCGTGTTCGCCTGTGAGGCGGGTATGGGGAGCAGTCTGATGGGGGCAAACCAACTCAAGAAAATGGTGAAGAAGGCCAAGCTCGACATCATGGTGGTTCACTCGCCGGTCGGGCAGCTCACAGACCAAGCCGACGTCATCGTCGTGCACAAAGGGCTCGCCGCGCAGGCTCAGGCCAGGGTGCCAGCCGCGGCGATAGTCCCGATCACCCTGTTCATGAACGATCCCTCCGTGAAGAGTCTCGTGAAGACACTCACCGCCGGAGACCCCGTGGTCTCATTGTTGTAGTTATGACCGACGACATGCTTTCCGTTCTCAGCATCACCGATGTGACCCTCGGATGTCGTGCCGAATCGATGTGGGATGCGATCGACTTTGTCGGTGGCAGGCTCGTTGATCGTGGCTCGGTTGCCGCTGAGTACGTCGCGGGCATGCAGAAACGGGAGACCCTCGTGTCCACATTCCTCGGTAACGGCGTGGCACTTCCGCACGGTGTGCATGAAAGCAAAGAGCACATAGTCAAAACCGGCATTGTCGTTGCCCAGTACCCCGATGGGGTCGACTGGGCCACAGGCACCGCGTATCTTGTAGTGGGCCTTGCCGCGGTGGGCGATGATCATGTCGCTGTACTCTCGCAGCTTGCGGAAATCCTTCAGGACGACGAACTCTGTGAGCAGATGCGGGTCTCTGATGACCCGGAATTCGTCCACGCTCAGCTGACAGCGGGATCCAACGACGATTTGGAGGATGAGTGACGATGGCGGAAACTCGTGAAGTCGTGATCATCAATAGTCAGGGGCTCCACGCCCGACCAGCCGCCGAGTTGGTGGCGGCGATGGAGGCCTTCGACGCCTCACTCGAGATCTCGATTGGACCCAAGAATGCCAATTCGAACAGCATCATGAGCGTGCTCGCACTGGGAGCGACGGCGGGAAGCATTGCTGTACTGGTCGCCGATGGTCCCGACGCAGCCGCGGCCGTCGATGCGGCCGCCGCGATCATGACATCGAAGGACTGACCATGGCACGACTCAACCAGGTAGCTCTGACGGCGGCTGCGGTTGCCCAACTCAATGCGACCACGGATCCCAGCGGCGAAGGCGACCTCATCTGCGAGCGGGGTGTAGTCATCATTGCCGCCGAGCAAGCTGACCTCAAGAGGGCGTTCAAGCGAGCGAAGGAGGTCAAAGCCGGTTACCGCTGGGTCGTGATCAATCGGGAAGACCTGTTCGGCGCAAACCCGCTCTCGCTCGGATCCAAGGCCGGCATCTTCGACGCCGACGGCAACATGCTCAAGAACGCTGACATTCCCCGCACCAAGGTGTGACCGGCTCCTCCCGTAAGACGGTCAGAAGACACGCGACGTAGACCATGGGTCCACTCCACGACGCCGTTCGCCGAGTTTGCGTCGATGTACAGGCGGTGCTTCTTGCTGTTGAGCGTTCTGGCGTCCAGTCAGGGCTGGCTGTCGTGGTGAACATGGAAGCACAGTTACACGGGTTGCGCGTGATGGAACGCGAGATGCGGTCCGGTCCGCCAACTCGGCGGATCTGGTCGATCGGTCAAGCTGCGGTGCCTGTGGTGTCGCTGCTCTTGACGGGCCTCTCCAAGCGGGCGGTGGGTCAGGTGGATCCAGAGATCATGCGGTGTCGATCTTCGGTTTCACTTTTGGCCGACGCTCTGGTTTGCTTCGCTGTCGGGGAGGAGGTCCTGCCAGTAGGCCCTCATGAGATCGAACTCGTGATCTTCGACTGTGATGGAGTGCTGGTGGACTCCGAGTTACTATCCGTCGCGATCATTGCCGAATTGCTGGAGAACGAAGGAATCATGCTCTCGGTCGATGAGATCGGTGAACGGTTTGTCGGTCGCAGTCACGACTTCATCATGAGGTCGCTTCACGCCGACTTCGGCCCGCCATCCGACTCGGTTCGGAACTTCGAAGCCGCCGTGTTGGCCGCGTTTCCTGGTCGGTTGAAGGCTGTTGAAGGTATGGACGAGGCGCTCGCTAGAATCAAACAGCCGACATGCGTGGGCTCGAACAGCACGCTGGAGCGGGTCCGCTTGTCCCTGGGTCTAACCGGGCTCGACTCGTGGTTTACCGAGGAGCATCTGTTCTCTGCGGAGATGGTGGCTAATCCGAAGCCCTCACCTGACCTGTTCCTTCATGCTGCTCGTCAGATCGGAGTCAACCCATCGAACGTCCTTGTGATCGAGGACAGCGTCGCCGGAGTAACCGCTGCCATCACGGCGGGGATGCAGGCAGTGGGGTTCGTTGGAGGGTCCCATGCGCGACCGGCGTTGGCGGTCCGGCTACTCGATGCAGGCGCGCACATGGTCGCGAACTCCGCCCAGCAGGTGACCGAGCTGTGCGGCATCCACTGAGGAGCCCCGACGAGGTCGCTCCATGACGCTTCGATGTAGGGCTTAGATATCGAACACCTGGACCACGTCGAGGTTGCGGAACGTGACCCCACCGCTCGACTCCTCGACCTTGGCCGCCTCGTCCTGGGTTGTCTCGTGCTCACTGTTGGACATCGCCTCCTCGTAGGAGTCGAACTCGATGAGCTGCACGATGAGGCCAGGATCGTCTCGGTCGACGCACACCGTGGCCCGCCGGACGGTCGTCTCGTCTCCCATCAAGTCCTTGAAGCGTTGTATTTCCGCAACGGCATCGTCGGCCGTTGAGCGGAATTCCATCAACTGCAAAAAGCGCATTGCCTGTCTCCTGATAGCGACTAGAGATGCCAATATCTCATGGGGCGGAGAGTTGTGTCTAGCTCGAACTGATGGGCTCAGAGTCCGTCGTCCGTGGTGAACGGATCGATTGGTATGCCCTGGCGACAGCGTGATGGCCATCAGGCTCGAAGCCCCGGTAATGATCTCGAAGCCCCGGCAATGATAAGGAAGGCTGCCGGTGACTTACTGAACTCGAAGTTCGACAACATCACCAGACGCGTAGCGCAGGCCGATCCGCACCTCGTTGGCACTGGGGTTAAGGGCGTCGGCGGGCAACAGGACCAAGAACCTGCGCTCCTGGCCGCCGCTGGTGAACAGGGGCGAAATACCGATGACGCGGTCGTTGACGGCAACAATGACGGTGGCATCAACAGGAGCGCCAGGGACGCGGCCTGCGATTTCTCCCGGTAGGGACCCGTCCTCTGGTGCCGAGATTTGATCTAGTTGATCGACTCGGGCCGAGGTGGTCACGGTTTGGTCCCAGATCTCATCGGTGTCGCCACCAATGAGAGAAGCACCCGCGACATCGGCGTACAGGCTCGTCACGGGGTCCTGACCGGGCATCGGTGGGCTGAGAATGCTGGCCATCAAGTTGGCGAACTCCTCGTTGTCGTCGAATTCGATGGCCGTGCCCAGAGACCCGCCCTCAACGACGGTGAACTGGTAGGTGGTTTTGACCGCACCCCGCCGCGTCACCGCGTCTGATCCAGCCGCTGCCCCATCGGTTTCCCACGGCAGCCCAATGTTGAGAAGGGCAGCCAGCGTGTTGGGGAAGTCGGTGGTGCTGAGGTTCTCGTCGCTGATGGTCCCGCTTGACTGGCTGGGGGTCTTGATCAGCAACGGGGTATAGGCAACGGCGGCCAGATTCTCGGGTGTGAAACTTCGAGGATCTGTGTTGGGCGCGAACCCCATCCCGTGGTCGCCCATGATCACGATCATGGCGTCGTCGTAGAGACCCTGGGTGACCAGATGCGCAAGGAATTCGCCGATGACGCGGTCGGTGTACTGCGTCTGCAGGAGGTGGCGTTGTCGCAGCACATGCATCTCCCATTCGGCTTCGGCGATGGGACTGATGCGCGGTGAGGTGTACTCGGTTCCGTCCTCACGAAGGAGCCACGGGAAGTGGGGGAGAACGAGGTGCAGGTAGCCGAATACCGGAGAATCGGAGGGGCGGACCGCGGCGAGGAACTCGGTCAGGCGACTGGGTTGTGACGCCAACGGCATTCCCTCGCGGCGTTCGGCTTCGTCTTCCTCGGGGGGTCGGGAAATTTCGGGAAGGGGGATGACACTGGCTGCGGGAAAGGAGGTAGTGGTGGCTTCGGCTGGAGGTTCGGGACGGGTCGTAGTCGTCGTCGTGGATGTTGTTGTGGTCGCTGGCTCGGTGTCGAGATCCTCGGCGAACTGATCGAAGCCCTCGGTTTTGGTGGGCTGGGATGGGTTAAGTCGGTCCTTCCAAACGTTCCACGAAGCGGAGAGAAGGCCACCCCAGTCCCGACCCGGTTTACTGGTTGATGGCTCCGGTTCGGGAACCGTTGTGGTTGTCGTGACGGGAACGCTCGTTGACGGTGCCGCCGATGCTGATGCGATGGTGGTCGGCGGAGCGATGGTGGTCGGCGGTGGCGGTGGTTCGAGATTCTGGCACCCTTCGAAGCCGCAGAGGCGGGTGAGTACTTCGCTGACCACCAGATGGTGACTGAACGCGAACATGCTGAACAGGTTTTGAGGATGATCGGTCCACACCGGACTGCCACTTGGTTCCTTGCCGTCGAGGATGCCCGGTACGGCGCTGTGGGTGAAGTTGCTGGCGGTGGTGTGATGTCGGTAGAAGGTGGCGTCCTCCGCGAAACCCGCCAACGAAGGAAAACGGATGGGGTCGATGACCCCGGCGTCGGTGAGCAACGTCTGGGTGGGAAGTTCATCGAGGATCAGCATGTACACAGACGGCAACGAGGCGGGATCAGCATCGGACTGGTCAGGGTCGGAACTCTCACCGGCCGAGGAGTCGGGTGTGGTTGCGAACATGATCGGCGCCGAAATCTGGGGGCTGCCGGTAGCGGCATCGATTCGTTTGGCAACGGGTGAGAGGAACGAGAATTGAATGAAGAACAAGACGCTGGCAGCGGCAAGCAGCATCAGCCACGTCCGCATGGCCTGATAGCGGTGGTGGAGGAACCCGCCGCCGCCGCCGATTATCGCGCCGATGGCCAGATTGAGAAGAGCAGCGTCGGATGCCGACTTGGCCAGAAGAATGCCGAACCCACCGAGCAGAACTCCGATCACAATGTGGTGCGCAACTTCGCCGGATCTGGGGTTGAGCCGATGGCACATTTCGACGATCGCACTCAGGAACACAGCAGGAACAATGATCACCAAAGCGGCAAAGACCAGGATCATCCGACCTTCAAAGTGGTAAAGATCGAACGTTGCGGGGGCGTTGCCGAGAAGGTCCAGCAACGGATGGGCAATCACCAGGCCGGTAGCACCAAGAATTCCTAGAAAACGCCAAAGCACGGCGGGAACGTACCAGACCAGAGACCATTCCAGACGGAGCGGTCAGGGTCGTCACGGGGTTGGATGAACATCATCTAATGGTGGCGTTAAAGTGATTGAATGCTTTCTTACTTGGATGCCGGTACCGGATCAGTGCTGTTGGCGGCTTTGGCTGGTGGGGCTGCTGGTTTTGCAGTGTTAGGTCGTCTTATGTGGCATCGATTTCTTGGGGTTTTTTCGAAAAAGCACCGGGTAATGGCCGAGGAGGCGTCGTCGGAGCTCGTGGGCGAACCGACCGACGAAGATGACTGATGCTGATTACGAACGGCTGACAGCCTTTGATGAAGGATCCTTTCGAGACCCGTTGAGTCGTGTTGTCCACGCCCAGGATCGGGTTCTGAGGGTTCTTCGTGGTGACGGAGTAGCTGATTTCGAGACACTGGAATCGTCTGCGTTTTGGACGGATGCCCAGGCGGCCGGGTCTGTGGTGGCGACGGGTCGGACAGAAGTGCCGAATGCGCTCGGCGAGTCTGGTTGGGAGGCGGCGCTCGAACACGAGCGGATTCCCGTCATCTCGTACCCGTACGAGTGGACGTTTTCCATGCTGCAGGACGCTGCTTTGCAGCAGTTGAGGCTTACCCGGATGGCCCTCGCCGATCGTTTACTCACCAAGGACGCCACCCCGTTCAACTCTCAGTTCGTGGGAGCGGCCCCAGTCTTTGTGGACGTCGGTTCCTTTGAGCGGCTCCGACCCAATGAGCCCTGGCGCGGCTATCGGCAGTTCTGCGAACTCTTCTACAACCCCTTGTTGTTGCAGGCCGTAGCCAACATGCCATTTCAGCCCTGGCTTCGGGGGTCACTTCGCGGAATCAGCCCCGAGGTGACTCGTTCGTTGCTGCCGACTCGTCGCCGGGTTGGTCGTGGCGCGTTTGTCAACGTCGTGCTGCATTCGAGGCTCGAGCAAAAGTACTCCGACAATTCCCGTGACGTGACCGGCGAAATCCGTCGAGCGGGTTTCAATCCGAAACTGATCGACAGTCAGCTCGCCAAGCTGGAAAAGGTGGTAGGCGGGCTGGACTGGGCTGAAGCCTCGTCGACATGGTCGGAGTACACGGACCGGTCTCACTACGGCGAGAAGGATCTTGACGCGAAGGCGACTTTTGTGGACGAGGTGGCTTCGGCCGTTCCGCGATCGCAGGTCCTTGATCTCGGTGCCAACGACGGCTATTTCTCACGCATTGCCAGCGAACACGCTGACTACGTGATCGCGGTGGACTCCGACGCACTTGTGATC
>Ga0315334_10000686_pt1 | contig 20518 bp, 21 predicted proteins | sample M150034915metaG_FD_205555 | JGI IMG/M metagenome (GOLD analysis project Ga0315334, IMG submission 205555) | Ammonia-oxidizing marine archaeal communities from Monterey Bay, California, United States - M1 500m 34915 | ecosystem: Environmental > Aquatic > Marine > Intertidal zone | place: USA... | reverse complement strand
GTGATTTAATTTAATTTAAGGAGGTTCTTACCATGATCACTACCAACCCATTTGCTGAGATTTCAGCAACTATTTCACCAGAAGTGATGCAGTATTACATTATCGCTATGGTCGTCCTTGTTGTAGGAGGTACTGTCATAGATATGTTGCACAAGAAGAGTGCTAAGTACTTCTTCGAAAACGCAAAGAAAGCCCAAGAAAACTCAACTAAAACTGTTAGTGGCGGTGAAAAAGTAACAATTGCAGTGAAAACTGTAGTGGAAGATGTGGCTCTTTCAGGTGAGTTTTGTAACACAAAGCGAAGAATTGCACACCTGTTAACTATGTACGGTTTTGTAATTTTTGTAGCTAGTACTGCTATTATGATTTTCAATCCTCCAGCTGAGGGTGAAACTTTGTTGGCACAATTATGGCATATAGGCGGAATAATGCTTGCAGTTGGAAGCTGGTGGTTCTGGTTGTTTATTAGGGTTGATGTTGCTGCTGAGGGTAATAAATGGTACAACATTGCACCTATGGACTTATTCAGCCTTTCATTGATGGCAACTTCAGCATTTGCTTTGTTGTGGTCTTACTCTGGCGGTTGGATACTTTTTGGTCTATTTATAGCTTCAAGTACCGTTCTATTTGGTGGAGTGTTATGGTCTAAGTTTGCTCACATGTTCTTCAAGCCTGCTGCTGCATACAATAAGCGCATGATTAAGGCTGACGGTTCAAACGAGAACCTGCCTCAACCAGCTGACAGACAGAACCCTGCTGACAGAGACAGGCATTCTATGGAATTGCTAAAAGATGCACCATTAGACATGGGACTTGGAATTAAGCGTGCAGCTCCGAGAAACTACTAATATTATTTAATTAACTAAGAAAAGGAAAATAAAATGCCTACTTTTGTATATATGACTCGTTGTGATGGTTGTGGACATTGTGTTGATATCTGCCCATCAGACATAATGCATATCGATAAAAAATATCGTCGTGCTGTAAATATTGAACCTAACATGTGTTGGGAGTGTTACTCTTGTGTTAAGGCTTGCCCACAAAACGCTATTGACGTTCGTGGCTATGCCGACTTTGCTCCATTAGGGCATAGTGTTCGCGTACTGCGCGAAGAAGAGAAGGGCACCATTGCCTGGAAGATTAAGTTTAGAGATGGACGTGAGAAGAACTTCTTGTCTCCAATAACTACTAAGCCTTGGGGTACAGCAATTCCAGAACTAGCTAAACTGCCAGTTCCTAAAAAGGAAGAGCACTCTGACGATTTTCTTTGTTATGAACCAGCTGCATTCAATCAGGATGAAGGCATGCATACATTGGCCACTAATGGTCTTAAATTTAAAGAGGGAGTTTACTACTAATGGGACGCAAAACAATATATGAAAACGACATTGATATCTTAGTCGTTGGCGGTGGAATGGGTGGCACAGGTGCTGCTTATGAAGCTAGATACTGGGGTCGTGACATGAACATCGTTATTGCTGAGAAGGCAAACATAGATCGTTCAGGTGCAGTTGCTCAGGGCTTATACGCGATTAACTGTTACATGGGAACATCTTGGGGTGAAAACAACCCTGAGGATCATGTACGTTACGCTCGTAATGATTTAATGGGCATGGTTCGCGAGGATTTAGCCTATGATATGGCTCGACATGTTGACTCGGCGGTACACAAATTCGAAGAGTGGGGCTTACCACTAATGAAAAACGAGAAAACTGGCGGTTATCAGAGAGAAGGAAAGTGGCAGATCATGATTCATGGTGAAAGTTATAAGCCTATAGTTGCTGAAGCTGCTCGTAAATCTGCAGATAAGATCTACAACCGTATCATGATAACTCACCTATTGATGGACGAAAACAAAGAGAACCGTATCGGTGGTGCAGTTGGATTTAATTGCCGTACCGGTGACTATCACGTATTCCGCGCCAAGACTGTTATCGTTGGTGCTGGTGGTGCTTCACACATATTTAAACCACGTTCAGTTGGTGAAGGTATGGGTCGTACATGGTACGCACCATGGAGCTCTGGTTCAGCTTATGCTTTAACTATCGAGGCTGGCGCTAAGATGACTCAGATGGAAAACCGTATCGTTCTAGCTCGATTTAAAGATGGATATGGTCCAGTTGGTGCATACTTTTTACACCTTAAAACTTATACTCAGAATGCTTATGGTAATGAGTACGAGACTACATGGTATGAGCACACAAAAGAGATAGTTGGTGACTATATTGATCACGTTCCAACTCCAACTTGTTTGCGTAACCACGCATTCATTAATGAGGTTGCAGCAGGTAGAGGTCCTATTCATATGGTAACAATGGAGGCCTTCCAAGACCCGCACCTTGAAGAGGTTGGATGGGAAAACTTCCTAGGAATGACGGTAGGACAAGCAGTTGTTTGGGCGTCACAAAACATTGACCCTAAGTACGAAAACCCAGAATTAACAACATCTGAGCCATATGTTATGGGTTCTCATGCAACATGTTCAGGGGCGTGGTGTTCAGGTCCTAAGGACCTTTCTCCAGATGAGTACTTCTGGGGTTATAACAGGATGATGACTGTGGAAGGATTATTCGGAGCTGGAGACGCTGTTGGTGGTACTGCTCACGCCTTCTCATCTGGGTCATTTACTGAAGGTCGTTTGGCTGCCAAGGCTGCTGTTAACTATATCAATGACGGTATGGCCGACAATATGAATGTTTCTGATAAGCAAGTTGCAGACTTTAAAAAGCAAATATTTAAGCCATTAGATAACTACACTATAGGACGTAATGAGATAGTTGGTGGTACCGTATCTCCTAGCTACCTCTTACCTTTGCAAGGTCTTCAGCGCCTTGAAAAGCTCATGGATGAATATTGTGGCGGTATTGGTGTCAACTATATGACTAACGATAAACTACTAACCATTGGCGTTGAAAAGTTAAAGATCCTTGAAGAAGATCTTGATTGTATTGGTGCAGAAGATACTCACCAGTTAATGCGTGCTTGGGAATTGAAGCACCGTCATCGTACATCTGAGAGTGTTATGCAGCACACATTGTTCCGTAAAGAGACTCGCTGGCCTGGATACTACTATAGAGGCGATGCTTTGAAGTTGGATGATGAGAATTGGCATGTATTGACAGTTTCACATCGTAACCGTGACACTGGTGAATATACAATGGAAAAAGCTCCAGTTTATCACATAGTTGGTGAAGACGAGTAATCTAAATAAAGACCTTAATTTCTTTATTTAAAATTAAAAAAGACTGACAAACTTCCGTTTGTTGGTCTTTTTTTATATAATGTCGCTAATAAATTAATTTATTGCAAACACTTTTGTGAATAATAAAAATGAATATTACTGAAAAAACAGATGAAGAACTATTAGAGATTGCCAATCCCATGTGGAAAGATCTCAAGAAATACTCAAACAACCAGAACTATATTGGCTTTACCAAACACTTTAGTAAAGAAATGATGCGCGGAGCCAATGAAATTGAAATAGGTAAACAGTGGGCCAGAAATGAAATAACAAAAAACCTGAACTCAGAATGTGAAGTTTTAGGAATTTTGAGGCGCGGTGAACATGTCAGCATCCTATATAGACAAACAAACAACAAGATGCCTGGAGAGTACCTGGGCAGAATGGTTTTGGGTTATGAGGACGAAAAAATAAAGATTTTTGGTGCAACAATTTTCTAGTTTTTGCTTAGAAGTTTAAATAAATTAACACTAATATATACGACCAGGAACAGCAATTGAAAGAAATAATTACCGACAACAAGTTTGTAGAGTTAACCTACAAAATTATTGATCAATCTAATGGAGAAACTGTTGCCCAAGTAGAAGTCCCTATGGGCTATGTTCACGGCGAAACCTCGCAGTTATTCGAGCAAGTAACTGCAGAGCTTGACGGCAAATCTATTGGTGATATTATCGAAGTTCCGATCGATTGTAATGACATGTTTGGAGATCGCGATGAGAGTTTAACTTTCACTGATGACCTTGAAAACGTTCCAGATGAATATCGACAGGTTGGTGCTAAGATAACCATGGAAAGCGAGAGTGGAGACCCTAAAGAGTTTTATGTAACTAAAATTGAAGATGGTAAGTTAACGGTTGACGGTAATAATCCTCTTTGCGGTAAAAAGATCATTTTTGCGCTTGAAGTTATTAGTATACGTGACGCTACTGAAGAAGAAATTGAGGCTGGTGGAGCTGTTAATATAGAGCCTGACCTGAACAACGTTATACATTAATCATAATCAGTATATATAAATGCCAAAAGATTTCTCCCCTACAGAATTAAAGATCATCAATGAAGCGATAGGTGAGCGATGGAAAGAGGTTGAAATTCATTTAGCCGATATTGAAATCACTCGTACTGCTCTAGACGAAAAGACAACCCTATGCCCGGCTGCAGTATGGGAGACGGCCGATTGTACATTTGTAGTTATTAAGGCGGATGAGTTCGTATATAAGAGTGTTTTTTATTATTTGGGTTCAAAGCAAATAGACACAGGTGTAAGTGAATACAATGATCTTCGGGACTGTGTGCTGACGTTAATGAAAGTTCAGGCAAACTTTATGCTCTCAAGTAGCAGCAGTATTAATATAGAAAATAAATAAAAACACTAGTTTTTTATTATTAACTATCTCCCCAACTCTTTGTACTAATTCCGTAACCAAGGTCTGCCTCGATCAGTCTAGATCTTAGAGAGGTAAGTTTATTAATTAAGGCTGGCTCTTTCTGTTCATAAGCTTTTGCGTCAGGAGAGCGATTAACTACAACTCCCAATAGTTCAGTTATAGCATTCCCAATTGAATTTTGAGAAATTGTCACTATCAATTTTCCTTGGTCGTTTCTATATATTAATTGCTTGAACGCAGGCTGCCATCTAATTGCAGATGCATATTTAGCATCATGTATGCACTTATCACGGACCTTCTTTGCAGCAGATAAAAAACAATTATTAAAGAGTAGCGTCCTTTCAATTTCTTTAGGGAAATAAGAGTCGTTTGGTACACCAGAGTTTCTGCTTGATACTTGAGCAAAAAAAGCTCTATAGAAGTCGATAAATCCTTTTAATATATCGTCATACTCTTTCCAAAAATCAATATTTTTCAAGCTATCTATTCCTCCCTGTACTTCCCAGCTAGGTAATCCTTGTGGGTATCCGGTTAGGGACAGGCTTGATGAATCCCCAGTTACTGGTTTTAGAATTTTTAAATCAAGTGACGATAAAAAATCTGAGTATACATCGTGCATGTATGTAGCAAATAATGAGTGTTGACCGCCATCAGTTAAGTTAGGATTATCTGTATCAGCTAACTTAGCAGACTTTAAGTCTTCCTTATCAAACACTATGAAATGGTTGTGTAACATTCTTATGCTTGGAACTCCTGCAGAAGTTATGGGCCAGGTTGCGTCAAGTGAGGCTTCACCAGCGAGCACAAGGTATCTATCCGGATCAGGATAAACATCCAACATAAAGTCAATTACAATTTGATTCATACGATTCCAAACCTTCCTGACATTGTTTGGTAATTGAGTGCGTCGTACAGGCCTCCCAAGAGGGTTCAATATGCTCTGTGATGTATTGTATATTATTGAGCAGTCAAACTCGTTGGAGTGTCCTAATGCTTTACGATAAAGTAGCAGGTCTTCGTCATTAGTCAATAGGCCATTGTTTTCTGTTAAATCTTTTAAATTTTCGGGCGAGTTGAAGAACTCATTTGGCTTCATACCTTCAGGCACATCCAGCGGGATGGGCCTGAAGGGTATATTTATCTCCCTTGGACCTATCTTGGCCATGCAGATATTATCCTAGATTTGTGTAAATGCGGTCTCTAACTTCGTCTAGAGAGCCGACACCGTTTGCTGAACCGTACTTAGGGGCATTGTCATCTGTATTCATCCAAGAACTATAGTAGTTAACGAGTGGCTGTGTTTGTTCATGGTAAACATCTAAACGAGAGCGCACTGTGTCTTCGTTATCATCCGCACGCTGAACCAAGTCCTCACCGGTGATATCATCCTTGCCTTCAGTCTTCGGTGGGTTATAGATTAGATGGTAAGTGCGTCCAGATGCTAAGTGTGCGCGACGACCAGACATACGAGACACAATATCTTCATCTGGAACTTGAATCTCAACAACATAGTCTATTTCAATTCCATCAGTTTTTAGGGCCTCAGCCTGAGCAATTGTGCGTGGGAAACCATCAAATAAAAATCCATTTGCGCAGTCATTTTCAGTAATCCTTTCTTTAACTAATCCAATAATAATGTCGTCGGAAACTAATCCTCCTGCATCCATAACTTTCTTGGCCTCAATACCTAGTGGTGTGCCAGCATTTACAGCTGCTCTAAGCATGTCACCAGTGGAGATTTGAGGTATAGAGTATTTTTCACAAATATTTGTAGCTTGAGTACCCTTTCCGGCACCTGGAGGTCCTAATAATATAACGTTCATTGTATTTTCCTTTTAATAAAACTAAACTTCAAATGGCGGTAATTTCTTTTCTACCATTTCTTTTTTCATAACCACATAGTCAGGCAAACCGTTCTTATATGGAGGATAATTTTCACCCTCAATAAGTGGCTGGAGATATTCACGACAAGATTCGGTTATGCCAAAACCATCAGCAGATATATAGTCAGTTGGCATCATCTTTTCTACATTAGCTATATCCTTCAACTCGCCTGAACCGATTTCCCACGTATATGGATTATTTGATGTACGTATAATTGCTGGCATAATAGAGTTTTTTCCTTCTAATGCCATATTAACTGCGGCCTCACCAAGTGCATATGCCTGCTCAACATCAGACTCTGAAGCTAGATGGCGAGCTGCTCGTTGTAGATAGTCAGCAACAGCCCAGTGGTATTTATAACCCAAAGAGTCTTTAATAAGGTTAGCTACAACCGGAGCTGCCCCTCCTAGCTGTGCATGACCAAAGTCATCACGAGTTCCTTGTTCTGCGAGGAAGCGCCCGTCTGGCCATTTTGTGCCTTCAGAAACAACAATAGTACAATAACCAAACTCTTTAACATTGCTATCAACTTTAGATAAAAATTTATCTTCATCGAAGTCAACCTCAGGGAACAAAATTACTACCGGAATTGAGTCATCTACAAGTCCACCTGCTGCAGCTATCCATCCAGCATGTCTACCCATAACTTCGAGAACAAAAATTTTGGTAGATGTAGCCGCCATTGAGGACACATCAAAACTTGCCTCCATAGTTGAAACAGCAATATATTTAGCTACCGATCCAAAGCCAGGGCAATTATCTGTAACCGGTAAGTCATTGTCTACAGTTTTTGGAATATGAATTGCTTGTATTGGGTAACCCATTGATTCAGATAATTGAGACACTTTTAAACAGGTATCAGCCGAATCACCACCACCGTTATAGAAGAAGTAGCCAATATCGTGTGCTTTAAAAACTTCAATGAGTCTTTCATATTCAGCCTTATTAGCTTCGAGTGATTTCATCTTATAACGACAAGATCCGAAGCCTCCAGAAGGTGTGTGTTTTAATGCAGCTATGTCCGCAGTAGATTCTTTTGAAGTGTCAATTAGATTTTCAGTTAGCGCACCAATGATGCCGTTTTGACCTGCATAAACCGTGCCAATTTTATCTGAATTTTTTCGAGCAGTTTCAATTACACCGCAAGCAGACGCATTAATTACAGCTGTTACACCGCCAGACTGTGCGTAGAAAGCATTTTTCATATTATCTCCTGAATTTTTTTGAAATTATTAGCGAGGCTAGAATTTTTTTCAACCAATAATAATAACCGTTAAGCGTTAATTTGCAAGTTGTTTTTAGTGATATTTATACTATCTCTCATGAGATATCAGTAGAACTTGTGTGCTTTAATATCCCAATCATCTGGGCTATTAATATTAATAGTGAAGCATTTTGCACTACCATAGTTGCGTATTTCTCCAGCAGCCCCAGGGTTGATAACCCATGGCATTTGCTTGGTATCTATTATTTGTTTATGGGTATGACCATAAACAATAACCTTTGCATCTGGATGGGCTGAACGTAAAGAGTCGTGGCATGGTTGGTGGTGCCCATGTTTGTGTCCATGCTCAACAACCAACTTACCCCCAGGAAGTTCAAGAATTTCAACCTCATCAAAGTGTTCCATGTGATCATCATTGTTGCCTTTTACTGCAACAACTTTTTGCTTAGGGTTGAGCTTATGGATCACATCCATATCAACAATATCGCCAGCATGAATTGCAATATCACATTGGTTTATTAATTCTACAATTTCAGGATGAACGATTCCATGCGTATCTGAAAGTATGCCAATTTTTATCATAAATAACTACTTTAAATTTGAAGCAATAATCACTAAATAAGTTTGTAAAACACATTAATTATTAACACGAAGATTGCTGTAATTTTTTTATATTAGAGAAGTCTAATTATTATACACTAAAGATGTAATCTAGTAATAATGGGTTAATTAATAGAGCAATCAGATGGTCAATACGTTATTAAAGTTTTCAATATTTACAAAACCGTTAACGTTCTTGGAGTCTATTTTTGAGCTAGGTTTACTTATAGCAACAAGGTGCTTTATACCAAACATTCTGGCCGATTCTAAGACATCTAATGAGTCATCAAAGAATATTGTTCTCTCCTTATTGAGATTAAGTTCTTTACTAAGATCAGTCCAAAAACTTTGTTCTTGCTTTGCAGCTCCGTAGTCATGGGAGGATATAATCCCATCGAAGTAACTCTCTAGTTGCACGACATCCATCTTTACTTGTATAGTTTTCCTGTGAGCATTTGTGGCTAAGAAGATTTTTTTGTTAAGTGTGCTTGCATCCTTCAGGAAGTCTTCTACGTGTGGAAGGATTTGTATCATATGAGAGACGTTCTTTTTAAGTTGTACAATATCAAGCTCAAACCTATCTCCCCAATAATCAGGGCAATACCAGTTAAGCTTACCCATCTCAGATTTCAGTATTGGAATAATCTTATCTTTGGCAGATTGATGGCTAATATTATTATTTTGTGAATACATTAACGGAACATACTCTAACCAAAAGTGTAAATCGTAATTGAGGTCAAGAAGCGTCCCATCTAGGTCTAATAAAATAGTGTCTATTTGCTGCCAATCAATCATTTATTTGTAATTTCAAAATAATGACAATTATATCTAATTTCTATTACAGTTCTGGATTGCCGATAGTGGTGGTATAACTGAACATATCTGCCCTTCCAGTTGTTATTCTATATTCAACTAGACCTTTTGATTTTGCAAATGAATGTCTATAAAGAATCACAACTGGGTCACCTTTTTTGATACTTAGAGTTTGTGCAGTTTTTTCATCAGCAATTCCGGCTGTAAGTATTTCTTTAGAAGAAGTAATGTGTGTATTAAATTGCTCTGAAATAAGGGCATATAGTAGGTCTGGTATGTGTAAATTTGATTTTTGTAAACCATCTACATTTTTACCAATCCACCAGGATTTTTCAATTATTACAGGGTGTTTTTTATCTATATATCCCATCCTTTCTAGATAAATAACATCTTCCCCTTGTTTTATTCCTAGCTCACGGCCTATCTCTGGATTAGCCTTAATTTTCTTCCTTACAGGTGTTTTTTTATATATTCTGATAGAGGAGCCTGAACTGCTTCCATAGCTAAAAAAGTTAAACATGCTGTTATCGAAACCGTAATCAGACACGTAAGTGCCTTTTCCATGGTGACGGTATAAAAGTTTGTCGCCTTCAAGCTTATCAATAGCTTTTCTTACAGTACCAACACTTACATTCAGTTTTTTTGATAATTGTGATTCAGACGGAACAAGGTCTCCAATTGTAAGACCTCCATTGGATATTTGATCATTTATGTAATCGATAACAGTTTCGTAAAGTTTCTTTTTCACGCTAAATACTCACAATAAACATTTGAGACAATGGCGGGATAATAACATATATATATCTTGCAACATAAGTGACTGAATGATTTTAGTTATATTAGAATCCAAAATTAACTAATTAATATATTTTCATTATTAATGGATAAATACTAATTTATTGACAATCAATATATTGTCGTGGTAATATATTCAACTCATATATATGAGCTAGTGTCATAATAGTGTATTCAATTCTTTAATTGGGGCATAAAGTGGAGTTTTTAGATTATTTCGTAAATGTGTTTACTGCTTACCATATAGCTTTACTTGTGGGCGGGACGTTCGTAGGTATTATTTTGGGTGCATTACCAGGACTAAGCCCAACAATGTCAGTTGCTTTATTAATCCCTTTTACATTTCATATGGAACCAGAAAGTGGTTTAATTTTATTGGGGGCAATGTACACGGCCACTGTTGCCGGAGGTGCAATCAGTGCAATTCTTGTTAACGTTCCAGGTGCCCCAGCAAATATTGCAACTGCCATGGATGGCCATAAAATGGCAAAACAAGGAAAGTCAAAGGAGGCACTTCATTATTGCTTTATAAGTTCTTTTGTTGGTGGAATATTTGGCGTAGTTATTTTAATATTTTTTACTCCACCACTAGCAGAGTTGTCCCTAAAATTCGGAACTACAGAGCTATTTTGGATTGCAATCCTTGGTATAACCATCATCGCAACAATTGATTCCAAATCTGTCGTCAAGGGCCTTATATCAGGATTGTTTGGCTTAATGCTAGCAACCATAGGAGACAATCCGGTATTGGGTGTAGAGCGTTTTGTGTTTACAGAGCACCTAACTGGCGGAGTTAATATTGTTGTTGGCCTTATTGGATTGTTTGCCATGCCACAGGTATTACACCTCATGGAGAATTACTATAATGAAAAAAATACCGCATTAAAGCCAACAGGATCATCAACATTGATGAACTCCTTTGGTTATGTTTTTAGCAGAGTAAAGGCTTTATCGATAGGCTCAGTTATTGGTTCAGTTATTGGCATTATTCCTGGTGCCGGTGGTCAAATTGCTGGGCTGGTGTCTTATGATCAAGCTAAAAAAGTAAGTGATAATCGCCACAATTACGGTAAAGGAGAGCCAGAGGGTATTGTTGCAGCTGAGAGCGCTAATAATTCTATGGTTGGCCCATCTTTAATTCCTTTATTGACACTAAGTATCCCTGGCAGTCCAACAGCTGCTGTACTATTAGGGGGGCTATTAATTCATGGAATCTTCCCTGGCCATGAAATTTTTGAAACCAACAAGGAGGTTATTTGGACATTCATTGATTCATTAATATTGGCACAGGTGTTCATGTTAATTATTGGTCTATTTTTGAGTAAGCATAGCGCATGGATTATGAGAGTTCCAGACAATTTTATGGCTGTTGGAATTATGGTTTTAGCAGTATTCGGAACCTACAGTATTGGTAACTCTTATTCTGATGTATTAATTATGGTTTGTTTGGGAACAATTATGTTTTTTGCTAGTAAGGCAGGCTTTAGTGCTGTTCCAGTTGTGTTGGGGATTATTCTAGGTCCTATCGCAGAGAATAACTTCCTTTTAGGTAAGCTTATTGGTGGGGCAAGATTTGGCGATAATTGGATTTTGTATTTTACAACTGGCACTATCAATATTACTCTTATAGCTATATGTATTATTTCAGTTGTTTACGGGGTTTATTCCAATCGTAAATCAAGAAAAAATTAAAATGAGAAAACACCTGAAAATTTCCACCTTAATAGTTTTAGCTCTTGCAGCAGTATTGCTAGTTATTTCATTTGACGAGGTTTTAAATCCTAAGCCGTGGGTGGAAAATGAAGATTATCTTTTCCCAAGGTTTATTGCTAGTGGTATAGCAGTTCTTGGTGTGTTGTTATTTTTTGAGCAATCTGACAATGAAAAATCAACTAACTATAAGGACTTATTGCCTGGATTAGCACTGATTATTGTGTATATATTAACTATGAAGTATATAGGCTTTTACCTATCTTCAATGATTTTGTTCTTCGCTGGGGTGATGACATACAGAAAACCCGAAGAATCTAATGACTTTTGGCGTGTGTGCATTGTGAGACTCGGTATTGCAGCACTTTTTACAATAACATTGTATGGGTTGTTTACCGAGATGTTGCATGTTCATCCACCAGGAGGGATGTTTTTCTAATAACTAAACGAGGAGAAGTAATGAAAAATAAACATATAACTAAGATAGCTTTACTTGTAGCAGGATCTGTGATGTTGCTACAAGCTCAAGCGAACTACCCAGGAGGTAAGCCAATAGGAGCTATGGTAGCTTATGGCCCTGGCGGTGCAACAGATTTCCAGGCTAGAATAGCAACTCTAGCTTCTGGAAAAGAGGCATTTATTGGTGCTCCAATATATATTGTCAATAAGCCAGGTGCTGGAGGAAGGACTGGTTGGAACTGGTTTGCTAGTGAGGCCCCAAAAGATGGCTACATGATGGCTGCTTACAATGTGCCACACTTTATAGCTCAATCAATTGTGTTTGACACTAAATACAATATCAATAACCTAGAGCCTCTAGGAAACTGGGGCGCTGACCCAGCTGTACTTATTGTTGGTAAGGACAGCCCTTTTAATACTGTGGAAGAGCTTCTTGCGCATGCAGATGCCAACCCAGGTGCTGTAACAATAAGTGGCGCTGGCAAGTTTGTAGGACACCATATAGCTTTCTTGCAGTTTGCTAAGGCATCAGGCAGGAACCTTACATACATTCCAGCAAAGGGCGGTGTTGATGCATTAAGATTGGTTAAAGCTGGAGAAGTTTCAGCAGGCTTCAACAATCTGTCAGACTCTGCCAGGAGTGCAGCCGATCTGAAGATTTTAGCGGTTGCTGATAACGAGAGGCACGCTTATCTTCCAGATGTTCGCACCTTGAAAGAGGCCGGAGTTGATGTTGATGATTCAAGTGTTAACTTCCGTGGTCTGATGGTGCCTAAAGGCACACCACAGGATATTGTCGATTACCTAGCAAGCAAAGTGCCGGCAATGTTTAATGATAAGAAGACACAAGGTAAGATGAAGTCTACTAACTCACCATCAAGAATCATGTCAAGAGATGACGTGATCGCTATGTGGAGCGAGAGACAAGCATACTTAACTGATCTTCTTGCTGGTCTTAAGTAGTAAAACTATATCACCTAGAGAGTGTTTTTAACTCTCTAGGTGTACCATTATAATAAATTAAAAAATGAGTGTAGAACAAACTAATATTGTTGACCAATTGGTTGTTGATGCGAGGTATGCTCAATCAATCATAAATAATTATAGCCAAGAGGGGGTCGATGAGTTAATACTTGCAGTGTCCTGGGAAGTCATTAGAGATGAAAACAACGTGCCGTTATGCGAGCTTGCAGTACAGCAGACAGGTCTAGGCAATGTTGAAGATAAAATTATTAAAAATAAGCGTAAAACTATTGGCTTATTGAGAGATTTAAAAGATGTAAAAACTGTAGGAATTATTAGTGAAGATGTTGACAAAGGTATAATTGAAATCGCTAAACCTGTTGGTGTAATTGGCGCTATAACGCCATCAACCAACCCTATTGCAACCACAATTAATAAAGTTGTTAATGCATTAAAGTGTAGAAACTCTATTATCTTGGCGCCATCTCCAAAGGGAGCAGAAGTATGTAGACGAGTTGTAGATCTAATGCAACAAGCGTTGCAAAGAGTTGGAGCACCGCCTAAGCTTGTTCAGGTATTACCAGAACCTATCACTAAGGAAAACACTAACGAATTAACAAAACTAGTTGACTTGGTTGTTGCAACTGGATCACAAAACAACATAAAGCGTGCATTACAAACAGGAACACCAACTCTTGGTGTTGGTGTTGGCAATGTCCCATCAATAATTGATGATACTGCTGATATAAAAGATGCGGCTACAAAGATTAAGAAATCCAAAACATTTGATAATGCGACTAGTTGCTCATCTGAGAATAGCCTTGTAATCCTTAAAAGTATTTACAAACAAACAATATTAGAACTTGAAGACCAAGGCGGTATTTTATTAAATGCCTCAGAAAAATATTCCCTTAGAAAGTCTATGTGGGATAAGAATCTGGTGTTGAATCGTCAAGCTATTGCCAAGAAGGCGCCAGAAATTGCCAATTTAGCAGGACTCAGTTCAGATAAATTTGCTAACTCTAAATTCCTAATGGTTAAAGAGACTGGTATTGGGAAAGAGTATCCTTTTTCATTAGAAAAAATTTCACCGGTATTGACAGTATATACTGCTACAGATTTTGATGATGCTGTAGAGATAGCTTCTAATCTATTAATAAATCAAGGTCAAGGCCATTCATGTAGTATTCACAGTAACAGTGAAGATAATATTATGAGACTAGGAGAACGACTACCAGTCTGTAGAGTTATAGTTAACCAGGCACACACATTTGCAGCTGGAGGAAACTTCAATAACTCATTACCTTTCTCTCTATCTATGGGTTGCGGGACTTGGGGAAATAATATTGTTGGGGATAACCTACATTACAAGCACTACCTTAACATAACAAAAGTTGTAAAAACTATAGACAATGGTTACGAGCCTACCGAATCAGATATATTTTCAAAGTATTGGAGTAAGTGGGAAAAGTATTCAGGAAATAGTACCAGAACTATTACAAGTGTTATTGATTACAATGCTAATAAAACTCCAAACAAGACCTTTTTAATAGATGCAGAGTTAGATTTAAATATAACATATAAACAGCTACTTTCAGATATCCATAAGCTGGGCATGTTTTTTCAAAAGAATCAAATAGAGCATGGAGACAAGGTTGGATTCTTGTTGGACAACAGTTATGCCACTACATTATTATTTTTAGGTTCCATGTATCACGGAGTAGTCATAGTTCCAATAAATGTGGCTGCAGGGAGTCAACAAATAAAATACACCATTGAGCACTCTGGCAGCAAAATCCTTTTCGCTTCTAATAAATATAACAAAAAGTTCAAAATCCCACTTGAAGATGCGAATGTTGATGTTTTGTTGTATGAAAGTTTAAATGATTTAGATGTTATGCAGTCAGAACCACTTGTACCATCTATTACAGAAAATACTCCAGCAATCCTAATATATACTTCAGGCACCACTGGAGTTCCAAAGGGCGTACAGCTTACACATGGCAATGTACTTGCTGGAGGGGAGAATACGGTAATTGCTCATAAAATAAGTGATGTGGATGTGTCTTTATGTGTCTTACCGCTTTACCATATAAATGCGGAAATGGTTTCAGTTGCTTCAGCACTATTAAGCAATAGTTGTGTTGTTATGATGAGTAAATTTAGCGTATCTAACTTTTGGCAGTCGATAGAAAGGTATAGATGCACATGGTTTAGCGTTGTTCCTACAATAATCAACTACCTAATACATGATGATTTTGACACTTCTAAACTAGACCTTAGAAGCCTTAGATTTGGCAGATCTGCTTCTGCACCATTATCACCAGAGGTGCATAAAACCTTTGAAAGGGTTTTCGGTGTGAATATTGTTGAAACAATGGGCTTGACTGAAACTTCAGCACAAATACTTTCAAATCCACTAGATAGAAGGAAACACGGGTCTGCGGGCATTGCTTATGGTAACGAGGTAAAGATTATTAATAATGCAGGTGAATTTGTGCAAAGCGGTGTTGTGGGTGAGCTTGTGATAAAGGGTAATAATGTTATGACTGCTTATTATAAAAACGAAGAAGCTACAAAGTCAGCCTTCACAAAAGACAGATACCTTCTTACTGGCGATTTAGGATATATGGATGAGGATGGTTTCTTCTTTATAACAGGAAGACAGAAAGATTTAATAATAAAAGGCGGAGAGAATATATCTCCAAGAGAGATTGATGACATTCTTTACCAGCATGATGCAATACTTGAAGCTTGCACCTTCGGAGTAACTGATTCAAATTATGGTGAAGACATATCTTCTTGTGTATTTCTTAAAGATAACTTTTATACAGATGAAGATGAATTGAAACAATTGTGTACAAAAAATCTTGGAGAATTTAAAACACCTGCCAGGATATTTTTTGTTGATGAGCCCTTACCAAAGGGGCCTTCAGGAAAAATTCAAAAATATAAAATTGTAGACCGCTATAGCTAGACTATTGACTTGGGATAGTAATCTCTAACTAGTTCTACTGTTATCTCAAATGGGACTTATGTTTTACGCCAGGTAGTGCCTGTCGTGCTATCCTCTAGAACAATTCCGAGTTGAGATAGTTCATCACGTATCTGATCAGATAGGGCAAAATCTTTTGAATCTCTTGCTGAATTCCTTTGCTGAATTTTATTCTCAATATCTGCATTTGAAATTTCGGTGCCCTGTTTTAAGTAGCTTTCTGAATCGTTTTCCAATATACCTAGAAATCTACCTAGTTTTCTTAATAGCTGGGCAAGAGCCTCGGCCAGGTCTTTATCTTTTTCACGTTCGGTATTGATAATTTTTGCAATCTCAAAAAGAATGCTTAAAGCTATCGGCGTATTGAAATCATCATCCAGTGCTGCATTGAAACGATTCTCAAAGTCGAAACGCATAGATACTTGATTCATAGCTGTATCACTGGCACTTAAACCTCTAGTTGCAGTGTATAGCCGAGTTAGGGCTGCTTTAGCGTTGTCTAGATTTTCATTGCTAAAGTTGAGCGGAGATCTGTAATGACTGCTCATAATGAAGTATCGAAGTGTTTCCCCATCGTAATTCTCCAGTACTGTGCGAATAGTAAAAAAATTATTAAGAGATTTACTCATTTTCTCGTTATCTAGATTGACAAAGCCTAGGTGCATCCAGGTATTGACAAATGCACAATTATTTGCGCCCTCTGATTGAGCAATTTCATTTTCATGGTGAGGAAAAGACAAATCAGAGCCACCCCCATGTATATCAAAGTGATTACCCAGATGGTGTGTAGACATTGCAGAGCATTCAATATGCCAACCCGGACGACCATCACCCCATGGAGATTTCCAGTTGGGTTCGTTCGGTTTAGTCATTTTCCAGAGCACAAAATCAAGTGGATCACGCTTGTCAGACTCAACATCAACACGTGCACCAGCCTCGAGCTCGTCTAAATTTTTCCCACTAAGCTTTCCGTAGCCTTCAAAGTTACGAACAGAATAATAAACATCACCATTATGGCCTTGATAAGCTATACCCTTGTCAACTAGTGACTTGATCATGTAAAGCATCTGGTCAATTGAGTCAGTTGCTTTTGGCTCAATGTCTGGAGCTAGATTTCCAAGAGCATGTTCGTCCTCGTGCATGGCATCTATAAATCTTTCAGTCAGGCTAGAAATATCTTCATTATTTTCAATGGCTCTTTTTATTATCTTGTCATCAATGTCAGTAATATTTCTAACATAATTAACACTAGAAAAATTACGCCTAAGGTGCCTCGTTATTACATCAAACATAACTAGCAACCTGGCATGTCCCATATGGCAGTAATCGTAAACTGTCATGCCACAAACATATATACCTACATGTCCGTCATTGATCGGCTTGAAGACCTCTTTTTTCTTTGTAAGAGTATTGAAAATTTTAATCATAGCGATATTTTACACTTTCTGATATTTGATACATAACAACACAAAGCCTTATTATTTATAAGATTTATATTCACAAATGAAAGCTATAATCGTTAGTATAATAAGTCTTTTGTTATAAATATTATTGGAGAAATATAATGGGCGTTCTAGTAACACAACAAGCACCTGATTTTACAGCTGCAGCAGTTTTAGCCAATGGTTCAATTGTGGATGATTTTCAATTATCAAGCCTGAAAGGTAAAAAGATTGTGATTTTCTTTTATCCTCTTGACTTTACTTTTGTTTGTCCTTCAGAAATCTTAGCGCACCACCATAGGGTAGGTAATTTTAAAGAGCGCGGTGTAGAGCTGGTTGGTGTTTCAATTGATTCTAAGTTCACCCACAATGCTTGGCGTAATACAGCTATAAATGATGGCGGAATAGGGGCAATTGATTTCCCACTAGTGTCAGATGTAGATCACTCAATCATGGAGTCTTATGGCGTAGTTCATCCAGACAGTTTAGCTCTAAGGGGCTCATTTCTGATTGACGAAGAGTTCACAGTCAGACATCAGGTCGTTAATGATTTACCTCTTGGCAGAAATGTTGATGAAATGTTACGTATGGTTGACGCACTAGACTTTCACACTAATAATGGCGAAGTATGTCCGGCTGGATGGAATAAGGGTGACGAGGGCATGAAAGATACACCAGAAGGTGTTGCAGAATACTTAGCAAAGAACGCCGATAACCTATAACTTCTGGCCTATTCCTATTTATTTAAAGGGAGTTGTTTACTCCCTTTTTTTTGCAGAGTAACTATAAATCAGTATGAAAAAATATCAATGCATTATTTGTGGATGGGAATATGACGAGGAATTAGGTTCTATAGAAGAAGGGATAGAGCCTGGCACTAAATGGGAGGATGTTCCAGAAGATTGGGTATGCCCCGATTGTGGCGCTTCAAAGTCCGAATTTGAGATGGTAGAGGTTTAGCATTTTCATATAAACTTATTGCAAGTTAATTGGATACTGATAAAGTTATTATTATGAAATAGGTATCTAGTAAAATGACTATCTTTTCTAGTTCTTATAGTGGAGATGTATGTCAAAAGTATTAGTTTTACCTGGTGACGGTATAGGCAAGGAGATTGTCGCTCAAGCGCTAAAAGTTATTGACTGTTTGAATGATGATTTTAATCTAGGTATGGAGCTAGTCCACGGTTTGGTTGGTGGTAGCGCTTATGATAAGACCGGGTCACCATTACCTCAAGAAACTCTTGATGCTGCTCACCAGTGCGATTCTATTTTATTAGGCGCTGTTGGCGGATACGAGTGGGAGTCTTTGGAAAGAGATTTAAGGCCAGAGCGTGGTCTATTAGGATTGCGTGCAGAAATGGACCTTTTCTCTAATCTCCGTCCAGCAATATTGTATCCACAGCTTGCTAGTGCTTCGACCCTGAAAGAGGAGGTCGTGTCAGGGCTAGATTTAATGATAGTGCGGGAGCTGGTTGCAGGAATTTATTTTGGACAGCCACGCGGTGTCATAGAAAAAAACGGCCAAAGGTATGGGTTTAATACTGCAACTTATTACCAATCAGAAATTGAAAGAATAGGTCATTCAGCATTCCAAATCGCACAAAAACGTGGCAAGCGTGTATGTTCTGTAGATAAGGCTAATGTTCTTGAGATAGGTGAATTCTGGCGTGAAATTATGGACGGAGTTGCCGAAAGTTATCCCGACGTTGAGCTGTCTCATATGTATGCTGATAATGCTGCGATGCAATTGGTTAGAGCTCCGAAGCAATTTGATGTTATGGTAACCTCTAACTTATTCGGAGATATTCTTTCTGACTGTGCTGCGATGTTGACTGGGTCAATAGGAATGTTGCCATCAGCATCCCTCAATAAAGACAAGTTCGGCATGTACGAACCAATTCATGGCTCTGCACCAGATATCGCTGGTCAAGATATAGCCAATCCTTTGGCGACTATCTTGTCTGTAGCCATGATGCTTCGTTATTCACTCAATCAAACAGAGGCCGCTGACAAGATCGGTGACGCTGTAAATACAGTGCTTGACCAGGGATATCGTACCAAAGACATCTCTGCATATGGAGATAAGGTTGTAGGTACTAGTGAAATGGGTGACTTAGTAGTTAAGGCTTTGAAATGAATATTTTAGTTTACTCAACAAATACTTGTCCTATATGCGTCAAAGCCAAAGACTTACTTACTAAGTGGAATCTGCCTTTTGAAGTTAGAATGATCGACACTGATAGATCATTGTTGGCTGAATTTTCTAAGGCAACAGATGGAGCTAGGACAGTGCCTCAAATAATAATTGATGGTAAATGTATAGGCGGTTTTAGTGAGCTTACCGAGCTTCATATGGACGGTTTCTTCGATTAATAGACTTAAAAACCAATCAGTAGTAACGATATTTTTCATATATATTAGATCCTTAACTGTTTCATCATAATGTAAAGTTCCTATAATGTACGTAATATATTGTTTATTATTGGTATAGGTATGGAAAAAGTTAGCTTTACTAAAATGGAACACGGAACAGCTGCTGAATACGAGTTTTTAGAGAGGCTCGAGTCGCAATACTTGGCGCATCTACCTAGAAGATTAATTGCTGCCTTAAGAAAGCTCAATGCTAGCCTGCCTGGCTATCAGATTTCAAGATTAGAACACTCGCTACAGGGGGCAACACGAGCGCATCGAGCTGGAGAGGGTCTTGAGTTTGTAATGTCAGTATTGTTTCATGATATAGGTGATGAGCTAGCTACCTACTCTCATTCAGAGATGGCCGCGTCTATTTTAAGGCCGTTTGTTTCCGAAAAAATGTACTGGATAGTAAAGCATCATGGGTTATTTCAAATGTATTATTATGCGCACCATTTGGGGGGAAACAGGAACGCAAGAGATATTCATAAAGAACATATCTGGTATAAAGATGCTGTATATTTTTGTCACAATTACGATCAAAATTGTTTTGATCCTGAGTATGACACTGAGTCTATTGAATACTTT
>Ga0315334_10000684_pt1 | contig 20583 bp, 15 predicted proteins | sample M150034915metaG_FD_205555 | JGI IMG/M metagenome (GOLD analysis project Ga0315334, IMG submission 205555) | Ammonia-oxidizing marine archaeal communities from Monterey Bay, California, United States - M1 500m 34915 | ecosystem: Environmental > Aquatic > Marine > Intertidal zone | place: USA... | reverse complement strand
GCACAGAATAGGTTATCCGTGACTCGGGGTTAACTTTCAACGAAGTGATTGAGGATTTTAAAGATTTAATTAGCTTTGGTGATGGTGGGGGCATGACTGGACCGGTGGCCTTGTAAGTCTTGGCCCTGAGGTCGGACAACCAGGCCACATTTTTGGGTCTGCGTTTCAGGCTGTGGATTCCGTTCAGAGGGAACCGAAGTTTTCCAACAATATCGTGTGTCAGGGAAAGGTGGTCTCCTGCTTCATCAATGCTTATGTCGCCACGTATTCTGGTCCCGTCTGAGAGGGCCAGTTCATCTCTGGCGTCGGTCCCTCCTAGGCTTTCATTACTGACCACAAAACGTCGAATGCCTTGCCTGGGTATGGGGATAATTCCTAAGGGGCTTTCAATGGCTATGTCCTTTTCTCTGATCCAGATCAGTTTGCCCGGAATAGGTTCTCCTGCGAGGCGGTACAGTGTTCCCGGTTGTTTCCCGTTATCAGGGCTCTTTTCTTTCTTATTAAATTCAAGCATCGAGATTTGGTTCATCGGAATGGACTGATTTCCCGCGAAACTGGTTTGAACGGTAATGCTCTGATTCTCGATTCCTGTAATTTTGCAATACCACACTTCACCATTTCTGAGTCGGATAAAATCGGCATTTCCCTGAAACTTGACTGGTTTGTTAGTGAAAATGCTTAAAGTATTTTCAAAGGGTGTTGATTCGTTCTTATCATTGATGATTTTCCCGTCTTTAAGATTAAACGGCCCATTAATTCTTTTTCCTGAATCAATGAGCTGAGCAAAACCAGAATCAACTGTTGGCAGTATAGGGAGTTTGGTAATTGTTCTTTTTCCTCTGTCCTGATTAGTTTGAACTATCTGGTCCAAATTGATGTGTCCCCAGATACTTGTCGCGTTGTCAATGATTTGGAATCTGGCTTCTTTATTTATAAATTCTCTGACGTCAAAGCTGGCAGGTTCAAAAATATCCGAATCATTTCCAGTGATCGTTCTGGTCACTTTTCCTTCAACAATTAAGTTGGCCTGTAGCTTTGTTTCTGAGGATCCTCCGCTCAGCAGAAAAGAAATAAAAGGTCTCTGGATCTGGAAAGGAGGACTAGTGAGCGTTCCCGCGGATCTTGGATTCTCCGTCACGGTAGTCAAAAACCATTTACCTTCGTAGCGGCCCACTCTGGCTCTTAATTTTCTGGTCCCATGACTGTACTCATGGTTGAAGGCGTCGCCCTGAAACTGCCAGCCCCATGCCCTCATTCGCCCGAGATCTTTTTGCTCGAAATCACTAATGAGAAGGTCACCGTTCGGCAATTGGGTAGAGGTCGGATCGTCCGCTTCCTTTGCGGAAGAGGCACGGCAGTTTGCGGCAAGAATCAACGCAATTATTGTCAGATTTTTAATCACTCTTTTGTTATCTGGCTTTGGCCATTGCCGATCTGCGAAGCAGATAATCGGATATGGTTTTTTCTATAGGGTCCTTAGTGTTAACCAGAACGTAGTCGACTTCGTTCTTGGCGCAGGCACTCTTGATCTCGCTAATGAATGACTCCAGTTCCTTGAGATAATTTTCTCTGACTCTGGCAGGTTGAGTCACGAGATCGCCTTCGCCTTCGAGTCCCAAAAACTTCCACATTCCGCTCAGAGGGAAGTTCAACTCATAGTCATCAAGAATGTGAAAGAGGATCACGTTATGTCCACCGTATCGGAGATGACTGAGTCCACTCATGAATTCTTCGATGCTATCGAAGAGGTCCGAGAAGAGCATTACAAAGCCTCGCTTACTCATGCGGTGTGCAAAGTCGTGCAGGATCCCTCCAACATTCGTGCGAGGACGTGGCTCTAGAAGCTCGAGCTGATCTGAGATGTCATTAAGGACACTCATGTTACTCTTTGGATTGACGTAATTATTAAGTTCACCATCGAACATGCCAACGCCGGCCGAGTCTCCCTGATTGACTGTCAGATATGCAAGGCTCGCTGCCATGAACTTGGCGTACTCGAGTTTTGTCAGTCCATTGGATTTTGAACCGTAAGTCATTGACTTACTGCCATCAACGAGCAGATTCGCAATGAAGTTGGTCTCAGCATCGAACTGCTTAATATAGTAGCGATTGAATCTGGCATAGGCTTTCCAGTCAATGTGGCGGGTTTCATCACCCGCTACGTATTGCCTGTAGGCCGAAAATTCACTACTAATGCCCCTTGCCGGGCTCTTGTGTGAGCCGATCCTTAGCCCTTCAACAACCTGCCTCGCAACGATTTCGAGGTTGCCGATTTTTTTGAGCTTATCAGGGTCTAGGTATTTTTTCTTATGCTGCGCCATGGAGTTCTTCGCCCTCAGGTGTCACCTCAATGAGTTGTTCAACAATGGAGTCAGTCGTTTCTCCGTCTGACTGGGCAAGGAAGTTCAATCCCATGCGGTGGCGGAGGACTGGCTTAGCGAGAGCCTTTATGTCTTCCAAGGACACACTAACGTTACCGTTAAGGGCGGCCCTTGCCTTGGCTCCAGTGATGAGATTGAGGCAAGCACGCGGTCCGCATCCCCAGGACACATAGTTTCTCACAGCATCAATATTGTTATCTTCGTCTGGTCTGGTGTTACGAACCAGAGTTGCAACGTACTGATACAAATGTGGAGTGACGTGGATCCTTGGAACGACGTCCTGCAATGCGAGGATCTCGGTCTTTTTCAGAACAGATTCCAATGCGTTGGTTACTCCTGATGTCACGGACTTCATGATGTCAATCTCTTCATCGAACGATGGGTAATCGACATGAATTTTGAACATGAACCGGTCAAGCTGAGCTTCAGGAAGTGAGTAAGTACCTTCTTGTTCGAGAGGGTTCTGAGTTGCTAGCACAAAGAAAGGAGGGTCCAATTTGAAATCGTCACCACCGACCGATACCTGCTTTTCCTGCATGGCTTCTAGAAGTGCTGCCTGGGTCTTTGGAGGTGTCCTGTTAATTTCGTCAGCTAGGATCATATTTGCAAAGATTGGTCCTTTGCTGAACTGGAACTGACGCTTTCCAGTAACAGGGTCATCCTGAAGGACCTCTGAACCTGTGATATCTGACGGCATCAGGTCAGGGGTGAACTGAATCCTCTTGAAGGAGAGTGAGAGACAGTCGGCTATGGAGCTAACAAGTAAAGTCTTGGCGAGTCCAGGTACGCCCTCTAACAGTGCGTGTCCTCTTGAGAAAATTGCTATCAATGTTTCTTCGATAACATTATCCATGCCGACGATGGTCTTACTCAGTTCCGCCTTAAGATTATTATTGGCTTCCCCAAGTTTTTTTACGGCTTGTAGGTCACCTTTGGAGCCCTTGGCTTTGGATGGTGCTTTCTTTTTGGTTGTTGCTTTTTTCGCAGCTTTTTTGGTCATGGATTTATTGGTTTCTTAATGTGATTATTTTGGGTGTCCGCCAAGTTTCAGATTTAACTAATTAATGTCCTCAGTGTCTAAATTCTTAACAGATAATTAACAGGCAAAATATTAAAACCCGATTTTATACATAGTGAGATAGATTTGTGGGCTTTGTGAAGACAAAAAAAGCACGTCATTTTCATGACGTGCTTTTTGTGATTATGATAATTCTATAGAGAATTTATTAGGAATTACATCATTCCACCCATTCCGCCCATTCCATGGTCGTGTCCACCGCCGGCATCTGCCTCTTCTTTCTCAGGAATGTCCGTGATAAGACATTCTGTAGTAAGGAGTAATCCAGCAATAGAGGCAGCATTTTGTAGTGCTGATCGGGTCACTTTTGTGGGATCAACGACTCCTGCCTTGATGAGGTCCTCATATTTGTCAGTGGCAACGTTATAGCCCTTAGTTCCATTCTTTACGTTCTCAACAATCAGAGCGCCTTCGCGACCAGCATTGGCGGCGAGTTGGCGGAGAGGAGCTTCGACGGCTCTTTCCACGATGCCTACTCCGGTCTTCTCATCACCCTTTAATTTGAGTTTACTGAGGGAAGACTGTGCACGAACCAGTGCGGTTCCTCCTCCTGCAACGATGCCTTCCTGTACGGCTGCACGTGTTGCGTGAAGAGCGTCCTCAACTCGGGCCTTCTTTTCCTTCATTTCGGTTTCAGTAGCAGCGCCAACGCTGATGACCGCAACACCGCCTGCAAGTTTAGCAAGACGCTCCTGAAGCTTTTCTCTATCATAGTCAGACGTTGTTTCCTCGATCTGAGCGCGGATCTGGTTGACCCGTCCATTGATATCTTTGGTCTTTCCGCCACCTTCGATAATCGTGGTTTCTTCTTTACCGATCGAAATGCGCTTTGCAGAACCGAGTTCCTTGATGCCAAGTCCCTCAATCTTAATGCCTAAGTCCTCTGTGATGAATGTGCCACCAGTGAGGACGGCAATGTCCTCGAGCATTGCTTTGCGACGGTCGCCGAATCCTGGAGCCTTGACGGCTGCTGCCTTCAGAGTTCCGCGCATGCTATTGACAACTAATGTTGCCAGAGCTTCACCTTCAACGTCCTCAGCAATGATAAGCAGGGGCTGACCAGCCTTTGCTACTTTTTCAAGAAGAGGAAGCATGTCTTTTAGATTACTGATCTTCTTCTCGAAGATTAGAATCAGAGCATCCTCAAATGTGCAGTCCTGAGTTTGTGGGTCAGTTATGAAATATGGTGAGAGGTAGCCTTTATCAAATTGCATTCCCTCAACAACGTCGAGAGTAGTATCGATAGTCTTTGCCTCTTCCACAGTGATTGTCCCATCCTTGCCGACCTTGTCCATTGCTTCAGCAATGATGCCGCCAATTTCTGGGTCCCAGTTAGCCGAAACTGTAGCGACCTGCTCAATTTCTTTGGTAAGGTTAACCGTCTTGGAGATGGACTGAAGCTCCTCCACGAGTGCTCCAGATGCTTTCAGGATTCCTCTTTGAAGTGAGATAGGGTTTGCACCGGCAGTCACGTTACGAAGGCCTTCCTTGTAGATTGCTTCAGCAAGGACAGTCGCTGTAGTGGTTCCATCACCAGCGATGTCAGAAGTCTTAGAGGAGACTTCACGAATGAGCTGTGCGCCCATGTTTTCGTAAGGATCATCGAGTTCGATCTCCTTAGCAACGGTGACACCGTCCTTGGTGATTGTCGGTGATCCGAATTTCTTGTCCAGAATCACATTACGTCCGGCAGGTCCGAGCGTGCATTTGACCGCGCGGGCCAGTTTTTCCACACCGCGCAGGAGTCCCTGGCGTGCGGCTTCGTCGAATAGCAGTTGTTTAGCCATTTTTTTTATAATTTAAATTAAATCTATAGTTGAGGTTTTTGTAGTTTCTTTATCCGATGATTGCTAGGATGTCGATCTCGTTAACGATGAGCAGATCCTGGCCGTCGATCTTGATGTCAGTGCCGCCATATTTGGAGATCAGCACTTTGTCTTTCTTTTTCACGGTGAACTTGAATTCGTTCCCGTCTTCGTCTTTGCCGCCGGTGCCGAGTCCTACGACTTGGGCTTCCTGAGGCTTTTCCTTGGCGGTATCAGGAATGATAATTCCACCTGAGGACTGTTCTTCCTCTTCCAGGCGTTTGATTAGGACGCGTTGTCCGAGTGGTTGGATTTTAGTAGCCATTTTTGTTAGTTACTTAGTTTGTTTGTTTTATTTATTTTGTTTGATTGAATCCGCATTCGCGGAGTTTAGATTCGTTCGCCGGCGGCCGGCGGACGGAGATTGGTATTATTTTTCTTCTTCAACAACTTCGGCCTCTACGACCTTGCCTTTGGCAGGTTTTGGCTCGTCATCTGACCCTTCAGGAGGAGGAGCGCTTTCGGTTGAGGTTTGAGGATTTTGCTCGGAATAAAATTTCTGAGCTAGTGGCATGAATGCGTTCTGCAGTTCTTCCTGGCCTGTCTTAATGGAGTCAGTATCGTCCTTCTCAATTGCTTCTTTGAGTTTGCTGATTGCTTCCTCGACCGGTTTTGTTTCCTCTTCGGTCAATTTGTCTTTGTGTTCCTTGAGTTGTTTTTCACATTCGTGAACGAGAGATTCTGCCTGATTCTTGGTTTCGACAGATTCTTTGCGCTTCTTATCCTCTTCGGCATGCTTTTCAGCTTCTTGCTTTGCCTTTTCAATTTCCTCTTCACTCAGCCCGCTGGACCCTTCGATGGATATTTTTTGTTCTTTTCCGCTACCTTTGTCCTTGGCCGATACGTGAAGGATGCCATTCGCATCAATGTCAAAGGTGACTTCAATTTGGGGAGTTCCTCTTTGTGAGGGAGGAATACCGTCCAGCCTGAAGTTTCCCAGGAGCTTATTGTCGCTGAACATTGAACGTTCGCCCTGACAGATGCGTATATCCACGGCCGGTTGATTATCAGCAGCAGTGGAAAACACCTGACTGTATTTTTTAGGAATGGTGGTGTTTTTCTCTATCATCGGAGTCGAGATAGCGCCTTCTGTTTCGATAGAGAGGCTCAGTGGTGTCACGTCAAGAAGGAGCACATCCTTAACGTCTCCCTGAAGTACTCCGCCCTGGATAGCTGCTCCCATGGATACTACCTCGTCCGGGTTCACTCCTTGGTGAGGATCTTTCCCGGCTATTTCCCGGGCAATTTCCACGACCTTGGGCATGCGAGTCATTCCTCCGACGAGGACCAGCTCACTTATATCAGAAGCACTGACTTTTGCTTCCTTGAAGCATTTGTCTACTGGGGACTTTGTCCTGTCAAAGAGGTGGTCGGTCATCTGTTCAAGCTTGGACCGGCTCAGTTCTTTTTGAATGTGTTTCGGGCCTGTCTGGTCAGCAGTAACGAACGGTAAGTTAATTTCGTATGCTTGTGCTGATGAAAGGGCAATCTTGGCTTTTTCAGACTCTTCCTTGATCCGTTGCATTGCGTCGGGCTGACCTGAAAGGTCGATGCCACTCTCGGATTTAAATTCCGCAACGACCCAGTCGATGATAGCATTGTCCCAGTCATCTCCCCCGAGCTGAGTGTCACCATTTGTTGCGAGAACTTCAAAGACTCCTTCGCCAATTTCCAGAACTGAGATATCAAAAGTTCCTCCTCCAAGGTCATAAACAGCTATCCGCTCATCACTTTTCTTATCGAGTCCATAGGCCAGAGAAGCGGCAGTAGGCTCGTTGATAATTCTGCGAACCTTGAGTCCTGCAATTTCGCCGGCGGCCTTGGTAGCGGCCCTCTGTGAATCGTTAAAGTATGCAGGAACAGTGATAACGGCTTCAGTGATTGCTTCACCGAGCTTTGCTTCCGCATCCGATTTTAATTTTCCCAGAATCATTGCGGCGATTTCCTGGGGGCTATAAATTTTCTTTTCGCCGTCCACTTCCACTTCGATGTGTGCGTCTCCATTCTCGGCTTCAACAATATTGTAGGGGGCTCTTTTATCAGATTTGGAAAGTTCTGAAAATTTGCGGCCTATGAGCCTCTTGGCTGAGAAGATGGTATTTGATGGATTGGTTATTGCCTGACGTTTGGCGGCCTGTCCAACGACCCGCTCGCCTCCCTTAGTGAATGCAACAACGGAAGGAGTAGTGCGAGCACCTTCGGAATTTTCCAGAACAGTGGGTTCTCCAGCTTCCATGATGGCCATGCAGGAGTTCGTTGTTCCAAGATCAATGCCTAAAATTTTACTCATTTTGTTGTAGTGTTTTAGTTCAATTTCACGGATATTTCCGTGCGTATACTCTCTATAACGCACTTGTTATGCCAAACTGCTTCATGTATTTATAATATACTGGAAACCAACATGTTATAAAATGTCCTAACAATTTGTAGAGAGTTAGAAATTCACCTAAAAGAGTCAATATGTCTCACTTTAAAGGGACACAATGGCACAAGTGCAATTTGCAGTCAGACGTATTGCGGTCATATTAAACTTCATGGAAGAACCAAAGATAGCGGCTAAAAAGTCTATACCGGTTGAGGTTGAAGAAGGAAAAAAATATTTCTTTTGCTCATGCGGTAGCTCACAGAATCAACCGTTCTGTGATGGAGCCCATTCGGGAACAGAATTTAATCCCATAGCATTTACTGCAGAAAAGTCGGGAATAGCTTATTTCTGCCAATGTAAAAGGAGCGGAAAAGTTCCTTATTGTGATGGGACACACAATTCATTGTAAGCTGAGTAGGATTTGGCATTCTGCTATCTAATTGAGTTAAATATCTTATCAAAGAATGAGACTAAGTATTCTAGTGATAATTCTTGTTAATGTTTTTTTCCTTCAATTAGGTATTGATGTTTCCTTTGCTGAGGCAGGTTGGCATCAAAGTTATTCTGCGGGTTACATTGATAGGCGAGGGACCTTTGCCGGTGGAAGTGAGATCATGCACCTTGTCCCTCATAAAGGAAAAATTTATGCGGCGAACGGATACTGGATGGATTCTCATTGGGTGATACCACCGGAAGGTCAAAAGCAGTCAGCTCAGGTCCTACGATTGGACTCTACTGATTCTTCTTGGCAAGTCGATCTTGACACAGGCAAGTCCAATGGACTTGGGCTCGAATACATGAAAGGAAATGTTCTCAGGTCCGTTACCTTTACCCGTAATGGATCAGGTGAGATTCTTTCCGAACCTGAAAATATTCTTGTAATGGCAGCGGGGTCCAACTTTGAGAAAGGAGGGGCAGTGTCTGCTTGGGTCAGGGATGATGATTCGGGTGACTGGAATCATACACTTGTCAGACATGGTTCAAGTGTGGGTGGAATACGGTGGGTTCCGAGAGATATGGAAATTCATACGGATAAAGTGACCGGGGTAGAGAAATTATTCATGTCCCTGGGAAATCCAGGTATCGTGGCCGGAACTTATGACGAGTCGATCCCGGGAAAGATACGCTGGGACAGGAACCTTGAGTTTCCTTTTTTAAAGGAAGGTAGTTTTCGGACCCGGCCGCTCGGGATCACTGTGGCTAACGGGTCCCTGTTCTTTTCTGAGGGGGGGGCGATTTACCGTAGAGTTGATGGAAAAGTTCCCTCCTATTTCAAGGTTCTGGACTTTCATGAAGACACAGACACTGATGTTGGAGGTATCCGAGGTCTTACAGCAATAAAGAATCCTAATGGTCCCGGGCAGTCACTCTTATTTCTTTGGGCTCCCGGTAACAGATCCGAGTGTCAGGTAAAGAGAATGGATCCGAACGGGGTAGGGCAATACACGGTTCATGATGAGGTTAAGCTCATTGACCTAATGAGTGCCACGCTAGGTGCTGAAGTTACTTACACTTTAGGCGCTCATAATATGATGTATCCAATCATTGATAAGGATACCGGAGAAACTGTCCATTTAATTGGATTTCAGGGAAATATTAAAACTAAAAAGGATTTAAGATGGAAGGGCAGTGCTCTTTATGCTGGTGCCTTGTATGCTGTGCGTCGAGAAGATCAGACATACAAAGTTATGGAAGTGAATAATTCCTACAGGCCAGGGAAGAGATCTCTCGTTTCTCCACGTGCCTTTTGTTATTCCCCATTCAATGATGCGAGTCTTTTCATCGGAGGCCATGATTCTAGTCGTAAAGTCTCAGATAATATGGCTTGGATATTTAAAGCGCCACTTGATGTGGCTCTTGGAAAAAGAAAAGGGACCGAAGCGAAGGTGTCAGGAAAGTTATTGAAGCCCGATCCCCGTTTCCTGAGTGGGCCTGTGTATGAATTGCGTATTTATTCGGCGAATGAGGGACGCTTCGGTAATCTCATTCAGCGTTTTAGAGAGCATACAGATACTATATTCAAAAAGCATGGACTCGAACCTGTCGGTTATTGGACTCCGAACGAAGGCCCGGCCAAGAAACGCAGACGGTTCATTTATATTCTCAAGCACCAATCACGTTATGCCGCTTACAGAAACTGGGTTAATTTCTCGAATGATAAGGATTGGGAAAGGGTCCTTGATCAGCCTAAATTTCAGAACCTTCTAGCATTAAAACCAGTCAGCATCTTTTTGGAAGCCACTGATTATTCAAAACTTGTACAGAATGATATCAAGAAGCCTGGTGGTATCTATGAACTGCGTACTTATATGGCTAATTCAGGTAAACTTGGGCTTCTGAATGAGCGGTTCCGTGATCACACCACGGGCCTCTTCAATAAGTATGGGATCAAGAACGTCTCCTATTGGACCCCTTTCGATGAACCGCAGTCCAAGAACACGCTGATTTATCTCATTCATCATGCCAGTCGTAAGCAGGCCGACTCAAACTGGAAAGCGTTCGGTGGCGATCCCGAGTGGCGTAAGATCGCAAGGGAATCCCAGATTGACGGAAAGTTTCTCGCACAACCTCCTGAACGGATTTATCTCAAGCCCACTGACTTTTCTCTCTTGAAGTAGGGTTCTTACTTTTTTGGGTTCTTTTTAAAGATCATCCTGTAAACTTCTTCAGGACTTCTGTTCTTGCCGGTGCTTTCATTAAACCACGGTGACCCGCCAGTGAAGTTCAGTCCTGCAGGAATTTTTTTCCCGTCCTTAAGCCATTCCTCGAAGCTTGGTATTTTACCTTTTTCTGATGCCTTGAGTTGAGCAAGTCTTGCTGTCTTTTTTTTGAGGCGGGCCATGTATTTAGCTAAGCCTTCAGTATTGAATTTGGACGTGATCAGCAATGCTTTCATTTGAGCAATTTCTTTCTCTAATTTTTTGATCTCTTGGTCCTTGGGAGTTTTCTTTATTTTTGCCCTTCCGGGATCCTTGGCATCGGCCGCGAGATTTTCCTGAATCCACCGTGCCAATGTTCCACTTCCTCGGCCATAGCCACCCGGAAGGATTCGAAGGTCACGGGTTTGCCTCAGTGGCGGTTGACCCCAGTGAGCAGGGAACGGTTTACCGTTGGGGGCATTGAAGGCTTTCTGAGGTTTCGCTTCATTTTGGGCAGGAACGTTAGTGCCGCAGGCAGCAAAAAGAATGATAAGTAGACTGAGTATGCGCATGATTTTCTTGGTTTTATCTATTCAATATATCTATTAGAACGATACGGAGTCGATTTTTCTTAGATGAATTAAATTTTATATAAAAAATGGCTTAAAAGGAGGGAATCTAATTTCCCATTTTATAGGGAATACGGTTAACTCACCATCCTGAACTTGTCAGAATTGGGCTATTTGTGTAGAATTTCCTGAGTAATGAAAATGCTTATTACGATTCTATTTGGCTCTATGGTGTGTTTTTTACAGCACGCAGAAGCAGCCGAATCTGAGGAAGAGAAATCCGCCCGCAATCATTGGTCATATCAGCCCTTGATTAAGGCTGATGTTCCGACTGAGGGTCAAGGTTGGGCTCGTAATGGTATTGATAGGTTCATTACACGTCGACACAAAGAGGCTGGTATCATGCCGGCCAACGAGGCAACGCCTAACGTGCTCGCTCGTCGCATTTTCTTTGATGTGTTGGGGTTACCTCCTTCCCCTGAAGAAGTTTCCAAATTGGTGAACGGCTTTGACGAATCGGAATACAAACAAATAGTCGATCAATTGCTGGCAAGTCCGCACTTTGGTGAACAGTGGGCGAGGCATTGGCTCGATGTTGCACGTTTTGCTGAAAGTGCCGGATTCGAGCAGGACTTTGATCGGGATGATGCTTGGCGTTACCGGGATTTTGTGACTCGAGCATTTAATGAGGATATACCTTATGATGAATTTGTAAGGCTGCAAATTGCGGGAGACCTTTTACAACCCGACAAAGCGGACTCCATCATTGCTACAGGATTTATCGTGGCTGGTGTGGAAAATCTAATCCAATCTCGCAAAGAATTTGTTCGTGATAGATATGATAAGATCGACGATATGGTCAGTGCGACTGCAACCGGTTTGTTGGGAATGACTGTTGCATGTGCCCGATGTCATGATCACAAATTCGATCCCATTTTGCAGCGTGATTACTATCGTTTTGCAGCAGCGTTTGCGAAAACTGTTTCTACAAATAGGGACATCAAAAATGATAAATCAAACATCAAGGTGTTTTGTGCTTCAGAGGTACCGGACGGTCGGATTCGCATGGTCGTGGTCAGCGAACCGCATCGCAAAAATTTGCCAAGTGTTTTAGCTCAGGTGAACTTTCTAGATCGCGGAAATACAGAGAGCCCAGGAGAAGTGATGCGGCCGGGCTTTCCAAGAATTCTGCTAAATGGTAAAGACGATTCGAAGTGGACAAAGGATAATCCAGGACGTGTCGCATTAGCGAATTGGATAACTGATACGGATGACGGGGCCGGTCAATTGCTTGCTCGAGTAATGGTTAATCGAATTTGGTATAAGTACTTTGGTAGGGGAATTGTTGCCACTACTAGCGACTTTGGTACGCGCGGAGATCGGCCAACACATCCGCAATTACTTGACTGGCTTGCAGGTGAGTTAATCCGAAATGAATGGAGTCTCAAACACATCCATAAATTAATATTGATGAGTGCAACTTATCGTCAGGGTTATTTCAAAAATAAATCGAGCCTAACGGCAAATCAAAAAGACCCGGAGAATTTACTCCTTTGGCATCGTGAACCTAAGCGCCTTGGAGCCGAATCTATCCGCGACAATTTACTTTCAGTCAGTGGCCGTCTGGATAGGAAACTTTATGGTCAAGGGCCAGGCACATTGGATTTCAACAGTCCTCGCCGAACACTTTACTTGCGGGCAAAGCGAGCCCGTCTTGTTCCGCTCTTACAATTATTCGATGCATCGGATGCTTTGCAGGGAATTGGCAATCGGCAATCGACTACAACTGCTACGCAAGGCTTGGCGATCTTGAATGATCCTTTTGTTGATGAATGTATCCAGGAATTTGTTAAACGGATTGCCGGTGGAAAACCAAAAAATAATCAACTGATTATAGAAGAAGGCTTTCTTCATGCGGTTGGACGGCGACCGACAGGACTCGAAAAGGAGATCTGCCTAGAAATTCTAAAACCGGGCACTGGGGAATCAAGGCATGACTTTTGCCAAATGCTATTTTGTTTGAATGAGTTTATTTATGTGGAGTAGGATACAGCGTGAGTTTTGAGCTAGGGTTACAAAAGCCATTATGAATCTACCAATCCTTTCTCGACGCGAACTGTTATCACAGGCTGGGTTCGGTTGTGGCGCAATTGCTCTCGGATCATTACTCAATCCCGAAACTGGAAACGCCAACAGTGTCGTTTTTGATCCAAGTAACCCGATGAGGTCGCGGCCAAGTCATTTTCCGGGAGTTCGTAGTGTGATATGGGTTGTGATGAACGGCGGATCCAGTCATATCGATACATGGGACTATAAACCGGAACTTCAAAAACGTGACGGTCAAAAGCTCGACGGTGCGGATGCTTATACCGGATTTTTTAAAACTAGCGGGAAACTGATGGCGTCCCCATTTAGGTTTAAACAACACGGCCAGAGCGGCACTTGGGCATCGGAGATTTTCCCACATCTTTCAAGGCATGTGGATGAAATGGCATTTGTGCATTCCTGCTACAGCCGTTCGAACAACCATAGTCCAGCCCTGTTTGAGATGAATACCGGAATGAATCGAATGGGTTTTCCTTGTGTTGGTTCCTGGGTAACATATGGGCTCGGCTCTGAAAATGAGAACCTTCCTGCATTTGTAGTGATGACCGATGCTCAAGGCCGTGGCTTGCCAAAGAACAAGGCCCAGAACTGGGGAAGCGGATTTCTTCCTGGTGTTTTTCAAGGGACACGAGTCAAAGAAAAAGGAGCGCCGGTTGAAAATCTTTTGCGATTACCTCATATGACCAAGGAGCGGCAAAGGGCACTCCTTAATGCAGCAAACAAGTTGAACCGTGAGCACCAGAAAAAATTTGATAGTCAGGCTGATCTTGATGCTCGGATCGAGTCTCTAGAACTTGCCTTTCGTATGCAGATTTCCGCTCCGGATGTCATGTCAGTGGCAAGTGAATCTCAACAAACTCAAGCCATGTACGGAATGGAGCATCCCAAGGCCAAGCACTTTGGTAAGCAGTGCTTAATGGCGCGTAAATTGGTCGAATCGGGTGTAAGGTTCATTCAAATTTACAGCGGTGGGATAGACAACGGAAACAGTTGGGACGGACACCACAATATTAAAGCGAATCATGGCAGGTTTGCTTTGGAGATTGACCAAGGGGTAGCCGCTCTCATAACTGATCTGAAGCGACGTGGTCTTTTGGAGTCCACTCTAATAGTCTGTGGAGGAGAGTTCGGAAGAACTTCGGATTCGCAAGGAGATGGGCGCGGACGAGATCATAATCCCAATGCGTTCACATGGTGGTTTGCTGGTGGGGGAGTTAAGGGTGGGACCCATTTTGGGAAAACGGATGAATTCGGCTACAAAGCGATCGAAAATCGCAAGCACATACATGACCTTCACGCAACAATTCTTCACCTTTGCGGAATGGAACATGAAGATCTTACGTATCGGTTCAACGGGAGAGACTTTCGCCTCACGGATGTCGAGGGTAAAGTGATAAAAGAGATTTTGATCTAATGTTTCGTCAGATTTGAAGAAATATTTCTAGTATATTTTCGAACTTAATATTTCCAAAAATTATAGTAGATAATTTATTCCAATTGGAATAAATGGCGGACAGGGTGGGATTCGAACCCACGGTACGATTTCTCGCACACACGCTTTCCAAGCGTGCTCCTTAAACCACTCAGACACCTGTCCAGGATAGAGGGGATCACATGATTCATGCAAAAATGGCAAAAGTGCAAGGCCGAGCATTAACAATTATTCCTAATAGTGTAGTTTATTCGCCAGAAAAATTTAAACCAGTTGTATTGGGTTATTGCAGAGAACGCAGAAAGGTGCTTATTTCTAGACTCGGCAATTACCGCCATGCGGGTATAGCTTAATGGTAAAGCCCTAGCCTTCCAAGCTAGTTATGCGAGTTCGATTCTCGCTACCCGCTCCATTTTTTACTAGCCAATAGTTCGTTTGTTTTTTATGGCCCTTGATGATCTGCCTAAAAGGGCCGATCTGTTCCAATAATGAAAACCAAGGCTGTGCTTTTACTTTTTTGTGTGCTTCTCTCAGAGGCCTTTTCGAAAGTTTACGGTCCTATCTGCCAGTGGTATAAAGCCCCATCTACTTCAATGGCAATTCATTGGGTGCAGGAAAATTTCTCTTCTGATGCTGAAAGTGCAGATAAAGCTGATGCAAATGATCTAGATCTTTCATTATCATATCGATCTGATGACCAGAAGAAGTGGTTATCTTCTCCAGTCACAAATCGTCTGTTCGGTAATACAAAGAATAGAGTTTACTCGGCAGATATAAAAAATTTAACACCTGATACGCGTTATACATTCAAAATTAGACACGGGAACAAAAAGTTAGGGATTTGGTTTTTTAGAACGGCTCCTTCGAAGATTGAAAAAGGAATAACTTTTGTGACCGGAGGTGACATGTTTCATTCAAGAGAGTTGCTTGACCCCATGAACTTACGGGCTGGTACTGAAGATCCTTTATTCGCTCTATTAGGTGGTGATCTCGCTTACGCCAATGGGGTCGATGCGAATCGGTGGCTTGAATGGCTTGAATCATGGAACCGGTTTGCAAAATCTCCTCACGGAACATTGATACCTATGGTAGTAGTGATTGGAAATCATGAGGTCAGGGGAGCGGCATATAGGCCAACTAACGCACCTGCAAAATCTGAGGCGCCTTACTTTCACAGTCTCTTTTATGGCTTGGATGAAGGGAGCAAGTATGCCATTGATTTTGGAAATTACATGACCGTGGTAGCCCTTGATTCCGGGCACACGGAGAATATTGCGACTCAAGTTCAATGGTTAAATAAAACTCTGGAGGAGAGAGAAAATTTTGCCTATAAGTTTGTCTGTTATCATAGACCGGCATGGGGCACTGGAGTTAAAGAAGATGCCGTGGACATTCAGCGTCTCTGGTCTCCAATCTTTGAGAGGCATCGGGTTGACGCAGCTTTTGAAAATGATCATCACGTTTACAAGCGCACGTATCCTTTAACTGCTGGTAAGAGAGATGATATGAATGGAGTGATGTATATTGGTGATGGGGCCTGGGGAACAAGAACGAGAGCCATAGCGAGAAACTGGAAAGTAAGACGTCCTTTTCTGGCTCATGCGGAATCAGTTAACCATCTCATTAAAGTGAAAGTGGAAAATGGTAAGCTCACTTACAAGGCCCTTGAAGCTGACGGATCTATTGTTGATGAATATCAAAGAATAAATTCAAAAGAGAAATAAAAAAACCCCTCACCTGAAGAGGTGAGAGGTTTTAATATAATTATTAATCTATTGGGCTTGTAATAATATTACAATCTCGTTTAGTCCTTTGTTCATAGCGAATTGTATGGCTGTAATGTTGTTACCACGGATTTCTGGATTGGTACCATGCTTTAGCAATACCTTTATACATTCAAGGAAAGGCTCGTTACGTTCATCCTGACCTTTTTGCATTTTCCAAAGGGCATAGTGCAGAGCGGTTTGCCCGTTTTTTGTTCTTAGATTTGGGTCAAATACATTGTCTTTAAGTAGGAACTCCAGCATTTTTGGCTGCCCCCAGAAAGCAGCTTCGTGTGTCGCGAATCCGCCATTAAAGTTGCGCGAAGTAAGTTTAGCCCCGTTAGCAATGAGTATTTTTGCTGCTTCAATTTGGGAAGACCCTGCTGTTACATTCAACGGGGTTTTTTGGAACCTGGAAGACTGATTTACGTCGGCCTTATTCTTGAGAAGTAACTTGACGATGTCCAAATGGCCACCCACGCCAGCATAGGCAAGTGCTGAATAGGAATTTGGCGAAGTTGTGTTGGAATCTACTCCAGCTTTCAGAAGTTTCTTTACTTTTTCAATGTCTCCTTTTCGAGCAGCAATGAGTAGTGCCTCATCCGGTAGATCTACTTTTCTAAATAGCCCGCGATGTGAGTTATTAACCCACGCCTTTTGTGAGGGTTTGGCAGTGACGCGAAGTGAATCTTGCATTGGAATGAACTCACCTTCAAGCGGAGTTGAAAGATTGATCTGCCCCTGAAGATTAGCTCCAACCGCAGGAAGCCATCCGTCTTCATCTGCTTGTAGATCTCTGATCCCATTATTACCACCGTTGAAGACTAGTACATTGTCGATGTAGAGTTTTACCTGTTTTCCCTTCTCAGTAATTGCAACAAGATGATGCATCTTCCCATCGTTAATTTTGGTGTTGTTGCGTACAAATGCACCCCCGACATAACTAATATTATTTGATAATTGCTGCCGAGCAATTCGCCAGTCTGACCATCCTGCATCACCTATGGCAATTAGTGTTTGAAATCTCTTATCAAATTTATTTACACTGAACCATAATGAGGTTGTGAGGCTACCGCTGGCAGGGGTGTAGTCCACCGATTTTCCACCGAGGGTGACATATTGATTTTCCCCATTCAAATCGAGTGCTTTTCCAATTTTTCCATCTGTAAATCCTGGCGAATTATATCCTTTCCCGTCCCTGCCCTGACCACTAGCATCTTTCAAATTGTCATCAAATGGCCAGTGACCGATTAGAGATTTGGACATTTCTTTAGTGATTTTACTAATGCCTTTACTTCTATTCCATAGAGCAGTCACTTCATCATCTGACAGAGCTCTTCCCCAGATCCTTAGGTCATCGATCTTACCATTCCATGAGCGATTCTTGTGGAAAAATTCTGTTTGAGAACTTTCATGATTCTCCTTCCGATTGGTTTCCACAAAACTTCCCGATCCACCCATGAGAAGTTGTGGGTCAAGAGTGAAGTCAGTACTCTCAAGATTCCTATTATGACCTTCAATGGCGATTACATTTTTGCCTGTCTTGAATGCCCCGGCATAATCGTTTAATGAAAAGTATTCAGCGTTGTTAGACTCATGATCATTGACGGTAATTGCTCCAGTTTTTTCATCAACAATGAAGCTATTAGAATTTAAGAGGCGACGTCCATTCGCATGTAAAACAAAGGCATCATCATAATTAATAAGTAGTCCCAGACTTTTTAGTTCTGCACCTTCAGGGATTTCGAATTCCTTGCGGATGAACACTTTTGTGTATTTGTTTTGCATTTCAGCGAGGACTGTCTTGTCGTCGTTATCTCCATAACCGAATCCAGCTTCTCCGGTCTTCCAGCCTGCTTTTTCCGCATCAAATGATACTCCTGTCCAGGAACTGTCGTCAGGCTCTTTCCCCTCTGCCAAATATTGCCACTTCTCTCCTTTTTTAATTAAGATTTCACTTTTCCCAGCAGAATCACTGCTAAGTTTCAAATTAGCACTTCTCTTAATTTGACTATTACCTTTCCAGTCATAGAAGGCACTTTCGACTTTGCCATTTGAGATTTTTTTTATCTCAAACTGATCGCCGCGATACATGATCCATTCACCCTCGATCTGTTTGATCAAGTTTCCGTGATTATCTGCATTCGCAATTTGGAACGTTGTGAATAATATCCCCACGACTAATATCATTTTCATTTTCATAATTATGCGTTGATTTGATTTGATTTGATTTGATTTGTGTTGTTGGGGCTGTGTTTTTCAGTGTCATGTTTTTGGATTAACAGATCAAGAATTTAATATATGGGGACACGGGAGTTGCTGATAATATACTTGCTATTACTTACTGATTTACTACATAAGAAGATAACATGTTCAATCAATTCAGTTCTCTTTGTGTAGCTTTAATAGTAGTTTTCTTTAGTTCGCCATGTATCGCTGATAACCATAAAAGTGAAGATTTCATCGAACCAACTATTGATGTGGGTTGTGTGGTCAGTAACATAGATGCTTCTGTTAAATTTTATACTGAAGCGATAGGCTTCAAGATTGCCGGTGGTTTTAAAGTGCCCAGTGACTTTGCTAAAAGTGCTGGACTCACTGCGGGCAAGGAGCTTGATATCAAGGTCCTCACGCTAGGCGGAGCCGAAGGCGAAGAAGCAACCAAACTTAAGCTGATGCAGGTGAAAGGATCTGAAGGAAAAGCTGATCAGACTCATATCGACAGTACGTTGGGGTTTAGTTACATCACTGTCTTTATCAAAGATACGGACAAGGCATTGGTTCGACTGAAGAAGGCCGGGGTAAAACCCATTGCTAAAGGTCCCGTCACTTTACCGAAGAATTTAGACCCATCACTTTCCTTGACCATTGTGAGGGACCCGGACGGCAACTTTGTTGAGCTGGTTGGTCCAAAGCCCAAGCAGTAAATTTTTTCCTAAGAAAAAGTTATGAATTACCTGGTGGTGAGTTGCTCTCTTAATCCAGAAAGCAAGAGTAAATTGCTTGCTCTTTCAATTAAAGAGAATATTGAATCCAGAGAAGAGAATGTTGAATTTCTTGATCTCACTGAAAAGCAGATTCCTTTTTGTGACGGGGAACAAGTTTACTCTGACCCTATCACTGCTGAACTGAGTGAATGTATCAGTTCAGCTGATGGAATTATTCTATGCGTGCCGGTCTATAACTATGATGTTAATGCTGCTGCAAAAAACCTGATTGAGTTAACTGGCAGGAACTGGATGGGCAAGGTTGTTGGTTTCGCCTGTGCTGCCGGTGGTAAGGGAAGCTATATGTCGGTCATGAGTGTTGCCAATAGCCTGATGCTTGATTTTAGATGTCATATTGTGCCTAGATTCGTTTATGCCCTTGGTGATGCGTTTCAAGGAAACGCGATCACTGACCCGGAGGTCATTACTAGAGTTGAGGAGCTTTCCAGTGAGATGGTTCGAGTCACCGGGTCTCTGTCCAAGGATCAATAATGGAGAATGATCTTATGTTTTCCCTCTCTGCTGGCCCTTGAGTTCTTCTTGGTACTTGTTTATTTCGAGAGAATTTTCTTTTGCATCTGAGGAGTAAAAAATAAATCCTAACGCTTTTCTGGGCCGGTCATTTGATAGGTTCTTTCCTGCGAAGTGGATTGTAAGGGAATCATGGGCGATGAGGTCTCCCTCTGATGCGGGGGTCGGCACTTCATTCAATCTGTCGTCCTCATTTCCATAGTCAGAGATTCCCTGAGAGAAACCAAGCGTTCCTGTAAGAGCATGTTTTCTCATTCCTTTGAGATGAGATCCTTTAACGTAACTAACGCAACCATTCTCCTCATCCGCGTCATTGAGGGCCAGCCACATAGTTAATGCTTTTGGAGGGTCCAGCTTGAAGTAATACCCGTCTTGATGAGGGGGGGTCGCGTTGCCTGTTTTTGGTGGTTTATTAAAGTATTGCAGGTTCTTGGTAATGACATCGGTACCAAGTAATTCCTGAGCAAGTTGTTTAGGCTTGCCATTGAACAGATCATGGAACCATGGATCATGCTCATGCATTCGCTGCAATTGCTTCAGTGAAGCATTATCATTTTTGTCTTCATAGAAAACTTCAGTTCCCGGAATTTCAGGAACGGCTTTCTCGATATAATTATCGACCCTTTGCTTGCATTCATGGACCTCACTCTTGTTGAGAAAAGAAGGGAACAAAAGGTACCCTTCCTCTTGGTACTTAGAGATCCTGTTGCCGGTCAGTTCAAAGTCATTAGAGTGTTCATTCCTCATCTTTTTGCACGGTTGGATCCATGCATGAATATATGAGGATTTTGAGAGAGAAATCAATAATCATAAAGATGTCTCTTAAGGTAGCCTTTGATTTTGGTTGTTTTATTCCTTCAGTGAAAA
>Ga0315334_10000683_pt1 | contig 20588 bp, 24 predicted proteins | sample M150034915metaG_FD_205555 | JGI IMG/M metagenome (GOLD analysis project Ga0315334, IMG submission 205555) | Ammonia-oxidizing marine archaeal communities from Monterey Bay, California, United States - M1 500m 34915 | ecosystem: Environmental > Aquatic > Marine > Intertidal zone | place: USA... | reverse complement strand
GTTCGAAGGACGCGACCAATGCAACGTAGCGCTGATTATTCAGAAACATTTTACAGTAGTTACAGTATTTACAGATGATTATGTACAAGAAGAGGCAGAGTTCTAAACATATTTACATTGTATACGAACGGGGGCGTAACGGGGGCAGAGTGTTCTTCTTCACCAAAACCGTTGTCTCCGCCCGACAGCGTCCCAGTGGCTCGCGAAACGACCCAATCGTCGTGAGCAACACCTCCGCGTTGCGACTGGCTGCAAGCTTCCCCAGTTCTGGCCGACGGACCATTTCGTGCATCGAAACGGCCGCCTTCCGCGCGTAGGCGATCGGCAGGATCGCAAAATGCGAGGCCTCCTTCTCGCGCTCGCTGAGGCGTCGCTCCTGTTCCTCCGGCTGTTCGAATATATCCACAAAATGGAACGAGCAGTCCTTGTAGTCGCGAAACGCGTCGGCCGTCTTCTGGAGGGACTCGATGTTCGCGTGAAGGCCAATCACCGTGACATCGTAGCACAGCTCCGCCAGGCCTTTGAAAATACTCTCGCGAATAATGCGTTGAAGTGGCTGCAGGTAGTCACCGAGCCACTCGATTTTAATTCCGCTCGGTTCCAAAAACTCCACCAGTGCCTCCTCAGTCTCGAGCATTGTAGGGGTCATTTTGAGCAGGTACAGTATCCGAAGTTTGTCCGCGTCCGAGTCGTAAGTGACCGCGTCGGTTGTCCGCTCGGTTGTCCGCTCGGTTGCCATGTGTGACTTGCCCGATCCGGGCGCACCACCGAAGATTAGCAGGGACGCGGTCGAACTGTGCGTGTTTTTCTTCTGCTTACGGATGACCCACCGTAGCATGGAACGCGCCAGCAATTGGAAGTTTGAGGACTGTCGTTGTATTGTTTTTGCCAATTGTTCCCCCAAATCGTTCCTTTGGATGAAGGTTGTGTCTTTCAACACCGTTTGCACCGTTTCAAACGAGAAGGGGGAACAACGACGAATCAAGAGGATGTCGCACTTTTCGAGCGTGTCGAGGAAAATCACTTTTCGTCTGGCGTGGTCAACATTCATTTTGGGATCGTTGTGATATAATAAAATGACAATCCAAATATATTACATCTTTATGGAGCCAAATACCAAACACAAAAATATTCCACTGATCATTGCTTTTGTCGGCACTCTTCTCGTAAATGTGCCACAGCTGTACAAAACTTGGAAAACCAAGGACGTTAAAGCGTTTTCCGTCTACACGATGGTATTACGCATTCTGATTCATGTTGCGTGGATCGTTTACGGCATAATGGAAGCGGACGCGTTGATCATCACAATGTCAACAGAAGTAATGTTCTGCGAAATGTTATTGTTACTATTTAAACAAATATATTCTCAAGAAATGGTAATAGTTACCGAACACGCTCCGGATGTTCCAATGGCACCGCGACACGGAACCGTTTACCGCCGGTCGTTCGGCGACAATATTCATGTGCTCGTCGCCAGCGTATAATGATAATAAAGAAATGGTTATGAAATTGTTCAAAAAGGGAAAATCAAACACAACATTCATCAGGGAGGTCGATTTGCACCGCGCGGCCGCTGAAATCGGTGTCGCGCCTCTTATCGTTGATTTCTACGTCGGTGGGACGGATCGTGCGAAGGGAGCACAGTCGTACATTGTTATGGAGAAATTGGACCAAACGGTTCTTAACATTATCAAATCACAGGGCCAGCTATCCGATGAACAATGGAATGAAATCATTACATTGTACAGAAAGCTGGATACTATCTCGATCCTTCATAACGACTCCAATCCACAGAACCTCATGATGCAATTTGCTTGCGCAAAACGCCGGTTCTTTTTGATCGATTTCGGCATGTCCAAGCGAGGAAAGGGCAATATGACAATCTCCTACCCGCTGTTGCGAGCGCGTCTCTTGCGGGAGGAACGAAGAGGTGTTCAAATGCAGTTGTTCACAACTGACACCAAATAAAATAAGCGCAATCGCTTATTGTACTCGATCCAACTCTTTGCAAGCGATGCACAATCTCCCGAAAGGTCAAACGCAAAACTGTTCTGCTCAAAACAAAAGCGAATGATGATCTGATTGTGTTTTTTGTGGTAAATGATCGTGTACGGCGCATTGCCCCAATCCAACTGCGAAGGGAAATAGTCACGAACGTCCTGGATGATCCTCTCCACGGCGGCGATCGCTTTAGCGTTACGTAGCTTCAAATCCTCCTCCATGAATTTTTTGGGACTTTGCAACACATGGGAGGTTGCTCGGACAGTTCTGCTGTGTTTCGCATTCTCACTGTAATTCACACGCAATACCGTATTCGGCTTCCCTTGTTCCATATTGAGTGCGACCGAACCCGAGTAGGTCTCGTGCGCAAGAACTGCTCCAAACAAGCGAAACGGGATACGTGCAATCGTGGCAAAATAAAAGACGATGCAAAGCGGTAACGTCTCGATCTTGTTGATTTGGGGGTAGTCTCTATCGACTGTCGTAGCAACACTGCCGATGAAATCGTCCCAGCTGCAAGACCGTTTTCGCTTACTAAACATTTTATAATTTTAACGAATTCAACATCGGAAAGCTTTTATATATCTCTTCTTTCTGATAATACATCGTACAAATAATCCCACAAAGTATTCCTAGCAAAATCACAGACCGCACGCTCACCGCATTGCTTGCGTGTTTGGGTACCTCAACCGTCAGCGTCCTAAACGAAGGATTGTCCGTGTCCGCCGTCGATAATACCGCACACCCCAAACTCGTGATGCTTGCCGCAAACTCACTCAAATTGAAGTGTTGCGTGGCTGCCGAAACTGATACGGAAAACAGATTACTGCTGTTCGTTTCACCCACATCTTCGACCTCGATGCCTGGCAACTCCTTTAAAAACGACAACACTGTTGCGTACTTTGATGTATTTCTTGAAAAAAACATGAATAGGAGCGTCACCGCTACGCTTACCACCGCGCCCATGATTGCGTAAACGGCGATCTCGCCAGGTCCTTCACTTGGTTCCAATACTGTAGCCTTCATCGATTTTGCGATTTCTATATAATTCATAAATTTATATACAAACGAGGTTAGCAAAATATGAACCTCAGTGGTTACCTCACGCTACTATTCGTCGCCATTGCGAGCCCATTAGGCAAATTATTCATCAAAAAAAGCACCGAATATTCCGCAAACCAATCTGCTAAACGACGCTTCTTGAATATTGCAGGATTATTCCTCGTGATTGTGGTCGGACCAGGGTCCTCGATCTCGGCCTATTATTACGCGGACAATGCCCTAGTTGCGCCTGTTGCAGCGAGCGGTATTTTAACGAACATACTATTTGCCAAATTATTCCTCAAAGAGGGTAAACAGATGAATCAGACCACGTTACTTGGCGTCTTCGTGTTCGTTTCTGGGCTTGTATCGGTGCTGTGGACTTACAGCTCTTTCGTTGGCAACGAAATCAACGACGAATTGATCGACTGGGGCGTACTCGTGTTGTTTTTTGGACTGTGGCTGACCATTCTAACCGTTTCCACGCACACTGCAAACTGGTTTAATAATTCGGCACAGGTACAGCTCGTCACATGGTCCATAACTTGCGCAACGTTGAATTCGGCCGATATTCTGGCGTCCATGGACAAATGGATTTACAGCCACGAAAGAGAGGATGCAGACGAAATGACCAAAGTAATCGTCGCGACTTCCTTCATGTTTGTCTCCAACATAACCTCGTACTATATTTTGCATCAATTATTGATGGACCAATCCAATCCACTCCACATCGTCGCTGCAATTCTCACATGTATCACGCTGTTCCTGGACACCATGGGAGATTGTTTTGTATTCCAACGCTACAAATTCTGGAAACCTAATAACTATGCGATGGCAATTACAGGACTTTTGCTAATGATTATTGGAATTATTACTTTACAACGATCACACACGAGCTTGGAGCCTCTCTCGCCCGAAAGCACAGTGGAAGAAGCGAAGCGGTTGGTTCCCCCACAGTCACTGACTTCACAAACTTTGCGCAACCGCGTTGCTTTACAATAAAACGCAGACACTCATCATCGACCGCGATACAGGGACTTCCATCGTATCGACCACTTCTTGTTTGATGGAATCCTGGGCACTGTTGTCGCCGCGGTACTGCAGCAACGACTCCCTCGCACCTTCGAATTTCAATTGCCTCATCGCTTTCGCTTCTCGCAGATCATTCATCGAAATGGCTACGGCGTACGCACCGGATGACATTTTTTTATTTTCATATAAAACAGTTTTTTATATCATTCAGAAAACATGTCTGGGTCGCGATTTTGGACCCCACCCGCGTTTGGTGGACCAAACGAGCCACTTTCAATGCCCGCTCCGATCACAATCACGCCTCCGAACAGTGTCTATTCACCTCGTATCACAGCTGGGGGGCGACATATTGTTCCCCTTCTTGGACCGAGACGACAGTTTCCGCGATCTCCACTGAGAGCGCCTTCCCCCATACATTTTTTGCCAAGAGTGAAGCTTTTTTTGGACGTTCGAGAACCAAACACGTCATTTTGCAGTATATGCTACGAAACCTTCACGATGCTTGCCATCGTGACCGATTTACAATGCAATCATCTCATGCATCATAACTGTCTGGTGGAATGGATTTTTCAACATAATTCTTGCCCTATATGCCGCGGCGCGGTAACCACTCGCTAATGTGTAGGAATGCTCGCGCTCATTGCCAAACCGCACTCGTTAGTTCCCATCTTGATTTTCATATAGCCCCCGTTTTCTGCGGCCCAGTCTGTTCCCCAACTGTTGCGCAACCAGTAGAACCCCTCGCCCTTGTCGTAACCCACCAAAACGACGGCGTGGTTCAAGTGTTCCTTGCTGCACATTTCGCTGGAATAAATCCCAGAACTGTAAAATTGAAAGAACGTGGCGTCGACCGCAACGGACACAGGCTGCTGCGCTACCGCGAGCCGGAGCAGGTCCTCGCGACCGTGCGGAATGTCCTTGAACCCGGTGACCCAGCCCGGTTTGAGCGCGTTCGACCCAATAAAGACCTCCAAGCACTCTCCGTCGTCGCCCTTGCCCGAAGTGTACGGGTAGTCTTCATCGCTGCGCAGCCCATTGTTCTTGATGAAGCTGAATACTGGGTCCATTATCCCTCCTTTGCAACCTGCGTTTCCGTCCTTGGTGTCGCAACTCACAATCTGCTGGACCGACATGTTCACGAGTTTGCTCGTGTTAATCGCGTAAAGACTCTCCACGGCCTCAACCGCCGAAAATGCAAAACAACTGCCACATTGTTGTTGGTTCCGAATGGCGCCAACCACGCCCTTCGTGCGCCAATCGACCTTCTTCGGCTCGCGCATTTCGCTCTCGTTTAAGAAGTAGCGGTCGCGGAACGCGTTGAACATCATCGGCTTGATTGGATGAAAGTGGTGCAGCAACTGTTCTGCGAATTCTTTGGGAGAAAAATGACTGAATTGATTGTGAGACATTTTCCAAGAATGGTTTTGAGTATTGTGCTCGTTAATCATCTCGTCGTTGTCCAGCCACCGCTCAAACATCTCCGCTTCTGTGGTTATGAAATAGTTCAGGGCCAATTTGGTCCGGTTCCTCCATTCCTGAAAGGGTCTGTCGCTGCTGAAGGAGTCGACGACGTTAAAAATCAAAAACCATAGGATCGATTTCATATGTTTCTAAAAATAGTTTTTTGAATAATTTATATATTGTTTTATAAGTTCTCTTGACTAATGTACTGTATGCATTATCTGGTACTATTGTTCACCACTTCGCTTGCCGTATATGGACAGTTGATTCCCGTTTCCAACCAAGCGGTGTTCGATTTGACAGTTCATGAAAATTCTCACCCACGCGTACACGGCTGGGGGGCCGCGCATTGTGATTATTCAGGTAAATACGATAAACGAACGATTTACTATTTACTTATTCCAAAAACCGGTTCAAGTACGATTCGCAATCTGCCCGAATATTATTGGTGCGACTTGGAAGCGGCGCAAGCGAACGATCTATTGATTATTACCGTGCGAGATCCAGTATCGCGTTTCCTGTCAGCCGTGGGGACAATATGTCATCGTTTTTTAAATTGTAATAAAATGTCCCGACACGCTACGATTGAACATGTTCTTAAAAAATGCTATGCCAAAATTGATTGGAACGAGCATTTGACTCCACAATCGTGGTTTATTGCCGGAATACCTAAACTTCTGAAGCAACGCGAACAAAAAACCGTACCACCGATCCATATTCTAAAAACACCGGACATCACGACATTCTATTTCGATGCGCCAGTTCATAATCAAGGAAAATTAAGAAAACATTATTTTGGCGATTTTCCGATAAGTGACGATTTACGGAAAGCAATACAACTACTTTACAACGAAGATTACAAAATGCTGGAACGGCTTGGAGTTTCCTTCTAATGCTTAAATGTTCGTTGCAAACTATCCATCCGCATCGGCGTAAACTCGCCGTACGAGCAAGCAGGTATTGTTGGGTGGTCGACGAGATCGACGTGGACTATATCCTTCTGATGATCGCGGGCGTACCAAGTGAAATAAAAAAGTATCAACCAAATCGATATCCACTCAAAGGGACCGTAGTCCTCGATCACGTACAGCATTGCGAACGTCGGGATAGCGATCGCGTGCAGCATTTGAATGAAGAAAAACAATCTGTAATTATTCCGTTCCCAGATTTCCGCTTCGTTCTTGCTCAAATACAGCTGCGGTCGGAACCATTTTCGAACATTGCAAATATTCTCTGGGACGAACAATACTAGAATGCATTCCAAGGATAATGCAATGAACAACCAGAACGCGGCCCGCATATGCCACGTGTTGTGCTCGTTTAAGTCGAACGTCCCAACAACCGCGACGCCGAAGAACCCGGCCGCGTGCAGCATGCGAAGCGCCCAAATGTACCAGTGTCGAAACGGATCGCGGTAGCAAGGGTACAGCAGCCCGAATGCAAACCAGATGTTTAAGAAGGCGGCGCCACCAAGCAGCATCGCCGAAAACGTCTGAATCCACGACCAATCCAGTAACCACGACAGACTTTTGCCCTTTAGTACCGCGCAGTCAATCTCGTCGTCGAGCTGGCACCGCAGCGCAATTATCAACGCAACCCCGGCGGACTGCACGATCGCCATAATCCAAACGAATAATTTGAACCACATTTTCTCATCAACTTATTTTAAAATTGTTTTTATATCTAATTCACCGGAGTATTCTCCACGAACGCGCTTGGCGACGGATTCCACACCAAAAAACCACGAATCGAGCGGAGCAATAACCACCGCCGCACTAAAATCCTAACCCTAACGCCGCGCCACCATTTCTGAATCTTCAAAAAATATGGAGTGGTCATGTTCCACCAGAACTATATATCGAATCATCCAATATATATTATTTGAACGATCCCAAAAAAATGACCAAAAGATCAATGGAGACTGCCATGGACGAGATCAGTCACAAAATCATGAAGTTGTGTTTTAAGCGCGATCGAGACGAGGACGAGGAGGAAACCGTGGTGAAGCGGCACCAACCATCCTCCGAACTGCTGGAAACAAAAGTGAACGTCATCGCGCTCGTGGCGGAAAACCAGCGGCTGCGGGCGGAGATGGACAAGCGAGATCGCGTGATTCTGTACGGGTCTGGTGAGATTCGGCGACTTAATGCAGACATGTTTACAATCAAGCAGCAAATGATGATCATGTCTGATTATGTAGCCAATATGGAGGGGCGGGCTGTAGATCTGCAAATTTTAGCAAATTAAACAACTTCTAAAATCGATTGCATCTGATACAGAACAGAACTAGGAAATTCGCACTTTTCGGCGAGCGCGACCACGTTCTCGTTCGAATCATTCCGACCATAATCTTGAATCGCATAAGTGTATTCACCGTCGCACATCCCCATCTCCTTCACCGTTCCAGCCGTTAGATCAAAGTGCGTTGCAAATACACATAAGCCGGATTTTTCTTGGATCATTTTTATGAAAAATTCACAAATTTTTTTGCCAGATCCAGCGTCGCACGAACACCCTAGCTCGTCGATGAAGAGCGCGCTGTGCGCCGTCATCGTCTCACTTATCAACTTCATGTGCTCCATTTCTACCACAAAGCTGCTTTTACCCGTCGCCAAACAGTCGTTGCTACCGAATCTCATCCTGATCGCGTCCATCACGTCCTTCAAACGGAACGAACTCGCGAAAACGGGAAGACCGCAGTGAGCAAGCAACAAATTGATTGCGACGCTTCGCATGAAGGATGTTTTTCCCGACCCATTCGATCCTTTAAGAATAATAAATTGTTCGGTGGAATTATTTTTCACCCAATTATTTTTCCCAGTCATCGTTTCCGGCAAATACAAATCCATCAATTCGGTACTTGGTTCGCCGAACGTTGGAAAGGTGTACGACCCTTCGAAGTGCTTAAAATAATACGCCAAACAGAGGTCCCGTTCAATCGTAGCGAATTGTTCATAGACTGTTGGTTGAATGTGTTCTTGGAACTGATCCATCCAAGCAACGATTTCAATGGCAATGGTTGTGAACAATCTGGTAGATTGTTCTGCAGCATGTAGCCGTTCGCGCTGTAGTGACGCAGTATCGAAGCGGATTACTTGCTTGGTTTTTGATACGATTGTGGCTTCCTGGATCGATCGGACTTTGCTTTCGTTCGACGCGTTGCTTTCAAAAAAATGTTTGAACATCCCCGAAGAAGCAATTCGACAATCCATCAAATAATTCTGGGAAAAATCTGCTAATAATTCAGTAAATCTCCTGTCGTCCAAAATCATCGCGGTAAAATTCGTCGAATGATCCCAGGAATAATATGCAGCGTGCACTTTGGCTTCGTCAACGAGCATGCACGACTGAAGCTTCCCCATCCACACCCGCCACAAATCCATCTCCAAACAAGTTTTCTGAATAATTTCCAAATGTTTACGAACGTTTTTTTCAGTGAACACGAATTTTGTCGTGTCCTTGTGAAGGGCGTGCCGAAGCGTTGCCAGCGTGTTTTTCTTCGGTTTGCTGGAGTGGAGAATGTCCAAGTAATCGTTTTGCATCATTGTTCGAATTCGCTGTTGTTGGTGCGTGATCGCACCAACATCTGCGACCGGATTATGAAGCATCGAAACCAACGAAACTTTAGCCTGTTTCGTCATCTCGGATCCCAACGTTTTGACCAGGGAGTGCTCAGAACCGAATAACGTCAAATTCAGGACGGTCCGCGCGTCGAGGTGACACTTCGCGACCGGCACTTCGCTCCGTTCGAACAATTCGAGATTCGTCCGTAGGACTATTTTCAAATATTTCTGCAGAGTGTGTTTTGCGGTAAATCCCATTTCAAAATACTGCCTAATTACCACCATTGGCAAAAGGTGTCTGATTGTTTTCGCTACGCTTGTCGCGGTACTACTTAGTATGATTTCGCAGGGCATGAACTCCATGAGCTTGCAGATAATGTCATCGTTGCTTGGCGCGTGAAAGACCGAAAAAGCATTGGTCTCGGAAAAAAACAATAATACCGAATCCCCCTGAATAATACACAACGGTCGATCGTCGACGAAATTTATCGTTGTAATTGGTATTGTCGTTCGTTGGATATTTTTGTGGTACGAACCGTTCTCGAGACGTTGTTTTTTGGTCTCTGCGTCTTCCGTTTGGACCGTTTGGATCACCGCGTACCCCTTCAGACATAGTGCGCGAATATGTTTTTCGGCCGAGCAGATCGGAAAACCGGCAGAATCGACGTTATCGCCCTTTTTTGAAAGTTTCATCCCCAATAGTTCGTGAATTGTTCTGGCACTGTCATCGTACGTTTCCAAAAACTTTCCGAGTTGAATAAAGAGAACGAATGGAATTGAACTTCGCAAAAACGATTTTTGGAACGAGGAGTAGGAGCGAGCAAAGGCCTCGTGCATTGGAGCCTTGCATCGCTTCATTTTATTGTCCACCGCTCTACGCGAAACGAATCCAATATATCATTGTTTCGCATACCCGAATATACCATCCCGTTGATTCTCCATGTACATCAAGCAATGATAGTTGGAAAAAAATAAACAAGATTTCCGAAGCGTGTCGAAATTGTACCCGACACAGCCCTCCATGGAATCGCAAATCGGTTGACATTGCGAATGCCTAAACAGGACACTCAAATCTACCCCGTGCGGGCAACCTTCAATCTTGTCCGTGGGTTGAAACAGCTGTGGCCCGTTCGCAAAGTACGGGTGGTACAGCTCGACGTATTTCGGCCGTGTACCCGTGAGGGAAGCAACGGACAACGCGTTGGTAGTCCGATTTACAGCTCCCTCGTCGTTACCAGCAGTAGACGTGAGCGCTATTGGAAGCGAGATCACCAACGCAATGATCAGAATGAAAACGAGCGCCATAATTTTCGGTCTTGTTGGTGAGTACCAGTACTGTCCAATCAAACTGAAATTATTCGTTGCAATATTTTGAGAATTATTCTTCATTTGTACACTTATGAATTACTTTACTAGATTAATTATATATTATCAATCTATGTATTAGGTACAAGACACTAATGATCTTACTGTCGATAGCCGCACTGCTTTCGCTGATTCCGTCCAGCCTGGCAGGCGAATGCGTCCACACAGAGTACAATGGCAACGGCGTAGTGGTTGCATCTGGCGCTGGAAACTATAAAGAAACAATCTGTACTACAAGTAATGCGGAGTTCGATGCTCCGTGCAAATCTACTGGAGCGTTCGGCTACTGTCATGGCTTGCAGATCGATCCTTGTTCTTCGTCCGAACCCAACGGCTACGACAATAATGCTGGCAACGAACCCGACGGTGTAACGCGTTCTTGCGAGCAATTTCAAACGGGCCTGAGTCACGTCGTATGTTGCAGAGCCGCTCCACAGTGCGACAACAAAGCCATACAATGTACAGCACTAAAAGACCCGTCTGGCCCGGCTGTCCAAAGCAATTGCATTACACCGGGTCCGATGAAAATTATGGACGGGGATGAGGAACAACGCGACGACCTTGATCGCGACGATCGCGTATTCGTCACCTATCCGTTTTCAAGCACTGGTCAAAAAAAACCACAGAACGATACGACCGCGTCCTGGTCGTACGCTGCGGAAGTGTGTAGCAATCTCGATGGTGGTGATCAGGGGTGGAGGTTGTGTCGAGAGACCGAGATAAATAGTGGCGCGTGTTGCAAAGCATCCAGTGGTGTCGGTCAGTGTGAGTTTGCTGATGCGGACGTCTGGGTCCAAGAAATGTGCGACGGCCAAACGACGTGCGAGGTCGTCGAAGAATTTCAATACATTAAAGGCTCCAATAGCCACGATCGGGGCGACAAGATTTTTGATAACATGGTAAAAGTATTCTGTGAACTTGAGACAGAGTCGCAGTTCACTTCCGCGCGAAAACACCTTTGCGCATGGTCCACAGATAGCAACAACATCGTGCGGTGTGACCCAAAGGCGCAGCAGATGTTATTAGGTGATAATTCGGGTCGATTCGGGTATTGGATTATTCGAAAAAATAGTTCGGTGGATACGTTCGCGAGCACGATGAGCGCACTGAGCGCTAGCGAGGGATTCGAGTACGCACTGCTCAACCAGAACGAAAGCCCGTCGGAAGGGCTCACGTTTCTGCTCGTGAATGTTAGCAATAGCACCTACATCGAAGCATACGCGGTCTGCGAAACTGGTGTCGGGTATCGACAGTGCGTGTACGAAAATATCGCATTGGGCCCAACCACCACCATGTCGGACTGGGAAGAATGTACCACTGAAACCGCGGACGACGACACTGGTCGCCGATTGAACGAGCGAGCAGAGCGAGCGGAGCGAGCGGCAACGGAAAATACGGCTTCAGTGTATTCACCAGCTACGTTTATCTACGTCGTGGATACCGGCGTTAGGGCCTCTCATAAAATGTTCAACGGTCGCGTACTTGCAGGACACGACGTTTGGGAGGACCAGCCAGGTGCAATGGGCTCCGGAGATACGGACTCTGGGCACGGCACGCACGTCGCAGGCACAGCAGCAGGTGGGTTGTACAAAAACGGAGTCCCGCTGGGAACGTCGCAACATAGTTTCATCATCCCTGTCCAACTTTTCAACGCGAATGGTGACGCGGGGCTCGACCAATTCCATGCAGCACTCACATGGATTTACGCCGATATGAAGCAGCGCGAGGGCCGTTTCGTCATCAATCTTTCGTTGTGCAAACCCGACCAAAAAAACGAGGGAACCAATGACAAAACCAAGCGCGGTGATGTGGAAGCATTAATTGCCGATATATCCAATAATCAAGGGATCATTGTCTCAGCAGCTTGCAATGATGGCGAACCGGTCGATCGAAATATGTTCGGTAACTATGACCACGTGGTGACGGTAGGCAGTAGCGGGAGCAGCTCCTCGACGCTATCCTATTTCTCGGGTTGGGATTCACACGTCGATGTTCACGCAAAAGGCGAAAATATTTTATCGGCATCTTTTCTCAACGACCGCGACGTCTACCGGCTCTCCGGGACCTCTATGGCGACGCCGCATATTGCAGGCGTCTTTGCAAAGCTTTGGGAAATTTATCCAGAAAAATCATCAGAACAATTGAAAAATGTGCTCCTCAGCAAATGCGTCCAAGAACTCCCCGTATCGCACTTACCCAATCATATTTGGTGCAAAAAGGCATCGAACACTTGCCCCGGTTACATCACTCCTGTACAACTGGACGTCGAACGTGCGGGCTGTATGACCGGCGTTATTGTCGTGTGCCCGGACGGCATGACTACGTGCTCCGAAGCTGACATTATCGGCGAATATGGTAGCGGGTTAGTGGTCGAAATGGTCGGTAGTACGCCCAGCAGTGGCGGGATATCGGTCGCCAGCAACATCCAAAAATGGCGCATCGTCGGCGAAACAGCCACGAGCATCGGTGTCGCCAAAATAGATACGACATTAGCACCGACAAAAGCACCACTGTGTGAAGGATGCACGTACGCACCGACCGCAGCACCTACTGCGGCACCCGCATCAAGCATTGGTGTAATCATTGGTGGAATAATTGGTGGAATTTTTGTTTTAGGTGGTTTGAGCTATTGTGTCAGGGCCAAATCACCAAGGGCACAAGGCTATACCAAGGTCTAATCCGTCATCATCGGCGCAATAAACGTCTGGATCACAAAAAAAGGCGCTCTTTCTTCAATCATCAGCGGGAAATCGTGACGCCACGAGAGCACCAAATCATTGTCTGTCTTCTGAAGCTGAGTGAGATATCTTGTATTGAATTTTCCTGCCCAATTTTTCGAACCCATTATTGAAACTGTTTTTTGAATTGTTGTCTCAATTGTTTCTGCTGAAAGCGTCAGCCGATCGTCCTCGATGTCGAACCGAACGCTGTCCGCGCCAAATTTCCCAGCCCACTGCTTCACCGTGTCAATCAGTAGTTGGCTCGAACCTCCAAACAACAACTCGATCGGATTCATCTGTGCGATCTCCTCTTCGGGGAACTCGAAATTTTCGCAGTCCAGTACGAAGCACGCCATCTCAAACACAGTATCCGCGTCCGAAACTCGCAGTTTCGCTTTCTGCGCGTCGTATTCGAACAATGTGTCACCATCCATCATTCCAATTATTTTATGGAATAATCCAACGTTGACGCCGATCTCGCCGTGCGCAACGAGCGTGGTGAAGAAGTTACGGGAAACGCAGACATTCAACATCGCGACGTGCGCCGGATCAGCGACTTGAATACGCAACCCGTCATCGCTGAAACTAAGCACTACCTGCTCATTGAACTTTTTTATGTACGAAAGCAAATAGAGCAACTCGCTCCGATTTGCAGCTGACAGACGCGCGCGGAATTCAGGATCGTTCATTCCAACACTAAGGACGATATATAATCGTTCGTTAAATAGTTTTATAAGCGCAGCGATGAACCCGGCCGAAGAAACAAAGGCGAGCGTGGGCAAACACCAGGAAGATCATAACGCGGGCATTTGGATCGGTCTACGCCGCATCGATCTCGTGGTAAAATATCTACAAGTGATTGCATTGGGCGTTGTGTTCGTCGCCAACCGAATGGATGTTGCATGGGGTGACGAGAAACATCTCTGGTGGTTCATTTTTGGAATTATTTCTTTAAATGTTTTTGCACAGTCAGTTCATATTTTTCTGCACTACGAGGGCACAAAATCGTATTGGCCCAAGGTGTTTCCTAATGAGTGGACGCCGAAAAAACACGGATCCGGTTTCGGCCAACACTACAAATTCTTCTACGTTTTGAAGCTGCTTATGGTCGCGTACACTGGCTTCATGGTTTTTCAAGGAAAGTTGGATGGATTTTTCGTATATCTTTCGCTTTTTATGGTTTGTCTGCTCATCGTATTTGACCTGTTGTACTATCTGTTTGGTTTATAAATTTGATATAAAAACTAGTCAAAACATAATTCACAGGACACATGATCATACTATTTCTACTATTATTATATTCTAGAACTATATTCGAAGTACAAAGTGCAGATGTCTGTGTCGTCCGAATACAGGACGGACACAGCAACGAAGAGGACAGCATCACGCATGCCCATTGTGAACTGTACGACCTATTGCACCACAACGGAACCTCTACCCTGCGAGTGATCGATATCGACGGCACAGTTGCGGGTTGTTGGTTGTTTGAAGGCGAAACATTCTACTACAACAGCAATCTGAATCCGTCAGGAATGTGCTCCGTGCCACACTATTGCATCCAATACGCTGACTGTGCCACAAGCAACGCGGAGGGTTTGGAGACCCTCATTCAGACCAACGCCACGAACGCGGGTGGTGGAATCACAACAGCGGCGGCCACACCCACTGCTGCGCTTACCGCGTCGCTTAGACCGGAACCAGCCTTCCCTTCTCACGACATTATAAAATATTCGACGATTGTTCTGGTGATTATCTTGGCAATTATCGGATACCTCCTCATCCGTACGAACCATCGGGTTCGGCTCACATACCCCCCCTAAGCCTCAAGCGGTGCTTCGAGCTCCATGAGCGCCTCCTCGTCCGTCATCTCAACCGCACCACTTGGCACGTCTGGCAGTGGAGCCATCGGGAGACTTTCCAAGATCTGGGTGTCCGTGAGTTGCGGTGGCGGGTTGCCGGGGGCGCTGGGGGCCGGTTTGATTTTCGGGGGAGTATCCTCGAATAATTCCTCTAATTCTTCGTCGAGGTCCTCGTCACCCTGTCCGATCCGGCGTGAAACAACCTCTTGCAGTTCATGAACGTCGTCTTTTGCGTCTTGGAGATCATCGGCGAGATCTTCGTAGGTCTCGACCGCCGATTGACCACCGCGTTGCCGCATCGTGGTTTTGAGAATCGAATTGGCGGTCTTGTAGGATTTGACGAGCGCGACTTGGTCGCTGCTCTCTTCCAGTGAAATTAACACCTGTTCCAGCTCGTTTCGCGAGTTGTAGTATGCCTGAATGGTGTTGGTCAACCGTTTTCGTTTTAATAAATATAATCGAGCCTTCTGTTTGTTCTTGGTTTTTTTGCACTTCCTCAGTTCCTCTTCGATCATAATCATCGTAGCTTCATGCGTATCGATTTTCAAACCAATTGTTTCTATCTGCGTAACAATTTTTTGGTGATTTCTCTTCTCGCGCTCTCGCCGCCAGTTCCATTTCGAGCGTACCCATCCGAGACACCCTGGATTATCATCGTCCCCACTGTCTTCGCTCGTCAACGACACCTCCTCTGTTTCCGCCAGTTCTGTATTTTCATCGGTTACAACCTCAGAGGTATCTACCAGCGTGAATTTCGTGAATTTGCGAGGAATCCGTAATTTCGCACCTTTCATAATTTTACACAAATAATTAAAATTCTGCTTATATCATTTTGATAATAATTCAACAATACCAACACTCATTCCGCTCGACCATCTTGCATAATTCATCATACATCGCATCGAATGTGAACAGGGAGCCGCAACATCCATTCCGCAGAAGGGGCATGTTCGTGAATATTCGGTGATTATTTTCGCAGGTGTTGACATGCAAAGGGAATTTAAAAACTCACTGTGTGCTTCACTCCATTTTCCCGTTGGCCATAAATGATCGTCTCTCGTCACAACCCCTAACAACCCTTCCTCGTTGGACAGGACGATGTTTCCCCGCGCGTTGAAAAACAAAAACACTCTTCCTAGAATTGTTCTTCGGATTATTTCTTGACCATATGGAAGCGTCAACGCATTTTTTAATAAATTCAATGAAAAATTTATTTTTAATGGTCTCTGTGGCAACACATCAACAACAAACCAATAAAACAATTTCGACGGACTCTCTAACGTGACTAGTTCCTTTTTTTGTCTAGCCGTGAGCCGAGGATCTTTCATCACTATCTCTCGGAAATGATCCGCGCAAATATGTCGGTAGCGAAGACATTTCAGATACAGCGATGCGGGGTTGATAATTTTGGGATAATTTCGTTTGTAGTGTTCTATCCACACTCGTTCTCCTTCATTTGATGTCTCTTCCCACTCGTTGACTTTCAACATTCGGGCCGCGTTCGCACTCTCGCCTAACTCTTTCGATGCCAAGGACAGCGCGTTCAAGTCTTTAAACGTCAAGAACTGTGACATCCAGCTACAATTCAAGTGCCAGTCAAGATTCTGCATTCGCTTTGTGAAAATTTTTTACTAAACATTTTTATTATATCATTTTGTTATACTATTCCAGGTTGTTTTTTTTTTTGCGATGCGTACGTTTCTTTTTTTAAAAGACTTCCTGTCCGTACGAGATCTCCTTGAGGTAGACCTCGTCGCCAGCACGGACGCGCCCGCACCCAGGGTAAACGCGATCGCCCCAGTGACCAGTATTCACCGAAACGCCAGTGTAGGAGCCCGCGGTCCCGCTTGCGTTCTGCTCGCGATGCGGCTTCCACCAGAAGTGATGACCAGAGTAGCAAATATCGTTGCTGTCCTCTTGCTCCGAGAGCGTGGTGAACTTGGTGTCGCTGGGTAGCGACGTGCGGTCATGCAGACGGGCGTAGTAGAGCGCACCCGTCATCGAACGCGCGGCGTCGTCCCGATTGACACTGAATATGCGGAGCGGGTTCGCCTTCTTGTACTCGTCGTAAGGCACCAGGAACGCGTACATGTCACCACCGCCCGACGAGTTCTTCCAACTACAGCCATCCCCGCTCACGTATCCATTGGCCATTACGTTACGAGCGAGGATAATGTTCTTGTGGTTCGTCACGATGGCCTTGGAGTAGTACGTGTAATTCCCGTAGTGAATCTTGGACTGAACGTCGTCTCCCAGCTGGAAGTCGGAGTGCCCCTGGAAGGTCGCGCCGGTATCGCTCCCGCCCTTCATCATCACGCAGGTGCACATATCGTACGTCATGTGCGGACGCGCGACAATGAGCGAAAACGGAAGAACGAAGTTCTTGTTCATCCAGTAGGCAATAACATCGCCGCGGACGCGAGTGACGTAGAAAACGCGCGCAATCGCCACTTGTAAGTCGGTTGCGAGTGTGGCCACCTTCTCAGCAAACCTCTCGTGCTTGTCGTTAACGATGAGGCCTTGGATAAGCGAGCTGTACGCGTGACCGCCATCGTCGGCCGCGTTAGCGGCCGCTGCGCCTGGATAGTTGTAACTCCCGGCGCCAGCGTTGGCACCAACGGGGGCAAACGAGTCCGCAAAATCAGCAACACCAGTCACGCGACGCTTCCAAACAGGGTTCTGGGAACTGTCCCCAGAACGCTTCGCACCAACAGCCTCGAACTGGCTGTTGATGGGCGCGACGCCTCCGCCCGGTGCGACCAGGCCGTTGATCGGCGCTGCCGTCTTGAACGGGACGCACATGTCCAGAAGCTGTGTGCGATGGCTGGCGTCGGTCACGTCCACGTATTCGTGCGCCAGGAAGACGTACAGCGCATTCGCCGCGCCCAGAATAGAGCCCCTGTTCAGGTAAGTCCCAGACGGCGTGAACGATTCGAGGGCCGTACCACCAGCCAGCAGTTCCTGGTACTTGGCCGTTTTTGTAATGCTGGCAACCTCCGACGCGCGGACCGGGTTGCGCCCCAGGAACTCCGCGAGTGCGCGGTCCTCTGCCGGGATGAAGTTGCCGCCTGGCCCAGAGCCTCCGTGGAGGCGGAGGTCCGCAAGCGCCGCCTGAATCTTGGCACTCAACTTGGCTTGGGCGTCGTTGGCGTCGCCGACGGCGCCCCTGTCGCCTGCACCCTTAGTGTACAGCTTGGGACGGCCCATAACCGCCTGCTCAATATCGGCATCGGCCACCGCAACAAGACCGGCGGTCCCCACGACCAGCGTGGACACGGCGCCAATAGCGCCGACGAGGAACGGGGCCCCGCCGGCGGCGGCCTCGTTAATGTCACCCAGCCCCCCCAAGTTAATGGCGCCGGCGCCGGCCGCCACCGCCGCCAGATGCTGTGCCTCCACGCTCTCGCAGAACGCGCGAAGCGCCTCCGCCGAGAGGTGGTCATCTTCCATCTCACCGAACACGTCGCACCAACTGTGCGAAGGATCATCCTTGAAATCCGTCGTCTTGTACGAAAACAGGTCGCCAGCGGGCGCGTCGGTCCCCCAGTTGTCGTTATTGAGCGAACCGTCCGCGCGGAAGCGGTGGACGTGGTTCATCGCGTCGCGGAAGGAAACCTTCTCCCAGTCGTCCCTGTCCTCGTTGTACACGACAATGTCCATCGAAGTGTTCGTGTTGTATCGAGCGTTGTCGCTGTGGTGGTTGCGCATGTAGTAGTGCTCGCCAATCTGAACGCGTCGCTGCAGCAGGTTGATGGGCAGCTCGCCTTGGCGCACGTCGAACTCGCGGGTCTCGTACACGTTGACGCCGCGGAACGAGCCGAGCGCCTCGGGGCCGGTGGCCAGCTCCACGCCCGGAGTCTCCTTGCTGTAGTCCGCAACGGTGGGGCTGAACGTGGCGTACAGCGCCAGACCCGGCGGGAAAATCCACATGGACGGACTCACGCCGTAGCGGCTGAGGCGCGACTTGTACTTCTCGTGGAGGATCTCGAACCCGCGGAAGTCCTTCTGGACAATCGCAAACTCCATCACCTCGCGCTTGCCGAGCTCGTTCCACGGCGTGCGGATCATCGAGTGACGCTTCTCCCACTCGCGCTCGTACTCGCGACAGTTCAGGACTGCCGAAATCACGTCGTAGTTGTTCGTCTCCTGCACCGACTGCGCGATCTGCTGGATGTTCAGCAGGTACTGGCGGCGGCCCTCGTCGGTCGTCATAAAACCGTGCTCCAGCACAAAGGCCAGACCGTGACGGATAGTGTGGTCCTCGCGAGCCTCCTTGCTCGAGGTGATCAGACGAGAGATACCTTCCTCTGGCACGATGGACGCCAGCGCCTGGTCGAAACGGAACTCGTTCCACGTCATGTGGATCTGGTCAGTGACTTGGACCGGGAGGCACACGGTCGTATACCAGTTGTTAGTTGTATCCAGAAACCCCTCAATAGTGTCGCGAATGAAGATGTTCTTGCCCTGGTACGCGTCGGGGAGCGTGTACGTCTCGTACTCTGCGAAAACAAACAAGCGATGGTTAACGAACCGACTCACATCAACTCGATCGTGAAGATGTTGCTATACTTGCGGTACTTATCATACGGGTTCGTGCGGATTTCTCCGGCGGGCGGACCGAAAAACTGGTGCCACGAATTCGCGGCGTCTCCGCTGAGCTGGCCGACTGTCTGGGGGGTGGAGTACATCTGTCCGGTCACGCCGTCGTTTGCTTCGGTTGTGGTCGCTCCTGCCATTATTGGGTTCTCTGGTGACTGTGTAGAAACGGTTTTAATATATACCTTTACTTCGCCTATTTTTACGAATTATTCAAAAAACAGTCCAGAAAAACTATTCATAAGGGTTCGGAGTATCGTTCACCAAATGGTCTAATCCCAGCTCCGCATACTTTGCGTTGCGCAACGCTACGGCCTCCTTCCAGGTTGGCTTGTTCCCGTGATGCTTGCCAAAAATAGCGACGCGGTAGCTGTTCTTGGTTTTTTCTTTGTAGATGTGCGTAACGGGTTTCTTATTGTGCGTGTCGTACGTCCTGCCCTTGTGCGCTTCACTCTGTTTGCGTCGCGTTTCCTTCGACCTTTTGATTCCCGTCGCGTCCAGTTTCCCACCCTTCAGCGTGTTGTATCCGTAGTCGAGGTTCTGTGCCTTAAACTTCCATATGTAAGCGGTTTCCAGAATGTCAAGGTGTATCGCGGGAGCACGAACGGCAACCTCGGGTTTCCAATCTTTCCACGGTGTTCGGCACAGTGCTTGGAAGTATTTTTCTCCAACCGTTCTTTTCTTCTTTGACTTTGTGACGCCTTCGTAATCTCTCCAACGCTTCTTTCCTTTATCTGCTTGGCCGAAATACACTTTGGGGTCCCCTTCTGGGTTCAGTTCTTTCGTGTTCCACACGGCGTAAATCTCACCGAGCGCGTCTGGGTGCTTCTTTTTCCAGTATTGGTATTTACGGAAAGTTGACATTTTGAGGATCGTTCAAAAAACAGTCCAGAAAAACTATTCTAAATAATGGTGAATATGTTTGAAAATCTCGGGCGGGAGCAAATATA
>Ga0315334_10000680_pt1 | contig 20649 bp, 19 predicted proteins | sample M150034915metaG_FD_205555 | JGI IMG/M metagenome (GOLD analysis project Ga0315334, IMG submission 205555) | Ammonia-oxidizing marine archaeal communities from Monterey Bay, California, United States - M1 500m 34915 | ecosystem: Environmental > Aquatic > Marine > Intertidal zone | place: USA... | reverse complement strand
TTACAAGGTGTTTTTTCATTAACAGGGAGTTTATCTGGTCTTCCAGTTACAATAAATGTGCTACCAAGAATAAATTTACATGATGGATTTGATTGACGAATATTTTCTAGCATAAACAATGTAGTTTTTGTATTTGAATCAATATCAGATAGGGGATTTTCAAAAGATTTTGAGTGAGATGTATTACCAGCTAAATGTATGATGATATCTGGTTTAAATTCATCCATTATTTGACCTAGTTTTTTGAAACATGTAATATCTAATTTTTTAATTTGAATTTTTTTTGTAAAATTTTCTGTATTAGATTTTTTTGAAAATGTTTTTGTGAGGATCAATATTTTGTGATTAGTCTTTGATAAAGAATCAACCAGATGGCTTCCAACAAATCCAAATCCACCAGTAATTAAAAATTTCATTCATTTTATTGAAAATTTGGTAGCTTAAAAATTGATTCACAAATTTCTACGAAAACATATTTTTGGGAAAGTTTTGGTATAAGTATGGATAATAAATTTTCAAAATTTAGAATTTTTATGGATTCGAGAAAAATATTTTCAAATTGGCAGATATTGCCTAAAGTATACTATAAGACTACTGATGATGAGTTTGCTATTTTTAAAACTAAGAGTGGTTTACAAATAAAAATTCGCGTTAAATCTACCGATTTGATGGCACTTGTAAATGTCTGGATAAAAAATGAATATGAAATTGATAATTTTTCAATTAAAGACGATGATTCGATAATTGATATCGGTGGACATATTGGATTATTTTCATTATTAGTTTCACAGAAATCTAATGCGAATGTCTATAGTTTTGAACCAATAGAAGATAATTTTAATTTATTAAAGACAAATTTGGAAATAAATAATATAAAAAATGTTTTTCCATTTAATTTAGCGGTTACAAAAAATTTAGATGAAGTTAATCTATTTTTAAGTGATGATGAATCAGCTCATAGCATAATCTCAAAGGAATCAAAATCTATTATGGTTAAATCAATTTCATTACAAAAAATTTTTGATGAAAATAAAATTGATACATGTAAATTATTAAAACTAGATTGCGAAGGTGCGGAATATGAGATTATTAAATCTCTACCTTCAGAATATTTGGATAAAATTCAAAATATGGCAATTGAATATCATTTGGCAGATTCTAGACCGGATCTTGTGAATAATTTAATTGCAAAAATCAAACAATCAGGATTCAATATAAAAACTCGAGAACATTATAATGATATGGGATTTTTAATTGCAAAAAGATAGTATGTTGAAAAATAGATGAAATTGATGATAAATTAGTGAACAATAAATAATTAAGATAAAATTTAGAATTATGAATATTGGATTAGTATGTCCTGCATCGTTACCTGCTACTCAGTTTGGAGGAATTTTATTTTTGGCAGTAGATATAGCGAGAGAATCAACAAAGTTAGGAAATAATGCAGTAATTTACACAACTAATTTAGATTTTGCTAACAATGCAAATACATTCAATAAAGATTTACCAGATGTTGAAGAAATTGAGAAATTCACTGTAAAACGCTCAAATGTTTGGTTTAATTTTCATTTGTTTTTTGTCAACCCTGGAATGTATTTTCAATTAATGAGAGATTCGCCAGATGTAATTCATACAATTGGAATTAGAAGTTTTCAATCAATTATTGCTGCAATTGTCGCAAAAAAAAAAGGCATACCATTAATCATATCTGATCAAGGTGGATTAACAACACATCCGGATCTTAATCAAGGAAGTTTTTTAAAAAGAATATTTTATAAGATTCAAAAACCCATAATTCAATTTATTATCAATAATGCAACAAAAATTAGTGTTGCAAATGAATATGAAAAAGAGATTTTTAAAGAATTTACATATGAATCAAAAATTGAGATTGTTAGAAATGGGATTAATCAAGATTCAATGATCAGTAAAACTACGAATTTTAAAAGGAAATACAATATAGAATCGTCATATATTCTGTTTGTTGGGAGGTTTAGTAAAGTTAAGGGAATTGATATACTTCTAAAAGCAATTAGAAATCTAAAAAATCATGATGCAGTAAAAAATATGATTTTTGTAATAATGGGAGTTGATTTTGGTTTTCAGAAAGAAATGTTAAGAATTATAGACGAATATGGAATTAATGAAAGAGTTTTAGTTATAAAAAATCCTAGTAGAGATGATGTCATAGCTGCGTATAGAGAAAGTGAATTTTTAGTCTTACCTTCTAGATGGGAATTATCACCATTAACACCATTAGAAGGATTTTCATTTAAAAAACCAGTAATTAGTTCAGATGTGCATGGCATACCATACACATTAGAAAAAGATAGAAATTGTATTCTCATACAAGCTGAAGATTATAATGAATTAGCAGAGTCAATTATAGAATTAGTTATTGATGAAGAAAAAAGAATAAAATTAGGAGTTTCAGGATTTAATAGTGTTGATTCAGAGTTAAATTCTAAAATAATGGTGAAAAAAACATTAAAAATCTATGAAACAGTAATTCAGGATTATAACACTAGGAAAATAAAATGAAAAAAGACGCATTTGGGAATAAAAAAATTAACGTACCGTTTTTTGTACCCGATATTACAAAATCTGATAAATTGGCAGTTATGAATGCATTAAATTCTCCCATGCTAACTGATGGTCCACAATTAAGAAAATTTGAAAAGCAGTTTGCAAGATTCGTGGGTTCAAAATTTGCTGTAGGCGTTTCAAATGGAACTGCAGCGCTGCACCTAGCATTGAAGTCTTTAGGATTAAAAAAAGGTGATGAAGTGATTGTACCAGATATTACATTTGTTGCAACTGCAAATTCTGTATTACTGACAGGAGCAACTCCTGTTATTGCAGATGTAAGCAAAGATGATATGAATATTTCATTAGACTCGATTGAAAGAAGTATCACATCTAGAACTAAAGCAGTTTTACCAGTACATTTAGCAGGAAATATTTGTAAAATGCGAGAAATAAAAAAAATTGCTAAAGAAAATAATCTTTTTTTGATTGAAGATTGTGCTCATGCCATCGGTACAAAATTTAATAAAAAACATGCAGGAACATTTGGTAATGCTGGATGTTTTAGTTTCTATCCAACAAAGAATTTTACAACGATTGAAGGGGGTATGGTTGTAACAGATTCTAAAAAAATTGCAGAATATGTTAGATTAGCTAGATCGCATGGATTAACAAGGAGCTTAGCAGATAGATATTCCAAAGGGAAACCATGGGAATACGATATTATTAATCCAGGATATAATTATAGATTAGATGAAATAAGAGCATCACTTGGATTAAATCAGATTAAACGAATAAAATTTTTAAATTCAAATCGTCTAAATGCAGCCAAGTATTATAATCAAAAATTAAGTAAAATTCCAGGAATTATTACACCTAAAATTTTTAAAAATAATGAACATAATTACCATCTATATATTATTAGAATTACAGAGGAATTTGGAAAACATCGAGATCAAGTGTTTAAAGAATTTCAAAAGAGAGGAATTCAAGTATCATTACACTATAAACCACTACATGAATTTTCATCATATAAGAAAACAGCAAAAATATATGATAAATTAGATAATTCAAAAAACATCTATAACCAAAATTTATCCTTACCAATGTATCCAGGTATTACAAAAACACAAATTAATTATGTTGTAAAATTCCTAAAATATAACTAGATTTTTTTTTTCTTACACACTGCAATTAGAAATAAAGGGTTTTTTTCTTTTTGAAATCGAGTGATTTCATAATTATGAACAACATTTGTTGATTTTTGATTAATCGCCTTCAATGGTTGTACAAAATCAATGTAAAATTTTTGATTTTTATCAATTTTCAATATTATATTTTTTAATAATTTTTGCATTTTATATTTAAATTTTAAAAATTTGAAGACATTCTGTTGTGTGAATTCATTTTTATTTATTGATCTTTGACAAAGAACTTCAATATCTGAAAATCTACTTTTTAAAATACCAGTAAATTCTGTAGATGTAAATTCTGTTTGAGGATAATCATATAACGTTCGAAAATTAAGAAATGATGTAACGTCTTTATTGGTTGTAATAATTATTAAAATACCATCATCTTTTAACACCTTTAGAATATTGTCTATTTTATTAAAAATTCCATGTTCATATTGAATTGATTCGTTAGTGATTATACAATCAAAAAATTGCTCTTCAGGGATAAAATCATTTTTAAGATTAAATTCAATGTTGTTTACTTTATCTTTTTTCCTTATTTCAATACTTGATGGTTCAGAAATATCATGATGCCAAATCTCAGTTGCATCCCCATCAAGTAATATTTGAGATGCATGAAAGCATATAGATTTGTCAGAGGATATATCAAGAACCTTACCATAGGAGATTGATTTGAAAAACGTGTAACGTTTGATATTTTCTTGAAAATAATCATAGGTGGGCATTATTTTAATTTAATTTATCATAGTAATATATAATTGGAATCAAGGATTAGATTAAATTAATTGTTGAGTAAAAAAATTGGAATTGTTATGACAGGATTGGTTATGAATTCTACTAAATACATTATTCAAGAGTATAAAATTAAATTTCCATTCTCAAAAATATTATTTGTCACATGGACATCAGAAAATGTGGAAGAATTAGATTGTGAAGTATTACAAATAGAAAAACCATCATGGTTAAAACAATCTGAATCAAATAGTCCATATCAATTTCCACTAAATGTACAAATTTTGCAAGTAACTAATGGACTTGAACAGATTGATTGTGATATTGTAATGAGATGTCGTTCTGATCAATTTATTCATAATTCAGATATTTTTGATATTTATTTTGAGAAATGTGGAAAAGAAAAGATAATGATTCCAAGATTTCAATACAAAGAAGATGAATTTCAAATAGTCGATTACTGTATGATTGCTAGAAAAGAAATTATGAACAATTTTTGGAATAATCAGCCATTTTTTGATGGATCGTATTATACATCTGTTGAGGAATATATTGTTAAGAACTATATTCAAAAATTTAACAAAGACTTTAGACCATGGAGTGAAGTAAAAACAGAATATTTCTTCGAGCAAGATTATGATAAGATTTTTCAGATTGAATGGGAAAAATTAGTTATGTTAGATGAATATCAGAAGAAATTTCGAAATAAACTAATTAGAGAATCGTTTTATTGAGGTTTGTTTTTACTAAAATGATTTTTGAATGATTGAATTTCATCTGGATCACCAAGGGGCCACATTTTTCTTATGGGATATGTAATTACTTTTTTTCCATATTTTGCATACATGTTGTAGATTAATGATAAGTAAAACTCATTTTTTGCTGTAATGTTGTTACTAATTATTTCATTAGCAAATCGTACAAAATCACTACCTCGTTTAAAATAATGCAGTCCAACTAGTGCAGTACTGCTAATTCTTGATTTTTCGGCACTTCTTTTCACATATCCGTTTGAGTCCAATTCAATATAGCTTGATTTTTCTTCATATCGTGGTTCAGGAAAGATCATTGCACATGAATCAATATCCTGTGGAATAATATGATTTTGAAATAATTTGCTATCCCAATCTAAATAATGATCTGCATCAGAAATAAGAAGATCCTCATCATTATCAATAAGAGATTTAGCATGAAGAACAGTTTCTAATGCACCTCTAGTCTGGAAATCAATATTAATTATATGACAATTAGGTACGATTTCACGTAGTACTTCACTAATTTTGAATTTTTTATCATGTTCATCTTTTATACAAAAAATATAATTTCCATTCAAGCCTTTAGTTTCAATAGACCATTGAATAATTTTTTTACCTAAGACATTGACTAAAGGTTTTGGTTTATTTGAAAAAGATTCAAGTCGAGTTCCTTGACCACCGACTGGAAATAAAATGTTTATTTTGATATCATCCCCAAATAAGATTTACATTCTTTTGGAAAATTTGTACATATTGCATTGACATCAAGTTCAATTAGTCGACTCCATTCCTCTTTAATTTCACTCATATTACAATCTTGAATTAATTCTAACGAATGTGCAAAAATTAATTTACCACTGTTTTGTAGATCAGTAATAATTTTTTTACTAAACCACTTTTCAACAGTTTCATCACACCAAAGAATTTGTGAGTTTATTTTATTAGGTAATTTATTGATATAACTTGCAGCAGTAATTTCTGGAGGTATAATTAATTCTGTTTTTTCAGTGCTAAAAATAAAAAAATTTATGAGATTAAATTTTTTGAGAGTTTGGATTATGTCATTTAATGCATTATGTTCTTTAATATGAAATGCTTTTGTAATTGATGATTTTTTCAGAATTTCACAAACTTGATTAAATGAGGTTCCATCCTCAGAAAAGTTATGAGATACATATAAAAAATTATTATATGCTCTTAAATCTAGTTCAACACCAAATCCAGAATTTACACAATTCTGAATTCCTATTAAGCTTGATTCATTTGAATCACATATCCCTCTATGCGAGATTATTTCAATCATCTTTCAAGAATAATTTTATCATCAACTATTGATGGTGTTTTTGTTACTATTAGTTCAGTATTTTCTAAAAATAATGGATCCACAATCTCCTTAGGTTCAACAACGAAGATATCACCTTTTACAAAAATCTCATCATTAATCTTGACTTTACCATACAAAACAAAATTAATTTCAGTTAACAAATTATGATAATGTTTTACCCAGGTATCTCCTTTCTCGTGTTTTACATATGCAACCTCAAAATTTTTTGTTTTGAAGGCTGATGGTTCAAAATTACCAATATAATAACCATTTTTCATTTTTTCAAATCTAAATTTTCTCACAAAAAAATTAGATTATTAAAATATAAAATGTTATCTAACGATAGTTCATTTTTTTTTAGAGAATAAGATTTGTTTGAAATCAGAAGAGATTTCTTTGGATATAGTTCTAGCAATAATTTTTGATTGTAAAAGTTCATCATAATTAACATGTTTAATTCTCCATTGAATAAATAATCGAATTTTTGATTCTGTATCAGATGAACGAATCGTAAGATGATTATCAGGGGAATTAAAGAAAAATCGGATCCCTTCATATGGAAATATTTTACGAGAGTTGTTTGCTGAAGAATATTTTTTTACTCTTGAAATTGCATGCCTTCCAAGCTTTAGTGGTTTTTTTGATTTTGATCTTTGTTCAGTAATTTGGGCAAATTTTTCTACATTTCTTAAGATTGAATTTTTATGAAAATTTTCAAGGATATTATCAAATGAACCTTTTTCAGGAAATTGTTCTCTAAAATTATGAAAATAACCTATGTTATTTTTAGTATAAACTTGATCAAGGATTTCATAGAATGTTAAATTTTTTGATTTTGCATGAGCTAATAGTTCAAGAATTTTTACCATCCCTAAAAGACCATCTTTCTCAATTATGTGTGACCGTACATGCGATTTTTGATATGGATTCCCCGCAATTGTAAAACCATTACTTTCTTCAAATATACCAACATTTGTCATATCATTTTTCCACTTATTTTGTACAATATTGGTTAATTCAGAAAATCCAACATTCCCATCAAAACATTTTACGTTAAACTTTCTACAAATAGCCTTAATGGAGTCACTAGTTACAAAACTTTTTACAACAAATAGATTATTTTTTTCAGTACGTGTTAGATAATACTTTTTAGATAAATCATCTAAATATGACCATAAAAGAACGGCCCATAATTCATTACCCGTAACAAATCTATATTTTCCAAATATTTTTTGTTCATTTTTAGGAACATTACAGATAAGACCAATTCTATCTGAATCAGGATCTGTAAATAATAATGCATCAAGTTTTCCTAATTTTTTTGAATTATATTGTTTAATGAATTCTTCAATTATTTTTTCATATACTTTATTATGTGCAGGTTCTAAAATTTGATCAATATTAAATAAAGGGAATAATGAGTCAGGTTTAATCATTGAATTTATAAAAAATGGTTTTCTTACACCCAATTCTTTAAATAATTTCAAAGCTGGTTTATACCCAGTACCATGTATAGCTGAAAATCCAATTTTTAGATTTTTAATTTCCTTTATTGCAGATTTATTTGTGAAATATTTTAGTAGGTGTTTAACAAACTGATTCATAATAGTTTCATGTGATAGTAATGTCAGATTATTTTTTTCATGAGCGGAATAATCTTTTTTTAAGGAATTAGTAGTTATTTTATTAGATTTTAAGAATTCAGATGTCAAATGGAAATTTTTTTGTGATGAATAGATATTTTTCATAATTTTATTTTTTTCTGGTTTAGTAAATGGACCACCTAATCTATTAAATATTTTGAATCCATTGTAACGTTTATCGTTATGACTTGCTGTAATAATTATTCCTAGATCAGCATTAAGTTTTTTCACTGAAAATGCTAGTTCAGGTGTTGAACATATATCATCAAAGATATTAAGTTTAAAACCATATTTTAGAAAAATCTTAGAGATTAGTTTTGCAAAAAGTTTACTTTGTACTCTATTATCATAACCAATAATTATTTTCTTAAATCCATTTTTTATAGAATAGTTAGCAATTCCTATTGCAAAACTTACTAATGTAAATTGATTGAATGTATTTGTTCCTTGAAGGATTTTATTATGGAATCCAAGTTGAGAAAATTTTTTGAGATCATTTAATGCTTCATTTGGTTTTTGAGATGGAGTCATTTTTCCTCTTACCGAACTTGTTCCCCAAACTATTTCATCAGAAAAGACTTCGAGAATTTCAGACCATTTGTGAGTTCGAATTGCTTCGAGAACTATATCTTTTTCCTGATATGGTAAATCAAATGAGAACCATTTTTCTATATTTTCGACTGTTTGTCTTGTCAAAAAATTGATATAATTGTTTTTTTCATTTTTTGATTTATAATCGGTTTTAGGATATTTTTTTGAGAGGTAATTTATTAGATTTTTTCTAACAGATTTTGTATCAATGGATAATGCAAGTTTGGAAGATTTTGCCATAATTACATTGAACAAAAATAGCAACTATTTAATGTCGCGAATAATTATTTTGTGTTAATTTCATTTGTTGATTTATTGAAGAAAGATTATCATGTCAATGTATTTTATACGTAAGTATTATAATTCACTCTATTTTAGATTGAATGAAATTTGTTAATTATTGGAATTCCTGCATATAATGAAGAGAAGAATATAGCTTCAATACTTCTTAAACTAAAAAAAATTGCAGATAAAATTATTGTATGTAATGATGGTTCAAGTGACCTTACAGGAGAGATCTGTGAGAATCTTGATGTTATTACAGTGAATCATAATGAGAATCTAGGTTATGGTGCAGCAATTCGTAGTATATTTCTCAAGGCAAGAGAATTAGAAGGAGATGTTTTGGTCACATTTGATGCAGATGGTCAACATATGATTTCTGATATTAAAAAAGTGATACTGCCAATTGAAAACAAACAAAGCGATATTGTTATCGGATCTAGGTTTTTGACTGGATCAAATTCTGTACCACAGTATAGGAAACTTGGAATTAATATTATTACTAAAGTTACAAATTCATCTTTAAGTGAAAAACTAACCGATTCTCAAAGTGGATTTCGCGCATACAATAAACATGTTCTAAAAAAAATAATTCCCACAGATGCAGGAATGGGAGTCTCAACAGAAATTTTGATTAAGTCAAGTAATTTAGGATTTAAAATTTCAGAGGTACCAATTACTGTTTCTTATGAAGGCGATACTTCAACTCATAATCCAGTTTCACATGGTGCAGATGTATTACTTAGTACAATAAAATATACAGCATTAGAACGCCCGTTACGATTTTATGGTATACCCGCAATGATCTTTTTAATAATTGGATTAACGTTTACATTCTTATCATTTCAGTATTATGCGGAGTTTGGAAGATTAAGTACAAATCTTACATTAATCGCTGCAGGTACAATCTTAATTGGCGTAATTCTAACAGTTACTTCCGTGTTACTTTTTTCATTAACAAGTATTGTTAAAGAAAAAAGTAGATGAAAAAATTTTGAATCAAAATGGATTATTGGAAAACAGTTAGAAAACAAATTTTAGGACTAAAAGATTTAGCAACAATGAGTTTTGCAGAGCTAGGAGGTGCAGGAATTACCATGGTTTTTTGGTTTTATTTAGCATCAGTATCAAATCCTGAAGAGTTTGGTGAATTGCATTATTACATCGGAATAGCAGGAATTGGAGCATATCTAGGATTAATTGCTACTCAAAATACAGTTACAGTATATGTTGCTAAAGATATAAAATTAAAATCAACATTATTTTTTATTTCATTAATTGGTGGTGCAATTGCATCAATCATTACATTTCTATTATTTTATAGGTATGATATTTCATTTTTAGTCCTTGCATTAATGCTTAGTTATTTATCAATAGGTGATTTAGTTGGAAGAAAATTATTTAAAGAATATTCAAAATATATTATTCTTCAAAAAAGTTTACTTCTTATTCTAGGTTTTACATTTTACTATACTATAGGAATTCAGGGAGTTATTTTGGCAATTGCATTATCATATACTGTTTATATCAAGCTAACATTTCAAGGAGTGAAAGAGTCAAGTTTTAGCTTTCCATTATTAAAAACTAAATTAGGATTTATACTAAATAATTATGGTCTTAATATTGCTGCATCAGCAAATGGCCATATAGACAAATTAATTATTGGACCTCTCTTAGGATTCGCAATTTTAGGAAATTATAGTTTGGCCATACAATTCATCGGCGTCTTAACAATGTTCTCTCATACAGTTTTCAAATATTTGTTACCGCATGACTCAACTAATGTTTCTAAAAAAAATATTAAAAAAATAACAATTATTATTTCTGCTAGTATTTCGGTTATTGCAATAATTTTATCACCATTGTTAATCCCAGAATTTTTCCCAAAATACACTGATGCAATAACCGCAATTCAAGTAATTAGTTTAGGAATAATACCAGGAACATTTAGTCTATTTTATCAATCAAAATTTTTAGGTCTTGAAAAAAGTAGATTTCTAATAAAAGATGCAATTTTATTTGCTGCTAGTCTAATTGTAGGAATAATTGTTTTGGGTACATGGTATAATATTTTAGGAGTAGCAAGTGCACACGTCATTTCTCAAATGTTATCATTAGGATTTTTATATTATATGAACAGAAAAATGGAAAAAGAAAATGAATAAAAAAATTGATGGGTTACAGGATAAAAATGAAAAACTTAATGCCGGTACTCAGTTTTTTAAGAATTCATTTCTAATTCTATCAATTATAGCTATAATTGCTCTTGCCATGAGATTATATTATTTTCCTCATGACATACCGCTAGTACTAGACTCTTTGACATACTTTTGGTATTCAATTGACTTGAGTGTTACAGGTGATTTTCCAACTATATCAAAAGATATTCCAACTGGCGGAATTTATCGACTTCCAAATAATGGTTGGCCAGTTTTTCTATCATTTTTTGTGTCAATTTATGATTCAAATAATTATATGGATTATATGAATTTGCAAAGATTCGTAAGTATTTCAATATCAATTATAACAATAATTCCACTTTATTTTTTATGTAAAAGATTTTTCAGTAAATCACTAGCACTCTTAGGAACAACAATATTTGCATTTCATCCATTAATTATTGGGAATTCATTATTAGGAATTACAGAATCGTTATTCATTTTATTAGGAACAATTACAATATGGTTATTTTTATCAAAGGATTACAAGGTAATTATTATTTCTTTTATTGTCGCTGCATTATTTACTATAATTAGATATGAAGGTTTGATTATATTTTTTCCATTATCTGTAATGTTTGTTGTAAAATATAGAAATACAAAAAAGGTTTTTTTAAAATATTCTATTTTATGTCTTGTATTTATTTTGGTTCTATTACCAATGGCATATATCAGAACAGAAACAATTGGACATGACGGAATAATTAGTAACGTATTAGGTGCATCAAAGTATTATGTAACAACAGCAACAGTTTCAGACACATCAACTAGAGATGCATCAGGAGCAAATTTTATTGGTTCAGGATTATTTAATTTGGTAAAGTTTTCAGGTATTTTCTCACTTCCATATTTGATTTTTTTGATACCGTTTGGATTAATCAAAATTATCAAAGATAGAAATTTTGAAAATTATACACTTCTAACAGTTGGAATTACTATGTTACTTGTAGCATTATATGCATATTCTAGAGATATTCAGGATACACGTTATCTTCTTATTTTAACCCCTATTGTTTCAGTGATATCACTTTTTACAATAGAAAAAATTTTCTTAAGGATTAAAAAACAGAAAATAATACTAATTGTAATTTGTATAATTTTCATATCTTCATCTATGTGCTATCTAGAGATTACAAAGATCGATGATGATTATGAACGAGATGCATATGAATTTGCAAAAATTGTTTATGAAAAAACTGATATCATTAATGGATATTATCCTGAAGATAAGTATCTCAGACCAGTAATAGCTGAATTTTCAGATTCATTTCCCAAAGAAAAGAATCTATTACCAAAACCAATTAAATTAATTAATAACTCATTGGGACCAAATAATTTTTCTTCCATTAATGAATTAATTGAACAGAATAGAGATGAGGGTTTAGAATACATTGTTGCGGATGACCAAAAACAAAGACCACAGTTTATACATGATCTGTATTTTGAAGAAGAAAAGTTTTCTTACTTAAAGAAAGTATTTGATTCAAAGGAACTTGATTATCAGTATAATGTAAAATTATTCTTTATTGATTATAAAGAATATGATGAGAAATTTAGTCATCCATGATAATGCGTTTAACATCATAACAATGAATAAACACGCTTAAAATGGATAATTTTCCGAAATATACATTGAATAAGAAAATTGCAAAAAAGATCATTTTGGATAATTTTTCTGCAACTAAAAAAAATTCTAATTCAAAGAAGATTTCGTTAGGTTATCCATCATATGGATGGGAAGAGGTGTATGAAGCATTAGAATCAATGCTAAAAATGAAAACAACGATGGGTGACAAGGTAAGAAGATTTGAAAAGCTATTTGCAAAATATGTAGGAGTAAAATATGCATTAATGGTTAACTCAGGTTCATCAGCAAATTTGTTAGCATTATCAATTTTATCAAATCCAACATTGAAAAACAAAAGAATTAAAGAAAATGATGAGATTATAACACCTGCAATAACTTGGTCCACTACTGTTTTTCCAATTATTAACATTAATGCAAAACCAGTATTTGTCGATGTTGATCCAACAACCTACAATATAGATACTAAAAAAATAGAAAAAGCAATAACTAGAAAGACTAAGGCTATTCTCCCTGTTCATTTACTAGGAAATCCTTGTAAAATGAATGAGATTAGAAAAATTGCAAAAAAATATGATTTGTATGTAATCGAGGATTGTTGTGAAGCTTTGGGTGCAAAAATAAAAAATAAACAAGTCGGTTCATTTGGAGAACTAAGTACATTCAGTTTTTTTATTTCACATCATATTACAACAATGGAAGGGGGCATGCTAGTAACAAATAATGAAAGCTTTTATGAATTAGGGAAATCACTTCGTGCACATGGATGGGCTAGAGAACTAAAAGATAGAAAACATATTGAAAAAAAATATCCAAATATTAATTCAGATTTTCTTTTTTCAAATTTAGGATACAACTTAAGACCAACTGAAATTCAAGGAGGTTTTGGGATACATCAGATCAAGAAATTAAATAAATTTTTGAATATACGAAGATCTAATGCTAATTTTTGGAGAAAAAATTTATCAAAATTTTCAGAATTGATTGAATTAACATCTACCGAACCAGATCATTTTCATGCAAATATGTTATTTGCAATTAAAGTAAAGAAAAATGATTATTTTACAAAAGATGAGTTAGTAAGATTTTTAGAAAAAAATGACATAGAAACCCGACCAGTTATGGCAGGTAATTTTGTGATGCAACCAGTTACAAAAATGATTAAATTCAAAAGTTCTGGAAAATTGAATAATTCAACAGATATTATGCGTAATTCATTTTTAATTGGAAATCATCAGGATATAGACTGTGACTCACGAAAATATGTTTTAGAGCAAATTACTAAATTTATTAAATCAAGAACCTCAAGGTAGATGAAATTGGGAATTTTAGAAGAAATAAAAGATAAACAGGTTTTGATAACTGGTGGATGTGGTTTCATAGGATCAGAGGTCACAAAACAGATTTCAGATTTAGGTGGCAAAGTAACTATAATAGATAATCTATCATCAGGAAAAGAAGAGTATATTAAAAAAATTCCAAATGTATCATTGATTAATGTAGAACTCAACGATAAAGAAAGAATTCAAGATCTAGTAAAAGAAAAAGATTATGTCATAAACTTAGCAGCACTTCCATTTATACCAGATTCATATTTTTATCCCAATGAATTTTTTGAAGTAAATGTTAATGCAACTATTAATTTAGCACTTGCAGTAAGTAAAGAAAAAAGAATAAAACGTTTTGTGCATATTTCATCAAGTGAAATTTATGGAAGCGCAAGGCATGTACCAATGGATGAAAATCATCCTACAACACCTCAATCAACATACGCAGTAAGTAAACTAGCTGGAGAAAGAGTAGTGTATACAATGCACAAAGAACATAATTTTCCAGCAGTAATTATTAGACCATTTAACTCATTTGGGCCAAACATTACTCAGCCATATATTATCCCAGAAATAATTTCACAGTTATTAAAAAATAATGATCAAGTAACTTTAGGAAATATCAATAGTAAAAGAGATTTAACTTTTGTATCAGATACTGCACGAGGAATTATTTTAGCTTTAGTAGTAGAAGGAATTGTTGGCGAGACAATAAACATTGGAAGCCAAAGAGCATTATCAATTAAAGAATTAGTTAAAGAAATATCAAACATTATGGATAGAGAAGTTTTGATTAATGTAGATTCAACAAGATTTAGGCCAGATGATGTTGATACGTTAGTTTGTGATTATAATAAAGCAAACAAACTTCTTGGTTGGAACCCAGAGATTTCAATTAATGAGGGACTTGAGGCAACAATCGAGTGGGTTAAAGAAAATGGCATATCATTTAACAAACCATTCAAAGGTTGGACATCATCTTATAGAAAAAAATTTTAGAAAATGAATTGGTCTGAAAAGAAAGTTTTGGTTACAGGAAGTAATGGATTCCTTGGGAAATATGTTGTAGAAGAGTTAGAAAAGAGAAATGTAAATAAATTATCCTTACCAAGTTCACAAGAATGTGATCTACGTATACAGAAGAATTGTAAGAGAGTAGTATCAGATGTAGATGTAATTTTTCACGTAGCTGGAACTGTTGGTGGAATTCAGTATATGAGTAATAATCCTGCACAGGTATTTTATGATAATTTGATGATGGGAACACACTTGATAGAAGAAGCAAAAAATGAACATATAGAGAAATTAGTTTTGGTAGGTACAGTTTGTAGCTATCCAAAATTTGCCAGCATACCATTTAACGAGAAACAGATTTGGGAAGGATACCCTGAAGAAACGAATGCATCGTATGGACTGGCTAAGAAGATGCAATTAGTGCAATCAGAAGCTTATAGAAAACAATACGAATTCAATTCTATATCAGTAATACCGACCAATATGTATGGACCTACAGATAATTTCTCAGAAGAAAGTAGTCATGTAATACCTGGCATCATTAAGAAAATTTATGATGCAAAGGAATCACAAAGTGAGAAAATTGTACTATGGGGAGATGGTTCCCCAACTAGAGATTTTTTGTATGTAAGAGATACAGCAAAAGGAATTATTTTAGCAGCTGAAAAATATAATGAATCTAGTCCAATAAATTTAGGAAGTGAATTAGAAATATCAATTAGAGATTTATCTGAAATGATTAAAGATTTGATGGACTTTTCAGGAGTAATTGAGTGGGACACTTCAAAACCAAATGGACAGCCAAGAAGATGTGTCAGTAATGTTCGTGCTAGAGAATTATTAGGATTTGAACCAGAGACAAAAATTAGAGAGGGGTTGGAAGAAACGATAACATGGTTTATGAAACAACAAAAAAGTTCTTAGCAAGATTTATTCAGACTACAAAAATTGTTCAGACATGTCAGTAGCAATAATTATTCTAACTCTAAATGAAATTGATGGAGTAAGAGTAATTTTACCAAATATTAAGAAAGAATGGGCCGATGAGATAGTAGTGATTGATGGCGGTTCAACTGACGGTACTATTGAAGAATGTAAAAAGATGGGATTTGATGTTGTAAATCAAAAAAATAAGGGTCACGGAGGTGGAATTTTAACGGGAGTGAATTGTACGGAATCAGATAGAATTATAATTTTTGGACCAGATGGAAATCACGAAGCAAATGAGATTCTTCAATTAATTAGAAAAATGGATGAGGGATATGATCAGGTTGTTATTTCCAGATTTGGAAAAGGTTCTGAAAATTTAGATGCAGGATTGATTGATGGATTTGGAAATAAGATGTTTACATTTATTGCAAATGTAATTTTTGGCGGAAATATGACAGATACATTAAATGAAAGTAGAAGTATAACTAGAAAAGCTTTTGAGGAATTAGAATTTGATGCAATGCAATTAGACTCTACATTTCAAATGAGTATTAAAGGAATGAAACGGAAGCAAAAAATTTATGAGATTGTTGGAAATGAAGGTCGTAGGATAGGCGGAAAGCGGAAAATGAAGCCATTTCAGACAGGTTGCAGGCTTATAAAACGAATTTTGATAGAATGGATTAAAAATTAATCATGATGAATAGGGAATCAATAGTTATTTTTTAATGTGAATAAGAAAAGAAAATTTATGAGAATAAAAAAAACTGCTTCAAACGTTCTTAGGAAAGTTAAATTGAAAGATAATATTATCAAACCTCCAGGGATTGAGAGTAATAGCCCGATTGTTTTTCGTGCTTTTTTGGAAAAAATTCATGTAATACCTAACATATCTAATGAAAATGGAATTGGATTACCAGATACATTAGTAATTCCAAAAGGTAAATATATTTTTTCTGGAAAAACTTACAATTTAGATAAAGAAGGAGTTTATAGATTTGTTAATCCAGGAAAAAATAACCTACAAAGAATTGTTTTTGAAACAAATCGCGATGCATTGATATCTTCTATAGCATGGATATATTCACATGGGAATAGAGACGATGGAAAAAATTATTCTGAGATTCTAACAAAAGCAAAAAATGAAAAGATTTTTGCAACGTGTGGAACTATTTCAAATTGGTCAATTCAATTTTTAAAAGATCATGGGATAAAGGCAAGAATTATCGCGGTACTAACTCTTGATGAGTGGAATAGTTATGATAATGGTCATATTTTGATAGAAGTATTTCAAGAAGAATTAGAAAAATGGGTATTATATGACGTGGATAATGATGCATTTTTTACTCATGATGGTAATCCGTTGTCGTTATTAGAATTTACAAAACAAGTAAAAGAAAATGATTATGAGATTAATTTTATTGCAAAAAAGAATGATATTGATATCTCAAATTATGTAGATAAGAAAAATGATTATGATTATAGTTTTTTGATGGAAGCCCGATTTTTAAATGAGGATACACGAAGAAATTGGTATAAACGTGTTTTTCAAGTTCCAATGATTGTTGATGGAGACTATAGTTATTTCTTTGATAAGAATAACAAGGATAAGATTTTGAATTATTCAAGTTTCTATCAATATTTAGATGAGTGTGTTTTCATGGAAAAATTTTATGATTTAAAAGATGATTAAGGAGAATTAAAGAATTTTTCATAGTTTATTTTAAAAATTTTAGCATGAAATTTTTGATTATTATTTATTTCAGTATCAAAAACTTTTTCAAGAAAGTGGTATTTATTTTCATTATGATAGATATCATCTAAAAATGGATAAAGAGGATCTATGTTATTTTTGTTTACTGCAATATAATCAAGGTCGTATTGTTTACCAATTTCAATCAGATGTTGAAGTGACGTGGAAGATAAAATTATTTCATTTAATTTATCAGGATTTTTAAAAAGTTCAGTTTGATTTTTTGTTTTATATGATTTAAAATCTTCAGGAGATTCATTGAAATTAACAAATTTTAAGAATTCAAGAGTATGACCACCATCCAATATGTTACCATTAAATTTATCAGTTATTTGTTCAGTAAATGAAAGTTTTTCTTTATAGATTAATTCTGAAGGAGAATCATATCTAATTGTAAAGATACAAGATGCGATTAAGATCAGTACAATAATAAATAAAATGATTAAATTTTTCTGTTGTTGGGAAAATGAAAATGTGCTCAATCCATTTTGAATGATTTTTTGAACAAAGATGGTTGATAAAATGATTAAAAATGGAAATGTATGATAAAGTAATCGTTTATCTGGCATAATTGAAAAATAGATTACAAATATGCTTATTGACCCTAACAACATTATCCATAAAGATCCAATTAATGTTCTTGATACACTAAATCGAAACGAAAGAATTATTCCAAAAGGTAAGAAAATAATCAGATAAGGGAATGCAAGTTTTGATATAGTTTCTAATAGATTAGAGATTCCGTTTAACAAGAATCTTTGGATGAATTCATTTAATCCATAATTATCTATAAAATCAGAATATGAATAATCTAGGTTTCTTGAATTTTCAGATAATATATTAGCATAATTTCCTGAGAATAGTTGATTAGTTTGTGAAAAATAAAATGGATTTCCATATTGTTCATTTTTTTGTATTAGCATTGGAGAGATTACAATAAGAAAAATTAATAGACAAAGACTAAATTTTGTAATATTTTTTTTACTAGGTTTGTATAATATGAAAAAGATGAGTGATAAGATTACTATTGTGATTAATCCATTAAATCTCATCCATACAGCTAATCCTCCGATGAAAAAAGCAAGCAGGTATGAATAGTTGAATTTCTTTTCAAGTATAAAATAACAGGAGAATATTGTTATGAAGATGAATATTGATTCAGATAATGCAGATGTTGAATTATACAGTAAATGTGGCTCAAAAACTAACATTGATGAGGCCATAATTGAAAATTTTGCATCAAAAAATTTTCTAGCAAATAGATACATCGGGAAGATTGTTAAAGTGGAAATTACCATACTCAGAAATCTTGCAGTATTAACATAATCGAGTAGATTTTCTGAATTGAAAAGATTATAGAATACAGAAATTAGTATTGGCCAACCAAGAGTCTTTCTGATAGGTTCAGTAAAATCATTATTTAAGATTGAAAATGATCGTAAAACATACCCATAGGTATCATCAGATGTTGGCGGTATGGAAAAATCCATATGATAAAATTTCAGGATAAAAGAAATTATTGCAATGGACGATAATAATAAAAATATTATCTTTTTATTCAAATACAGATTTTTAGAAATAATAAAACTCATTTATGTTTAGACTTCTTAATTCTTATCACATGATCCTCGTGCATCTTTGTTGCTTCTTTTACATAATTTGAATATTCATCATACTTCTTTCTATTTTGAAAAGTTTTCATTATATCCTTTCTCTTTTTATTATCATTGCTCCACCAAATTGGATGGGTCAATATCTGAAGTTTTTTGTATTTAGTAATATTTTGACAGAAGCATTGTTCTCTCCAAAATTGTGCACTATCACTGATGTATTTTCTTTCTAGAAAAAATTTTTTAGAATAGCAATTTACAATTCTTTTTGGTAGATTAAGTTTAATTTTTCTTCTTTTACTTGCTTCATGAACAGCAATGGCTTCGATCTTTGTTTTAAAATGATGTTCAAGTATTTCAATTTCTTTCATTATTGTTTGTGATGGATTTAGATCATTTTCTGCAAAGAATAATTCATTATAATGCAGACCAATTTTATGACCAAGTTTTAGCATTTTTCTAATAATATTAGATGATTTTAATTCAAAAGTGTTATAGAATTCTGAATGAATATAAATAAAGAATGTTGATGAAATACCAACTTCATTATCAATTTCAGCAATTTTCAGAGCTGCTTTTAATGATGCATCTACATCATGTCTTAACAGTACATCATTATCAGAAGCATTACCAAATGTATGAAAATCATATCTTTCTTTAAATTTTTTAAGAGTGTTTTTATAATGACTATATGAAAAATTACTTCTTAATTCATTACATTTCATTATCTCAAAAAACTTATTGCTAGTTCTATAATACAATATCTATTCCTAGGTATTAGTTACAAACTATTTTTCAAATAAGTAAATATTATAGAAAAGAAATCAAAATAAATAACTTGAGATGTTTTTTAATTGGAACAAAAAATATTGCTGTGAGAATTTTTGAAGAATTACTTAATCAGGGTCATGATGTTCTAGGAGTATTCTCAGAGGATGAAGAAAATTCCATGCAAATATGGAAAGACGAATTAAAACATAAATCAATAAAAGAAATTGCAAAGGATAATAATATTCCAGTATTTGAAGGAAATAAAATAAACACTCAAGAAATGATTAAGAGATTAACTAAGATGAATTTGGATGTAATATTTTCTATCCAAGGCAGTAAGATTCTACGTGAGACGATACTAAATATTCCTAAATTAGGATGTATTAA
>Ga0315334_10000679_pt1 | contig 20662 bp, 18 predicted proteins | sample M150034915metaG_FD_205555 | JGI IMG/M metagenome (GOLD analysis project Ga0315334, IMG submission 205555) | Ammonia-oxidizing marine archaeal communities from Monterey Bay, California, United States - M1 500m 34915 | ecosystem: Environmental > Aquatic > Marine > Intertidal zone | place: USA... | reverse complement strand
CGGTCGTCACGCGGAAGGCGCCGTAATAATCCTCCACCTCCTGCTTCAGCATGGCGATGCGGTTCTGGGCGCGTTCGAGGCGCTTGGTGGTGCGCACGATTCCGACATAGTTCCACATGAAACGGCGGATTTCGGTCCAGTTCTGCTTGATGACCACCTCTTCGTCCGAATCGGTGACGAGCGTATCGTCCCATTCGCGGATCGCGGGCGGCTCCTCCAGCGTGTCCCACCGATCGAGAATGTCGCGCGCCGCCGCTTCGCCGAAGACGAAGCATTCGAGCAGGGAATTCGAGGCGAGGCGGTTCGCCCCGTGCAAGCCGCTTTCGGTACACTCGCCCGCCGCCCACAGGCCCGGCAGGTCTGTGCGCGCGTCTAGATCCACCACCACCCCGCCGCAGGTGTAATGCTGTGCGGGAACGACCGGGATCGGCTGCGTCGTCATGTCGATGCCGAGGCCGGACAGCTTCTCGTCGATGGTGGGGAAATGCTCGCGCACGAATTCGGGCGGCATATGGCTGATGTCGAGATGGACGTAGTCGAGTCCGAAGCGCTTGATCTCGGCATCGATCGCTCTTGCCACCACGTCGCGCGGGGCCAGCTCCATGCGTTCGGGATCGTAGAATTCCATGAAGCGCTTTTTCGTGCGCGGATTGATCAGCCGCCCGCCCTCGCCCCGCACGGCTTCGGTGATGAGGAAATTCTTGACCTCGAGATTGTAGAGGCAGGTCGGGTGGAACTGCATCATCTCCATGTTGGAGACGCGTGCGCCCGCGCGCCAGGCCATCGCGATCCCGTCGCCCGTGGCGCCGCGCGGCGCGGTCGAGAACAGATAGCAGCGCCCCGCTCCGCCTGCCGCCAGCACGGTTGCCCGCGCGACATGGCGTTCGACCCGGCCCGTCTCCTCGTTCAGCGCATAGGCGCCCCAGACGCGCCCGCCGCCGGAGAATTTCTCCGCATTGCGCCCGGTGATGAAATCGATGCAGCTACGGCCCGGCAACAGAGTGATGTTGGGATTGGCCTGCGCCGCGTTCAGAAGCGCTTCCTGCACCGCCCAGCCGGTCGCATCGTCGACGTGGACGATGCGGCGGTGCGAATGGCCGCCTTCGCGCGTCAGATGCAGATGGTCGCTTTCGCGGTTGAAGGGCACGCCCAGTTCGCTCAACCGGTCGATACTGGCGGGCGCGCGTTCGATCACGAATTCCACCGTCTCGCAATCGTTCAGCCCCGCGCCCGCGATCATCGTGTCGCGGACGTGATTGTCGAAGGTGTCGCCCGCGTCGAGCACGGCGGCGATGCCCCCTTGCGCCCACGCGGTCGACCCGCCGGTGAGCGAACCCTTGGCCAGCACCACCACCTTGCGGGTTTCGGCCAGCGCGAGCGCGGCGGTCAGCCCGGCGGCGCCGGACCCGATGACGAGGATGTCGTGCTGCTGTGTCATCCCCGCGTCATGGCGCGGAGCAACGGTGCCCGCAAGCGGCGCATCAGGCCTGCGCGGTCAGCTGGACGAACACGTCTTCCAGATCCGCCTCGCGCGTGGTCACATCCTCGATGGCATAGCCATGCTGCTGGATCAGCGAGAGGACCTGGCCCGCCGTGGTCGCATCGCGATCGTAGGTCACGTCGAGGCGGCGCGGCTCCACCACCTCCGCCTTGACGAAAGCCTCTTCCATGATCGGTCCGGCCAGATCCTTGTCGACGGAAACCGACACGATCTTCTCGCGCGCCATGCCGATCAGTTCGCGCGTGGGTTTGTTGGCGATCAGTTCGCCGTGATTGATGATCGCGATGCGATCGCACAATTGCTCGGCTTCTTCGAGATAATGGGTCGTCAGCACTACGGTGACGCCCTGCCCGTTCAGTTCCAGCACCAATTCCCACAATTGGCGGCGCAGTTCGACGTCGACGCCCGCGGTCGGCTCGTCCAGCACCAGGATCGGCGGGGAATGCACCATGGCCTTGGCGATCAGCAGCCGCCGCTTCATCCCGCCCGACAGTGTGCGGGCATAGGCATCGCGTTTGTCCGACAGGCGCACCGCTTCCAGCAATTCCTCGCTACGCCGCTCCGCCTTGGGAATGCCGTAGAAACCCGCCTGATTCTCCAGCACTTCGAAAGGCGTGAAGAAGGGGTCGAACACGATCTCCTGCGGGACGATCCCGATCGATCGCTTGGCGTTGCGGCGCTGGCGATCGATGTCGAAGCCCCAGATTTCCGCGCTGCCATCGGTCTTGTCGACCAGCCCGGCGAGGATGTTGATCAGCGTGGACTTGCCCGCGCCATTGGGACCGAGCAGGCCGAAGATGCCGCCTTCGGGCACGTCGAAGCTGACGCCCTTCAAAGCCAGCTTGCCCCCGCCATCACTGTCTTTGGCGCTGTCCTTCGCGCCATAGCGCTTCACGAGGTTATCGATGCGGATCGCCGGTTCGCCGGTGGGTTCTGGAGCCATGGCCCGCGCCTTACGGCGGATATCGCGGGCACGCAAACCATGCGCTTGCGCGGGGCGGGCCGAGCATTTATCGCTCCTGCCATGAACACCGCCGAAAACGCCGCGCCCTATACCGCACCGCCCGAGATCGTGAAGGTCGAAACCCGGCGCGTATGGTGCGATGGTGCCAGCGATATTCGCGGCGGGCCGAATTATCGCCCGGCGGCGCTGGGCCATCCCAAGGTCTATCTCGAAATCGACGAGCACGGCTATGTCGATTGCGGCTATTGCGACCGGCGCTTCGTGCTGGAAGGCGGCCCGGCGGACGGCGTGGACCCGGCGATGCTTCGCGATATCTCGGAAGGCGGCGATCCGGGCCACCGCTAAGCGGAGCGGGGCGTGCTTTCGTCCCCCTATCGGTCGGGCCGCGCAGTGCCTACATAGGTGGCATGACTCCAGCCACCGATCCGCATGCCCTGCTCTATCGCCAGATCGATCCCGACGGGGCGCTGCGCCTTACTGCCGATCTCCTCGCTCCATGCGACGATGGCGAGCTCTATCTTCAATTCTCGGCCTCCGAGGCCTTCGCCTTCGATGACGGACGCCTGAAGACCGCCGATTACAGCCGCGATTCGGGTTTCGGCCTGCGCGGCGTATCGGGCGAGACGACCGGCTTCGCCCATGCCAACGAGATCAGCCACAAGGCCATCGCGCGGGCGGGCGAAACCCTGCAATTGCTCGATCCGGGCAAGCAGCCTGCGGTTCTTCCGCCAGAGCGGACCAACCGCCATCTCTACACCGATCTGTGCCCGCTCGATCTCGTGCCGTTTGCCGAAAAGGTGGCGCTGCTCGAGAAGATCGATGCGGTCGCCCGCGCAAGGGATCCGCGCGTCGCGCAGGTCAGCGCCAGCCTTTCGGCCAGCTGGAGCGTGGTCGATATCCTGCGGCCCGATGGCTTTACCGCGCGCGACATTCGCCCGCTGGTGCGCCTCAATATCGGCATTGTCGCCGAATCGAATGGTCGGCGCGAAAGCGGCAGCTTCGGAATGGGCGGGCGCTATCTCTACGACCGCCTGTTCGATGAAGGACAGTGGATGCGCGGCATCGACAAGGCCGTGAGCCAGGCGCTCGTCAATCTGGACAGCGTGGCCGCCCCGGCGGGGGAGACCACCGTGCTGCTCGGCCCCGGCTGGCCCGGCGTGCTGCTGCACGAGGCGGTCGGCCACGGCCTCGAAGGCGATTTCAACCGCAAGGGCACCAGCGCCTTTTCGGGCCGGATCGGCGAGCGGGTGGCCGCCCCCGGCGTTACGGTAGTGGACGATGGCAGCATTGCGGAACGGCGCGGCTCGCTAAGTATCGACGACGAGGGCACACCCACGCGCGAGACCGTGCTGATCGAGGACGGTATCCTGAAGGGCTATATGCAGGACCGGCTGAACGCGCGCCTGATGGGCGTGGAGCCGACCGGAAACGGCCGCCGCCAGAGCTACGAACACGCGCCCATGCCGCGCATGACCAACACGTTCATGCGCAGCGGCGAGGACGATCCCGCCGAGCTGCTCTCCCGCGTCAGGGATGGCATTTACGCCACCAGCTTCGGCGGCGGGCAGGTCGATATCGTCAGCGGCAAATTCGTGTTCGCCTGTACCGAGGCCTACAAGGTCGAGAACGGCAAGATCGTCGCCCCGATCAAGGGCGCGACGCTGATCGGCGACGGGCCCAGTGTGCTGACCCGCGTTTCGGGCATCGGCGACGACATGGCGCTCGACGAAGGGGTCGGCGTGTGCGGCAAGGGCGGGCAGAGCGTGCCGGCAGGCGTGGGCCAGCCGACGCTGCTGATCGACCGCCTGACGGTGGGCGGCACCGGTTGAAGCCTGCGCCCAATGGCATAGCGGATCGGAAACTCAGCCCGGGTTCAGGCATTTTGAGGTATACATCGCTTCCATAGGAGAACCGATCATGTCCCGCCTGTCCTCACTCGCCATCGCCGCTACCGCTGTAACCCTCGTCGCTTCCCCCGCTTCCGCCGAACGCAAATCGGGCGAAGAGAAGCTGGCCGAGATGATCGACGGCCGTGTCGCGGGCGAACCGCAGAGCTGCATCAACACCTTCCAGAGCCGCCCGCTGACCGTGATCGACGACACGGCGATCGTCTATCGCAGCGGCGACACGGTATATGTCAATCGCACCCGTGCGCCGGAAACGCTCGATGAGGACGATGTGCTGGTGATCCGCAAGTTCGGAACGGGCAGCCGCCTCTGCCGCCTCGACCAGATCACGACGCGCGACCGGCTGACCGGGTTTTACTCCGGCAACATCTTCCTGACCGACTTCGTCCCCTACAAGCGCGTCGAACAGAACTGATCGGCAATGGCTGCCGTCGCCCGGCCCTGGGCGCGAGACCTGCTTTATGTCTGGTTCGAACGCCTTGGCCCGTCCGACTGGTTCGGCGGCGTTGAGAAGGTCGACGATCTACTCGCACGCCGCTTCGAGCATGTGCTTCACGCGATGGGATCGCAGCCGGCATATGACTTTCTCGGCGATCGAACGATCGCCCGCGCCGCGATCCTTCTGTTCGATCAGGTGTCGCGCAATCTCTATCGCGACAGGGCGCAGGCCTTTGCTTGGGACGATCTTGCGCTGTCCCTAACTCATGCCGCGCTTCGCCGGGGCTGGCTGACCGGCCTTTCGCGGTCCGAAAAGCAATTCCTGCTCATGCCCCTGATGCATAGCGAAGCAATCTTCGATCAGGAATTGAGCCTGCGCCTGTTTGCGCGGCATGTCCCCGGATCGCTCGGCTTCGCAAAAGCGCATCACCGCATGATCGCACGCTTCGGCCGATTTCCGCATCGCAACGAAGCGCTTGGACGGACAAGCACCGAAGCGGAAAAGCGCGCAGTGGCGGCAGGCTTCAGTTGGTAGCGCGCGTCGCGGCGTAGAATTCGCAACAGGCGTTGACCGGACAGGCCGGACATTTCGGGGCGCGGGCCGTGCAGACGCGCTTGCCGAACTGGATCAGCCAGAAATGTCCGTCGCGCAGCGCCCATTCCGGCGTGCGCTCTTCCAATTGCTGCGCGGTCCGATCCGCCGTCTTCGCATCGGTCAAGCCGATGCGGTTGCAGACCCGGTGCACATGCGTATCGACCGCGATCACGTCCTTTCCGAAGGTGAAGCTCATCACGATATCGGCGCATTTGCGCCCGATGCCGGGCAGGCTCATCAGCCCCTCTCGGCTGTCGGGCACCACGCCGCCATGCTCCGCCAGCAAAGCCTCGCAGAAGCGGCGGATCGAGCGGGTCTTGTTGTTGTAGAGCCCGCACGGCTTGATGGCGGCGGCGATGTCCCGGTCGTCCAGCTCCAGCATCGCCTCCGGCGTCGTCGCCAGCGCGAACACCGCCCTGCTCGCTTTCGCCGTGTTGCGGTCGAGCGACTGGGCGGACAGCATGCATGAAATGCAGGACCGGAACGCGTCGGGCTGACCCTTGGGGCCCTTCGCGTCCGGAGTGCGCCCCGGCATTTCGTGCGAGAGGATGCGATAGACGCTCTCTACCGCCTCATCGTCCAGCATGGCTCAGGCCGGGAGGGGATCGTTTACCTGCTCCAGGCTGGGATAGTCGGTATAGCCTTCGGCCCCGCCGCCATAGAAGGTGCTTTCGTCCGGTTCGTTATAGGGGCCGTCCTGCGCGATGCGGGCGGGCAGATCGGGATTGGCGAGGAACAGGCGTCCGAAGGCGACCGCATCGGCATGGCCCTTCTCGATCCACTCGGCGGCTTCGGCAGGTTCGAAATTGCCATTCGCGATGAATGTGCCGTCGAAGGCTTCGCGCATCGTCTTCAGGATTGCGTCGCCGCTCTGATCCTTGCCCTCGCCGGTATGCGAATTGGGGCGAATGACGTGGAGATAGGCGAGCCCCTTTCCGGCCAGCGCTTTGGCGGCGGCGGGATAGGTCTCGTCCGGATTGGCATCCTCGGTGCCGCCGGGGCCGCCCTGCGGCGACAGGCGCACGCCGACGCGGTCCGCGGGCAGCTCCTCGCACACCGCCGCGACCACTTCGCGCATCAGGCGCAGGCGGTTGTCGAGGCTGCCGCCATATTGATCGTCGCGGTTATTAGTTTCGGAGCGGATGAACTGGTCGATCAGGTAATTGTTGGCGCAGTGGACCTCGACCCCGTCGAACCCGGCCTTCGCAGCGCAACGGGCGGCGTGGCGGTAATCCTCGATGAGGCCTGGGATCTCGTCGGTGCGCAGGGCGCGCGCCTCTTCGAACGGCACTTGCGGCCCGTCTTCGTGGCGATCGCCCACGAAGGCCTCGCCCTCGGGAGTCCAGGCGCTGGCGGAAACGGGCTGGCCGCCATCGGGCTGAAACACCGAATGGCTGATCGCGCCGACATGCCACAATTGGCAGAATATCCGTCCGCCCGCCTCGTGCACTGCGTCGGTCACGACCTTCCAGCTTTCGACCTGGCCATCGGTAAAGATGCCCGGTGTCCAGGCATAGCCCTGGCCCTGCTGGCTGATCTCCGTGGCTTCGCCCACGATCAGGCCTGCACCAGCACGCTGCGCGTAATAGAGCGCGTGGAGGCCGGTCTGTTCGTTCGTCTTCGCTTCGGACCGGCTGCGGGTGAGCGGCGCCATGAGGATACGGTTGGGCGCTTCGAACGCACCGAATGTGACGGTGTCGAAAAGGGGGGCATTGCTGGGCATGGGAACTCCGATGATTGTAAGCCCACTAACGGCGGAGCCGGGCAGAGCGTTCCGGTGCTCAGGTCCGGGCCAGCCCCGTCGCGCAGAGCGAGCAGGCGGCGCAGGCCGCACAATCGGGCGCGCTGGGCCTGCACCATGTCTGGCCGAGCTTCTTCATCAGCAGGTGATGCTCGTCGAAATCCGCGCCCGACCACTCGTCCGGCATGGCGGGCATGATCGCGTCGAAAGCGCGCGCGGTGGTCGCCTTGGGCGGCACGAGGCCCATGCGCTGGAGAATGCGGGTGTGGTGCGAATCGAGGACGATGGTGCGCCGGTCAAGCGTGCTGGCGTTCATGATGCCCGCCGCGATCTTGCGTCCGATGCCGGGCAAGCGTTCGAGCCAGTCCATCGCCTCGCCCGTTTCCATCTCCGCAAGATGCGACAGATCGACCGCCCCGCGCTGTTCGATCAGCGCGGTCAGGCTGGCCTTCAGGCGCTCGGCGGCGATGTTGGGATAGGTCTGCGTCGACAGCTCCGCCTGCAAGTCCTGAAGCGGCGCCTCGGCCACCTTCTCCCACGAACCGTAGCGGGTAAGCAGGCGGTCGGTCGCGGCATTCGAGACGGGCGATTTCGTCCGCGCGCCGATCACGCCCTGCACCAGCACCCATTCCGGCTCTCGCCACGCCGCCGCCGCCCGCTCGATCCGGCCAAAGCGCTGGATCAGGAGCGCCTGAAGACGGCGCAAAGTCTCGGTGCGGGGATCGGCGAAAAGGGATCGCGACAAATTTGCAAGCTCCGGTGGGATCGCTAGGGTCGGGTTTGAACGGTAACAACTCCGAACTTCATGAAAAGGGATCGACCATGCACGATACAAAGTCCGACCACGCGCTCGAGAATTCGAGCCGACGGAACTTCATGGGCACGGCCGCCCTCGGCACGGCGGCGATGGCGATGGCCGGATGCGCCAGCGCCTCGGCACAGCAGACCGTGGCAGCGGCAGCCGCGCCGATCGACACCAGCAACCTGACGCCGGATCAGGCGCTCGCCATTCTTCAGGAAGGCAATGCCGCTTTCCTGCGCGGCGAACAGCGCTCCGGCATCTCGAACGCGCAGCGGCGACTCGAACTGGCGGAGGGCCAGTCGCCCTTCGCGGCCTATGTCACTTGTTCGGACAGCCGCGTGCCGCCCGAATTGCTGTTCGGGCGAGGACTGGGCGAACTCTTCATCATCCGCAATGCGGGCAACACGGTGGACACGGTCGCGCTCGGCAGCATCGAATATGCGGTCGGCGTGCTCGGCGTGCCCCTCGTCGTCGTGATGGGCCATGAAAGCTGCGGCGCAGTGAAGGCGGCGGTCGACGTGGTGAAGAACAATGCCACCTTCCCAGGCCAGATCGGGCGCATGATCGAACCGATCATCCCCGCCGTGCTCGCCTCTCGCGAAAACGGAGCGATCGATCTCGACAATGCGGTGCGCCAGAATGTGCGCCGCGTCGTCTCGCAATTGCGCAACCAGACCGATCCGCTGATGCAGGAACCGCTGGCCGAAGGACGATTGAAGGTTGTCGGCGCCTATTACGATCTCGACACCGGCGCGGTGGATTTCTTCGACCGCGGTTAGACGCTCGGAGAAAAGAAGCGGTTTTCGAACGGTTTGGCTGCGAGACGCCGGTCAGGCGTTAGCGCGGTAATTCCGTTCGAAGACCGCCTCGCGCTCGGCCTTTTTCATGCCCGCCGTCTCCTCGACGAAGCGGTTGCGGTCCTCGCGCGTTTCGAACACCCAGACGCAGACGCTGTCGGGCCCGTGGTAGATCGCCTTTAGCTCGTCATCCACGGCGCACAATTCCTGCGGCATGGCGACGGGGATGCAGAGCGAGGTCGGAGGCGTTATTCCCACTCGATCGTGCCCGGCGGTTTCGACGTGTAGTCGTAGGTCACCCGGTTGATGCCCTTCACCTCGTTGACGATCCGCGTGGCACACTGGGTGAGGAAGCTGGCGTCGAAGGGGTAGACGTCCGCCGTCATCCCATCCGTGCTGGTCACCGCGCGCAAGGCGCAGACGCTGTCATAGGTGCGGTGATCGCCCATAACGCCCACGGTCCTGACCGGGAGCAGCACGGCGAAGGCCTGCCAGATCGCATCGTAGAGCCCGGCCTTGCGGATCTCGTCGAGATAGATCGCATCCGCCTTCCGCAGGATGTCGCAACGCTCCTTCGTCACTTCGCCGGGAATACGGATGGCCAGGCCGGGTCCGGGGAAGGGATGGCGGCCGACGAAGATTTCGGGCAGGCCCAGCTCGCGGCCCAGCTCGCGTACCTCGTCCTTGAACAGTTCGCGCAACGGCTCGACGAGCTTCATATTCATCCGCTCGGGCAGGCCGCCGACATTGTGGTGGCTCTTGATCGTGACGGATGGGCCGCCGGTGAAGCTGACGCTTTCGATCACGTCGGGATAGAGCGTCCCCTGCGCGAGGAAATCCGCGCCGCCGATCTTCTTCGCCTCCTCCTCGAACAGGTCGATGAAGGCGCCGCCGATGAACTTGCGCTTCTTTTCGGGATCGGTCTGGCCCGCGAGGCCCGAGAGGAACATCTCTTCGGCGTCCACATGGACGAGCGGGATATTGTAATGGTCGCGGAACAGAGTGACGACCTGTTCGGCCTCGTTCATCCGCATCAATCCGTGGTCGACGAAGACGCAGGTCAGCTGGTCGCCGATCGCTTCGTGGATCAGAACGGCGGCGACGGCGGAATCGACACCGCCCGACAGGCCGCAAATGACCTTTCCATCGCCCACCTGCTCGCGGATTTCCGCAATCTTGGTGGCGCGGAATTCGGCCATGGACCAATCGCCGGCGAGGCCGCAGACATGGCGCGCGAAATTGGCGATCAGCTTCGCCCCATCGGGTGTGTGGACGACTTCGGGATGGAACTGGACGCCGTAATATCTGCGCGCCTCGTCCGCGATCACCGCGAAAGGCGCGCCATCGCTGGTGGCGACGATCTCGAACCCGTCGGCAAAGCGCGTGACCTTGTCGCCATGGCTCATCCAAACCTGATGGCGCTCGCCCTCCTCCCATAGACCGTCGAACAGCGCGCAGGACTTGGTAACCGTGAGGAAAGCGCGGCCGAACTCGCCACCTTCACCCGTTTCATGGCCGGGGCGGACCTCGCCGCCCAATTGGTGCGTCATGACCTGCTGGCCGTAACAGATGCCCAGGATCGGCAGGCCGCTGTCGAACAGGCACTGGGGCGCGCGCGGGCTTCCATCCTCGGGCACGCTGGCGGGCGATCCGGACAGGATGATGCCCTTGGGCTTTATGCGGGCGAACGCTTCTTCCGCCATGCTGAACGGCGCGATTTCGGAATAGACGCCCGCTTCGCGCACGCGGCGCGCGATCAGCTGCGTCACCTGGCTGCCGAAATCGACGATAAGGATGGAGTCGGGGAGATGCTCTGGGTCCATGGGCGAGCCGTTACCGCCAAGGTGCCGACCGGTCCAGAGAGAGGGCGCGCTCTTTCGCCGAAGCTTGATTGCAAGAAACGCAACCGCATTTGGCGTTTTCTCACTTTCGTTCGCAGGGGTGCAACATTATTTCGCACTCCAGACGCCGATCCGGTCCTCCCATTGCGATCGGCTCCTGCAGGAAATTCCGCTTCAAGGTGCATCGCGCCGGCGGCATCCTGGTCCTCCCTTGCGGGGCAAGAACGGTCGGAGCCTCCTCTCCCCCTGATGCCCGACCGGTCTCGCAAGGCGCTAGGCAGCGAGTAGAGACGCGGCCGCCGAACCCTCTCCCCCCTACCCCATCGGCGCCGCGTCTCGAAAGCGCGTACGCCGCCTTGGCAGCTATTCCGGCAGGCCGCGGCGCTCGGCTTCGGCGCGCAGTTCGGTTTTCAAAAGCTTGCCGATATGGCTTCGCGGCATATCGTCGATGGCGTGCAATTGCGCGAGCCGCTGGGTCTTGCCGAGCCGGGCATTCACTGCGGCGAGGATCGTTTCCGTATCCGGCGCATCTGCGCCCAGCCGGACGAAGCCGACCGGCGTCTCTCCCCATTTGCGCGAAGGAACGCCGATAACTGCGGCTTCGGCGACGCCTTCTTCCTTCTCGAGCTCGGTTTCGAGATCGACGGGATAGATGTTGAACCCGCCCGAAATGATCATGTCCTTCGCGCGGCCGACCAGTTCGACGAAACCGTCCGCATCGACGCGCCCGATATCGCCCATCCGCTGCCAGACCTCTCCCGTTGCCGGATCGGTCCAATAGCCTTCCTGCGTCTTTCCGGGCTGGTTCCTGTAACCGCTCATCATCGTGGCGCTGCGGCCCACCAGATTGCCTGCCGTTCCGGACGGCGCTTCCCGATCGTCGTCGTCCAGAACCTTTACTTCGCTGACCGGCGCAGGGCGGCCGACCGTGTGCAGCTTGTCGGGAAATTCGTGCGCGGGCAGCAGGCAGACGAGGCCGCCTTCGGTCATCGAATAGATCTCGATCAGCGCGCCGGCCATGCGCGCCAAAACCTCGCGCTTCAACTCGGCGGAGAAGGGCGCGCTGGTGCAGTATTTCAGGCGCAGCGCAGACAGGTCGGCATCGTCCAGTCCGGGCGCATCCATCAATCGCTGATACTGGACCGGGACCAGCATGGTGACGGTGGTGCGATCCTGTTCCGCATGGGCCAGCCAGCGTCCGGCATCGAACTTGCCCACCACTCTCACCATTCCGCCCGCCAGCAGCGGGGCGAGGAAGGCGACCATGGTGGTGTTGGAATAGAGCGGCGTCGATGCGAGCGCGCGCACCTCCAACCCGCTCGCGCAATAGGAATTGGCGGTGGAAGCGAACTGCGTCCAGCGCATGCCGTGCGAATGGACGATGCCCTTGGGCGTGCCCGTGGTGCCGCTCGAATAGATGATGTTGAAGGCGTCTTTCGGCTCGGGCGTGAAGGCAGGCGCGCGCGTTCCGGCGGGTGCCATCCACTCGTCCAGCCCCTCGTCGAGAACGATGCGCGTCAGCCCGGCAAAGCTGTCTTCCCCCAACTCGCTCAGCTTGGCGCGGTCGATGAAGATATGCGCCGCGCCCGAATCGCGCGCCATTTCCGCCAATTGTTCGGAGCTGGCACTGGTCGTCAGCGGCGCGGCGACGCCGCCCGCCCGCACCGCCGCAAGGAAGACCAGTGCGTAGGGGATCGAGGAAGCGCCGAGGATCGCCACCGCCTGGCCGCGCTCCAAACCTTCTTCGACAAGCCGCGCCGCGATCCGCTCGATCCGGTCGGCCATCTCGGCCCAGCTCAGCGCGCCGGTTTCGTCCCGCAAAGCGATTTGCTCGGGCTGCGCTTCGGCCCAGGCGGCCAGCGTGGCGGAAAAATCGCCGAAGGCTTCGGCGAGGCGGTCGGCAGTGGCCGGAATCGAAGTGTCTCCCATGCGCGCACCGTACCCGCCGGGCGCGCCATGTCGAGCGTTTCAGCCGTAAAGCGGTAGATCGCAGGCGACAGTCCGGCCGCGCACGATCGCCGTCAGCATTCGATGACGTTTACCGCCAGCCCGCCCTGGCTCGTTTCCTTGTACTTGGTCGACATGTCGAGCCCGGTCTGGCGCATGGTCTCGATCACCTGGTCGAGCGTGACGCAGCTTTCGGCGGCCGTACGATGAAGCGCCAGCCGCGCGGCATTGACCGCCTTGACCGCACCGATGGCATTGCGCTCGATGCAAGGCACTTGCACCAGCCCTGCAACCGGGTCGCATGTCAGGCCCAAATTGTGCTCCATCCCGATTTCCGCCGCACTGGCGACTTGCTCGGGATTGGCACCCCACAATGCCGCCAGCCCGCCCGCCGCCATCGAGCACGCCACGCCGACTTCGCCCTGGCAGCCCATCTCGGCGCCCGAGATGCTGGCCCGCTGTTTGTAGAGCAGCCCGATCGCGCCCGCCGTCAACAGGAAGGTGCGGCGGCTTTCCTTGCAATCCTTTTCATCGGCGGTCTTGCAATAGAAGCGCATTACCGCCGGGATGATGCCCGCCGCCCCGTTGGTGGGCGCGGTGACGACGCGGCCTCCGGCGGCGTTCTCCTCGTTCACCGCCATGGCATAGCAATTGAGCCAGTCGAACAGCGATTCGCGCTCGTTCGATTGCGGCTGGGCGGACAATTTGTCCCATAGGTCAGGCGCGCGGCGGCGCACCTTGAGGCCGCCGGGCAGGATGCCGCGCTGCGACAGGCCCCGATCGATGCAGCCATCCATCGCCTCGGCCACCCGGTCGAGCCCGGCCAGCGTCTCGTCGCGAGGGCGCATCGCGTCTTCGTTGGCGAGAACGAGATCGGCAATGGCGCTATTCTGCGCTGCGCACAGGCCGAGCAGCTCCGCCGCCGAGCCGAAGGGGTGCGGCACGCTCGCGCCGGTGCGCACCCGATCGTCCTTGGGTTTGCGCTGCAATTGCGCCGCGCTCGCCACGAAGCCGCCGCCGGTCGAATAATAGGTCCGCTCAAGCAGAACCGCGCCATCGGCATCGCTCGCGCTCAGCCGCATGCCGTTGGGATGGAGATCGGGAATGATGTGCCCGGCCAGGTCGATATCGCGCGCTTTCTCGAACCCGATCGCGTGCTTGCCCCCCAGCGCGATCTGCTCGGTCTCGCGGATGGTCTCCAGCGTCGCAGCCGCCTCGTCGGGATCGGTGCGGTCGGGGCGGAAGCCTGCAAGGCCGAGGATGGTGGCATCCACCGTCCCGTGCCCCACGCCGGTCAGCGCCAGCGATCCCTGCAATTCCACCGCGACCCGCGCCGTCCGCTCCAGCAGGCCCGCTTTTTCCAGCGCGCGCACGAAGCGCACCGCGATCCGCATCGGGCCGACCGTGTGCGAGCTGGAGGGGCCGATGCCGATGCGAAAGATGTCGAGAATGGAAAGCATGCCGTAACGGCACGTGGCGCTGTCGGCACGTCCGGTCAAGCGATCAGAAGGGTGAGCGGGCAAGATGGGGAAAAGCCCCCGTAAACTTTGTCAAAGGCCCTCTATGCGCCTATATGCTGGATATGGACGAGAACACCCCAGCGACGCCGGAAAACGGCGCATCCGAGACTCCCAATTCCGCGAAACGCAACGGCCAGTACGGCGCCGATTCGATCAAGGTCCTGAAGGGCCTCGACGCGGTGCGAAAGCGCCCGGGCATGTATATCGGCGATACCGACGATGGCTCGGGCCTCCACCACATGGTGTTCGAGGTTTCGGACAATGCGATCGACGAAGCGCTGGCGGGCCATTGCGACCTCGTCCTGATCGAATTGAACGCCGACGGGTCCGTGTCCGTCGAGGATAACGGGCGCGGCATTCCGGTCGATCTTCACAAGGAAGAAGGCGTATCCGCTGCCGAGGTCATCATGACCCAGCTGCACGCGGGCGGTAAGTTCGAGAACACCAGCGACGACAATGCCTACAAGGTGTCGGGCGGTCTCCATGGCGTGGGCGTCTCGGTCGTCAACGCGCTGTCGGAATGGCTCGAACTCGTCATCTGGCGCGACGGCAAGGAACACTGGATGCGCTTCGAGCATGGCGACGCAGTCGAGAGCCTGCGGGTCGTGGGCGATGCGCCGCCGGTGGAATCAAACGGCGACGAGAACGGGCTGAAGAAGGGGACGCGCGTCACCTTCAAGGCCAGCGAGGACACGTTCAAGAACGTGACCGAGTTCGATTTCGACAAGCTGGAGCACCGCTATCGCGAGCTCGCTTTCCTCAATTCCGGCGTGCGCATCAAACTGCGCGACAACCGGCACGAGGAACCGCTGGAGCACGACCTGTTCTACGAAGGCGGAATCGCGGCCTTCGTCAAATATCTCGACCGCAACAAGCAGCCGCTCGTCGCCGAACCGATCTCGGTGAGCGCGGAAAAGGACGGGATCGGGATCGACGTCGCGCTGCAGTGGAACGACAGCTATTACGAGAATGTCCTCACCTTCACCAACAACATCCCGCAGCGCGACGGCGGCACGCACCTCGCAGCCTTCCGCGCCGCGCTGACCCGCACGCTCAACAATTACGCGACCGCCAGCGGATTGATGAAGAAGGAAAAGGTCACGCTCTCGGGCGAAGATATGCGCGAAGGGCTGACCGCGATCGTTTCGGTCAAGCTGCCCGATCCCAAATTCGGATCGCAGACCAAGGACAAGCTGGTTTCCTCCGAAGTCCGCCAGCCCCTGGAATCGCTGATGGGCGAGAAGATGGGCGAATGGCTGGAGGAAAACCCCAACGACGCCAAGGCGATCATCCAGAAGATCATCGACGCCGCCGCCGCGCGCGAGGCCGCACGCCGTGCCCGCGAAATGAGCCGCAAGGGCGCGATGAGCGTCGCTTCGCTGCCCGGCAAGCTGGCCGATTGCCAGGATCGCAATCCCGCCAATTGCGAACTCTTCCTGGTCGAGGGTGATTCCGCAGGCGGTTCCGCCAAGCAGGGCCGCGACCGCAAGACGCAGGCGATCCTGCCGTTGAAGGGCAAGATCCTGAATGTCGAGCGCGCACGGTTCGACCGGATCATTTCCTCGAAGGAAGTCGGCACGCTGATCCAGGCAATGGGCACAGGCCTGCGCGACGAATTCACGCTCGACAAATTGCGCTATCACAAGATCGTCATCATGACCGACGCCGATGTCGACGGCGCGCATATCCGCACGCTGCTGCTGACCTTCTTCCACCGCCAGATGCCCGAGATCGTGAAGGCCGGGCACCTCTTCATCGCGCAGCCGCCGCTCTACAAGGTGACGCGCGGCAAATCGGAAGTCTATCTCAAGGATCAGGCCGCCTACGATCGCTATCTGACCGAACAGGGCCTGCAGGGCCGCGTGCTGGAGACCGCGGGCGGCACGCGCGGGGCGGGCGAATTGTCCGAACTGGTCGCGCATGGCCTCAGGATGCGGAACCTGCTCGGCTTCGTGCCGCGCAAATACGATACCGACCTGATCGAGGCGATGGCGCTGGCAGGCGCTCTCGATCCCGAATTGTCCGATCGCAGCGAAGCGCTGAACCGCGCCGCCGCGCATCTCCAGCTGGGCGATCCGGAAGCGAACTGGTCCGCCGACCGGCTCGAAAACGGCACGGTGCGCTTCCACCGCCTGTGGCGCGGCGTGACCGACGTGCACGAGATCGAGGGCAAGTTCCTCGACAGTGCGGAAGCGCGCAAGCTGCACCGCGTGGCGAGCGAACAGGCCGAAGTCTACACCGCGCCGGTGCGCTTGGTGAAGGGGTCGGAAGAGACGGTCGAGGAAGAGGTTTCGGAGGAAAGCGAAACCGACGCTGCCGCCGATGCCCCCATGGCCGAAGACGGCGCGATCATCCTGCCGACGCAATTGCTCGAAGCGGTCCTGGCCGCAGGGCGCAAGGGTCAGAAGATCCAGCGTTACAAGGGCCTGGGCGAAATGAATGCCGAGCAGCTTTGGGAGACCACGCTCGATCCGGACAATCGCGCGCTGCTCCAGGTCAAGGTCGAGGATGCCGACGTCACCGACGAGATCTTCACGCGGCTCATGGGCGACGTGGTCGAACCGCGCCGCGAATTCATTCAGGATAACGCGCTTAACGTCGCGAATCTCGACGTTTGAGATCGATTTGAAGAACCCGATCGCGCCGGGATCACAGGCCGAACAGGTCGGGCGCCTGCTTCTCGCGGGCGCGCTGGTGCTGTTCCTGCCGCTGATCCCGTTCGGCGCGTACCTGCTCTATCCCTTCGTCATCCTGACGACGTGGTTCCACGAAATGGCGCACGGGCTGGCGGCGATGCTGGTGGGCTGGGATTTCCAGCGGCTGGTGATCCTGCCCGACGGTTCGGGCTTCGCCGAAAGCTTCACGCCGATCGAGGCCGGACGCCTAAAGCGCGCGGTCGTCGCGGCGGCGGGGCCGCTTGGGCCTACCGTGGTGGGTTCGCTGCTGATCCTCGCTTCGGGCCGCCGCCGCAGCTGGCGTCCGGCACTTTATGCGCTGGCCGGGGCGCTGATCCTTTCCACTTTCATCTGGGTGCGCAGTCCGGTGGGCGTGATCGTCCTGCCGCTCGTGGCGCTGATCCTCGTCGGTATCGCGCGCAGCGACAGGCCCAATCTCGAACGCTTCACGCTGCAATTCCTAGGCATTCTCGCCGCGTTCAGCATGCTGCGCGACTGGAATTACCTGTTCACCGAAAGCGCTGTGATTGGCGGGCGCCGTGTCCTGTCGGACACCGGCGCGATCGAGGCCGCGCTGGTCCTGCCGCACTGGATCTGGGCGGGGCTGATCACGCTTCTGTCGGCGCTCGCGATCGGGGCGAGCCTCAAGCACGCCCTCAAGGAGGACGGCAGTACCGCCCGCCGCTAGTGCTCAGTCCGGGCGCACCGGGCGACCGTTCGCGGTCATGCTGGCGGTATCGGCATCGCCGAAACTTTCGCCGTTATGGTCTGCGATCCCGTCGCTCGTCCCATCGGCGCGATCGGTAGTGACCGAAGTCTCCTCGACCGCATCGGCGACCAGCTCGTCATAGAGCTTCTCGTAATGGTTGAGCGCCCGGCGCATTTCCTCGGTCGTGGCATCCCCGCGCTTTTCGGCGATGTCGTGCCCGTCGCGGTAATGGCGTGCCACGGTGCCGTGATCGACTGTCAGATCTTCATAACGCCGGTCGAAATCGCCCATCGGATAGCCGCGCGTATCCATCATGTTCGCGAGCAGGCGATCGCCGCGCAGCACTGCTTCCTGCGGGCTATCGACGAATAGCGCCTTCACATCCTTCCACTCGGCGGCGAAGCGATCGCGTTCGGCCACCGTCAGCGGGCGAATGTCGAATTCCGCCACGCGCTTCTGGCGCTCTTCCAGATTGCGCTCCGCATCGCTGCGCCCGCCGACGCTGTCGACCGTGCGGTCGTATTCGTCGCCGAACTTTTCGCGCAGCTGATTGGTCTTGCGGCGCCGCAGGACGAACCAGATGATGGCGAACACCGCGATCACCACGGCAATCACGACAAGCAATTGGATAAGTTCGGCTTCCTGCATGGCAACTCTCCTCATGCGCCGCCATCCGCCAGCGCTCGGGAGCAATACGCGCCATATGGGCGGAGCGTTCCACCCGCCCCTGAGCGGTCAGCGGGCCGAGCGTGCGCGTAGCGCCAGCCAGGTCGCCAGGATCGGTCCGATCGCGGTCCACGCTGCAACCCACCAGCCCGCGCTGGCGGAAGCGATCCAAAGGCCCCACCAGACCAGCGCCATACCCCATCGCGCGCGTCCTGCCGGTTTGCGCGCCCGCAGCGCGTCGAGCAGGAAGCCGAGCACGTAGATCCCCAGCCCGACCAGCGAGAGCCCGCTGACCGGCTCGATCGAAGAAGCCTGGATAATGCCGTATTGGGCCGGGCTCGCGACGAGGAACAGCAGCAGCGCCCGTCCAAAGACGCGAAGCACCGCCTGCATCATGGGCGGTGACGCATCAGCCGGCGAAACGCCCATCCCCCCGGCTGCATGGGCCGTAAAACGCCCCGACAAGGCAGTCCAGAGCCCCCAGGCCACGGCCATACCCGCAAGCTGATTGGCAAGCGGTGCGGGCGCGGCCAGCTGGAACCAGCTCGTCCCGGCGAGCACGACGATTCCTAAGCCCCAGGCAGCCTGCCCACAAGCGGGGCGCGGCGCGAAGACGCCCAGAATCAGGGCCAGCCCCAACAGGATCGCCGCATTCGCGATCACGGATTCAAGTACGATCGCCATAATTCTCCCCTCGTGCGACGTCCGGCCCGCCCATCATCCGCGCGCTTTCTTCCAAAGCGAGGAACCGCGCGCAATCGGGCCGCTTCTCCCTGTAGAAGCTGGCGAGTTTTGCAAGATCGGCGCGGTAATCGCCGCTCGGCCATAAAGGCTCGCCGATCCCGCCGCGCAGATTCTCGTGATCGACCCAGGCGGGGACGATCGGAACGTTCGCCGCCATCGCGATGTGATAGAACCCGCTCTTCCATTCGCCCGATCCGCTACGCGATCCTTCGGGCGCGATCACCAGCGCGAGTTCGTCGGCTTCATCGAAAGCTTCGGCGATCTGCTGGACGTAATTCCCGCCGCGCCGGCCGCGTTCGATCGAAATCCCGCCCATATCGCGCATGAAACCGCCCATCGGCCATTTGAACAGCGTGTGCTTGCCGATGAAACCGGGCGGAATGCCCATTCTCTGCGCTGCGCCCAGCACGAAGATGAAATCCCAGTTCGACGTATGCGGCGCGCCGAGAATGACGCATTTGCGCACATCCGGCGCCGCCCCCTCGAACCGCCAGCCCTTCCAGCGATAGAGGCCAAGCAGAATACGCCAGACGAGGCGGGAAAGGAGCGAGGGTTTGCGCCTACTGTCCACCGTCAATCTACCCACTCCACCCCTGCTATCTCGTCTACCCCGCCGAGGTAGCAACTTATAATCGCATAGGCGTCTTGGGCATCGAGCATTGAGCTGTGAAACCCGGCATGTCGAGCATATTGCAGCCCCTCGGCCTGCGAAAGTCGACGCTCGACAAGGAAACCACTGCCATCATACGCAGCTTGCAGGAATTCGAATTCGCCTCTCTCGAGAATGATAAATTCCTCTTCGCCGGAAGCGATCGCATTCAGGGTCTGGCGAAGCGATTTTTCGTCAAGCTCCTTCGACGCGCCACCCGAAATCTGAGCACTGACCGGCGACGAAATCCCTGTCGTCGCGACAAGCCTCTTAGGCTCGGCCATTCCAGCCTCGAATCGCGAACCAAGCGCATGCCGGACCGGATGTTCGGAAAAATCCTGACGATCGAAAAGAAGAAGAACGCCGCCCGAAAACGCCAGTAAGGCAATTGCGATCGGAATAGCTCCCATTGCGTTCAGCGATCCCGTAATCACGCCGTCGATGGCCCAGATCGCACCGGCCAAACCGCAGGAGACTAAAGCCAGAATTGCCGGAACAGCGAGCGACATCACCCATATTTCGCTCGCCCCATCATTGCCGCGGACCCACGTCAGCACGCGAAAATGTGTTTCGGGATACTCCCATCCCAAACAGAAAAATGGGCCGACCGAAAGGCCACGCAGACCCGGCCTCATATCGGACCAGCCCCGGAGGTCGGCAGAGATTATCTGGCGCGTTTCAAGGCTTCGCTGCGGCGCCGAGATACGCCAAATCCATTTGGCTCGCGGTAGGCGTGTCACATCCTGAACACGCCGAAGGCCGGGCGGTCGGCGATCGGGGCTTCGAGGCTGGCGGACAGGGCCAGCGCTAGCACGTCGCGGGTCTGGGCGGGGTCGATCACGCCGTCGTCCCACAGGCGGGCGGTGGCGTAGTATGGATTGCCCTCGTCCTCGTATTTCTGGCGGATCGGCGCCTTGAAGGCTTCGGCCTTTTCCTCGCTCCAGCTGTCGGCGTCGCGGTGCACGGTGGCGAGGACGCTTGCCGCCTGCTCGCCGCCCATCACCGAAATGCGCGCATTGGGCCAGGTGAAGAGGAAGCGCGGGCTATAGGCGCGGCCGCACATGCCGTAATTGCCTGCGCCGAACGATCCGCCGATCACGACGGTCAGCTTGGGCACGGTCGCGGTGGCGACCGCGGTCACCAGCTTGGCGCCGTGCTTGGCGATG
>Ga0315334_10000678_pt1 | contig 20685 bp, 16 predicted proteins | sample M150034915metaG_FD_205555 | JGI IMG/M metagenome (GOLD analysis project Ga0315334, IMG submission 205555) | Ammonia-oxidizing marine archaeal communities from Monterey Bay, California, United States - M1 500m 34915 | ecosystem: Environmental > Aquatic > Marine > Intertidal zone | place: USA... | reverse complement strand
GCGATAGTCTGCAAGAGTTGGAACTTCAAGCGTCGGGTGATCCGTCGGGCGACTGGGAACAGGGCCTCCCAGTAATTCCCGCCGCTCCTTCATGTACTTGACTTCCTGACTGTTCTCTGGTGGTTTGTAGAAGGGCGCTTTGCCGACTTCTTCATCACTAATCGGAATGCCGAATCGTGTTCGGAATTCGAGCAGTTCCTCTTCGTTCATCTTCTTCTGGTTATGGGCGACGTTGCGGCCTTCGCCAGCTTCGCCTAAGCCATAGCCCTTGACCGTTTTTGCAAGAATGACGGTCGGCTTTCCATTGTTCAATTCTGTTGCCGTCTTGTATGCGGCGTAGACCTTTTCCGGATCATGCCCACCACGGCGCATCTTTTCGAGTTTCTCGTCGCTGTAGTTCTCGACCAGTTTGAGCAGTTCCGGGTACTTGCCAAAGAAATGATCGCGGATGTAACTGCCTGGCATACCGGTGTACTTCTGGTACTGTCCGTCCACCACTTCGTTCATCCGTTTGGCCAGTAAGCCGGTCGTGTCTTTGGCCAGCAGATGGTCCCAGTCGTCTCCCCAAATGACCTTGATCACGTTCCAGCCAGCACCTCGGAAAATCGATTCCAATTCCTGAATGATTTTTCCATTGCCGCGAACCGGTCCGTCCAGTCGTTGCAGGTTGCAGTTGATCACGAAAATCAGGTTATTGAGTTTTTCTCTGGCAGCCAGACCAATCGCACCCAGCGTTTCTGGTTCGTCGCATTCTCCATCACCCAGAAATGCCCAGACTTTTTGTCCAGAGGTATCTTTCAACCCGCGATCTATCAGGTATTCATTGAACCGGGCTTGATAGATGGCCATGATCGGACCCAGTCCCATCGAGACCGTTGGGTACTCCCAAAATTCGGGCATCAACCAAGGATGAGGATAGCTGGACAGTCCGCCGTTAGGGGACAGCTCACGACGGAAGTTTTCGAGGTTATCTTCGGTCAATCGACCCTCAAGGAACGCACGGCTGTACATGCCGGGTGAGGCGTGCCCCTGAAAGTAAATTGTGTCGCCTGAGTAGCCATCTTCGCCGCGACCTTTGAAGAAATGGTTGTAACCAATCTCATACAGCGTCGCGCTGGAGGCGAAGGTGCTGATGTGTCCCCCGACACCACCGCCGCGATTGGTGGCACGCACTACCATAGCCATCGCATTCCAGCGAACAATCGACTTGATACGTCGTTCGATTTCACGGTTTCCCGGAAAGGCTGCCTGGTCCTTGACGGGAATCGTGTTCACGTAAGGTGTCTTGGTGTCTTCGGCAGACTGTATTCCTTCTTCTGCGGCTCGGTCGCGCAGCTGTTCGATCAGGAAACGCACACGGTCTGGACCTTTGCTCTTCAGCACATAGTCCAATGAGGCGAGCCACTCACGTGTTTCCGAGACATCGATATCGACGTCGGTGACCGGTTTGGTGAGCTCACCCAGATATTGCTCCACTTCCGCTTTTGCAACAGTTTTCGATTCTGACATGCTCTGCTATTTCCTCGCCTGAGGCGTGCCGCGTTGAACGCGTTGATATTGATGACCAGTCTTGGACCACCCGTCCGCTTGCGGACCTCTTCGGTATGCTGGTGTTATGCGTATCGAGCAGCGTGAGTTGTACGAGCAGCGTTGGGCCGATGAGGGGCTGAGCCGAACGGTCACACCGATGAGTCGAGCTGATCCTGAGGTCGCTATTGCCTCAAGCAATGGTCCAACCTGACCGGCGAGTCGAGAAAGAAGAAGTCTAAACAGGCGTTCTAGGGTAGTTTTTCGAGCCTCCAGATTAGCCGCAGATGAGGGAAATCAGCAAGGCCGAGCTGCTAGCGGCGGAACATCTTCCTTTAATAGGCTGGTTTGGCGTGAAAAAGAGCAGTTGGTGTACGATTGTTGGCCCGTTCGGGTCGCCATTTTATCTCGCTGGCCTTTTGCTACCACTGGCTGTGCATCGGCAATCTTGAGTTTTCGATGAGCGAAACCGGTTCCAGTGGCCTGTTCATGATTCCTATCGTGTTACAAACTCCGAATAAAATACCCCGATTTGATAGAGGCAGCGAAGTGGACGACCAAGCAAAAAACAAAGCGATCATCGACGAATTGATCAAGTGTTATTTCATGGAACTGGAGACGGTCCTGAACTATCTGGCCAATAGCGTCAATCTAGATGGTGTGCGAGCAGAAGAGATCAAGAAGTCGCTCAGTGCTGATGTGATCGAGGAACTTTCTCACGCAACCCAACTTGCTAACCGTATCAAGACGATCGACGGAGTGATTCCAGGCAGCATGAAATTTGATGCTGTCCAAAAGACGTTGCAACCGCCGGCAGACACGACCGATGTCGTCACCGTGATCAAGGGGGTCATTGATGCCGAAGAGTCAGCGATCACGCAATACGAAAAAATCATTCGCCTCTGTGACGGTTTTGACTTTGTCACGCAGGACATGTGCATCACCTTGCTTGCTGATGAGCAGCAGCATCGTCGTGAATTCATTGGCTTCCTGAAGGAATACGAGAAGGCATGATTCGCAGATCCGGGCTTGAGGCACACGCTGTTGCAAGGCAGTTGGATACTGTTACCACCCCTTCTTTGCGAGTAAGACTTTCGTGTCAGATGCATTTCAAGCGACGACCGCCGTGGTGACGGGTTCTTCCAGTGGTATTGGTCGGGCGACTGCGATCGCCCTGGCCAAGGCTGGAGTCGAGCGTTTGGTGGTTCACTTTTGTTCCAATCAGGACGGAGCGAGCGAAACAGCGGATGCCCTGCGAGAAAATGGCTGCGAACCTGTTTTGGTGTCGGCTGATCTTTCGCTGCCCGAGGGGCGTCAGTTTTTGATCGATCAGGCTTTTGACTCGCTTGGGTTGATTCAGACTTGGGTCAACAACGCCGGGGCTGACGTGCTGACAGGAACTGCGGCTACTCTTGACTTCGAGGCCAAGTTGAGATGTTTGCTTGAGGTTGATGTGTTGGGAACCATCTTGCTGTCACGGGAGGTCGCTGAACGCATGGTCAATCAGGCGGATCAGCAATCCTCACAGCAACCTGCAGCGATGGTATTTGTAGGCTGGGATCAGGCACTTCAAGGCATGGAGGGGGATGCTGGTCAGATGTTTGGCCCTGCCAAAGCTGCGGTGATGGCATTCGCGAACAGCCTAGCCCAGTCGACAGGGCCGCAGTTACGTGTGAACACAATTGCACCGGGCTGGATTCGCACTTCGTGGGGCGAGACGACCAGTGACTATTGGGACCAGCGTGCCAAGGGGCAGGCGTTGATGGAGCGATGGGGAAGCGTTGACGACATTGCCAAGGCGGTGCTTTACGCTGCTGACCCCGCCAATACGTTCCTGACAGCTCAAACAATTCAGCTCAACGGCGGTTTTAATCGTCGTTTCTGACTGCCTCAGCGAGCGATTGAGTGGCTTTGCTGTTCGGTCTGGCGGTTGTTGCGATCACTCATGATTCCGAGGCCGACTCGCCAACTCGCCGCACGGTCATCTCGATTGCCGAGATCAATGCCTTCGCCTTATTCAGGGTTTCTTCGTATTCTGCGGTTGGGTCAGAATCAGCGACCACTCCACAGCCAGCCTGAACATGGACGACGCCATCCTTGATAACCATCGTTCTCAGAGCGATGCAGGTATCCATGTTGCCCCGGTAATCGATGTAGCCAACAGCACCCCCGTAGGGACCACGACGGTGTGGTTCAATGGAATCGATGACTTCCATTGCACGGACCTTGGGGGCTCCCGAGACCGTGCCTGCTGGCAGGCAAGCTTTCAGGGCATCGAACGAATCCAGTTCGTCACGCAGCTTGCCTTGCACTTCACTGCTGATGTGCATGACGTGACTGTATCGTTCCACCACCATGACTTCAGTCAGGTCAATGCTTCCGAACTGCGCCACGCGTCCAACATCGTTGCGTCCCAAATCAACTAGCATCACATGCTCGGCGCGTTCTTTCGGATCAGCCAAAAGCTCCTTTTCAAGCGCTTTATCTTCACGAGAGGTTTCTCCTCGTTTCCGTGTGCCAGCCAACGGGCGAACCGTGACCATCTGATCATTCACACGGCACATGATCTCGGGTGAGCAACCCACCAATTCACACTCGGGTGTCCGTACGTAGAACATGAATGGACTTGGATTCACGACGCGCAAAGACCGATAGATTTCAAAGGGTGAGACGTCAGTGCGGACGGAAAGTCGTTGGCTCGGAACGACTTGGAAAATATCGCCTGCTCGAATGTATTCGACGCAGGTTCGAACAGCATTTTCAAACGATTCACGCGAAAAATTCGATGTGACTTCCAGCGGATGTTTCTTGCTGAGTTCACGCCACTGATCCGGGTTCCATGCGGATCTTTGTTTCGGAGCAGCGCGTGATAGCCGAACAATGGTTTGGTCTACTTGTTGCACTGCGTGTTGATAGGCTTTCTCTGCCTGAGCCGGGGCGTGTATCTCTCGGCAGTCAGCCAACGAGACTACCGTAATCGTTTTTTCAACATGGTCGAAAACGCAAAGGGTGTGGTAGAAAGCAAAATCGAGATCGGGCAGGTCACGATCGTCTTCGGGTGGGTTTGGAAGGTTTTCGACATAGCGAACAACGTCATAGCCTGCGTAGCCAATGGCACCACCCACGAACGGAGGCAATCCTTTGAGTTCAGCGACACGAAAGTGAAAGTGGGTCCGAAAGGCATCGAGTGGATCGTCGGCTGTTGTTTGTGACGACGACCCATCTGGCAGATCGGTGATTTCGATTTGATTTCGTTTGGCGGCGAAGCGGCGAATTGGACCTGCGGCCAGAAAACTGTAACGTCCCACCTTTTCCCCGCCGATTACACTTTCAAAGAGACAAGCGGGTCCCCCATCGTCCAGAAGTTGAAACGCGGTGACGGGGGTCAGCGTATCGCTTAATAACTGGCGGTAGACAGGGACGAAGTCATTGTCAGCGGCAAGTTGTGCAAATTGTGGTGCGTAAGGAATGTGCATCGAAGACCATTGGTTCGAGCGTGCGAGGGCATACCAACTGCGGATTTGTTGTCTCCGCATGCTCCTTAGTTTCGGCGGTGAGTGGCAATGCGTGTAGGGGAGGACTGATTCCTGTCCTTCTGGAAACGCTTGAAAGGTGGTCGAATTACGGTTTTGCTGGAAAGTGTGGGCAGATAGCTTGCGTTGACAGCACCCATGGCAGCGATAGAATCCCAGACGGGGTACGCTTACTCCTTGAAATAACGAGGTTTAGAGCGATGGTGGCGACCAGGAACGACAGATGAAGTGCCAATACTGCGAAAAGCCTGCGACATTCCACATCACTGAGTTGACCGAGCCTGGTGGGCCTCAGGTGATGCATTTGTGCGAAGAGCACGCTCGGGGATTCCTTCAGAAGGAGGCAACCAGCCCGGCGGCTTCGATCGCGGGTGCGTTGGCAAAGCAGCTCAATTTGGGGCAAACAAAGCAGGAACTTGCCGAGTTGGATCAGAAGGAGTGTCCCGTATGCGGGATCAGCTTTTTCGAATTTCGTAACACGGGGCGCCTGGGGTGTCCCTTTGATTACACCCATTTCTCAACCGATCTGATTCCTTTGTTGACAAATATTCATGACTCGGTAGAGCATTGCGGGAAACGCCCGCATCGTGCCGCCGCAGCTGATTCACAGGCTGAGCTGATTCAGCTTCGTCGTGAAATGGAAGAGGCGGTTGAGCGAGAGGATTACGAAACAGCCTCGGAAATTCGCGATGAATTACGTCGCATCGAAGAGGCCGGCAGCAGCGACCAGGTCGCGAGTGAGGACGAAGAGTGATTCGAGATTCTGATTTTGACGACTTAGCACATAAGTCGGGTGAGTGGTTACGGGGCACTGGTCCCGAGTCGGACATTGTGATCAGCAGCCGGATTCGGCTGGCACGGAATCTGGCTGACTTCCCCTTCATCCGCCGTTGTAGTGACGAAGACCGGATCAGCATCGAGCGGACCGTGCGCGCAAAAATGGACTCGATCGACGATTGGCGAGATATCCGTTACATCGATATCGAGCAACTCTCCGAGATCGATCGCCAGTTCCTTGTTGAACGCCAGCTCATCAGTCGTGAAATTGCGGATGCTGAGGGGTCACGGGCAGTTGCCGTCGATCCCAGCGAACAGTACAGCGTGATGATCAACGAAGAAGATCACCTTCGGATTCAGGTCATGCATAGCGGACTGGATTTGAAGTTGGCTTGGCAGAGCATCGACCAGTTGGATGACAAGTTGGAGGGAGCGATTCTTTACGCTTTCCATCCTCAATTTGGGTACCTGACAGCCTGTCCGACCAATGTCGGCACTGGCTTGCGGGTCAGTGTGATGTTGCACCTTCCAGCACTGGTAATCACCCGACAAATTGACAAAGTGTTTCGCAGCATGCAGCGGATTAATGTTACTGTGCGTGGGTTGTACGGTGAGGGCTCGCAGTACACAGGTGATTTCTATCAGGTGAGCAATCAAATCACCCTTGGGCATCGTGAACAAGACCTTGTTTCTCTGGTAGGAGATGACGTGGTTCCGCGCATCATTGAATATGAGCGGAAAGCCAGGGATTTCCTTGTCAAGCAAGGTCAGCAGGACCTTCATGATGACGTAAGTCGGGCGTTGGGTATCCTGAGCACAGCAAAGAAAATTAGCAGTGAGGAAACCATGCATTACCTATCCAAGGTGCGCATGGGGGTGAATCTGGGGCTGATCGAGGATGTGCCGGTTGGCATCATCAACAAGTTGTTCATCCATACTCAGCCAGCCCACCTGCAAAAGTTGCAGGGCAGATTATTGGGGTCCTCGGACCGAAACGTGGAAAGGGCAACTTATCTGCAGCGACATCTAAGTGGAAAACTCAGCGACGGTGATTTGAATTGATCAGCGGTCCCGTTGTAGGATCAGCCGCTTTTCAGTTGCGACGCCCTGGTCAGTGGTGGTGACGGTTGATCGTCATTGTCCCTGCTGCGGTGTATACTCAGGATGCATTGCCTCGTCTCGCGCGGGTTGTGAGACGTGGTCTTTTCAGCAATTCGGCGCGGTGTTGCCTTGGCTTTCTAGCACTGTCTGGAGGCCCGGAATCTCCCATTTGTCGGGGATATTCATGCCGCTGGCGATTATTTGGCATAAGCTCTGTTGTACACCATTCGTGATTTCGAGAGACTGGCGTGAGCGAAGAGACGCAGCTGATTGACTTCGCTCTCAAGGGTGATCGCGGCGCGTTCAATGCGTTAGTCGAGTTAAATCAGGAGCGTTTGTTCGCTTCGATGATCCAAGTCACTGGATCACCAGATGAGGCCGAAGAAGTAGTTCAGGAGGCCTTCATTCGAGCTTTTCTGAAGCTCGACACATTTCAGCGGAATAGCCAGTTTTTCACATGGTTATATCGGATCGCATTTAATAGTGCGCTAACCAGAAAACGTCGCAAACGAGCAAGGATATCGCTCGACTACTGGCGAGAAAGTAACGGCCTGGAGGTCGTTGATACTGCGGATGCCGTTGATGAGCCGATGCTAAGGCAGGAACGCGTGAATATGGTGCGTGAGGCGATTCAAGTCCTCTCTGATGATCACCGGAAAATCCTGGTGCTTCGGGAAATGCAGGAAAGGTCATATGAGGACATTGCCGTCATTCTGGAAATCTCGATCGGCACTGTCCGTAGTCGTTTGAGCCGGGCACGCAATCGGTTGAAGGTGACACTGGAGGCGATGGAGAGTGAAGAAGAACCGAAGACTTGATCTGGGTGGTTTACTTGATGCGGGGACTTAGCCGGACGTTGCGGTAGCGGACACTGGTATGGTCTCCCTGCAGATACAACGGACCATCTCGCATGACATCGCCAAACAGTGCGCCTCCCGTGGCCCCCTCAACAGGTTGGTTGTCGATCACCAACTGCCCATTGAGTCTCACCGTCATGTGCCGATCGACCAGAGTGAGGTCGTAGGTTTGCCATTCACCCCCTGGCAGACCGGCGTTTGTGCTTGGAGCGATTCGCCCAAAGATTGCTCCGGGGCCACTGATGCCTTGCATCGGGCTGTCACGGTCCACTACCTGCGCTTCGTACAATCCGCGGATGTAAATCCCGCTGTTACGGTGTTTGCCAATGTTGAACTCGATGTGGACTTTGCAGTCACCAAATGTTTGGGTGGTCCGCAGGTTGCCAAATTCGCCATAGGCACTGAAGTCTGCTTTGGGTGTTTCGTTGATCAATTCTCCTTTCTCGACACGCCAGCCATTGCGGGCATCCTTGGGTTGCAATTGCCAGCCGGTCAGATTTCGACCATTGAAAAGTTCTACTGAGTCTCCGAATTGTATTTCGGCCAGGTTTGGACGCTGCGGCATCGGGGGGCACCTCCGACCCACCGCGACTTGGTCCGTCCCCTCAAGTTTGACACTGATGGTGTCGTTTACGACGTTCGCAACGAAGATCGCTTTTCCTGATTTCCTGTTGCGTTTCAACACGAGCGACTTATCAACCAGTTTCACCTGTTGAACCGGTTTGGCTGACCCGACTCGCCACATCAGTTTTGCGGACAGGCCATCAGTGTCCTCAACGACTTGCAGCCACCCACCATAGCCATCTGCAAAATCAAGAAACCATGTACCGTTGAAGGCACTGTTGTCTTCCTCCTGTTCAGATTCCACCCCCTGTTCAGGCCGTTTGTCCATGAAAGCGATGAGATCCCTGAGTTCCCGATCCGTCAAAGTATCGACGAGGCCGTCTGGCATCATTGACGTATGAAGTTCTTTTCTCTCGGTGATATTGGCGGTCTGAAAGACTCGTTCGCGGCCTGTGTTATCCCGGTAAACCTCGTTTCCCCCACCACCGTCTCGCAGCATGATCCCGGTGAAAGCGTGACCGTCATCTGTGATTAGCATGCGGGGAAAGTATTGGGGATCGACATCTTGGCTTGGTTGCAGGATCGAACGCAGGATGCGACTGGCGTCGCCCACGTTTGAAACGGCAGAAAGATCGGGACCAACGACGCTTCCTCGCCCAAAATGGCGATGACATTTTGAGCATGTGCCAACCTGCGCATGATGGAACGTTCTTCGACCTGCCTCCAGATTGACCGGTTGCCGTACTGCATCGAGCCGACGCTGCCAGGCAGCTGTGTCTGAGGTTGACGGGCGGTTCTTTGCAATGTTTTCCGGTTCCATCGCGGCAATGATCAGATCATCTGAATCAGGATGGTTTTTCTTGACGTGTTGCAGGCGTGCCGATTGCTCTTCACTGAGTTTGGAATACCGCAGTGATCGAAGTGCTTCCTCGCGAATCGCCCTGGTTGGGGACTCTGCAAGTTCAATCAGGCGTGGCAGATTTAAAGCGACTGGCTGGGAAAGTCCAGCGATCGCATCAGCGCGAACGGAGAGTTCGATGGTGGGGTTCTCTGCCAATTCAAACAGGATTTCTCGGGCTTCTGGTGTTCCGTTAGCTGCCAAAGCGCGAGCCAGTTCGGTCAGGATAGAAAGATCACCCGTAGCCATCAGGTCCCGCCAAAGTGGTTGTTTGAATTTTTTGTGCGCCGGTGCGAGCAGTCGAAGTGCGTAGGCACGTACGTGGAATGGTGCTTTCTCATCCCTGACTCTCGTGATCAGCATGTCCGGATCCGCGACACCGGCTTGTGGTTGACCTGATAGAGTGTTCATCGTGGCAAGCGCTGCTTCGAATGTTCGGTAATCAAGGTCGCTGTCGGCAACGATCAATTCGACCTCGTTGGCGAACTCAGAGAGCCGTGCTTCGGAAATCCATCTCAGCGTTTCAAATCGAATATCGGCATCGGGTTGTGACATGAAGTATTTGACCCACGCTGTGTCGGTGGGCCGCATGCGTTGAATCGACAGCAGTAGCGAGATTTTGTCCTCGGTAGACATAGCGTCGGCTTCCTGCTGTCCGATGGACTGCGTGCGTTTTGCCAGCGCGTTGATTGCAGCATGACTGAGAAAGCGATCTTCGGAGCGACAGAGATTGAGTAGCTCATTAATTGAAAAGGCGTTTTCCTGTGCCTGTAGATTCCGCACGATCTGGACTTCCTTGTTTTCTTTCGGCAGTTCCATGGGGCCCAGCCAGTCCGCGATGTCTGGGGATATTTCCAATTTCCAAACACGACCACGTCCGTGCAGTTGGTAGGACCCGAATACCCAGTCCGTCAAATAAAATAGGGTGGGCGATACTCGTGTAATGCATGTCGGCCGGAAGTGATTGCCACCTCGGATGAGCGACACCTGCTGTGTTTTGAAACTGGCGCCCTCGGATTGCAGTGGATAAAAATCGATTCGGTGGTCTGTCCATGATGGAACAATCAGACCATTGCCCAGTGGAGCGATGCCGCACGGAGCCTCTGCGATGCTGTGAAGCATGGGGAGTGTTCCGCGAAGTTCCCCGTCCCAGCAAACAAAAGGATGGAAAGCTGCGTTTCCGTAGTGACGCTGGTATCCATAGTCTCCTCCCTCGACGACGTGCAATAAACGACAGGGGGGACGTGCACCGGGGTCGTTCTCGGCCGCGAAGATAACGCCGTCGCTGCGGACGCAGACGCCAAATGGATTCCAGAAACCCTTTGCGATCCGATGCAGCGCTGCACCCTGCGGGGTGCAGCGAAAAATTCCTCCCTCGCCCGTACCCTCGATTTTCTGGCCATCGGAACCGGTCAGTGTCCACGATTTCCAGAAATTCTCTCCCAGTGCAAAAATTAGATCTCCGTTGGGATGCCATGCCAATCCACTGAGGCCGTTGTGAGGGTAGTCGGCTTCCGTTTTCAGGTTGGCCAGTTCTTCAATGGTGTCGCCTTTGCCATCGTTGTTTGAATCTTTGACGCGAAGGATACGATCCCGCTCGGCGAGATAGACCCAGCCATCGAGTCCCAGTTCCAAATCCATGGTAGCGGTTGTCTGGTTGAAGAAGACGGAACGCGTGCCGTCAACCTTGAGTACGACGATTTCGTCGTGCTCAGGGCCTTCGTAATCATCCGGACGAAAATGGGTGTGACTGCAAACCAGCCAAATGTTCCCTTTCTCATCCACATCCACGCCGGTTGGAGTGACGACATCGGGATGTTCCGCAACGAGAGTCAGTTTGACTCCCTTCTGCGAGACGGAGAGTTGTGGATCAAGGTCACTCGGCGGTTCGGCGTAGCAAATGCTGGCAGCCCATGGTAACAAGACAAACTGCAACGCAAGAAAATACATTCTCATTGAAAATTCAGCACCGATTTGTTGTGACACGAGAACCTCCGTCAGTGGATTGGGAGGTGAGCGAGTTTTATCCTTTTGCTTTAGCAATCGATTCCTCCGCGACGGACAGGCATTGTTGAATGTCGTCGATGGGATTTTTGGGATTTGCTTCATATTCCAGCGAGATGGATCCGTCTGCCGGGAAATTGATGGCCTTCAATGTCTTGAATAATTGGGTGACGTCAAGAAAACCATCTCCTATGATGACGTTATGCGACTTCTTTTCCTGCTTTTCTTCATCTTTGATGTGCAACGCAAAAACACGGTTGCCCAGTCGCTTGACTGCTTCAACGGGATCCTCACCACTGCGAATGAAATGGCCTGTGTCAACGCACGCGCCGATTCGCGGGTCATGGTCTTTGACGGCGTCGACGACCTCGTCGATCTTGTCATAGGAAGATCCAGGACCGTGATTGTGAATGCAGATTCGGATATCAAATTCAGCCACGAGTTTGTCGAGGCTTTCAAACGAATTGGGCTGTGGATTGGCGGTGATGTTTTTCAGACCGGCCCGTTTTGCAAATTCAAAAGTTTTGCGGTTCGCTTCATGATTGTCCGTGAAGCCATTAACGCCGTGCGAACTCATTTTGATACCCGCACTGTCCAGCTTTTTGCCAAGTTCTGCGAGTTGCTCGGAAGTTGAATTCAGTGGAACGTGTTTGCTGTAGAACTCCACGAAATGAATTCCGAGTCCCTGCATGTGCCGAATCGCTTCGTCCACATTAAAGTTTCGGAGTGAGTAACTTTGGATACCGATTGGCCATCCACCAAAACGATCTTCGGCAGGTGTGGCTAGCAGTCGCCGGCTCGCTGGGAGTCCGGCAACCGCTAATGCGGCAGTAGAACCAACCAGAAATTGACGACGAGAAAATGGGTGATGGGTGAGCGGCATGATGCAAAACCTCTGGCTTGTAAACGGGGTTATGTCGAGTGGAATTCGGTTTTTGACGCTTGGGAACCTTGGATTGTAGTCGATTGTGGCCTTTGATTTTGGACGGATGATCGGACGACCGATTACGTGTAGAATTAGGGCTTGAAAGTTACGCAAATGCCTCCCCGTTTCAAAACCATCATGACACGATTTCCAACTTTCTTGGCTCTGATCTTTGTTTCGCTCGCGATTCCGGCAAGCGGTTTTTCCCAAACGGCTGAAAAGGGGCAATGGATTCAACTGTTCAATGGGAAAAATCTTGATGGTTGGACTCCGAAAATTCGCTATCACGATCTGGGTGAGAATCATGCCAGCACTTTCCGGGTTGAAGATGGAATTCTGAAGGTTGGCTACGAAAAATATGATGAGTTCAATGAAACCTTTGGACACCTCTTTTACAAGGACAGTTTCTCGAACTACCGGATGCGACTTGAGTATCGGTTTGTCGGTGATCAGTGCAAAGGCGGCCCGGGTTGGGCATTGAGGAACAGTGGAGTGATGGTGCATGGCGAGAAACCCGAGAACATGGCAAAGGATCAGGACTTTCCAGTCTCGATCGAAGTGCAATTGTTGGGTGGAGACGGCAAGAACAATCGAACGACATCGAATTTGTGTACGCCTGGGACCAACGTTTTCATGAAAGGAAAACTATTCAAACCCCATTGCACAAGTTCGTCCTCCAAGACTTATCATGGGCCGCAGTGGGTCACTGCTGAAATCGAAGTGCGTGGCAACAAGGTTATCAAGCATGTTCTCGATGGTGAGGTGGTGCTGGAATACACGCAACCTCAACTTGACGAACGCGATGACCACGCAAAGGAGTTGGCTGAAAAAGCCGGCACTGTCATGCTTGATGGTGGCACCATTTCACTTCAATCGGAAAGCCACCCCGTTCATTTCCGGAAGGTCGAGCTGATGGTGCTTGAGGACGAGTGATTCTGTTTCAGGAATCATGAGCTGTACTCCGTCAGAATCTCTGCCAACCCACATCGGATCACTCTTGGCCAATAGGGTTTGGCTGGTTTCGGTTTTGGTTGGATTGAGATCACACCGATTGCCGCTATGTGGCATGGCAGTAGCGAACGACTGCACATCGTGACAGCACAATAGTTACCAGACCCAGCAAGCCAACGAAAACGATTGTCGTCGAAACTTTGCGGTGACCCGATGTAAGATGAAAGCGGTCAGACGCAGTACGAGAACTTCCGTAGAAGCTGTCAAGCACAAGAGGGTAGTTACGCATGTCGCACGTATTCACGAGTGTCAGCCCGGTCGATGGTGAGACGCTTTGGCAGGGGAGTTCAGCGGGGCGACAGGAAATCCGTGAATGCATGGAAAGGGCTGCGAGGGCAGCTGACGATTGGCGTAGCACAACGGTCGAGGAAAGAGTTGAGCTTGTGCGGCGATTCGAGGCTGAGTTGACTGTCCATCGGGATGAGATCGCTGATTTGATCAGTCGGGAGGTCGGTAAGTTGGTTTGGGATGCTGAGGGTGAAGTAGCGGCTTCCATTGCCAAGATAGAGACATCGATTCTGGCCATGGAACAACGCCGAAGTGACGTAATGGTTGATGCAGGCAAGGCTGTCGCAACTCCGATTCAGCGAAGGATTCGGTATCAACCACTTGGTGTGACTTTGGTTTTGGGGCCATTCAACTTTCCCCTGCATTTACCCGGTGGACAGATCATTCCGGCGTTACTGGCAGGGAATGCTGTGGTCTTCAAACCCAGTCAGCAGGCGATGGCAGTCGCGCAGTGGATGGTTGATGCGTGGTGTCGCGTTGGGATTCCAAGTGACGTGTTGCAGTTGATACCCGGAGCAGCCGAGACAGCGCAGTTGGCCATTGACTCTCCGGAGGTGTCCGCCGTATTCCTGACTGGCGGTCGTGAAGCGGGCAACGCGATCCACCGCCAACTGGCCGGTAGGTCAGAGGTTCTGCTGGCATTGGAATTGGGGGGGAATAACCCCATGGTGATCATGGATTCGGTCAATCCGGCAATCGCGGCCAGGCTGGTTTCCTTTTCTGCTTTCATTTCGGCTGGCCAGCGTTGCACGTGTGCCCGTCGGGCACTGTTCGTCTCAGGCGCTGAAACGGAGGCTCAGATTGAAGAACTGGTCACACAGACGGCACAACTGCGGGTCGGTATGCCTAAAGATTCTCCGACGCCCCACATCGGACCGCTTGTGTCAGGCTTGGCTGCCTCGCGTTTGTTGGAAACCTATGAATGCCTGATGAATCTTGGGTGTAAACCATTGATTCCGCTCGAAGTCGTTGCTCCGTTCGATGCGTTGATGAGGCCAGCTGTTCTTGACGCGAGCGGTATTTCAGAAGAGGCATCGGCAAAGATCAATCAGATGGAATGGTTCGGCCCGATTCTGATTGTTCAGCGCGAGCCCGATTTTGATACTGCGGTCAACTCGGCAGCTTCAACCCCCTATGGACTATCCGCTGCACTGTTGGGAGGAACAGACGCAATGTTCGAACAATTTGTCGATCGCGTCGGAGCAGGCGTTGTGAATTGGAATTCACCTACCACAGGTGCGGCAGGAACGCTGCCATTTGGTGGCCTGGGAGCGAGTGGTAATCACCGCCCAGCAGGATATCACGCAATCGATTTTTGCAGTGATCCGGTTGCATCGCTGGAGCAGTCAACGCCAGCAGTTGGGGATCCATGGGATCTGGCGAAATGACGGTGATCGAAGCGCAAATCGACAGGATCGTGGGGCCAACACACCACTTTGGTGGACTGGGTGTGGGGAATGTCGCGTCCCAATTGCACGCGGGTCAGCCGTCCAATCCGAGGGCAGCAGCCATTCAGGGCCTCGACAAGATGCGGCAAGTTGCCAGTTTGGGTGTCCCGCAATGGATCCTGCCGCCACAGCCGCGACCTGATTTCGGTTTCTTGAGGTCGTTGGGCTTCACCGGCTCACGATCAGATCTACTGCAGTTCGTGATGCACGACAGTCCTTTGCTTCTCTCGGCAGCCACAAGTTGTTCAGCCATGTGGACTGCCAATGCAGCTACGGTGACGGCCTCCACCGACACCGAGGGAAATTTACCTGTGATGACTGTTGCAAATCTGAGTGCCAGTCTGCATCGTTCGATCGAGTCGTCGCAGACCCTGCTTGAATTGCGTTCCCTGTTTCGTGGGGTATTCGATGTTCGTGCCGCACTACCCGGCGGCGCATTGATGCGAGATGAGGGGGCGGCAAATCACATGCGTTTGTCAGGGCTGGACGGTGGTTCGGGTTTGAATGTGTTTGTGCACGGAGATGGTAGTCCCGAGCCACAGTGTTACTGGCCAAGGCAAACGCTTGCCGCCTGTCAGGCGATTGCGAGGGGCCATGCATTGGAGGCTCAGAATGCGTTTTATCTGAAGCAGCATCCTGATGCGATTGATAAGGGAGCCTTTCACAACGATGTGGTTGCCATGAGTCATCAGAACCTGTTGATTCACCATGAATTGGCGTTTGCCCCAGAAAGTGACGGAGAGATACTGCGTTTGCAGCAGCGATTCAAGAATGTCACGGGCAGCCCGTTGCAAACCTTGTGTGTCAAGTCGCACGAGTTGACTTTGGAAGATGCCATCACGACGTATCTGTTCAACAGCCAGATTGTGTCCTGTTTCGTATCCGGGCAACCTGTTCGGACAGTGCTTTGCCCAATTCAGGTCCAGCAGCATCAAGAAGCAAACGCGGTCGTTGAGCGTTGGTGCGATCAAGGAGTGTTTGACGCAGTCCACTTTGTTGATCTTGGGCAGAGCATGGACGGTGGTGGTGGGCCGGCGTGTCTTCGGTTGCGGGTCCCTTGCCGGGAAGATGAATTGGGCAGGTTACCAGTTTCTGCCGCTTGGACAGAATCATTGGATGCCGATTTACGCGACATCATTAGTGAACGCTACTGTTGCAAGTTGACGCTCATGGATCTGGCCGACATCGAATTCTGCGAACAAGCCCTCGAGACGCAAGCGATTCTTGCCAAACGCTTGGGGCAGCAAGCAGTTCTGAAGTGAAAATGTTCGGTTTTCAATCTGAAGCGTTCTGTGCATGATCTGGTACCCTTGTCCGATGTCCCACGCCAACTCAATGATCTTCTGCTTGTTTTGAAGCTGACTATTCAGGTTCGTCGATCCTCGGTTTTGCCAAGTCACCGTAGAACTCAGTCCGCCGATCATTAAATCGGTGAATCACGTGCTTACCCGGGACTCGTTCAATCCGCTTGTTTCTTGCTGCTTCCAGATTGATTTCTGCTGTCAGCATTAATTCCTGATCACTATCGGTGCTCGCCAGCACGACGCCATCGGGTCCGCAAATCGAACTGCAGCCGCAAAAACCAAAGCCGTTTTCTTCTCCTACACGATTGGCAGCCGCGAAAAAAAGATGATTTTCCATGCTGCGGGCCGGTGGAACGATTTCTGCAGTTCTCGCGGCTCCATTGGGCCAGTTGGTGCCCAATGTGATGATATCTGCTCCCTCGAGGGCCAGCAGTCGCATTGGTTCCGGAAATGAACAGTCGTAGCAGATGGCCATGCCAATATTGGCATCCCCTGCGGCATGAATCTGATAAGGAATGTCACCACGATCAACGTATCGGTCGATACCAAGATGTGGCAGGTGAATTTTTCGGTAGTGGCCAATCATGCCTTCAGGGCCGAACAAGGCGTATGCATTAAATAACAGGCCCTCTGAGCACTCCAGAAAACCGAGTGTCAGCCTGAGGTCATGTTTTGCGGCAGCCACGGTCAATTGGTCGAATCGCGAGTCGGTTATTTCCATTGCATGGGGGAGAGCCTCGTCACGACTGTCGTAGGCATACCCTGAAAGCATACACTCAGGAAACACAACCAGATCGGCATCAAGTTTTGATGCCGTATCTAGCCAGGTCAAAACACGCTGAAGATTCGCAGAAATATCAGCAAAAGTTACATCTGATTGAACGCAGGCAAGCAACATTGCAAAAACCCTGTTTGTCGCGGAACTAACGAAGGAAGCAAAGCATTATGGCCGATTCCATGTTCGACTACGACCTGCTTGTGATTGGGACAGGTCCGGGTGGCGAGGGGGCAGCGATGCAAGCCGTCAAGGGTGGGATGCGTGTCGCCGTGGCCGAGCGTTATCGTCAAATCGGTGGTGGTTGTACGCATTGGGGAACGATTCCCAGTAAGGCGCTGCGTCACACGATTACTAGCACGATGAAGGTTCTGAACAATCCTACCTATCGTGAGATGGGTATCAATACCAGACCAACACTTGAACAGTTGAAACGGGGAACTCAAGCGATCATCGGTCGCCAGGTTACCATGCGTCAATCATTCTACGACCGGAACGGAGTGCCTGTGTTTCGTGGTCAGGCTCGATTCGTGGATGACCACGCTATTTCGGTGGACGGGGATGAACCCATTCGCGCCAAAAACTTTGTCATCGCAACCGGTTCACGACCATTTCATCCCCGAGGCGTTGATTTTGACCATCCGAGGATTTACGACAGTGACAGCGTTCTTGGCATGAACTGCCGCCCTTCCTCAATGTGCATTTATGGCGCCGGTGTGATCGGAACCGAGTACGCGTCGATGTTACGGAATCTGGGGATCAAGGTGAACTTGATCAACACGCGGTCTAAGTTGCTGGAATTTCTGGACGACGAAATCATCGATGCACTTTCTTACCATCTCAGGGATCAGGGGGTGATCCTTCGTCATGATGAATCGATGGAACGCATTGAGGGTAGTGATGATGGGGTGATTCTGCATCTGTGTAGCGGCAAGCGGGTGAAGACGGATGCTCTGCTCTGGGCGAACGGCCGTTCTGGAAATACAGAAGACCTTGGTTTGGAGAACGTCGATCTCGTCGCCAATAATCGTGGACAGATCGAAGTGGATGACCAGTTTCAGACAGCGGTTCCCCATATCTATGCCGTAGGTGATGTGATCGGTTTGCCGTCGTTGGCCAGTGCTGCCTACACGCAGGGGCGTGCGGCAGCAATGCACATGCTGGGTCAGGCAGATGGGAACTTGCGAGTTTCGGACATCCCCACAGGGATCTATACCAGTCCTGAGATTAGCTCTGTCGGGAAAAATGAGCGGGAACTGACAGCCGCGTGTGTGCCTTACGAAGTCGGCCAAGCTCAATTCAAGAGTTTGGCTCGCGCTCAGATTACGGGCGAAACCGTAGGAATGCTCAAAATCCTTTTTCACCGTGAAACACTGGCGTTGCTCGGTGTGCACTGCTTTGGTGCCAACGCCTCAGAGATCATCCACATTGGCCAGGCAATCATGAACCAGCCGGGTGAAAACAACACGCTGGAATACTTCATTGAGACCACGTTCAATTACCCCACGATGGCTGAAGCTTATCGCGTAGCTGCACTCAATGGTCTGAACCGCTTATTTTAGCTGGCCTTATCTGCAGACTGTTCGTCAGACTGTTCGTCTGGCTTGATTCGAATTGTGGCTCAGCTGAAGTTGTGGCTTAGCTGGAACTTTCGGGGCTTGAATCAAATGCTTCGACCACTGCACATCCACAGGAATCGCTCCAGACGTTGACTGATGTGCGGGCCATGTCCAGCACGCGGTCGACTGCGAGAATGATTCCCTGCATTTCCAGTGGTAAGCCTACAGCCTGAAGGATGATCACCATCATGACCAGACCGGCATGCGGGATTCCCGCGGCTCCAATGCTCGCCAGGAGTGCAGTAATGGCGACCACGACCTGCTGAGATAATGGCAGGTTGTATCCCAAGTGCAATTGAGCGATGAACAGCACCGCGACTGCTTCGTACAAAGCAGTTCCGTCCATGTTGATGGTTGCTCCCAGAGGAAGCACAAAGGACCCGGTTTTATTACTGATGCCGGCTCGCTGCTCGAGACTTGTCAAAGTGACAGGCAGTGTTCCGTTGCTGCTTGCACTGCTGAAAGCGGTCAGCAAAGCGGGAGACATCGCCTTCGCGTATTCCAGGGGTTGGCGTTTCCCCACGAATTTCAGAATCAACGGCAGGGTAATGCAAGCGTGGATGGCCAGGGCCGCTGAAACTGTTACTACATACCAGCCGAGAGACTGGAAAATACTGCTGCCCTGAGTCGATAACACCGCAGTGATCAGGAAGAAAACGCCGGCTGGAGCCAGCCGAATGACTGCAGTCGTGATCGCCATCATTACCTCGAAACTAGCGTTGGTAATATCGCGGATTCGGGTCACGGTTGAGCCGCCGACCCGCACGGCAAAGACACCGAAAATGATGGTAAATGCGATGATGGACAGAAAGTTTGGTTGGGTCAGTGCTGCGATCGGATTGGATGGGATGAGGGCTTCGATCTGGCCAAAGATCACATCAACGAGGGATGTATTGTGCAGCGTTTCGGCAGTTGATGCTGACTCCGGTCTAATTGTTTGCAGCCCTGGGCGGATCAGGTTGACGAGCAGCAAGCCTGTCAGAATTGCTAAGAGACTGGTTACCAGATAGTACACCAACGTTCGTCCGAACATTCGGCCGATACCCTGCCTGCCGCTCAAGCTGAGAATTCCTGACAGCAATGATGTGACGATCAACGGGATCGAAACCATTTGCAACATGCGGAGAAAGAGTCCTCCGATTTTCTGGCACCACTGCCCCACCTGTTTTGCCAGACTCTTGCCATGGCGATTATAGATCTGGCTTGCTTGAGGGTCTTTCTTTGCTAGTTCGGCAAACGTTCGAATGCCGTCTTTGGATGGGGAGGCTGGTGTAACGATGACCGTGGTTTCCGTTTGTTGGTCATCACGATACCGAATGACTGTTCGCGATGACGAGTCCGTTACTTCGGCTTCAAGAATGCCATCGGGCAAGTTACTGGTCACTGTCACTGAGCGATCGGATGCCGCAATGTTGAGGACCAGTCCTACGAGGCAACCCGCAACCATTCCAGCCAATATTTGCCAATGCAGTGCAATTCGTAGCATCAGTAAGCTCGTCCTTTGATTACAGTTCGCTTATCCCGTGCCATCTCAGAGAGAGATATGTGTCTGCACGCCCGTAGTGATGGTTTGGTTGGTTTCTTTCTCTTCCTGCTCAGTTTAACAGACCCACTGAGGAGCCTCCGTTAGCAATTCCGTTCAGACGAATCGGGTCATTCAGCCTCGTCTGTGGCAATCACATAAGCGGTGGCGTGTGTTCGGCAAGCCCCGAGCGACACGTGGATTTTCTCAATCCCAATGTGGTCAGCCCAGATCGCCGCGGCGCCACCCAGCGAAATGATTGCGCCTTCACTCTGATGCATCAGAATTTCAATGTCGGTCCATCTGACGCCTTGATTGCGACACCGCAGGGCTTTCATCGCTGCTTCCTTGGCAGCCCAGCGGGTTGCGAAATGCTGGTTGGCATTGGCTGTCCGCAGGCAGTACTCAATTTCATTGGGGGTGTACACTCGCGCCAGAAACTGTTCGCCATGGGTCTCGAGCATCTTGACAATACGGATGCATTCGACAATTTCCGTTCCGATACCAAGAATCGCCATCGTACCGACAATTT
>Ga0315334_10000677_pt1 | contig 20686 bp, 14 predicted proteins | sample M150034915metaG_FD_205555 | JGI IMG/M metagenome (GOLD analysis project Ga0315334, IMG submission 205555) | Ammonia-oxidizing marine archaeal communities from Monterey Bay, California, United States - M1 500m 34915 | ecosystem: Environmental > Aquatic > Marine > Intertidal zone | place: USA... | reverse complement strand
TGCACCGGCTGAAGAAGAAGCTGCACCGGCTGAAGAAGAAGCTGCACCGGCTGAAGAAGAAGCTGCACCGGCTGAAGAAGAAGCTGCACCGGCTGAAGAAGAAGCCGCACCGGCTGAAGAAGAAGCCGCACCGGCTGAAGAAGAAGCCGCACCGGCTGAAGAAGAAGCATCAGATGAAGAGTCTGATGACTAATCTTTAGTGGTGAAAGCTACAAGTTGGGATTGTCATGCGATTTGATGTTCTTACATTGTTCCCAGAGATTTTCTCTGGTTACGTTAGTCAGAGTTTATTGAGCAAGGCGATCGAAAATGGACTAGTGCAAATTGATTTGCATGACATTCGTAAATGGACATTAGACAAACATCAGCGTGTGGATGATCGACCTTACGGCGGTGGTCCTGGAATGGTGATGCAAGTCGAACCGGTGGTTGAGTGTGTTGAAGCGGTTCAAAAGACTGGGGAAAACCCTGGTAATTTGATTATGCTGACGCCCACGGGTAAACCGTTAAACCAAAGGTTAGTAGAGGAATTGGTGCAATGCCCACGGCATATACTATTGTGTGGCCGTTATGAGGGATTTGACCAGCGAGTTGTTGATATATTGAACCCACAGGAAATATCCATTGGGGACTACATATTAAACGGTGGTGAAGTTGGTGCGATGGCACTGATCGACTCCATGATTCGGCTTGTGCCGGGAGTATTAGGTGACGAGCAGAGCAGTCAAGATGATTCGTTTTCAACGGGTAATCGGTTGCTTGAGTTCCCACATTACACTCGACCGCGAGACTTTCGTGGTCGCACAGTGCCGGAGGTTTTATTAAGTGGCGACCATGGGGCGATTGCTCAGTGGCGTCAGGAGCAGAGTTTACAGCGAACTCGCGAACGGCGAGAAGATTTGCTGTGAAAACGGCTTAAGTAACGACATTACAGTGACAAACAAAATCATGCTTCCCCTTGTGGGAAGAGGACGATCATAGTTTAAAAGAGGGACGACGAGATGAACCAGAAGATAATGGACCTAGTTGAGCAGTCCAGTATACGTGAAGATGCACCCCAATTTGAGATTGGTGATACAGTCGATGTGCACGTTCGAATTCTTGAAGGTGAAAAAGAGCGAATTCAAGTGTTCAGTGGGGTGGTCATTGGTCGCAGTGGCGGTGGATCCCGCGAGATGTTTGCGGTTCGCCGAATTGTAGCTGGTCAAGGAGTCGAACGTAAATTCCCTGTTCACTCACCTCGGATTGCCAAAGTGGAAGTGACTCGTAGCAGTCAAGTTCGCCGTGCCAAGCTTTATTACTTGCGTGATCGCGTTGGTAAAGCGGTTCGTCTGAAAGAACGTCGCCGGGTTGCAGTTAAAGATTAGTTTTACCTCAGCGAATGATACCAATCGAATTTGAGGAAATCAAACCTCATTAACAAACACTCGGTGCCAAAACAGCACGGAGTGTTTTTTTATGGACATACGAACCCTAGGTTTTGTAACGATAAATATTTTGTGGGGTGTGGCGACGGGGTTGATGGCATGGTTGAGCCGTATTTTTCCGACTTGTTTACCACGTGGTTTGTTATGTCGTCAAAAGAAGAGTGACTCGCATCGCTTAGGGCAGTTGGCAGAGCAATTAGCGGCTCGTTTTCTTTTGCGGCGTGGGTATTCGGTGCTGGGGCGCCGAGTGGACTATGGTGTGGGTGAAATGGATTTAGTGATGGTGGACCATGTGTGTCGCCCGTCGCAAGTTGTTGTGGTTGAGGTAAAGGCTTTACGTCGAATTGATTATCGTCGTCCTGAAGCGAGCGTCGGACCCGCGAAGCTGAGACGCTTGCAGTCGGCAGGCATAGATTATATAAAGCGCCATCATTTGCAGCAGGTTGATTTGCGCATCGACGTGATTGCGATTCATTGGCCCCATGGTGCTTGGCGTCCAGACGTGCGGTATATTAAAGACTGTAACTAGAAATTAGCTCGAAGAGACATTTACCAATATAAAAATACGATTAGGTGGTGGTTTACCGCTGGAGGATGCCCTCCCGTTCAAAAAAACAGCGCAAATGTACGGCTCTACGATCGCTGTTTTTTTCGGCGGCGTTTTATTCTACGGATTGCGCGGCTTTTCATGACAGCGACACATATTTCGCGACGATTGAATGCAAGTTGACGAGTGCGGATATATTGATATCCCCAACTGCGAATACGGTCTAGATACTGAGGAAGTTCTTTGGCAAGTTCCCAATTGGTTAGCTTCAGTGTGAGTAGCATTCCGCGGATGTTAATGTCGTCTCGGGTAACAATATGTTCGACACTGTCGAGGGTGTAGTTTGGAACGACATTAGAATCGGACATGATCCATTTGATGTTGCTGAATCCGGACCGCCTCATTTCAGCGGCTTTGTGTCGCACGTGCGTGAAGTTTGGGTGTTCGAGCAAGCTAGTGTGCATTTGAGCCGGATCAATTCCGATGACTTTAAAATCGTTTTCGAGCAGTATTTGGCAAGAGCCACCAGGGGCACTGCCAATTTCGGCCACAACGTCTTGTGCTGCGATCGGTAAGCGTGCCCATTGCAGGGCTTCCGCCATTTTAAGGTACGCTCGACTGACCGCGTGTTCGGGTAAACGGATGCTATAGATGCCTCCCGGCCAGCGGGATACGGTCGTGGTAGCTTGATGCCAGCCAAACCACCATTGATTGGGTTCGACCATGATGACGTCAAGTATCGCTTCGTCCGCTTTGGCGATTCGATTTGCCGAGGCAAGAGCCGCAGTGCTAGTGTTGGAAGGATCGGTAGATAGGTTTATTGCCTGCAGTTTCGCAGCAATTTCAGATGCGATCTTGTCCGTTAACTCATTGCGTCCAGGTTCAAAATCACGATTTCCTGGCAGCACGGGGTCGCGTTGCCAAACATGGACGTGTTTTAGTGTCGGAAGTTGTTCAAGTGGTAACTCGGCAACTAATTGTTGGACCATTTCGGTTTGATCATCGTTGGTTATTTTTCCGAGGCCAATACCGGAGGTGCGCGCGAATGTTGATTTCAAATTGAGTGTGGGGAGCGAGTTCGCGGGGAAGTCGGCAGGTACTTTGAAGGTAACAAATCCGGGACGGGAAAAGGCGGTACGAAAAGTTGGCCAAACGGACAGGATTTCGTTTTTCAGGACGTGTTGGGCGCCGTTTTGGCAACTGCAGTATATATATTGAGAGGTCACGGGGATTTTGGTTAAAAAGAGGGGTGGGGAGTGTGCGGTTTGATATTAGCTTATGCGCGGTATTTTAGACGAAGTATGCAGTGTAGGACGCGGTGGTGAGATGAAAAAGTGGGGGTAGAATGCGAAACAAATCATTTTTTGCGGTGTTTTGGAGATAAGGTGGTAACTAATATCAGGTAAGATACTTGAAACTTCACCACTAATTAGCGTGTATATACTAGACAGTATGTAAAGAACAGAAAGAAACAGCGGTTGTTTCGTTTTCGACTTTTTTATGCGGTAAGCTTTTAGAGTCCCTCTTATAAATTTAATTCGTTCATAGAGTATTACGATGTCAAAGAAATCAACAGTTGTTGTATTGCTAACTTTGTTCAGTGGAATTCTTGGTACTGAGATGCTATACGCTCAGCCATCAGGTGGCCCCTTAGGTTTTCTGCAGCGGCTTGACGCCAACGGTAACGGTATGCTTGAACCAGATGAACAGGGCCGCGCACGTCCTTTCATTGAACGCATTGCCCGCGACGTCGGCGGCATTGATATGAATCGCCCGATTCGCTTAAGTACGTTGGGTGAAAAAATCCAACAAATGCAAGGCGGACAGAGCAGTAATTCACGCAGTAGCAGTTCCCGTGGATCGAGTTCCCGCGGGTCTAGCGGCCCCAGAGATATGCAAGGCAACCCGTTGCCCGCAGAAGCTTTGTTGGATTCGCTTGTACCGGGATTTGACGTTATTGAGGAAGTGATTCCCGTGCCTGGTTTTGGCGCGAAGGCTGAATACTTAAACGTGCCTGTGAAAGAAGCGGATTTTACCGAAGCTGACCAAACAATTAAACGCTATGATCGCAACCGCAATGGGATTCTCGAGGCCGATGAAATCAAAAATGCTCGCTGGCGCGATGATCCAAATAAACAGGATCGTAACGGCGATGGAAAATTGACTCGTAGCGAACTAGCCGTTCGTTATTCAATGCGTCGCACCAGCGAAGCTCAACGCCAAGCTCAAAGTAGTAGCGTTGGTGGCAGCAGTGGCTCACAGGATCGTGGCAGCAGTGGCTCACAGGATCGTGGCAGCAGTCGTTCTGGCGGTAGTTCGGGTGGCAGCAGTCGTTTTGGCAGCAGTTCAGGCGGAAGCTCTGGGGGAGCGGACCGAATGGCGCAATTCGCTGGAAGTATGTTACAGCGATATGATACGAACAAGAGTGGTGTCATTGAAAAATCCGAATGGAAGAATTTTCGTTCGGATCCTTCAGCGGCAGATACGAACAAAGACAGTAAAATCACCAAGGAAGAATTAAGTAAGTGGATGACGAGTCGGTTTAGCCAAGCTTCGGGTCGTGGTGGTCCTGCCACCTCCGCCAGAGGCGGAGGTGGATCTGCGGGTGGTTCTGCAGAAGGTGGAGGTGGTGCAGACTATGTGGGCAGCGGTAGTTATCGATTTAAGTTGCCCCAAGAAAGCTTGCCCGATGGTTTGCCAGGTTGGTATGTAGCTTCCGACAAAAACAGAGATGGACAAATTGCGATGTCTGAGTATACCGGGAAATGGGACGCAAAATCGCTCGCTGAATATTACGCATACGATGTAAACCATGATGGAGTGATTACACCAGGCGAAGCTTTGAAAACCAAGGAAAGCGGGTTTGTGCGAGGCGTCTCGACTCGTCCGACAACTGTAGTTGAATCGGGCAATGACAAAAGTGGTTCGAGCCCATCTAAAGGTGCCCCTGTTACGTCGAGTGGGCCAGATGAAAAGTTCATCAAATATGCTGTTCGAATTATGGGTAAATATGATGAGAACAAGAACGGAGTGCTTGACGGTGGTGAAATAGCGGTAAGTACGAAGGATAGTTCACTGATCAAGGCTTCGGCGGATTCTAATGCCGATGGCAAAATCACCCCCGCAGAACTCGCGACAGCGTTATCAAATAAGTAAAGTTCAGTAGGTAGTATTGTTGTGTACTGCTGACGGATGCCGTGAATGATCAGAACTGCTGAACCACAACTTAATTGAAGTTGCGGTTTAGCTTTTTTATTGGTGACGTTAGCGGATACATTTGATAGCGATTGGTTTCTCGGTTGTGCAGAGATGTTTTAGAATTTGGCGACGATAGGTATTAGCGTTAGCGCGCATATTCCCATGAGGATCGCTAACGGTAATCCGCAGCGGAAATAATCATTCGCTCGGTAACCGCCTGGGCCCATGACCATAAGATTGGTTTGGTATCCGATGGGAGTCACGAACGAGAGCGAAGCGGCGATGGTGACGGTAAAGATAAATGGCCGGGCATTCCAGTCGCCGGTGGCGGCGATTTCGATAGCCAATGGTAATAGCATGGCAGCTACGGCGTTGTTAGAAATGGTCTCGGTTAGCACCACCGTGAGAATATAGAGGGCGATGAGAATGGTCCACGGGTGGTTTCCTGCAAGCGTGAAAATGCTGTTGGCGATTTCAGTAGCAGCCCCGCTTTCTTTTAGGGCTTTGCCTAATCCAAGTGCTGCTCCAATAGTGATTAACATCTGCAAGTTGATGGATGCCCGTGCATCGCTCATTTTTAGACAACGCGTAAGCACCATCAGTACGGCTATGGTCAAGGCGGCAACTGCTGGTGACGCTAAACCTAATAGTGAGGTGTTTGCCGAGGCGGGGACAAAGATGCTAGCGGCAACGAGCCACAGCAACAGCGCGATTAATAGTAGTGAAGCGGTCTTGGCTTTATCGTTTTGTCGAGGCTCGGAACCTTGCACGCTTGATACCATATAGAAATCTGGGTTGTGCTGATGCGTTTGTAAAAAGTCGGTTCCGGTTTGTAGTAGTAATGTATCGCCAGCTTCGAGTGTCGTGTCACCGACCTTGCCAGTCAAGCGTTCACCCGCGCGGTGTATTGCCACGACGGCAGCATCGTAACGTTGCCGAAACTTCGCGGCGCGTACCGTCGTAGAAAGTAGGGGGGATTTGCGGGACAGTACGACTTCTGTTAGATGCCGTTGCGGATGTTGCTCGGGAGAAAGTTCGGTGGAAGGACTGAGGCCGGGGAATCGTTCAAGCTCGACGATTGTTTCAATGGCGCCGGTGAATATTAGTTGGTCGCCACGGCGAAGTATGTTGTCTGGTGCAACGGGGGTGATGATATGGTCGTCGCGGTCGATTTCGATCAAGAACAAACCTTCTAAATGGCGCAGTCCTGCTTCTTCGATACTTTTATTGATCAACGGGCAGTCATCATCGACGTGCATTTCAACGAGATATTCTCGACGTTGTTGTCCGAGTTGTTTGATGATTCCGGTACGTTGAGGAAGTAATTTAGGCATAATTGTTAGCATGTAAACAACGCCAATTACAGCACACGGAAGTCCGATCACAGTTAGCTCGAACATCGATAACGGCTGAACACCTTTGGCAAGGGAGACCCCTTCGCCGGCTAAATATTGCAACTCTCCGTTGACGACCAGCGTTGTACTAGTGCCGATAAGTGTGCAGATACCACCGAGGATGGCGAGATAACTGACTGGCATCAATAGTCGCGATGGTGAGATTCCACGGCGACGGCACCATGACACAACCACGGGCATCATCATGGCGACCACGGCTGTGTTGAGTAGAAATGCGCTAGCGACGGTGGTAACGGCAGATAGTCGGAAGATGGCTTGTTTTTCGGTGGTTGCGGTACCGAGGAGTTTATGACCTGCCCAGTCGAGAACTCCCGTGATCCGTAGGCCGGCAGTAATGGCTAACAATCCAGCAATCGTAAGAATGGCTACATTGGAGAATCCAGAGAATGCCTGTGCGGGTGTCAAAATCCCGCAGGCGGTCACAAATAAAAGACCACAGAGAAACAAAACATCGGTCGACGCCTTTTTTTGTATTTGCAAAAAAACGAAAATCAAAACCGTTACGACGATGGTGAGGGTCGCTTGCCAGGAAAACATAGTAGACAAAATAGTCATAGTTTCGTTGTCGGGTTAAAGAAGGAGATTGAAGTAGATGTTTGCTAGATTGATCGACGCATGAGTGAGAGGGCAATTCGAATAGTCTTGTTTTGATTTGTAATTTGTAATAATAAAAATAGTTTCAAATGTCGATTACATTCATATAGAAAACATATTTTGGCTGAGTTTGAATTATTAGTCAACTAAGTTAATCATAATAGTAATGTTTATTGGCTGTCGAGATTTGTTTAGCTGTTGGTGGTGTTTTCAGGGAGTTTCTTGCATTGGTTTTGTGTCTCGTTTGAGTCGCATATTCGATCAATTTTGAGCGATCTGGGTTAATTATGCGTATTAGAATCGGCACAACCGGAATAATCGGGACTTGTTTGACGTTTCATAGGCTAAATAATCGACTCTACTAGTTCTAGATATAGGTAAAACTCGAACCATATAGATAAGAGGTACCAGTATTACGTAGTATTTGCGTTTGTTGGTAGGCTTTAGATCGAAAACAGTAAAACTTAGCGATAACGTGCCATTGCAACAAATGGTAGTGGTTTTTTTAAGTTGAGCTGAATAGAATAGAGCAAGTCGTCGAAACCGGGGAACGGGTTTTGATGATCGACGGAATAGATGTAGTATTTTAATTGGAATCGGCGTTGGAGTAATCTACCATGTCCAAGCGCATTACACTAAATATAGTGATTTGCACCGTGGCAATGTTTATATTGTCACCTTTTGTATCAGCAGCTGACACCGCGAATTCTTCAAAGATGCATACGTATGATAAAGCATCTGGGGAATCGTATTATGCGATGTCATTGTCACCTAACATTGAGCTGTCCGAAGTAGAGGCTCATGATATTCTTGTATTAGTAGATACATCTGCTAGTCAGGTCGGCGAATACCGCCGCGATGCGATGGTATGCTTGAAATCGCTACTAGCGAATTTAGGCAAACAGCACCGAGTTAATCTGATGGCTGTCGACCTATTTGCAGTCGAAATGTCTGCTGGATTTGTCAGCCCAACGGGTGCTCAAATAGATGCTTCCATTAAAAAACTCAGCGACCGAGTCGCACTAGGCTCGACTGACATGGTCGAAATTTTATCTGCGGTCGCTCAACAATACGAAGCAAAATCTAGCCGCCCACGTTGTGTTGTCTACATTGGTGACGGCATGAGCAAAGCGAATCTATTACAGATTGCCGACTACAAACGCGTTGTCAATGAATTAGTAGCTCAGCGAATTTCGATGTCAACATTTGCCATTGGGCCCCAACGAAATATTCAATTGCTAGCATCGTTAAGTAACAGCACTGGTGGAGTGATCCGTGTCGATAATTCAGATCCTCAAACAAGCACCAAATGCGGTTTTGATTTAGCAGTCGCTGTGACAGCACCTGTTGTTTGGCCAACTCAATTGACTCTTTCTCAAGGCATGGATTGCGTCTATACATCAAGTACAATGCCACCGCTGCGTGCTGACCGAGACACAATCCTCGTAGGCGAATTGCAAAAACGCGGGAACTTTGATGTTGCTCTAGTCGGGGAAGTAAACGGCCAATCAGTAAAAATGCAATGGACTGTGTCTGCTACGGGGTCCAATGAAGATTATAATTTTCTACCAGCCTTGATACGGGCCGCTCGACCTCACAGCGGTATTGGCCTAGCAACCCTAGGAACTGAAGGCTTAACTGAAGTGCGCCAATCGATTCAAAACAACGTAGAAAATCTAAATCAGGTTGGACTACATGCTTTAAAGACAGGCGACGTAAAAGGGGCGATTGACGTAGCTGATGAAGTGCTTCGTAAAGACCCAACCAACACGAAAGCCCAAGCGATAAAAGGTGCGGCAGAACGTGGCCCGGTGACAACAGAAATCGCATTGATTCAACAGCCAGCAGCACCTGCTGCTCCTGTACCAGCTCCGAATGATCCTAACGCTTTAGTCCTAGACGGTGGACCAGCGGATCTCGAAGATTCTTCGGACTTCCTGACTAACGTTGAACGAGAGCGTTCGGTACGAGCGGGCAAACTAGTTGTCATTGTTGAAAACGGTCTCGAAGCAGCTCGAGATATCGTTGGCATAGACCCCGCGAAGGCTCGCCAAGACTTAAAGCTCATCCGCGAACAAGTGGAAGCAGCTACGGACGTATCTGGCGAAATCCGACAGAAGCTTCGCCAGCAAATCGAAGACGCAATTCGTGAAGCGAGTGTCCGTCAAATTGGTGTAGATTCCGCTAATCGTTTAAATCAAATTCGCGAAGCCAATGCAGATCGACTCAAAGATATGGTTGATGAAACTACGCGTAAACAAGAATTGATCACTCGGTTGATGGAAAAATTCAATGTTCTGATGGACGAAGCAGCATTGCAAGATGATCGTAAGCGTGTTGATGAAGGTGAAGAATACCTCACAGCAGACGCTGAAATCGCAATGCCCATTCGCACAATGCTTCCTTACGATGGAACACCCACGGCTGCGGTTTGGAAATCACGTATTCTTCGTCAATACCGTGGTTTAGAGAAATTCCGTGACTTGCGTCATAAGAATTTCGCGGACGTTATGTATGAAACTGAAGAAGCTTTAATTCCTTTCCCTGGTGGCGATTCACCAATTCGCTATCCAGAAGCAGAATTCTGGCATCGCATTACGGTTGAGCGTAAAAAGTACGTTTTGGACCTTGGTAACAATCCAGCGGAACAAAAGATCATCGACGAGCTAGATAACGAAACTCGCATGACGTTCTTTGACACACCGCTGAAAGATGTTATCGACCAAATTAAGGGTCAGCACAACATACCAATCATTATTGATGAACGAGCACTTACTGAAGTTGGTTTAGATTCCAATACGGTCGTCAACATCGATCTCAAAGGTATCTCCCTTCGCTCAGGATTGAAATTAATGCTTAACAGCCTGGAATTGACTTATGTGATCAACGACGAAGTGTTGAAGATTACGACCCCAGAAGCAGCTGAAAACGAATTGATTGTTCGTACCTATGAAGTCGGCGACCTGGTAATGCCAATCCCATCCGGTATGGGATTTGGCGGCATGGGCGGTGGCGGCATGGGCATGGGCGGTGGCGGCATGGGCGGTGGTGGCGGCATGGGCATGGGCGGTGGTGGCGGCATGGGCGGTGGCGGCGGCATGGGCATGGGCGGTGGCGGTGGCATGGGCGGATTCCAAAATGTCGAAGACGAACTGTTACTGGGAACCAAAACAACTCCTGCAACCGAAGCGGCACCCGCTAAAACAGATAAAGCCGAAACCGATATTCCCAAAGTGATTGAACAACAATTGACCGTCATTGATCACCAACCCAAAGATGGTGAATCACTGGACGCTGCTTGGAATCGTTATTTCAAGTCCACTGCGGGTCTAAGTGATGAAGCGGTTACCCAACACGATCGTCAGATTCGTTTTACGGTGCAATTGAAAATGATCCAAGCACAGCGATTACAGGCGCAGGGTGGTCAGACAACCGAAGAAGAATCAGCTAAAGCAAAACGCTTAGTTGATGAGTCGATTGCAATCATGTTAGCAGCGATGCGAAATGAGCAAACTCAATTTTGGATGTATGAAGGACTGGGATTGGCGATGCAAGCTAACCACGCTCCTCTCCGAGAAGTCGAACGAGCACTGATGTCGGCAATTGACTACAGCAATAATCCAGAATCATTGTTGGCCGTAGGGATTTACATGTCCGAAGTTGGTTTACATAAACGTGCTTTGAGTATCTTGCAAGATGTCTCTGAAGTGAATCCATATCGCCCTGAACCATACGTGCGAGGATTAGCAATAGCAAAACGCCTTGGTGACGTCGATAGTTTGAAATGGGCAACCGCAGGAATTCTAGCTCAGGCTTGGACCAATGATCAAAAACACATTGAACTGGATGCTCGACATACCGCGCAAGCATTGATCCTGCAACTAAAACAAGCGGGTCGTGAACAAGCGGCTAAAGAGTTTGCACTCAACATCGGCGAACAAACTGCACGCGACTGTCGCATTGTTGTGACTTGGACAGGTAATGCCGACATTGATCTGCACGTACAGGAACCAGCAGGAACTGTCTGTTCCATCCAAAATGATCGCACGACATCCGGCGGAGTAATGCTTGGCGACACATTTGCGATGGCTGGCAACCAACCTGTAAATGGCTATAGCGAAAGTTATGTTTGCCCACGGGCGTTTAAAGGCGAATATCGTCTTTTGATCCGTCGCGTTTGGGGAAATGTTACGGCTGGCAAAGTAACCGTTGATATCTACACGGACAATCCAGACCGTGCCCATATTCACGAACAGATTCAATTGGATAACAAAGACGCGGTTGTGATCTTCGACGTATTGCATGGTCGACGAATCGAACCGATTGGCGCACATCAACTGGAAAACATGCAGAAACACCAAGAGATCGCTGGTCGGCAGATTTTGGCACAACAACTTAACAGCCTAGCTGATTCCGATGCCGCTCGAAATTTGGCGATCGCTCGCAAAATGGCCGCTCGGGACGGACGATTCTTTGTGCCCGGCCGAGGTGGTGTTGGTTACCGACCACAAATCACCACTTTACCTTCAGGTGCAAATCTAACGGCCATGTCACCGATTGTATCTCCAGACCGTCGTTATGTTCGAATTTCGATTCCACCAACGCCAATTTCAACTGGTGTTGGTGATGTTCGTACGTTTAATTTTGCTACGGGAGAAGCCCAAGGGTTTGACAATGACCGTGGAAATGGCGGCGGTCAAGGTGGCGGCCAAGGTGGCGGCGGCGGCGGTCAAGGCGGTGGCGGTAATTAACAAACAGTGTCTCCGCTGTTTCATTAGACGTTGTATTTGTCGATGGTGCTAATTGTTGTTAATTCGGGCTAACTCGTTACCCGAACTGTTGACCCAAGCGACTGACAATTGTCTCACCAATTTTCAAAGAACTAGTGGCCGCGGGGCTGGGCGCGTTACAGACGTTGATAATGCGGTCTGAATCTAGAATAATGAAATCGTCTACGAGCGTGCCACTGGGGTCAAGGGCTTGTGCACGTACGCCAGAACGGCCGCGCATCAGGTCATTAGCGGTGATCGCTGGCACGAGTCGCTGAAGTGCTTTGACAAACGCTCGTTTGCTGCACGATCGCCACATTTCCTGCATCCCCATGCGCCAGTGTTTAGAGGCCAGTCGTAGAAATCCTGGATAGGTGAAAGTTTCCAACAGGTCGCGCACGTTAACGTCGCGTTTGCGATAACCTTCGCGGGCAAACGCTAAGACGGCGTTGGGACCACATTCTAGTCGTCCGTCGATCATTCGCGTAAAATGCACACCTAAAAATGGGAATTCGGGATTTGGAACGGGATAGATCAGATGATTGCATAAGTGATGTGCCGTGGGTTTAAGTTCATAGTATTCACCGCGAAAGGGAACATTCTTTGCTGGCGAACGGTGTCCTGTTTTTTTAGCGATGCGATCGCAGTAAATACCAGTGCAGTTTATTAAATACGTACCCGTAAAGTCTCCGTTAGAGGTTTCAACATTGACGCCCGTTGTATTTTGTTGGATGTCTAGTACTTTGGATGATGTGGCAATCTCGCCTCCTCGTTCGCAAACGACCTCCGCTAGACGCTCGCAAACTGTTCGGAAGTTAACAATGCCTGCGTCGGGAACGTGAATGGCTGCGATGCCTGCCGTGTGGGGTTCTATTTCAGAGAGTTGATTTTGGTCTAATAGTTTGCACGCTACTGTATTGGCTTGCCCACGTTCATAAATAACCTGCAAACGTTGTTGCTCTAATTCGTCTACGGCAACAATGACTTTGCCACAAATATCAAACGGGATCTCTTCTTCTCGGCAAAACGATTCCATCATCCTTCGACCTTGTTGACAATTGGTCGCACGCAAAGAACCAGGCCTGTAATATATCCCAGAATGGATAACGCCAGAATTACGGCCCGATTGATGCTGCCCTACCGCCGGCTCCTTTTCGAGAACGGTCACTTTCGTGTGGGGATATTGTTGCGAGATTTGATAGGCTGTTGCTAATCCGACAATCCCACCGCCCGCGATAATCACTTCGTCCCGTGCGCTCACTGTAATAGTACCTTTGGAGGATGAATGTTGTTCGTTGCTCTAAGATTGCCTATAATTGCAGTCTGCTAACATTCCTTCCATCCTACGTTTGCGGACCATTTAGTTGCAACGGGGCAACGAGTGTAAAGGCTGGAACGGTTAGTAAAATGATTATATAGGTATCCTTTAACAATCGGAACATAACCTTGAGCTTGAATTTCCTTCGTTCAAAACGTTTTGTATCCACGCAAATCGGTTTGTCATTATTGTTGTGCGTTTTGTCGCTCTGTTTCTTGAGTAACCTGTCGGGACAGCAATCCACTTCCAATCAAAGCACTCAGATTGCGGTCGAAATAACTTCCGCTTCGAAAGCAATTGTGGAGGAGTCTGTTGGTGATGAAGAAATATATGCGCTGTTGAAATTATTTGTCGACACACTCGATCAAATCGACCGAAATTACGTCAAAGATGTGAATCGGCGAGAGTTGGTTGATGCGGCTATCGAAGGCATGTTAAAGAAGTTGGATCGGCATTCAAATTATATTCCGCCGTCCAATATTGATCGTTTTAAACAAGGAATTGAGAATGTCTTTGGTGGTATTGGTATTCAGACAGTCTTGAATAAAGGAAATATAGAAATAGTAACGCCTATTTCTGGCTCACCGGCATATACAGCTGGGATTCGCCCTGGAGATCTTATTCGTAAAATTAATGACGAGCCTACGGTGGGGATGCAATTGTCAGATGTGGCTGCTCGATTGAAGGGCGAGATCGGTACGTCCGTTAAGTTGACAATCGAATCACCCCAATACAATGAAACGAAGCAGTTAACGGTGGAGCGGCAATTAATTGAAATCGAGTCAGTATATGGTGCCGCCAGAAACAACGACGATTCCTGGAACTTAATGATTGATGAAGAGAACCGCATTGGTTATCTGTTAATTACGAATTTTGGGCGTAATACTTCCAAAGAGCTGTTGGGGGCGCTGAAGCAATTGAAAGCGAAGGATGTCCAAGGCTTGATTGTCGATTTGCGTTACAACCCCGGTGGTCTTTTGACTGCTGCGATCGAAATCTGCGATATGTTTATTCCATCCGGTCGCATTGTTAGCACTGAAGGTCGCAGCGTGCCTAAACGAGTGTGGGACGCCAAGACGGAGGGTACTTTTGAGGGATTTCCCATCGCAATATTGGTTAATCAGTTTAGTGCGAGTGCGAGCGAAATTGTATCTGCGTGTTTACAAGATCACGATCGGGCCGTCGTTGTCGGGCAACGGTCTTATGGTAAAGGGAGTGTCCAGAATATTATTCAACTTGAAGGCGGTCGCAGTGCATTGAAATTGACGACTGCGGGATATCTTCGGCCTAGTGGAAAAAACATCGATCGGCCCCATGCTCAAAACGATGATGATTGGGGGGTTAAGCCAAACGACAACCTAGCAGTTGAATTCACCGTTGAACAGAATCGATTGCTGCGACTATGGCGACGTGATTTAAATATCGTACGCAATGGCGCGACGCATGATCCATTTGTGGATAAAGAATATACTGGGTTTCACGATGCACAATTACACATTGCCAAAAACTATCTCTACGAGGCGTTGAGTTTGCCACGTGCAGAAGCTCCAGAGTCTCCGACGACAGACACGCTAAAGGAAAATGACAATCCCGAACGTGGCTCCAAACGCAGCAATCGGCGAGGACCTGTGAGAAACCGCGATTCGTCTACTGAGGGCGTGTCCAAATAGATATCCAACGGCCCTGCTAAAGCGTGTAAACACTGTCAGCGGCGTTCGTATCCACAGCACAGGGACTTTAACTACATGCGTATTCTTGCAATAGAATCCACTTGCGATGAAACAGCAGCCGCCATTGTGACAGATTCGTTTGAGGTGCTTTCGAGCGTTGTCGCTTCACAGGAAGCGTTGCACCAAGAATTCAAGGGTGTGGTACCCGAGATAGCGGCTCGCGCGCACGTGCAAACAATTTTGCCAGTCATAGATGAAACACTAAAACGTGCTGGGTTAACTTTAAGCGAGTTAGATGCCATCGCAGTCGCCAATGAGCCCGGGCTAGCAGGATCGCTGCTTGTGGGCGTGGTGGCCGCAAAGGCATTGTGCGTTGCGCATAATATACCTCTAGTTGCAGTGAATCATCTGCAGGCCCATATATTTGCCTGTCGGCTCGCCGCACAAAAAGACGTATTTCCATGCGTAGGATTAATCGCCAGCGGCGGTCACTCAAATCTCTATTGCTGTCACAGCCCTTTGGATTTTGAACCTCTCGGGGGTACGATTGATGACGCCGCAGGGGAGGCTTTTGATAAGGTTGCGACGATGCTAAATTTACCTTATCCAGGTGGCCCGGCAATATCCAAGGTCGCCGAAAATGGAGATCCACGGGCATTTGCATTCCCCCGCCCGCTTCTTAAAGATGCCACTAATCTTGACTTTAGCTTTAGCGGTTTGAAGACAGCCGTTCGATATCAAGTTGCGGGTCAAGGTCAGGTTGACTTTAGCGAATTGAATTTGAGTGACCAAACTGTGGCCGATGTGGCAGCTAGTTTTCAGGCGGCGGTGGTTGATTGCCTTGTCGGGAAGTCCTTGTTGGCTCTGAAACGCACTGGGTTGGGTGTGTTGTGTGTAGGGGGCGGTGTCGCTGCTAATCACCTGCTTCGTAAGCGGTTGCAGCAAGCTTGCACAGAGGTTGCCGCAGAGTTGCATATTGCGCCGCTGGCGCTGTGCACCGACAACGCAGTCATGGGGGCGATTGCAATTGAAAGGTTGCAGAGCGGATTGACCGAGGACTTGTCCCTTGACATTAATCCAGGACTGCGCCGGATTGGCCGGATGACTTGACTCCTTGAATGACCTCCGTACCTACAGTGCAATTCCAGCAATCGATGTTATACTGTGGTAACGGTTAATTGTTCAGGTATATGGGGTTTCCTTTAAGGTTGATTAAACAATCGATGTCCGCATCTAAATTGAACGATTCAACGATATCTGCAGAGCTCATTAGGGCATTGCGGCAAGTAATAGGTGCGGAAGGCGTTTTGACGGCATTCAGCGATCGGATGGTATTTGAGTGCGACGGTTTTACGATCGAAAAAGAATGTCCCGATGTCGTCGTTTTTCCACGAACAACCGACCAAATTGCCGCAGTTGTTTCATTATGCAATCAATATGAAGTTCCGTTCTTGCCCCGCGGTGCAGGTACTAGTTTAGCTGGGGGTACGTTGGCGGTGGGCGGAGGGGTCATGTTGGTTTTGACTCGTATGAACGAAATCCTCGAGATTAACTTGAGGGATCGCTATGCTATTGTGGAACCCGGCGTTGTCAATATTCGTTTAACCCAGTCGCTCCAAGGTAGCGGGTATCATTATGCTCCCGACCCATCGAGCCAGAGTGCTTGTACGATTGGTGGCAACGTTGCTACCAATTCTGGTGGCCCGCATACTCTTAAATATGGAGTCACGGTCAATCACATACTTGGGCTTGAATTTGTCACGGCGGCCGGAGAAATAGTAACGGTCGGTGGACCTGGTGGGACTTGCTCGGGTCTAGATATTACGGGAGTCCTTGTGGGGAGCGAAGGTACGTTGGCCATCGTTTCCAAGGTCTGGGTGCGATTGACTCGTAATCCCCAAAGTGTTCGTACCATGCTAGCGGTTTTCGATTCGGTAGCTGACTGCACGACAGCCATTAGTGCGATTATTGGCGCCGGTATTATTCCAGCAGCACTAGAAATGATTGACCATGACATCATGGTTGCCTTGGAAGAAGCATTTGAATTTGGGTTTCCATTAGACGCTGAGGCAGTATTGATCATCGAAGTGGACGGTATCGACGCGGGATTGGACGACCAACGAGACCGGATCGTACGGCTATGTTTGGACAACGGCGCGCGCGATGTGCAGCAAGCCGAGGACGAAAAACAACGGCAACATTTATGGCGTGCACGCAAACAAGCCTTTGGCGCGATTGGTCGACTCTCATCGAGCCTCGTCACACAAGACGGAGTCGTCCCGCGGACTCAACTACCCTATATCTATGAAAAGATAATGGAAATTGGTGAGAAACACGACATTCGAATCGTCAATGTATTTCATGCAGGCGATGGCAACATTCATCCGGTGATGTTATTTGACGAGCGTGACGCATCACAGATTCAACGCGTGTTAAAGGCTGGCGGTGAAATTTTAGAGGCGTGTTTAGAAGTAGGGGGTAGTGTGACAGGTGAACATGGAATTGGGGTTGAAAAGATGCATTTCATGAAGAAGATGTTTACTCCAGAGGATCTGGAAGTGATGAGTGCGTTACGAAATGCCTTTAATCCGGAAAACAATTTGAGCCCTAACAAGATGTTGCCTGTTGCCGGTGCTTGTGGAATGGAACGTAAACATCCTAGTCGAATGGTCGCCACTTAATTACGAAACAATCTTGAGTATCTAAACGTGCCAGCGAATATTGATCTATTACCATCGACTAATACGGTAGAACCTGCGAGTTCTACTGAGATCGCTGCGCAGCTGCTTGAGTGCTATGAACAATCAATGGCCGTTTATCCTGTTGGAGGCCAAACCGCTTTGGACTATGGCTTGCCGGCATCTACTGTTGGAATAGCAGTCTCAACTAAAGGCATCGATCAAGTTATTGATTTTCCAGTACGAGATTTAACAATTACCGTAGAAGCTGGGATAACGATGCAACGACTAACTGGTCTGCTTGATGCTGAGGGACTGATGTTACCTTTGGACGTTCCGCAGGCCGCACAAGCGACGTTGGGAGGTGTCATTGCAACGAATACCAACGGGCCTCGTCGTTTTGGATTGGGGACGGTACGCGATTATGTCATTGGCATTGAGGCCGTTGATGGTAAAGGGCGACTGTTCCATGGCGGTGGGCGAGTTGTTAAGAATGTCGCTGGTTATGATTTTTGCAAGTTGTTGACTGGATCGGTAGGGACGTTAGGAGTTATTACTGCGGTCACAGTAAAAGTAAAGCCGATCAGCGAGCAGACAACAACGGTGGTGGCTGTAGTACCTAACGGTGACAGTGGTGAAGCGGCGATTGCTAGTATGCTAGTTTCAGAGGCGACGCCGGTGGCGGTGCAGTGGCTTCAGGGCGAGTGCTGGCAGCAATTATGTGGCGGTGGTAGCCAGGCGGCGGGTCAGAGTATCCTGGCAATTCAACTGGCCGGAACCAAGGTGGAAGTGGATTGGTCACAGGCAACTGTATTGCGAGAGCTAAAAACAGCCGGATTAACGAATGGTTCGATTCTTGATCCCACACAGCAGCAGGCCCTGTGGTCGGCTGTCTGTGAATTTCCGGCGAACGACGCGGAGTTGGTGATACAGGTGCAGACAGTTTCGAGTGGAGTTGTCGAGATTATCGCTAAATGTTGTGAGTTAAACTCGGATTGTGTGATCCAAGCGGCTGCGGGCAATGGTGTCGTCACCGTAGCGTTTGAACAACTACCGACTGGGGGTATTTCGTCTGCCTTGATTGCTGAACTGGCACCGCTAGCTGCGCGGTTTCACGGAAACGTGGTGACCTTGAAAAACCCGCAAGCAGTTGAGGTGACAGCTGGCAGCATGTGGGGACGTTTATCTGCTCCCTTGTCAATTATGCAGCAGGTCAAAGAACAATTTGACCCACGTGGGATTTTGAATCCCGGCAGGTTTATTTTTAAGTAATGCCAGAATCACCTTCCACTACCGCTGACCCGTTACCAATTGCGTCGCCGGCAACGCCTGGCGATGCAATTAAATATGATTTGTTTTTGGACTGTGTCCATTGCGGACTATGTACGGCCTCGTGTCCAACCTACATGGAGACAGGAAATGAAAATGACAGTCCCCGCGGGCGCATTTATCTGATGCGAGCTGTTACCGATCGACGATTGGACATGAATCAAACTATCCAGCGGCATCTCGAGTTGTGTTTAGATTGTCGAGCCTGTGAAACGTCCTGTCCATCTGGGGTGCAGTATGGCCGTTTGATCGAGCCGTTTCGGTTAGCTATGGATGCTCCCGAAACGGGAGAGCCAAAGCGATTTAATTGGTTTTTTAAATATATTTTGTTTGGTCTATTCCCTTATCCGCAAAGACTTCACAAAGCACTGGTGTTCGCTAAAATAGCTCAGCGGTTGAAGTTAGACCAATTGCTGTTGCTCACGGGTTTGTGGAAGTTGTTGCCGGCGCGTTTAGGGCGGCTCGTAACTTTACTACCGCATATTAAGACCCCAGATGCCCCCTTGGAAAAAGTAATGCCCGCCATCGGAAAGCGGCGCGCGCGGGTTGCTTTGTTTACCGGATGTGTGCAAAGCGAAGTGTTTCAGCAGACCAATTATGCAACGGTTCGAGTGTTGCAGGAGAATGGTTGCGACGTAGTGATTCCCGACGAGCAGGGGTGCTGTGGTGCAATTCATTATCACACCGGACAAGAGCAAGGGGCGATCGAGTTCGCGGCAAACAATTTGAAAGCGTTTGATCGAGATGATATTGATGCAATCATCGTGAATGTTGCGGGGTGTGGTTCGATGCTCAAGGAGTATGGGCACTTATGGAACGATGCTGGTGACGGACAGGCGGCTGATAGGGAGCAGTTTTCTAGTAAAGTGAAAGATGTTCACGAGTTTTTGGACGAACTAGGTTTCATAGCGCCGAAGTGGAATATTCCGATGAAAGTGACCTATCATGATGCTTGTCATCTGGTACACGCCCAAAAAATATTTGACCCGCCACGCAATTTGATTCGCCAAATCCCTGGAGTTGAGCTATTGACGTTACCCGAATCGGAAGTCTGTTGTGGGGCTGCCGGAACCTATAACCTCGTCGAACCTGAAATGGCCGATCGCCTCGCTAAGCGAAAGTTAGATTGCATTCGCAAAACGGGTGCAAGCATTGTGTTGACCGGTAACTCAGGCTGTATGATGCAAATTGATCGACAACGCCGGTTAGAACAAGAAGGAGTGATTGTCATGCACCCGATGGACTTGCTTTATTGTGCCTATATGCATAAATCACCCTATGACTATTAATGCTGATGATGGAGGGCTTGCATCCGCAACGCAGAGGTAGTCGGTTCAAACCCGGACAGCTCCATTCTTCAGCATCAGATAGGCTGGGATAAGTTGGATGGTATTAGGAAATTGCTAAACCGACCAGTATGCACAGTCCAAAGCCGACGATGGGCAATCCATTTAGCAATAGTCCGACAATCGCGAATGTCCGCTTTTTGCTGGTCTCAGTAAATAGGCCAATCACACCAAGAATGCATCCGACAGTAGCCAGACCGATCACGATGAAAATGCTACATCCTAATAGCATTGCTATTGGATCATCTGCCTGCAACGGTGCGTTAGGATTTGACCCGAGGACCATGGCGAATCCCATGACGACTAACGAAAAAACCATCGTTGCGATTCCGCAAATGAGAGACAATAAGCCGGGCCAAGAAGATCGAGAATTCCGCTGGTAAGTGTCTGGTCGG
>Ga0315334_10000675_pt1 | contig 20706 bp, 17 predicted proteins | sample M150034915metaG_FD_205555 | JGI IMG/M metagenome (GOLD analysis project Ga0315334, IMG submission 205555) | Ammonia-oxidizing marine archaeal communities from Monterey Bay, California, United States - M1 500m 34915 | ecosystem: Environmental > Aquatic > Marine > Intertidal zone | place: USA... | reverse complement strand
ATAGACAATGTTCATTCAGGGAGCCTCAATTGGAATCAATATACTTCGGCTGCACCGGTTTGTGGCATTAGTGGCTATACAGAGGTCACAGATTTAGTAAACAGCGCATCTATGGAGCTTACCTATCGTATTAGAACACAACCCGATCCAGTGTCGGGACTCACAACTGTGCTGGATTCCGGTTTAGTGATAACAGAAAGGGGCACCTGCAATTCAGTAGAATTTAATTTTTGAGCCATGTGCTCAGTAATTGTCTAAACGGCAACATTGTGCTCTCTTAATGCATTGTTTAAAGAGGTCTTAAGATCTGTCGATGCCTTCCTCTTACCAATGATCAAAGCACAGGGTACCTGGTATTCTCCAGCGGGGAATTGTTTGGTATACGATCCAGGTATTACAACGCTTCTGTCGGGAACATGACCAGTAATTTCAACGGGTTCACTGCCCGTAGTGTCAATTATTTTAGTGGACTTAGTTAAAACCACATTTGCACCAAGCACTGCTTCTTTTCCAACCCGAACTCCTTCAACAACAATGCATCTGGATCCGATAAACGCATTGTCTTCTATGATCACCGGTGCTGCCTGGAGTGGTTCGAGTACCCCTCCGATACCAACACCACCGCTCAAATGAACATTTTTTCCGATCTGTGCACAGGATCCTACTGTTGCCCACGTGTCGACCATTGTTCCCGAATCAACGTACGCTCCAATATTGATATAAGACGGCATCATGATAACACCTGAAGCAATGAATGCTCCATAACGCGCAATAGCATGAGGGACAACGCGTACACCAAGCTCTTTATAATTTGTTTTAAGCGCCATTTTATCGTGGAACTCAAAAGGTCCGACTTCTATTGTGTTCATTTTACGGATGGGAAAATACATCACAACTGCTTTTTTTACCCATTCATTCACCATCCAGGACCCATCACTATTTGGTTCTGCCACCCTTAATACACCTTTGTCCAGGTCATCAATTACCTTTTCTATGGAACGAATCGTTTCAGGATCTTGCAACAATTCTTTGTTTTCCCAGGCGTTTTCAATTATCGATCTCATTCTAGGTCTATTGTTTTGGTAAATGTAATTATCTAATATGGATAATGAGACATTCAATAAGGATCAATCCAGTTAATATTTAAAAATCAGTTGTAGGATTCAGCAGGAACCGTTGTACAATTTTGCAAATGTTTTACATTTCATGCATCTTTGCTGCCATGGGAAAAGTGCTCGCAATCGATTTTGGTCTAAAACGTACTGGTTTGGCTATTACCGACGCATCAAATACATTCGCATTTGGCTTGGAAACGGTGGAATCCCGAAATTTAATGCAATACATCAAAGATCTTCGTTGTGGTGAAGAGATAAGTACGATCGTGATCGGGCTTCCCAAACGTTTGAATAGTGAAGACACAAATATTACCCAAAATGTGTATGCCTTGAAAGATGCCTTTGAGAAAGAATTAAAAGATATTGCTGTGGTTCTCATTGACGAACGATTCACGTCAAAAATGGCAAGCCAGTCGATGCATGTTGCGGGAGCAACAAAAAAGCAGAAAAAGCAAAAAGAATTAGTAGATAAAGTGAGTGCAACAATAATTTTACAATCGTATTTGAACCAAAAATAGATTCGTAAACTTTAAGTGTATGTTTAATTTAATTATCGCTACCTTATTTTTGGTAGAAAGCATTAATTTTGTTAGAGCAAATTCAAATTATGATCTTACCAGTTTTAGCATACGGTGATGCAACTCTTAAAAAAGAGGCCATAGAGATCGATAAGGATTATCCCGAATTAGAAACGTTAATTCAAAATATGTTCGAAACGATGTATGAAGCATCTGGGGTCGGTCTTGCTGCACCTCAAATTGGGCAATCCATAAGGATTTTTATTGTTGATGGAAGTCCATTTGTTACCGACAAGGAAGAAGAAGAGCAAGAAGATCCGCGGGCAATGGGAATGGATAGCTTTAAGAAAGTCTTTATCAATCCTATCATTGAAGAAGAACATGGCGAAGAATGGGCTTTTAATGAGGGGTGCTTGTCCATTCCTGAGATCAGGGAAGAAGTGTACAGAAAGGAAAAGATAGTTGTTTCGTATTACAATGAGAATTGGGAGCTTAAGGAAGAATCCTACGATGGGTATTCCGCACGAATTATTCAGCACGAATACGATCACCTGGACGGCATCTTATTCACCGATCACCTTACACCCTTGAAAAAGAGATTGCTGAGTAAAAAATTACAGAACATTTCAAAAGGAGAGGTTGACGTAAAATACAAGATGAAATTTCCAACACGTAAAAAACAACGAAAATGATCAGAATATTATTTGCTGCTTTCCTTCTTTTATGGATCGCTTTTTCGTGTGATACAAAAGACGAGCAGTTGGTTTTAAAAGACAGGATTTCAAATTTTGAAGATTCCATTACCACCCTTTCCAATAACCTCGGAGCTGGTGAGCGAATAGCTACCAGTTTAAATCACGATCTGATTGAACTTCTATTGTCGTACTACCATACTTATCCCAATGATGCTTATGCCCCTGAATATCTGGATAAGGTTCATCTGATTTATTCAGCATTGGGGAATTATGCTCTTTCTGCAAAATATGCCGACACGATACTTTTGAATTACAAAGACTATATCAACCGAAATATTATTTTAGAAAGCCAGGCTTGTACTTTTGATATTTTTCTTAAACCGAGAGATACTTCAAAAGTGCGTTATTACAATGAGCTTTTGTTACAGGAAAACAAGGATTTATCCCAAGAAAAAATTGAAGATATCAAGTTCCGACTGAAGAATTTACATTTAACAATTGATGATATCGTTAGTACACAAATAGAAAAATGACACGAATCAATCCTGTTAACGTTGTGTTAAAAAAAAGAAATCCAGCAATTGTTGCACTATATTTGGTAGTGTATTATTGAATCTTAAAATATTTAAAAACATGAAAAAGCTATTATTCTCTTTATTGGTTGTATTCGTTGCTTCTGCAACGACAAATACATTATTAGCACAGGACGAAGTAAAGAACGGTGCTCAAATTGAATTTTCTAAAGACGTACACGATTACGGCACGGTTGATTATGGTGCAAACGGTCAATGTACGTTTGAATTTAAAAATACAGGAAATGCACCTTTGATCATTTCAAACGCAAAAGGATCTTGTGGTTGTACTGTTCCTTCTTGGCCTAAAGAGCCAATTGCTCCTGGAGCATCCTCAAAGATTACTGTAAAGTACGATACGAAACGCCCTGGTGCAATTAACAAGAGCGTAACGATCACTTCGAATGCTACTAATTCGGCATCAAAAGTTATCAGGATCAAAGGTAATGTTAAGCCGAAGCCTGAATCTGGAGCTCCTGTTAATAAGAGTGGAGCACCGGTAAATCAATAAATGCGGTATTTATTCGCAATCATTATACTATTTCTGAGTTCCGCCCCTGGCTTTGGTCAGGAGGCGGAATTTAGTATAGACAAGTCCGTTCACAAATTTCCAAAGGTGGATGAGGGGGCTATTCTAGAGCATTTTTTTACTATCACAAATACTGGGACTTCCCCGTTGATTATTTCAGAGTACAAAGTTTCCTGCTCTTGCACCAAAGCTTACTTACCAAAAGATCCTATTTTACCTAAAGCTTCGTATAAACTCAAAGTAACTTTTGACACTAATGGTAAATACTATTTACAAGACAGGACAATCTATTTAAAAACGAATACTAAAAAAGAAACACATCGTTTGCGTTTCAAGGTAAAGGTAATACCAAAACCTATTAGTGGTTAGCTGAATCTTGGGAGTATTCACTGAATTTTGCTTGCCTTTTAGCCCTTCATAACTCGTTAATTACTTGTTTGTATTTCTTGTTTTTTAAGTTCCTTTCAGACCTGAATAATGCGTAACTTTATTGGTTCCAATCAAAGAGTTCTATGTACATAATTTTTGATACTGAAACTACCGGTTTACCAAAGAGCTGGAACGCTCCGATAACCGATACGGACAACTGGCCTCGTGTAGTTCAGATCGCATGGCAGCTGCATGATGACATGGGGCGCTTGATCGAAGCTAAGGATTACCTTATTGCTCCGGATGGTTTCGATATTCCTTATGATTCGGAGCAGATCCATGGAATATCAACAGCTCTTGCCACAACTCTTGGTTCGTCGTTAAATGACGTTCTGGCTCAATTTAATACAGCACTCGGTCAGGTAAAATTTGCTGTTGGACAAAATTTAAAGTTTGACACGAATGTTTTGGGCTGTGAATTTCACAGATTGGGAATTAAAACCCCAATGACAAGTATGCCGGTACTGGATACTTGTACTGAAATTACCGCCAAATTATGTCAATTGCCCGGAGGTAGGGGAGGGAGATTCAAGCTTCCGACATTGGCGGAGCTTTATTTATTTCTGTTTCAGGAATCTTTTGATGAGGCCCATAATGCGACTGCAGATGTCGAAGCAACTGCACGATGCTTCTTTGAATTGGTCCGAAGAAGTGCCTTTCAGCTAGTAGAATTACAGCAAGAAGAAGAATACCTTGAGAAGTTTAAAGAATTCAATCCGGAAACTATTAAAAGGATTGGTTTAAAGCATCTGAATCTTAAAGCAGAAAGTGCTAAATTGATACAGAAAAAGGAGGAGAAATCAATTTCTGATGAAGATAAACGGACTGTACTTGGAGAGCTTGCGGACCATTCTTTTGCACACCTTCACAACCATACACAGTTTTCTATTCTTGAGTCGACCATTGATATTGAAGGATTGGTAGAATACACTGCGAAATATAAAATGAAGGCAGTTGCATTGACCGATACCGGCAATATGATGGGAGCTTTTCGTTTCGAGAGGGCTGTTTCAAAGTATAACAAAAAGCTACGAGAACAAAAAGAAGAAGCTGCCGAAAATGAGCAAACCATCGATGCTGAAGAAATACTTCCAATCATTGGTTGCGAATTTAATGTGTGCAGGGATCGTAATGATAAAACACAAAAAGATAATGGCTATCGGGTTGTTCTTTTGGCAAAGAATAAGAAGGGATACCACAACCTGATCAAATTAGCCTCGATTGCTTATACCGAAGGGATGTATTATGTTCCAAGGGTGGATAAAGAAATTATTAAAGAATATTCTTCGGATATAATTGTACTTACCGGAAATCTATATGGGGAGGTACCAAATCTTATATTAAATGTTGGTGAAACGCAAGCTGAAGATGCCCTGATCTGGTGGAAAACAATTTTCGCTGACGATCTTTATGTCGAGGTCATGCGTCATGGTCAAGAGAATGAAGACCGAGTGAATGAAACGTTGATCAAGCTAGCTCGAAAACATGAAATTAAGCTGATTGCAACAAATAGCACCTATTATTTAAATGAAAAGGACTCGGATGCGCACGACGTCTTATTATGTGTAAAGGACAATGAGCTTGTATCCACACCCAAAGGCAGGGGGAGAGGATTTCGATATGGATTGGATAATCAGGAATATTATTTCAAATCACAAGAGGAAATGAAGGAGCTCTTCATCGATCTTCCAGAAGCAATTATAAGTAGTGACGAAATAACAGCAAAATGCGAACATTATACTTTGGAGAGAGAGGTATTGCTTCCTGCATTCGATATTCCAAAAGAGTTCAAAGATCCGAAAGACGAAATTGACGGAGGTAAGCGAGGTGAAAATAGATACCTGCGACACCTCACAATGGAAGGCGCAAAAGGACGGTATGAAGTAATTACAGATGAAATTCGCGAACGACTCGATTTTGAGCTCGCTACTGTCGAAAAGACGGGATATCCCGGGTACTTTTTAATTGTTCAGGATTTTTGTAATGCAGCGCGTGAGATGGGGGTGTCTGTTGGCCCTGGTCGTGGATCGGCTGCGGGATCGGCTGTTGCTTATTGTACACGAATAACGAATATTGATCCCATAGCATATGATTTGTTATTCGAGCGATTTCTCAATCCGGACAGAATATCCATGCCCGATATTGATATTGATTTTGATGATGAAGGACGAAACAAAATTATCCGGTGGGTAATTGATAAGTATGGTTCCGAACAAGTGGCGCAGATTATTACCTATGGTACTATGGCAGCAAAATCATCCATCCGCGATACTGCCAGAGTGCTTGATCTCCCTTTGCATGAAGCAGATAGAATCGCCAAGCTGGTACCTAATATCTCTTTATCGGAATTATTGGAGCTGTCCGAGCCAGAACTCAGAGAGAAATTCAAGAGTAATCCGGACGACATCAATCGGGCAAAAGAGCTCAAATCTATTTCGTTGCAAAATACACTGGCCGGTAAAGTGGTGAATCGAGCCAGAGAATTAGAGGGTTCTTTGAGAAACACTGGTATCCATGCGTGTGGGGTTATTATCACGCCCGATGATATTACAAAATTCGTACCGGTTGCAACGGCCAAAGACTCAGATATGTATTGTACTCAATACGATAACTCAGTTGCGGAAGAAGCGGGTTTGTTGAAAATGGATTTTTTAGGTCTAAAAACCTTAACACTTATCAAACATGCAGTACGAAATGTGTATGTCAGACAGAAGATTGAATTAAATCCAGATGAATTCCCTCTGGACGATGAAAAGACCTACAAGCTATTTCAACGTGGTGAAACGGTGGGGATATTTCAATACGAGTCTGCCGGAATGCAGAAACATTTGAGAGAGTTGCGCCCTACTGTTTTTGCAGATTTGATCGCCATGAATGCATTGTACCGTCCTGGTCCCATAGAATACATTCCTTCATTTATAAAAAGAAAACACGGTGATGAAGCAATTGAATACGATTTAGATGCATGCGAAGAATTCTTAAAGGAAACCTATGGAATAACCGTTTATCAGGAGCAGGTTATGTTGTTGTCTCAAAAACTGGCTGGGTTTACAAAAGGTGATGCGGATACCTTGAGAAAGGCAATGGGTAAAAAGAATAAGGCCACCCTTGATAAAATGAAGCCAATGTTCTTGGAGCGAGGAGCGGAGAACGGTCACGATTCTGAGAAACTGGAAAAGATATGGAAGGACTGGGAGGCATTTGCTTCATATGCCTTTAATAAATCTCATTCTACCTGTTATGCCTGGATTGCATATCAGACAGCGTATTTAAAAGCCAATTATCCGGCAGAATTCCTGGCTTCAGTGCTGAGCAACAACATGAATGATATAAAACAGGTTTCGTTCTTCATGGAGGAATGCAAGCAAATGGGATTAGAGGTGTTCGGACCCGATATTAATGAATCTGTTTATCATTTCACTGTGAATAGTTCTGGGGCGATCCGCTTTGGACTTGGAGCCATTAAAGGACTGGGTTCTGCTCCGGTAGAAGCAATTATTGAAGAAAGAGAAAAGAATGGATATTACTTGAATATATTTGACCTGGCGAAACGAATTAATTTGCGTGTATGCAACAAAAGAGCTTTTGAAAGTCTGGCTTATGCAGGAGGTTTTGATTCGTTTGAAAATGTACATCGCGCTCAATATTTCAAAGAGGACCTACAGGGAAGAACATTCCTGGAAAAAATCATGCGGTTTGGCACTGGTTTTCAGGATCGTGAAAATTCGAGTCAGGGATCTTTATTTGACGGTGAAAATGGTGTGTCTATGCCAGAGCCCGAAATTCCAGAGTCGGAAAAATGGGGAAGCATTTATGCATTGAATAAAGAGCGAGAGGTTGTAGGGATATTTATTTCCGGTCACCCCCTTGATGATTTTCGAATTGAAATTGATGCATTTTGCTCGGGGAATTTATCCATGCTTAAAAACCCAAACGAAAATATGGGTAGGGAAGTACTTATTGCTGCTATTGTTTCTGAAGGTGAGCATAGGATGACTCGAAAAGGAGAGCCATTTGGATTGATGTTTTTAGAGGATTATTATGATTCTCAGAGAATACCATTGTGGCGTGAAAATTATTTGAAATACAAGCACTTTTTAAATCCAGGAACTTTTGTTGTAGTGAAGGGTAAGTTTGAATTAAATTATAGAAAGGAACCGGATTTTTCGGTCCGCTCTATAGAATTACTTCACAACCTAAAAGAATCAAAAGCAAGCATGATCAAGCTAAAGTTCACAACAAAATCGCTTAATCAGGAATTAATAAGTGAACTTAATGATTTATTTAAGGAAAACTCAGGTGAGTGTGCGGTTCATTTTACGGTGTATGATTCACTCGAAGAGGTAGAAGTCAGAATGCCTTCCAAATCCGTTAAAATTGATTTGAACAACAAGTTGTTTGATAAGTTGAAAAGTTTGGATTTAGAGTTTGAGATCAAATAAAGAGCGTAATTCAGTCAGCTCTTTTACTTTTTCGGCACTTCCTGATTGTTGAAATGACGTTATTAGATTCGTAAGCATTCTAATAATTATTGCCGTATTGGAGCAAGGCTCAAAAAAGGATCTTTGTTCCTCTTTGTTTATGCTTTTAAGGAAATTCTTTATTTCCGAGTCATCAAATATTCCACCTTTCATGAATCCATTTATATAGAAAAGATTGCCGTGTTCGTTTTCCTTGTTAACGGTTGGATTTATGTTGTTTTCATCCAGGTAGGTCAGTACAAAGTGATTGGGTAGATTAACCCCATACACCGGAAGGTCCAGAGATTGAGCAATTATGGAATAGAGAACACACAAGCTAAGTGGATTGCCTTTGCGTGTTTCAAGAACTTTGTTCAGAAATGAGTTTGACGGGGATTGGTAATCTTTAGAATTACCTGAGAATTTGTATTTACCATAGAATACCTTATTGAATATTCTGACTCTTTCATATGCCGTTTGAAAATTATTGATTTCCAGCCAAATATCTTTTCTTATCTCCTGGATTTTATTGCGGACCACTTGATCATCAAAATTAGGATATTGATAACGACAAATTATTAATGCACCTTCGAGTAAATCCTTATGAGTACTGTTTGACCAGTCTTTAAGGGAATCTTGAATGGACATGAATTGAATTTGGTGTATCAGGTTTTCTATTCGATTTTGAAAAATTAAACCATATTCGTGTTCTTCTTCCCAGGACGACTCTAAGAAAGGTATTACAACAGATCCATGACTTATCAATTCATCTCTAACTTGCTCAAAGATACTTTCGTCCGGATCGTCTATAAGGCGAACCAAAGCTTTTATGGATTTTTCATCTTTCAATAGAATAAATTTAGTAAAGTCATGTATGCCTAAATAGTAATAGTCAAAAACTTTTTCAATTAGTTATGTTAATTACAGTACTGATTTAAAATATTATGAAACCTTTTTGATACTTTTCCGTTTATATCTTAACGGATCAATTATTAACAATTACAGGTTAATAAGGGGGGGGCTTCTTTGAAGTCCCCTTTTTTTATAATATTCTTTTGAGCTGTGCCAGTGCGTGCTGGTTGTGCTTGCTTAGGAATGCATTTTTAATTCTGATTTTTTCTTGTTTGGTAAGATGCCAGGAAAGCGAGATCCGTTCATTGAATTTTTCGCGAAGATTAAATGTTACAAGATCGACAGGGAAATTAAATGTTTTAGCGCCCAGCTTGATTAATTCTTCCTGATTAAAATCCTGTACTCTTGGGAAATTCTTGTACATATTTCCAAAGGGCATTGTTATTTTATCAATGAATGAAACCTGAGAATAGGTTTCGTTGTCAAGTACTTTTTTTGTGTCTCTAATTTGCACCACAATCACACCAGATGTATTTTCCTTAATCCAGCTTTCCATAATATAGAGAAACTCCATCATTGTTTTTCCGCCATAATTATCGCGAATCCCTGCGTCCATGAGTTGAATTTCTGGTTGTGTCGGCAGGGTGACCATTGGCATTACAAAGGGAAAAGTTGCATTTGCTCTTAAGACGCTGGAAAATCGAATGTCATTAGTGGACTGGTTGGAAAGTAAGCTGTGGTATTCCAGGTTTTCGTTCGATTTTGTCATTATGGAAGGTTTTCCATAATTGTCGGTAAGAAAATTCATTCTCTGTGAAGAAATGAGCAGTCTTCTGCCATCATTAACTATTGTGGGAGAAAAGATCATGGTTGGAATGATCCCGCTTTTCTCATATTTAGTGTAATACCCTAAGTTATGCTTAAGCACGTTGTTGGTGTTATCGTGAAGTTGTTGTTCAAAGGCAAAGCCTCGGTCTTTTGTATAAGCATGTTTGTTGTAGTGGTATTTTTGGTAACGAATAAAGATATCATTTGTAGAAGCCATGAAGGATAGCCTGTTAAGTAAATCATCGCTGATGTTCTTTTGGTATTTCTCATCATCAATTGAGGTGATTTCACCTTTGTATTTGCGAAGAACCAGCTCCCTGTAATAAGCCGCTCCTATCATTCCTCCTGAAGCACCGGTTATTAGCTGAGTATGGCTTGTAAGCTTCCCATTAAGGTGCTTGTCACTATTTTGCATTACGATCATTGTCCATAAGGCACTTCTCAACCCTCCACCAGAGGTATTGATAATAATTAATTTTGGTTTTTTTTCTTTTGTGTTTCGTTTCCAGTTCTCCAGTGTAGCTATGTAGTCGTAATACGACTTCGCTTTTAGTTCTTCATTATTCGCAATAGATTGCATCCTGTCAATTGAATATTCTTCAGGATTTGCGGAAGTATAGTCTAATCCGAATGCGTAGCTGGTATAATTAAACATGCTAGTATAATGGCTCAATTGATTCATGCCCAGAATTACAAAGAACAGTATCGGATACAACCAGCCCTTGAACCATGAGTGTAACGCACTAAAAAGCATCATGAAAATTGTAATCAGTAATACAATACTTGCCGCTGCCGGAACTTCGAAAGCGCGATAATTATTAAATGCTCCAAGAATAAAAAAAATGATTACTGTGGAGAGCTCGAATACAGAGGCATTTATTTTATTTTTAGCGAAAACTTTTTCAACCAATTCCTGATTAAAGTGTTTTTGACTTCTACTGGAAATAAGCCGCAATGATTTTCCAAAATAAATCGAGGTTCGATCTTTTTGCTTTTTGAATCCATCGTACCATTTTTCACGTTTGTGAATAACCGACGTAATTGGTTTGGATGTATGATCATTGTCTTTTAGGTCTTCTGGCTTATGCGATACACGAAAAAAATAGAAAAAAGATAACACGAAGAATATTCCGATACCTACAATTAGTGCCAACAAATATAATAGTGTTGGCAACACACTTTCCAGCTCTTGGTATAACTGAAACTGAATCATTTTAACACTTATGAAAATGATGAACCCAATTGGTATTAACGAATTGTTAATACAAAATTTATAAAAAGGCCTTGCAAGCGTTGTCAAGAAAGGGTAATGCGGACCAAGTTTGATGTAGCTATACGTGTTAAACGCCATGATAAAACCACCAAAGGAAAATCCGAGAAGAAAAAAAGACCAGGGGCTTACTTCCCCTAAATATTCAGGAGATAAAAACAATAGAGGAATCCCAAAAGAGTATCCAATTTCATCTCCTACAATTAAGAAGATTATTAACCAAAAAAGCAGCGAGAGTATATTGTATTTAATATGAGAAACGATCAGTTGAAGCGGAAAAAACGCTCGGATAAAATCAAATAATCGCCATTTTTGTTTTTGTGCACTCATAAACTTAATTAAGATAACCAAAAAATAGCCTTTTAGTTATTAAACGTCAAGTATATTTAATTATTGGTATTCCGATTCACTTTAAGCGATGTATTTATCAATTTTTTGTAAAAAAATATCAGGAGGAACTATCGGTTTCATTGATTTTTTTGCAACGAATACTAGCGTTGTTGAAGCTTTCGCTATAATTTGATCGGTTTCATTGCTGACTATGTAATCAAATATTAGGCGGGAACCTCGGATTTCTTTTATGTGCGTTTTTATGCGCAGCAAATCGTCGTATTTTGCCGGTAGTTTAAATGAAACCTCATAATTTAAAACCGGAAGCATTACACCTTGCTCCTCGAGTTTTTTGTATGTCATTCCGATTTCGCGCAAGGCCTCAACTCTTCCTACTTCAAAATATTGAGCATAATTTCCGTAATAACAATAGCCCATTTGGTCTGTTTCTCCGTACCTCACTCTGATAGCAGTTTCATGATAAAGTTCTAGCTTCATTGTTTATAAGTGTCTATTCAAAAATACTTATAAGAATTCATTGTCCAATAGAGATAATTGCTTAATTTACAAGATGTATTAGGTGATTAATTAGATACCTATCGTTAGACATCTGAATAATAAGTGTTTACTAAACTACTACAATGCCTGAGTTAAAATTAGATGAAAATGTTAAATTATTTTGATGTAAAACTTTTTAATAATACAACCCCATTTTGATTTTTTTTTTAACTTTTTTATGTAAATATTTGTCATAACGATACGATGATGATTCGATTGGCCTAACAGGGCAAAATATCATTTGTAATCTTAATTATTACTGAAACATATCAAACCAAAGAACAGCATGAGTAAAAATCACGATGGAACATGGAACGCTTGCTTGAAAGTTATTAAAGACAATGTTTCTTTACATGCTTTTAAAACATGGTTCGAACCGATCGTTCCGGTCAAACTTGAGGAGAACATCTTAACAATTCAAGTTCCATCGCACTTTTTTTATGAATGGTTGGAAGAACATTACATTGTGCTTCTTAAAAAGGTTGTTCAAAAAGAATTGGGAACGGATGGCAGGTTGGAATACAGTATAATTATGGAAAATAATACAACTGATTCAACACCGTATACAGTGAAATTACCTGCTTTGAACATGAAGTCATTGAAGAATGCACCTGTTCCAATGCCGATTGATATTAGTGAGAAACAAATTAGGAATCCATTTATTATTCCTGGATTAAAAAAAGTAAATGTTGATTCTAATTTGAATCCATCTTACTGCTTCGATAATTTTGTTGAAGGTGATTGCAATAGATTGGCAAGGGCTTCCGGATATGCCGTATCAAATAAACCAGGAGGAACTGCATTCAATCCATTATTAATATATGGTGGCGTTGGTCTTGGTAAAACCCATTTAGCACATGCCATAGGTATTTCGATTAAAGATCAGTTCCCGAACAAAACGGTACTGTATGTGGGGTCGGAAAAATTTGCACATCAGTTCATCGATGCAATTAAGAATCAAACAACAAATGATTTCATTCACTTCTATCAAATGATAGATGTACTGATAATAGATGATGTTCAGTTTTTTTCAGGGAAGGAAAAAACACAAGATGTATTTTTTCATGTCTTCAATCATCTGCATCAAAACGGCAAGCAGATCATTCTTACAAGTGATAAGCCTCCTGTTGAAATGCAGGGGATGGAGCAACGATTGCTTTCCAGATTTAAATGGGGGCTTTCGGCGGATCTTGGCGCACCCGATTTAGAAACACGAATGGCCATACTTGAGAAAAAAATGTATGGAAATGGAATAGATCTTCCAAAGGATGTTACTGAATATCTGGCATATTCGATTAACACAAATGTTCGTGAAATGGAAGGAGCACTGAATACTTTGCTTGCGCAGGCTTCCTTGAATAAAAAGGCAATAACAATAGAATTGGCCAAGCAAATGGTCGATAAGTTCGTTAAGAATACTGCAAGAGAAGTTTCCATTGAATATATTCAAAAGGTTGTATGTGATTATTTTGACTTACCATTGGAGATTCTTAAATCGAAAACCCGAAAAAGAGAGGTTGTTCAGGCAAGACAGATTTCAATGTTTTTTTCAAAAAAAATGACCAAATCATCCTTGGCGAATATTGGCGCTCATTGTGGTGGGAAAGATCATGCTACTGTATTGCATGCATGCAGAACAGTGACAAATTTATCCGAAACGGACAAACATTTCAGAGCCTACCTTGAAGATCTGGAGAAGAAATTGACAATCCAATAATAGTAAAACCATTAGCTTCGCTGATGGTTTTTTTTGTATTTTAAAGTTTTATTTAAAACAATTGAATTATGGAACCAGAAACAGATTTTATATTGCCTATTGTTTTAGGAGTTATTGCTTTAGTACTTCTTCTTAAATCAGTAATAATGGTGACAGAGCAAACTGCATATGTCATTGAACGATTTGGGAAATTTACACGTATAGCCCATTCGGGGCTTGGGTTTATCATACCGTTTATAGATCGTAAAGCAAGCACAATGAACCTTAGAGTACAGCAATTGGATGTAGAGATTGAAACCAAGACCAAAGATGATGTTTTTGTCCATCTTAGAGTTTCTGTTCAGTTTCTGGTTGGTCGCGATATGGTAAAAGAAGCGTATTACTCAATGGACAACCCAAAGAATCAAATCTCAGCGTATATTTTTGATGATGTTCGTGCCGAGGTTCCCAAATTAGAGCTGGATGATGTGTTCGCTAAAAAAGACGATATTGCTATTGCAGTGCAACGAAATATTGCCAAGAGCATGGAGCAGTACGGTTACAAAATTGTTAAGGCGTTAGTTACCGATATTGACCCGGATCATAAAGTAAAAGATGCCATGAATCGTATTAATGCTGCCAAAAGAGACCGAGAAGCTGCTCATGAAGAAGGTGAAGCACAGAAAATTATTATTGTGAAACAGGCTGAAGCTGAAGCTGAAGCTAAAAGATTATCAGGTGAGGGTATCGCCCAGCAACGTCTTGAAATTGTCCGTGGTTTCAAAGAATCTGTTGAAGATTTCAAAAAATCTCTGGATTCTGTGACTCATGAAGAGATTATGCAGTTTGTTTTAATGACTCAGTATTTTGATACAATTAAGGACATTGGAGCGAATTCCAAAAACTCCTCTATTTTGATGCCTCATTCACCTGGTGGTATGAGAGAATTCCAGAATCAAATCATTTCAGGAACCTATGTTGGCAATAAATTCAATGAAATGGAATCTGAAGGCGGAAAAAAAAGCGGAGATGAATCTAATTAATGAGATTGATAAAAAAAACTGGGGGAGTATCTTTATGCTCCCCTTTTTAATGTTCTGAATAATTGGACAAACTATATTAGTTGAATTTATCATTTGAAAGACAGAACGAAATACCGAACAATTAAGGAATTATCGGAAGGGATTTATAAAGAGAAAGGCTCTAAATTTGTTGCTTTGGCCCATTGTTGCTATACAAAAGCTGAAGCCGACCAAATGTTGTCTAACTGGAAAAAAGAGCATTATCAAAGCCGTCATTTATGTTATGCATATCGTATTGGAAAGGATGTATACCGAGTCAATGATGATGGTGAACCGAACAATTCTGCCGGACAACCAATACTAGGCCAGATCGATTCATTTGAACTAACCAATATTTTAATTGGAGTTGTACGGTATTTTGGTGGCACAAAATTAGGAGTGGGAGGACTGGTGACCGCATATAAAACTGCGGCAAAAGATGCCATACTTAATGGACAGATAATTGAAATAGAAATTTATAAGTGGCTTAAGCTATCATTTCAATATAAAGACATGCCGCACATTATGAATATTCTAAAAAAAAACAATATTGGATTCAAGGACAAAAGTTTTGAAATATCCTGTGAGATTACAATTAACCTACCCTTGAATAATTCATCTGCAATTATTGCTGAAATGGAGAAATTCGATACGCTTCGAATAGAAGATCTTGGAATTTATTAATGCGTAAAGTTAGATTTAAAGCCTGATAATAATAAACGAATTGGAAATTGCATAAAAAAACCTGGAATTTTAGTTCCAGGTTTTTATGTATAACAATTAATGTCTTAAACCATTACTTTTGGCGCTGCAGAACGAATGGCTTCACTTGACTCTCCTATGTAAGATTCGAAATTCTTAACAAATTGAGACGCAAGATTACTGGCCGTATCGTCAAATGCTGCTTTATCTTTCCAGGTATCTTTTGGGTTCAATATTTCGGATGGTACATCAGGACACTGTGTAGGGATTGATAATTCGAAAATTGGTTGCACCTGAAATTCTATTTTATCCAGTTCTCCATTCATTGCAGCCGAGATCATGGCCCTTGTGTAGGAGAGTTTCATTCTTTTTCCAACTCCATACGAACCTCCCGACCATCCTGTATTTACCAGCCATACATTAATGTCAGTACCTTCTAGTTTTTCACCAAGTAATTCGGCATATTTTGCGGGATGTAGGGGTAAAAAGGCAGCACCGAAGCATGCAGAAAAAGTAGTTTGCGGTTCCGTTATTCCCATTTCCGTTCCTGCTACTTTTGCAGTATAGCCCGACATAAAATGATACATCGCCTGTTCTTTGGTTAATTTGGAGATCGGAGGAAGTACACCAAATGCATCGCATGTTAAAAAGAAGATATTTTTAGGAGCACCTCCTATAGAAGGAGTCATAATATTATCAATATGATAAATTGGGTAAGAAACCCGTGTATTCTGTGTGATTTCTACATTTGAATAGTCTGGAACCGAAGATTCACCTTCGAATCCAATATTCTCCAGTATTGCTCCATATTTAATAGCATCGAAAATTTGTGGTTCACTTTCTCTGGAAAGATCGATGGTTTTCGCATAGCAGCCTCCTTCAAAATTAAATACAGTATCATCTGACCAACCGTGCTCGTCATCGCCGATCAGCCTTCTTTCCGGGTCAGAAGAAAGTGTTGTTTTCCCCGTTCCGGAAAGGCCGAAGAAAATCGCCGTATCCCCTTTTTTACCAACATTGGCAGAGCAATGCATGGAAAGCACACTTTTCTCATGTGGTAAAATATAGTTTAGAACAGAGAAGATACCTTTTTTGATCTCACCGGTATATCCAGTTCCACCAATAATGATCATTTTCTTCGAAAAATTCAAAATCGCAAAGTTATGCTGGCGTGTGCCATCAATTTCCTTGTCAGAAACGAACCCAGGTGCACATACTATGTGCCATTCCGGGTCGAATTCATTTATCTCTTCATCTGTTGGTCTAAGAAACATATTGTGAGCAAAGTGATTCGACCATGGAAATTCTGTAACAACACGTAAATTCAATCGATGCTGTTTGTCAGCACAAGCATATGCATCTCTGACATATACATCTTTGCCGTTCAGGTACGCTTTCATTCTGTTATAAAGAGCGTCAAATTTCTCTTGTGAGAATTTAATGTTGATATTTCCCCACCATACACTATCTTCTGTCTTGTCATCGCATACGATGAATCTGTCTTTTGGTGAGCGACCTGTAAATTCACCAGTTTCTATAGCTAAAGCCCCCGTGTCGGTGAGCATTCCTTGTCCGTTGATTATTGTATCCTCGATAAGTTCGGATGGAGAGAGATTCCAAAATTGGTTTCCTAAGTTGTTTAGCCCAATTGATTCGTCTAAATTGGCATTACTTTTTTTCTTACCAAATACGTTCATATTACTTTTTTATAAGCTTAACGCTTTAATTAGAGAAACAAAATTAATGAATATAGTACAGAATGAAGGTTATTTGTGGCTGAGTTTCTAACAATTAAATTAAAACATTGTTAACATTTTACCAAATTACAGAGCGCTTAATAGCAATAGTTGATTATAGAAATTCACCTAATGCGTCGAGCGCCAATCTAATGTTATCGCGAATTTCCGTTATACTGGCGTCCATCATGTAACAAGGAGCAGTAATGATCTTATTCTGATGATCAATAGAAATTTCATGGATCGTTTTCATTTCCGTCTTGACGCCTAGTTTTTCAAGCCCATCCGAGAAGCCTTTGATATCATAAGGAGAACTCTCCTTGTCCGACCCTATAGTCATCAAAGAGTCTATATTCGATCCTTGAAGTGCTTTTGATACGACAACAGGGCTCACACATAGGGCAACTATTGGTTTGCCAATATTGATAAGATTGACTATTAATAGTTTTACCTCGGGTAAAATTGTTCCTTCAGGCCCAGAAAATGCCCATGTTGTGAAGTTTTTTGCACTTCCAAATCCACCAGGTATGACAAGCGCATCAATGTCTGCCGGAGCTATCTCAGAAACGGAGCTGATATCACCACGAGCAATACGCGCACTCTCGACGAGCATATTGCGCGATTCTTTTGTCTCTTCTCCATTTGTGTGGTTAATTACATGATGCTGTTCCTTATCAATAGAAATACAAACTGCTTTAGCTCCCATTTCTTCAATAGCCAGGAGTGTCAATACGGCTTCTTGAATTTCCGCACCATCGTATACACCACAACCAGATAGCAATACTCCAATTTTCATATCATTTAAATATATACTTTATTTCTTCTTCCCAACCTTCCAGGATTAAAATAATTTCACTTCCCGGTGCTTGATTATACGCTAAATTTGAAATGTCTATTTCTAATACCTCGTTCACCAGTGACCTGCAAGAGTCTCCATTCGCGTTGTGGTACAATTGAATTGCTCTTTTTGGTGGTAATGATTTCATAATCATTGGGTTACCGATTAATTCCAATTCGTGTTCCTTGCATCCTCCAGAATAGGAAACAGCAATAAATAGTGAATTATCCTTAAGTATGACCGACTCAATGTCGCGGTGATCAGATTCCATAAACGCTCCAATTTTTGCCTTCTTTTGTTTTATGGTTACATCAGAATTCGGATCTGTTTCAGCTACAACCACATCCGATGTTGATAGTGCAATTTCTTTTGTTTCAGCACAAGACATTAAACCTGCTAATACACCTAATAATAATATGATTTTCATAACGATATTGTTTGATGAATTAAATCTAAATCAAATATAATACCATTCGATATATTTCCTTCCATAATATTGCATTCAATTTGGATAACAAAACGTTTGTTTACCTTTGCCCCATGAAAACGAAAACCCTTAAAAAAAATAAGATTAACGTGGTTACTTTGGGCTGTTCAAAAAACTTGTTCGACTCAGAGATACTGATGGCGCAGCTAAAGGGGAATAAATTTGAAGTGGAACACGAGGCGAAACAAGACGATTCTGAGATCGTAATTATCAATACTTGCGGTTTTATCGATAATGCAAAACAGGAATCTATTGATACGATCATCCGTTATGCCGAAGCTAAGACAGAAGGGTTGGTAGACAAGATTTACGTTACTGGTTGTTTGTCTGAACGTTACAAAGAAGATCTAATTGGGGAAATACCGGAAGTCGATGCCTTCTTTGGAACAAAAGAGCTGCCTCAACTACTTAAAACGTTAAAGGCTGATTACAAACACGAGCTGATCGGAGAACGTATCTTGACAACACCGGATCATTACGCATATTTCAAAATAGCCGAAGGTTGTGACCGCCCTTGTTCTTTTTGCGCGATTCCATTAATGCGGGGAAAACATCGATCAACCCCTATTGAAGAATTGGTAAAGCAAGCAAAAGTTTTAGCTGCTAAAGGAGTAAAAGAGCTAATGCTTATCGCACAGGATCTGACCTATTATGGGCTTGATTTGTATAAAAAAAGGGCACTGGCCGATCTACTTCGCAAATTAGCGGATGTAGAAGGAATTGAATGGATTAAATTACATTATGCTTTTCCAAGTGGATTTCCAATGGATGTTTTAGAGGTAATGAATGAAAGAGAGAACATTTGTAATTATTTGGATATTCCATTGCAGCACGGATCTACCAGGATGTTGCAAGCGATGAGAAGAGGCATTACGCGTGAAAAAACCGAAGAGCTTATTGATCAGATCAGAGAAAAGGTGCCGAATATTGCTATAAGAACAACTCTGATAGCAGGATATCCAGGAGAAACAGAAGAAGATTTTCAGGAAATGTATGATTGGGTGAAAAAGTCAAAATTTGACAGACTTGGTATTTTTACCTATTCGCATGAAGAAAATACACATGCCTATGATTCTGAAGATGATGTACCAGAAAAAATAAAAAAAGAAAGGGCTGGAAAAATTATGGACCTTCAATCCGGAATCAGCTACGCGCTCAATCAAAAGAAAATCGGTCAGGAATATAAAGTGCTGTTTGACAGAGTAGAAGGTGATTATTTTGTTGGAAGAACCGAATTTGATTCCCCCGATGTAGACAATGAGGTACTTGTTAAAAAAGATACGAATTATATTCGCCTTGGAGATTTTGCAAATATAAAGATCACCGGAGCCGATCACTATGATTTGTACGGAGAACTAGCATAAGCTTAAAATTGCAACTCTATTTTTTGTTGCGTGGGTGAAAAGAAATGATTGCCTCTTTAAGAAATTTTTGATCCAGGTGCGTATATATCTCAGTTGTCGTAATTGATTCATGCCCCAGCATTTCCTGTATAGCACGTAGATTTGCCCCTCCTTCTAATAGATGAGTGGCAAAAGAATGTCGAAAAGTGTGTGGCGAAATATTTTTTTTCATTCCTATTTTGTCGCAAAGATCTTTAATAATGGTAAAAATCATAACACGAGTTAGCTTTGCGCCTCTTCGGTTCAGAAATACATAGCTCTCATTTCCTGGTTGTATGCTTTGATGCACTCGTATTGTATTATTGTAAATCCCGATTTCTTTTTCTACAGAACCACTAACCGGAACAAGTCTTTGTTTGTTTCCCTTTCCAATTACCCGTATAAACCCTTCGTCAAAGAACAGCTCTTCAAACTTTAAATTTACAAGCTCTGTTACACGTAGCCCACAGCTGTACAAGGTTTCTAAAATAGCTTTATTTCTGTGTCCTTCGTTCTTGCTCAGATCTATTGCATCGATCAAAGTATCAATTTCTTCAATACTTAATACTTCGGGCAATTTCTGACCGATTTTAGGCATTTCGATCAATTCGCTTGGATCTGTTTCAATTTCATTTTCCAATACTAAAT
>Ga0315334_10000673_pt1 | contig 20750 bp, 15 predicted proteins | sample M150034915metaG_FD_205555 | JGI IMG/M metagenome (GOLD analysis project Ga0315334, IMG submission 205555) | Ammonia-oxidizing marine archaeal communities from Monterey Bay, California, United States - M1 500m 34915 | ecosystem: Environmental > Aquatic > Marine > Intertidal zone | place: USA... | reverse complement strand
TGTTAATGCATTCTTCAAAAACAACCTACTTTCTTCGAAGGCGGGGATCGAAAATGTAACTGCTCTTTTTAATGGGTAGAATAATAAAGAATTTGATTTTGTCTGTTCAGAAATAAATTCTTCTTTCTCGTTATACGACTCAATAATTAAAATACCTGCCCCAATTAAAAAGATCATTTTCAACAAAGAAAAAAAGAATCCAAGAATTTTATTGATAAGGCTGAGCTGAATTATTTTAATGATTTTCTCTACGGCCTTCCCCCCGAAATAGACCATAGCTCCAACCGCCAGGAATATCAAAGTAAACGAAATCGCTGGTAAATATTCCGTGGTCACATTTAAATGTTCTCTTAATACAATCGACACAAAATTTGAAAAGTGAATGCCTGCGTATAATCCCAAAAATAACGCGAGAAAAGTGAATAATTCTATTACAAACCCTCTTTTGAAGCCTTTCCATGCCGCAAAAAGCAAAAGTGCAATGAAAATGAAATCTAGAAAATTCATTGATTTAGCTTACAGTGTGAAGACAATTATAAAACAATTTTAAGTTTCGTGTTAAACGACAGCTTAACTTCAGTCCACAATAATGAAGTGCCATCCTTTTCAATATGTAAGTCGCTGCAAACTTCATTCAATGCTGTAATTCCGGGCACACCATTCCAGGAGCTTACATCGACAATAGATTCAAAAGAGAAATCCGGTCCTTCCAAAGTGTATGTACCAACTACATCAAAAGCAATTCCATTCATTGTAACTTCTATTGTCGCTGAATTATCGTTTTCAAGTGATTTGAACTTTCCTTCAATTGTGGGGGTATTGATGGTTTCAAAAAAGTGTTTCGCAATTTTTCCATTTCGATCTTCGTTGTTCGTTTCAACTGAAGCCGTATTAATAGTAAATGTTAACGATTCGATTACCTCTTTTGGATCATTTGAAGATTCTGCAATTACACTAATTTCATTAAACCCTCCTTTAACCGGAAGTTTGGAGCTTGTTTTATACGCAGTCCATTCTAAATTAGTGGTGCCTTCATTGTACTGATAATTCTGAATTGCTTGTGGAACAACATCTGCTGTGCTGTCGTCTTTACAGGAAAACAGAACCACCATAAAAATTAAACCTGTCAGAATTAATATTGCTTTTGACATTTCTTTTTTTTTCGAAGGTAATAAATAGAATGGCTACTTTCGCAAAATGGATTACGATGTAGAATTGAGATTTCAAAAAGTAAAAAATGAGCTCGAAAAGAAATTCGGAGAGGGAATTGACGTACAGGCAATATTGTTTTTAATTGGTGTTAACGAATTAGGGATCGGATATAAGGATTTCACGAAAGCTGAAAAAACGGATTTGCTCCACATTGCAATTTGCACACTTTTAGAACCCTATGGCTATTATACATATAAAAGCAGGGATGAAGAAAACTGGCCCCATTTTGATCTAACTAAAAAACTGCCGCCCTTGAACGATAGAGAACAACAACATTTAATAAAAGAATCGATTATTGAGTACTTTGAGCAAAATGGGTATTTTAATTTTAACGCTCCTACTGTTTAATTCGATATATTTACACCCGTAAATTTGATATGACACATGGATTTTTGGATTAAAGCAGCTCAATTAATATTATCGTTATCAATATTAGTTGTTTTACACGAATTTGGACACTACCTAACCGCACGATATTTTAAGATTCGTGTTGAAAAATTCTATTTATTTTTCAACCCATGGTTCTCTCTTTTTAAGAAAAAAATCGGACAAACAGAGTGGGGGGTCGGATGGTTACCTCTTGGAGGGTATGTTAAAATTTCAGGCATGGTCGATGAATCCATGGACAAGGAGCAATTGGCAAAACCAGCCCAACCGTGGGAATTCAGGTCGAAACCAGCCTGGCAGCGATTGATCGTTATGATAGGTGGAGTTGTCGTAAATATTCTTGTTGGTATTCTAATTTACATATTTGTGCTTTTTGCCTGGGGTGAAGAACAGATTCCAACCAAAAACCTTGCGGCCGGATTAGAAATTCACCCATACATGGAAAAGTACAATTTACGATCCGGGGATAATATTCTTGCTATTAATGGAAATGAGGTCAATCACTATCGAGACATAAACAATGGGCTTCTTATTCGCAATCAAAGAGAATTAAAAGTACAGCGCCCCGATGGAACTATCGAAACAATTACGCTGCCGGAAGGAATCGATTACGAACTGTTCCGTGTAGGGGCTTTTCCAACAGTAAACCTTCGGCATAAATCCATTGTTATTGATCATTTAATTACCATAAATGAGAATAGTGAAATTGGCATTGGAACGAGTGATTTTATTCTTGAGTTTGATGAGAAACCCCTCAGCGAAACAGACTTTACAGATTTAGAATCATTTGATCAAAACGATCATTCGGTCCTAATTAAAAGAGATTCGGACACGCTTAACATAGAGCTTAGCCCTGAACAATTGAGTGAATTTCTAAAACTAAGCCCGGCATTAGCTTCAGGGCTAAAGAAGAACGATAAGATCTTATCGGTAAGCGGGCATGAGGTTAGCTATTTTGATGATATTACCGGAGAATTATACAAAAGAAAAAAGAAATCGATTCCAATATCGGTTCTTAGGGATAGTGATACTCTAACTCTATCTGTTACTGTTGGAGTTAACGGAAATATTGGATTTGCACCAATAATGGAATCTCCCGTAGATATAGCCCAAGTAGAGACCAAACAATATTCGTTTGCTGCAAGTATTGGGGCCGGAATATTCCGTGGATATACAACATTGGGGGATTATGCCGGTCAGTTGAAATTTCTTTTCACCAAGAAAGGGGCCAGCTCAATAGGTGGTTTTGGAGCCATTGGGAACCTCTTCCCCGCATTATGGGATTGGCAGGTGTTTTGGCTCAATACTGCGCTTATTTCAATAATTCTTGCATTCATGAATATACTTCCAATACCTGCACTTGACGGGGGACATGTTGTATTTCTATTGTACGAAATGATCACTGGAAAAGAAGCCCCTCAAAAAGTTCTGGAATACGCACAATATGCCGGGTTTATCTTTTTAATGGGACTCGTTTTGTACGCCAACGGTAATGATATATATCGATGGGTCGTTGGTGCCTAATCTATTGATCGGTAGTGTCAATTATATTTTACCGTACCAATAACATCGTAGCACGTATAGTGCCAGATTCTTTTTGAATTTGAACGAAATATTCTCCGCCAGAAACGCCGACCAATTCCATTGGAATATCATGAGTTCCCTGGCTAACGGGTCCATCATAAGCTTGCAGAACATGCCTGCTTTCAATGTCGAACACATCAATTTTAACCCATTCATTGTCTGCTGCGAACCGAATGGTAGATTTCCCGAATGATGGGTTGGGAAATATAAGAGCCTTTGTCTTTGGTAATTCTTCTTCTTCAATTCCAACGCTACATGCACCGAGAAGTGAATAATAGTTAACCGTATGTTCAAACAGCGGTTGAATCTCGTTTGAAGGAACGCCGAACCAATCGCGTAATATGGACGCATAAACGTCTCTAAAATCTATTTGCATAGGAACACCAAGCTGACCTACAACTGTGTCCTCGATTACCGGATTTGGGCCAATAATACTAAAGTCCAGACAAGTGCCGAATAAAAACAACGGCGCAGCATCACCATGATCTGTTCCCAAGCTTGCGTTAGAGGCAATTTGACGTCCAAATTCTGAAAATGTCATTCCTGCAACACGATCTTCCAGACCCAATAACGCAAGGTCATCCTGAAATGCATTTACAGCATCCGATAATCGTTTAATTAAATCCGCGTGTACTCCTTGTGATGTACTCGTTCCAGACACCTGAGAATCGTGCGTATCAAAACCATTAATATTCAAAACATACACTTTTGATTTCAATCCACCAGAGATCATCTGGGCAACATATTGCAATTGAACCGCCAAAGGATTCGTTGGATCGTACAATGTTGAAAGGGTATTTCCTGTATTCGCAGCAGCATTTATCTGACCTCCATATGCATTCGCCTGATCGATGATTGTAGAGAGATACTCCATATGTGAACCGTAATAAGTCCCGTCATTTAAAACGCCGCTGGATGCAAGGTTGTACACATCAAAAGGATTGTTAACAGCATGACTAAAATTGGCCATCAGCCCCTGACATGTTGCCGAAACTTCATACCCCATACTGATCGCAAATGGATCCGGATAAGCTGTATTCGGATAGGCGCTAGGATAATTCGGATAATGATTGTCAAAATCTCTACCAAGCCACCCCGTTGTTGCCGGTGCATCGACCAGCCCTGAGCTCCATATATCCATAGACCTAAAATGCGATCGATTTTGTTCCGGATACCCAACATTTTGAATTATTCCGAGTTTGCCGGAATTAAACATCGATTGCATTCCCGTCATCACCGGATGAAGCCCCACATCCGTTGTTAGTGGCAATACGGATGTTTCCGGAATCAATACATTACTCCTTTGAATGGTAAGGTTCGCATACTGATCTCTGGGTATAAGCGTGTTCAAACCATCATTGCCCCCATTAAGTCGAATGATTACCAATACTCTGTCCTCGGCACTTTTTGCAACATTGAATAATTTTTTACCTATCGACTGGAATTTCATTTCGTTCAATAAGACAGGTACTCCAGCGGAAGCCAGCGCTAAACTTTTTACAAAATTTCTTCTTTTCATTTGTTTTCTTTTTGGGGCTTACTTAGTGTGAAATTCTGGCATCTGAAATAGCCTTGCCAATACTAACTGCATGCGCAACTCTACCGGGCTAGAAAAACTCGGGTTTCCAGGATTATTGACATACTCGTTGTATTGAATTGTCCATTCAAAATCCGGCAAGCTATTGGTTAAAATCGCCTTTAATATTAATTTTTGTAGTGCATCAACGCCCTTTGGGCAGAGTACATCACACATATCGTCTATGACTGTTGGTGCATCCGCAGGAAGAGAAAGGTTGTCCAAAAATGTCAGTGCGTTGATTTTCCAGGCATCTCCATTGATCTGTATTCCACCGTATATAGTTACCCAAGCACTAACATCAAACCTTGTTTTGATATGCGTGGCATTCACCCATAGCTTTGAAAATGAAGGTTCCTGATAATATGCCGGCCAACCCGCAACACTCGGTGGAGCAGCATAAGCCTGCCCTAAAGTTTCGGCCAACCAATAAACATTTAATTGCATTTCATAGTCTGTAGCTAAACCATACGTCGGAGCCGACTCGGTACTATTGAACATTGAATACAACATGTCCAAAGGTCCTTTTATTAAGGCACCTCTTACCGAAATATCGAAAAAATGCTCGCTTGAAAGTAGTTCAGTTAATACAGGTAAAACCTCATAATTGTTTGCAATAAGGGTAAGTGCCATTTCTTCAATGACCGTTGATTCAACAATTGCTGTAAGATCATAATTAACGAAATACCTGTACAGCTTACGGCAAATAAAACGAGCGACTTCATCCTGTTGGAATATAATATCTATGTAATCAGAATATTCATTCGCACCATTGTCGGGAACAGAAACACCGCCAAAATGTGCCGACAAAGTTTTGGTTGAAGTATCGTGGAGCAAAGGGGTAAATACTGATGTCACATCTGGAACCGTATCGCTTCTTAATCCTTCCAAAATATACCCTGTCAGAATTTTGGCTCCCTCCGCAACATCCTGTTCCGTATAATTGGTGTAATCACCAGGGCCGATCTGAGGACCTTTTCCTATTGTAAACAACTCCAGTAGCTCTCGCGCATAATTTTCATTTGGACTATAAACCGTATTCGTTGCTCCATTTAAAAACAAAAGCATGTTTGGGTTGATCGTAATGTCTTTTACAAATTGTTTGAAATTTCCAAGTGCATGTGATCGGATAAGAGCATGATAATCATATGTTGCACGTGCATCAAAACCAATGTTTGCAGCAAAATGATTTTGCCAGAACAAACACATCTTCTCTGCAATTGAGAATTGTTCTGTATTTAACCGTTCCATCATCCATCCTCCGAGTGAAAATATACGTGCTGTTTCAACCGTTTGTGCTTGAACTAGGTCTGTGGGGTATAATGAATCTACCCATGTTGTTCCAAACGCAGCTATTGTCTCATCGGGATGGTAAGCGAGCGGAGGGTTCAGCGCCGGTATTTGCAGCAAGCTATTTACAGTAGCGCTCATTCCGTTTGAAACGGTATCCAGAATCTGCTGATTTGTTGGGCCGAACATTGTTCTTCTTAATAAATGGCCCGCCTCCGCTTTTGTCCATGGTCCTGTATAAGGTGTCAGGCTCAGAGATACACCTGATGCTGGTTCTTGTTCTGGCATAGTTGTTTTAGTATAAATAGCGACACAAGCTACAAAAAATGAGGCTATTATGCAATTACCAAGAGCAACAATTGTTTAATCTGATAAAAATTTAATATTTCGTTTGAGGCCCTTAAATTTTGTTCGTTTCACTGCACTTTTCTTAAAGAGTTCCTGAAAAATTTCTTCGGTCAAATCTTGCCAGTCGCTTTTGGACATATCAAGAAGGTCTTGGTGCGGGTCAAACTGCGCATTGGTGTGGGGTTTTGAGAATCGGTTCCACGGGCAAACATCCTGACATATATCACACCCAAACATCCAGCCGTCCATTTTACTTTTGAATTCAACAGGTAAGAGTTCGTCTTTTAATTCTATTGTGAGGTAGGAAATACATTTTGATCCATCAACAACATAAGGCTTTACAATTGCATCTGTAGGACATTCGTCAATGCATTTTGTGCACGTGCCGCAATAATCCTTCATCGGGCCATCCGGTTCAAGATCCAAATCAAGGATAAGCTCTGCAATAAAAAAAAACGAGCCGTGTTTTGGGTGAATTAAATTTGTGTTCTTGCCTACCCAGCCCAAACCACTTTTCATTGCCCAGACTTTATCCATGACTGGAGCAGAATCAACAAAAACACGACCACCAACTTCTCCAATTTCACGCTGAATGAATTCAAAAAGTTCTTTGAGCTTGTCTTTGATAACAAAGTGATAATCGGTGCCGTATGCATACTTTGAAATTTTATGGGAAGCAGAATCGGGCTGCATCTTTTCAGGATAGTAATTCAGCAATAATGAAACTACTGTTTTGGCATTAGGCACAAGCTTTCTGGGATCCAATCGCTTGTCGAAATGATTCTCCATGTACGTCATTTTTCCATGGTAACCATTCTTAAGCCATTCATCCAATTGATTCGCTTCATTATTAAGAAAATCAGCCGTTGAGACCCCACAATAGAAGAATCCTAATTCTTGGGATTTGTTCTTTATCAATCGTGTATTTTGGCTACGCCTGTTCATTTAGATCATTTGTATTGCGCTCCTTTAAGAATACGGTGGCTATCAAAACAATCCTCCCTGAGAAAAGCCTTTCTCTCTTCCCAAATGTTTGTATGCTTTTTCGGTTACCTTTCGACCCCTGGGTGTCCGCATTAGAAATCCTTCCTGAATCAAGAACGGCTCGTATACTTCTTCAAGTGTGCCAGCGCTTTCACCAATTGCTGTTGCGATCGTATTCAGGCCAACCGGTCCTCCCTGAAATTTGTCTATTACAATCGATAGAATTTTATTGTCCAATTCATCCAAACCATTTTGATCCACATTTAATGCTTCCAGACCAAGATTTGTAATATCGAGTGTTATTGTTCCGTCTCCTTTTATTTGAGCAAAATCCCGCACTCTTCGCAACAATGAATTAGCAATTCTGGGTGTTCCCCTGCTTCTTTTTGCGATCTGATAAGCAGCCTCTTCTATAGTACTTATTTCAAGCAAATTGGCAGATCGCTGAACGATTAGTGTGAGTGTTTTTGTATCGTAATAATTAAGGCGAAGATTTATTCCAAATCGCGCCCTTAGCGGTGAAGTCAATAAACCTGACCTTGTTGTTGCACCTATCAAAGTAAAAGGGTTTAATTCAATTTGAACTGTTCTAGCGTTAGGCCCACTATCAATTAAAATATCAATTTTATAGTCCTCCATAGCGGAGTAAAGGTATTCCTCAATGACTGGGCTCAGACGGTGAATTTCATCTATAAAAAGAACATCTCCCTTGTCAAGGTTGGTGAGTAACCCCGCCAAATCTCCTGGTTTGTCCAGAACCGGACCACTCGTTACTTTACACCCTACACCAAGCTCCCTTGCAATGATAATTGCAAGGGTCGTTTTGCCAAGTCCGGGAGGACCGTGTAAAAGTACATGGTCTAATGGTTCGTTTCTTAAAATTGCTGCTTTTGTAAATACTTCGAGATTGTCCACTATTTTGGGCTGCCCGGCGAAATCCTCAAGTTTTTTTGGGCGCAACACTTTGTCATAATCTCTGTCGATATGATTTTCGTCTTCATTTCTATAATCGAATGGCTCCTCCAAATACTCGTTTTCTCAAAAATACAAAAAGCCCTTTGTTGATTTACAAAGGGCTTTCATTATTTATACTATTTTTTAATGTTCTTCTTCTCCCTCCGCTAATGGTACCGTTTGTGGGATGAAATCTTCTTCAGCTCCAGGTTTTGAGTAATCATAAGGCCATCTGTACACTGTTGGTCTCTCACCTGGCCAGTTTCCATGAATATGCTCCACTGGCGTAGTCCATTCCAAAGTCGTCCCCCTCCATGGGTTTTGAACCGCCTTTGGCCCTCTGAATATACTGTAAAAGAAATTGAATAAAAATATCAGCTGCCCTAAAGCGCCAAGTATAGAAAAGATCGTAATAATTACACTCAGATCCATCATTAGAGCAAAAGTTTCTGAATCGAATGTTTCATAAACGGAGTAATCATAATATCTCCGAGGAGCGCCCGCCAATCCGACAAAATGCATCGGGAAGAAAACTCCATAAGCCGCTACAATTGTAATCCAGAAATGGGCATACCCCATTCTTGTATTTAACATTTTTCCAAACATTTTAGGGAACCAATGATACACCCCTGCAAACATTCCAAACACCGCAGACAAGCCCATAACAACATGAAAGTGTGCCACAACAAAATACGTGTCATGTATTGTAATATCCAAAGCTGCATCCGCCAAGATAATTCCGGTTACACCACCTGTAATAAATGTGGAAACCAAACCTATTGTAAAGAGCATCGCAGGGGTATAAACTATAGATCCCCTCCATAAAGTTGTTATATAATTAAATACCTTCACCGCGGATGGTATTGCAATGAGTAATGTGGTAAAGACAAATACACTTCCCAGGAACGGATTCATTCCCGTTATAAACATATGATGGGCCCATACAATGAACGACAAGAAGCCTATGGCTAGAATAGAACCGATCATGGCTTTATAACCAAAAATTGGTTTTCTGGAATTTGTGGAAATGATCTCCGAAGATAACCCAAGAGCCGGTATCAAAACGATATATACCTCGGGGTGCCCTAAAAACCAGAACAAGTGTTGGAAAAGTAATGGTGAACCACCATGTTGCGATAGCATTTCGCCTCCGATAATAATATCCGAAAGAAAGAAGCTGGTTCCCGTCAATCGATCCATCATCAACAGCAACGCAGCTGATAATAAAACAGGGAACGATAATACTCCAAGAATTGCGGTAACAAAAAAGGCCCAGATCGTAAGCGGTAATCTGGTCATCGACATACCCTTAGTTCGTAAGTTAATTATAGTTACTATATAGTTCAAAGATCCAAGTAATGATGAGGCAATAAAAACTGCCATGGACAATAACCAAAGTGTCATTCCTGTTCCTGAGCCACTTATTGATTGCGGAAGTGCTGATAGAGGGGGATAAATGGTCCACCCCGCCATTGCCGGCCCAGATTCAACAAAGAGAGACCCAAGCATCAATAACGAAGACACAAGAAAGAACCAATAAGACAACATGTTTAGAAATCCTGAAGCCATATCACGGGCACCAATCTGAAGTGGAATAAGAATATTTGAGAATGTTCCGGAAAGTCCGCCTGTCAACAAAAAGAACACCATTATCGTTCCGTGAATTGTCACCAAACCTAAATACATGTCTTCCTTCATCACGCCATCCGGCGCCCAGGTGTCTCCTAAAAAGAACGAAACAAAATCAGAGCTTTCACCCGGCCATGCTAATTGCAGTCGAAACAATATTGAAAGCAACATTGCTACAACCCCCATAAAAACCGCAGTCATAAGAAACTGCTTGCCAATCATTTTATGGTCATGCGAAAAGATATACTTCGACACAAAACTTTCCTCGTGGTGTCCGTGATCATCGTGATGTCCGTGTGCTTCATGCGCTACTGCCGCCATTTCTATCAATTTTTATTTAAATATTCTATTCTTAATCTTGCTCTTCTGCAACGGTTAAACCATTTTCTTGCTCGTTTACTCCCTCTTCATCTGTCTGAGACGCATCGGTTTCTTCCGACGAAGTTGTCGCAAAATATTTGTCTTTAAACGTTTCATTTTTCTTTGAATCCAACCAACTGTTGTATTCTTTTTCTTCCAATACAACAACGAACATTTTCATTTTGTAATGGGCCCCACCACATATCTTATTGCACAAAAGCACAAAATTATACTTGGGGTCGTTCTTTTCGATTCGTGCTTGAACTGAAGATTTATCCGGTGTAAACTTGAACCTTGTCGTCATTCCAGGAACTGTATTCATTTGCGCTCTAAAATTTGGAAAATACGCTGAATGAATAACGTCCTTTGAGCGAAAATTAAATTCATGCTCCTTTCCCTTGCACAAATAAAGAGTGTCCTTTTGGATAAAATCATCCCATGCCTGAGCATCCAATTTAGAATCATGTCTTCCTTTCATTTGATATAACAGTCGAACCAGTTTTTCCTTCCGCAATAGCTCCGCCATCATCTTATCCCGTTCTTCTGGAATCAAAATTATTGTCTTATCGTTTAATTTATTTTCCAGTTCATGAATCCCTGTTGGCCCTGACTCCATCAGACTAATTGCTGTATCTATAGTATGTGTTGTTAAAATTGCCAATTCATTGTTGTCTGCAGTCAATTTGTAATCAAATTTCCCAAGTACATTGTCGTTTCCCGAATAACGTGCTGTCCAGTCAAATTGCTTTGAAAACAACTCAACTCGTATCGATTCAGGAGATGCCTCATCTGTTACATTATTCCAACTTTTCAATCCCAAAATGATAATTACCGCAAGTACGAGTGCTGGAACGATAGTCCATAACATTTCCAGCTTATTGTTGTGTGGGAAGAAAAATGCTTTAACCCCTGGTTTCTTTACATACTTAAATGCAAAAAGAAACAAAAGTCCATTCGTGATAAAGAAAACAGCAATAATTATAATGAAATTAAGATTCAAAAGCCAATCCAATTCGTGTCCGTGGACCGATGCAGGGCCTCCTCTTCCTGTCCATCCATACTCAAGCATCAACCAAATAAACCCTCCAAAAAAGAACAACATAAAAATGAGCATCAAATTTGCATTAAGCTTGTTATCCCGATTACTTATTTCAGCTTCATTTTTATTTCTGAGTTTTGAAGACAGCTCATAAACCCTCATTAATTGAGCCACAGCTATCACTCCCAAAACTATTACTGCTAATACGACCAATTTTGATACCATCTATTTAAAATTATCTGTGCTAAACTCTTTATTTATATTTCGTGGTGAATGCTCTCGTCCAAAAATGGGTGATTGACCGGTGTAAGCGGCGCTTTCGTTAAATTCATTAAAATTATTCTTATAAAAACTCCCGTCATCAATAATACCATGCCGATTTCCATCCATCCTATATTAGCTGCTGCCCCCATTGATCCCGCAAAAACCATAATGTAAACATCCATCCAGTGCCCGATTAAAATAATAACACCAACCACAGTTAATATGCCAGAGTGCCTTTTCGCCTCTCGCGACATCAATAAAAGCATTGGGAATGCGAAGTTGATCACAAACATCCCAAAATACATCAACTGATAATGATCAATTCTTGCCAAAAAGTAGGTTGTTTCTTCTGGAATATTGGCATACCAGATCAACATATATTGAGAGAACCATAAATACGACCACAAGAATGAAGTTGCAAAGGTCCATTTTCCAAGGTCATGAATATGACTGTCATTCACCTTTGGTAAATAACCCTGTTTCTTTAGGTATAATGTCAGTATCACTAATACTGTCATTGTGGAACACCATAATCCTGCAAATGTATACCATCCGAACAGTGTCGAAAACCAGTGTACATCAATCGACATAAGCCAATCCCATGAAGATGTAGAGCTGAACACGGCGAAGCACACGAGAAAGAACGCCCCTTTCCTGTAATTTTTAAAGTGCAGCTCCGTTCCTCCGATCTTATCTTCCTCTAAAGAGCGTTTTCTAAATCCTCTCCAGAAAAGATAATATACTCCCAAATAAATAATTGTTCTTATCCAAAAGAAAATCGGATTCAAATAAGCAGACTTTCCCTGAATTATATCGTCGTGTGCAACCGTTTCCGGATCCATCCAGGTGTAAATATGTGCTCCATCCATTAAAGTGATCGCAATGAAAACCAACACCATAAATCCAATCCCATAGGGGAGAAACCCAGCTACCGATTCAATAATTCTCTTAACAGATGCATACCATCCTGTTTCTGTTGCATACTGAAGTGCCAAAAAGAAAAGAGCACCCAATCCAATTGAGAAAAAGAAGAAACTATTGACCAGGCCATTTGCAATGAATCTCTGGGCAAAATGATGATCCCCTACATTTAAAGCCACTCCAATTGCGGTAAATAATACACCAATAACAATTAATGTGAGTGTAAAAACTTTTGCTTTATTTGCTACTTTGAATTCCATCTTACTTATGTTCGTCAAATTTATATTTTATTGTGTGTTGTCTTCAACAGCCAATTCCTCTTCTCCTGCGGCAGCACCTTCTCCTTCTTCACCAGCTAGAGGATATTTTTCATTTTGCAGCTTACGTATATAATGCACCAAAGTCCAAATTTCAACCTTGTTCAAAATTGAATTGTGCGCCCCCATGAATCCTTTTCCATAGTATATCGAATAGAAAAGCTGACCGTCTCCAAGGTCTTTTAAATTCGAATAATCCGCGACACCTGCATAAACTCCATTTTTCATCATTGGTCCATTACCATCTCCTTTTTCCCCATGACAATGCGTACAATTAGCCGTAAATAGTTTTTTGCCTTCGGCAAAAATATCCTCCATATTATCCTCATTTATTGCCAATGGGTTCTTGTCTGCGGCAGCAAGTTCGTATTCATTTACCTCGGTCAAATCAGCACCATACATTCCGTGCGTCAGCTTCATCGAAACATGTGCTTTTCTTTTATAAGGCAGCATTAATGCCACTGTAACAGAATCGGTTCCATAATAGGGTACCACACCAAATGGGGGCACCTTTGCAGAAAGCCTCATCTTAACTTCTGCATCTTCTCTTCCTCTTATTTCTCCATAATCAACATAAGGCTCTATCGCAGCTGAACGATACATATCCGGCATATACTCCAATCCAGCGCTATCTGGATTTGAAGAGCACCCAACCAATAACAATATTGAAATCCCTGCTATTGCGATACTTGATATTATTTTAAAATTCATTTTCATCAGTGTATGAAAAATTATTAAATCACTTTTTGTTCTAACTCAACTATTCCTGTATCCTTAACCATTGCTTCAAGTTCATCCTCAGAAAATTGTGGGTTTTGCGAAGACCTCAGCTCTATAACAAATTTGTCATCTGTAGTTCTGGGGTCAGGGTTTTGTGCTGGCATACCAGGCAAAGTACTATTTGCAATTAAATAGGTAATCGCCATACCGTGAGCTGCACATAATACGGTGAATTCAAAGGTGATGGGAATAAAAGAAAGAATGTTCTCCAAATAGGAAAAACTAGGTTTCCCACCTATATTCATAGGCCAATCCACGACCATAAAATACCGCATCCCATACGTTGCTAATGCAAGGCCAAAAAGACCATACAAAAATGCAAAAATTCCTAGTCTGGTTTGTTTTACGCCAATGATCGGATCGATTCCGTGAATCGGAAACGGTGAAAATACTTCTTCAACCTTTACACCTTTCGACACTAATTTCTTTGCGCCATCTTTAAGCACTTCATCGTCGTCATACATTGCATATAAAATGTGTTCTGCCATGACTTATTGATTATTCGTTTTATTCATTAATTCTCGAGCTTGTCCAGCCCAGTCGTCCTTCTCAGCTTTTCCAGGAAACTTCCCTATCAAGCCATCCACAATCTCGTATTCCTTTTTGGTCATTTTACTAACCTGATCGAAAGACCAAATACCTGCATTATTCAATGTCTTTTCAAGAGCAGGTCCAACCCCTGAAAGTTTCTTAAGGTCGTCTTTGTTCTCTGCCGAGCCACTTCCAAGGGCTTTTAATAAATCCGAAGTACCTTCATCTGCTGAAGTTTCCGAATTAGCTTCTTCTACTGCCGGGATTTCCAATTCTGGTGTTTTGGTTGGTTTCGGGGAAGTATTTCCTGAATCATTTTTGTACGACTCACCAGAGGTCTTCAAAATTGATTTTATCTCATTGAGTGCTAAAACCGGGAAATATCTGGCAAACAATAAAAAGAACACAAAGAACAATCCTATTGTTCCTATATAAACACCTATGTCAATACTGGTGGGATAGAACATACTCCACGAAGATGGAAGATAATCTCTGTGAATGGATGAAACGATAATTACAAATCGCTCGAACCACATTCCGATGTTAACCACAATTGAAATAATAAACGTAAATATTAAGCTTCTTCGAAGGTTTCTAAACCACATGAGCTGTGGAGAAACAACATTACAGGTCATCATAGCTGCATATGCCCACCAATATGGTCCTGTCGCTCTGTTAATAAATGCATATGCCTCATATTCAACTCCTGAATACCACGAGATAAATAACTCAGTTATGTACGCCGTTCCGACGATAGAACCTGTAACCATGATCACAATGTTCATGTATTCGACGTGTTTGGTATGAATGTACGCCTCCAATTTCATCGCTTTGCGCATCACTAACAACAGCGTTTGTACCATAGCAAATCCGGAAAACACAGCTCCTGCAACGAAGTATGGTGGAAAGATCGTTGTATGCCATCCAGGCACAACCGAAGTGGCGAAGTCAAACGATACAATAGAGTGAACCGAGAATACAAGTGGAGTTGCCAATCCGGCTAATACAAGAGAAACCAATTCAAATCGATTCCAGTGCTTCGCCCTTCCCGACCATCCAAAAGAAAGTATTGAATACATTTTCTTTGATATCGGTTTTTTTGCTCTATCACGAATTGTTGCGAAATCCGGAATCAACCCTATATACCAAAATACAACTGAAACGGATAAGTATGTAGATATTGCAAAAACGTCCCAAAGCAACGGTGAATTAAAGTTCACCCACAATGATCCAAAATGATTTGGTAAAGGCAAAACCCAATACCCGAGCCACAGACGTCCCATGTGAATCAATGGGAAAAGGCCTGCCATAAATACTGCAAAAATTGTCATCGCTTCAGCCGAGCGATTAATTGCCATTCGCCATTTTTGACGGAACAACAAGAGTACGGCAGAAATTAGTGTTCCTGCATGACCAATACCAACCCACCATACAAAGTTCGTTATATCCCAGGCCCATCCAACAGTCTTGTTCAGACCCCAGACACCAACACCGGTCCCTAACAGGTACAATATACATCCAACACCGTACAGTCCAATGATCAATGCACAACCGAACAAGATATACCACATTCTTGGTGCCTTATCCTCAATTGGTTTGCAAACATCTTCAGTGATGTCGTGGTAGGTCTTATGACCTAGTATTAGGGGTTCTCTAATTGCTGCTTCCTTATGCATTACAATAGCGTTTTATTTCAATTAATGATGACTGTTTTCTTCATGCCCTCCTGCTCCGTGCTCTTCTGCAGCACCGTGATGCGCTTCTTTCACAACTTGAAGTTTATCTAATATGTCATTCTGTTCATTTCTAACTTTAACATGAAACCATACGTTCGGTTTAACACCTACATCTTCCAAAACCTGATACGCTCTTTTGTCATCGGCATTTTTACGTACCGTCGATTCTGTATCATTCCAGTCTCCAACAGTAATCGCATTAGTAGGGCACGAATCTGCACATGCTGAAGCATAATCGCCGTCCTGAACAGGTCTGCCATCCTTTTTCGCTTCCAGCTTACCTTCCTGAATTCGTTGAACGCAAAACGAACACTTCTCCATCACTCCTCTGGTTCTTACCGTCACATCAGGATTCAATACCATGCGTCCAAGATCGTCTTGAGCAGGATTGACCTCGGCCTGTGCCTTATACGAAGGATAGTTAAACCAATTAAATCGTCGAACTTTATACGGACAGTTATTCGCACAATACCTCGTACCAATACATCTGTTGTATGTCATCATGTTCAGGCCTTCATTACTGTGTGTTGTTGCTGCCACAGGACATACCGTTTCACAAGGTGCATGATTACAGTGATGGCACATCATCGGCATGTGAATCACTTGTGGATTCTCCATCGGTTTTTCAGCCTCATCATAAGAAAAGGTAGCCTTATCTTTTCTCTGGCCAATTGCCGCCTCTTCATCTGAAGCAAAGTATCGATCAATTCTTAACCAATGCATTTCTCTGCCCCGTCGAACTTCTGTTTTACCAACAACCGGCACATTATTTTCCGATTGACAGGCAACAAGACATGAACCGCAACCAATACATGAAGATAAATCGATTGTCATTCCCCAACGATGTCCTATATTTTCCACCGGATGTTCATCCCATAGATCAAATTCTTTCATTGGAGCTTCAACATGATTCCCATGCTCGTCCAACTTCTGCAGTGTCCATGATGGATTGTACGCTTCTTTATCTTTAGTCTTGTAGGCATTCAATGTTGTTTCGCGCACAATAGAATGGCGTCCCATAACTGTTTGATTCAACTGCGTTGCAGCTATCGGATACACCCCTTCAGCCTTTGTAACAGAGCATGCCCCACTGTATGAAGGCGTGCCATTTTCTTCTCCCACAAATGCAAATGCATTCCCACCAATAGGTGCAGGATTACCATCCTCTAAAATTACATGTCCTCCATACTCTTGCGTTTGAAAGGCAGCTTTTCCAATGTTCTCTCCATTTGCACCACGGCCATAACCCAACGCCACCCCAACTGTTCCTGGCGTTTGCCCTGGTAACGGATAGACCGGTAAAGTGAGCTCCGATTTACCTACCTTAATAGTGGCCTGATTTAATCCATGCTCCTGATCAAATGTAGTGGCATATTTCCCCTCCATTTCAACAGGGTTCATGGTAATGTAGTTGTCCCAGGTCACTTTAGTTATTGGATCTGGAAGCTCTTGCAACCAAGGAATATTCGCATGTTTTCCACTCCCTACACCTGCTTTTTGATACAAAATAAATTCTGTTAGTTCAGATTTCGGAAGTTCACCCAAGTTATTGAGAGTCGCATCATTAAATACCTGGTCAGTTGGCGCAGGAATTTCTTCATCCACACAGCTGTTGTGCACCATCATGCTCCAATATGTCTCAAAATCAGAATAGGTGGTTTGCTCTGAAAAACCCCAAATGTTCCAAATATTCTGAATAAAATCATACGCTACTTTAGAGTCTTTACCTCCTCGTTTTTCTTTTCCTGCCCAAACAAGAAATGATTCCATAGCAGAAGCAGTATTATGCAATGGCCTAATGGTTGGTTGTGCAATAGAGTAATGTCCCCTTTTAGGGTTCATATCTGCCCAAGCCTCCAAGCCATGATGGTCCGGACAAACATACATACAATTCGAGGCGGTTTCATCTGCATAAGAAGCCAGTGAAATTGTCGTCTTGACCTTCTTTAATTTTTCTCCAAATTCAGCCCCATTCGGAAGTGTGTAAACAGGATTGACATCATAAAAAATAACAGCATCTGGTCCATTGCCTGCAACAACGGATTTAACGAACTTGCCCATATGGCTGTCTTCCGACTTGAATAAATTAATCGGGGCATTTGTATTTATTGTCTTACCGTATGCACCAAGAACTGAATTCAATTTGTTGGCGAGTATTTGAACTGCTTTATTGTTCGATCCACAAACAACGAGCGATTCAGATTTAGTAGATTTTAATGCTTTATAAGCAGAATCAGCGCTGGCTTTTGTCGCTTTTGAAAGTTTGGTGGAAACTCCAGTCGAAACATTAAATTTCTTTAGAAGATAGGCGAGTACGTTCGCTTCTTCAGAAGGTTTTATCATTCCTCTAACATCTGCATTTGAACCCGTAATGGATAAAACCGATTCAAACTGGTAGTGCTTCGACATCCATTCCCCATCAGGATCTCGCCGCATACTATATTGTGGCGTGAACTGTGTAGGCAATAACCAGGAATTTAAGAAATCCGCACCAACACTTACAATTGTTTTTGCTTTTGAAAAATCGTAATCAGGAATTATTCCATCTGAATTAGGATCCGCAGAAATGACTGTCGTTCCAAAAGACTCCTTATTTGCCGCCCGCATCCCCGAATAAGATACCGCATCGTATTGAATGTGTGAGAACTTATCGTTAGAAACCGATCCAAGCTCATCTCTAACTCCTCCCAAGGAAAGAGAAAGCTCATTTATTGCTTCACCCATTGTGGGGCTAATAATCGTATTAGAAACCAATACAACTTTATTGGCGGCCCCTAAAGCATCTTTAATCTTGCTGTCGAGCTTTGCATAGTTTTCAGCTTCACCCTTTACCGTAGGTCCTGTTAATCTCGCACTGTCATATAGGCCCAGAACCGAGGCAATTATTTGCGGATTTGTTGCACCTTGAGTGAATCCGTAATCCTTGTTCCCCTTAATGAAAATAGGCCGCCCCTCTCTCGTTTTAACTACAATACTAGCATATGAGCTTCCGTCGTAATACGTTGAAGCATACCACGTGGCTAAACCAGGGGTTACGTTTTCCGGTTTGTTGACATATGGAATAACTTTTGTAACCGGCGCTTCACATGCTGCAACCGTTGCGGCCGCTACACTAAACCCTAAAAACTTCAAGAAATCTCTTCGCGCAGTGGATGTCTCTTGCAGATTCTCATCGCTCAAAAACTCTTCAACTGATGTTTGAGCAGGAAACTCTTGATCTCTGGATTCTAAAAATTGTGGTGTCTGTTTTAGCTCCTCAATTCCTTTCCAATATTTTCTTTTCATTCCCATATTCTAAATTCGAATTCTTCGTTTTTCTTTTTTAGTAATGGCATTTTGCGCATTCCCATCCCCCAAGCTCTTTCACTGTAACCTTTCCGTCTTCCAGGTACTTACTATATAAAGACTTATCATTGTCCATTAATCTTTTGTGGATCTCGTCATAATAACCGTCTTTCTTCGTATCAAGAGAACCTCCTGACACTTCTTTTTCCTGATGGCATTCTATACACCAGCCCATTGTTAGTGTTGGTCTTGTAAGAGGTATATTTCCTTCCACTTTATTCAACTCAGAGATTGGCTGAACCCTTGCTGTTTCCACGGTTTTTGTCATATCACCATGACATTGCTTACAGTCAATTCCGCCTACAACGACATGCTGTGAATGATTAAAGTATACATGGTCCGGCAATACATGAACCTTGTTCCATACGATCTCTTTTGTTTCGTTGGTATACTTTCCAGCGCCCACTGATGGATCCCATCCGGCCGCTTCGTAAATTTTCTTTATTTTTTCTTGTTGCTCGGGTGAACTTCCGGCTACCTGTTTATGGCAATTCATACAAACATTAACAGTCGGCAGGCCTGCAGTTCTGGATTTAGTAACTGAATTATGGCAATACTTACAGTCAATTCCATTTGTTCCCGCATGCACTGAATGAGGAAAGTCAATTGGTTGCGACGGATGGTAATCCTCAACAATACCCACAGTATAAAGTCCTAAGAAAACAACGACCACAAGTCCAATGACTATTACGAGCATCCCAACTCCTACATATCTTCGATTCACCCAGGCCCATTGCTTGAGTTCATCCATATAGCTCATATTCTCATTAAAGTCAACACCTGCTTCTTCAGCCTCTGTAGCTTTCAATTGTCGTCTTACACCTCCAACAGAAAGTATAATTACAATAAAAATGGATCCCAAAATAATCCAGATCCAACCCGAAGAAGAATCTTCTTCAGAGGACGAGCTTCCATCTGACTTCGCTGCTTCAGCTTCTACCGGTTCCTGTAAATCGATCCAATCAAAAATTGACGTAATCTGTTCTTGCGAAAGATCTGGAAAAATATCCATCGCGGTTCCTGACCATGTCGAAACATTCTGAGCATATGGATCCGATGCAGCAGCCGTTTTCCAATTATTTACCCATTGAAATATCGTTCCTTCTATTGCACCTCCTTCTGACCATTTTTGGCGAACATTAAAGAGTTTTGGTCCAGTACCGTCTTTGAATATTTGGTGACACGTGGCACATTTGGTGTTGAAAAGGGCGTCGCCCTGCGCTTGTGATTTAAAGGTGCCCGATACAAACAGCAGTACCAATGCCGGGAGACACCATCTTCTAAATTTTCTAAACATCTGACTACTAGATATTTTCATGTAAAAAACTGTTAGTCCATCGCCAAAAACACTCTTTTTGACGCAAGCAAATTTAGTAGAATTGTACTATTTGGTGACAGTTTTATGACAATATTAAACCCTGATTATATAATTTAGAACCATTCTAATTAAGCGTTGTTTAATGCAGCCGTGACCATATGCATGAGAACTCTCG
>Ga0315334_10000669_pt1 | contig 20805 bp, 18 predicted proteins | sample M150034915metaG_FD_205555 | JGI IMG/M metagenome (GOLD analysis project Ga0315334, IMG submission 205555) | Ammonia-oxidizing marine archaeal communities from Monterey Bay, California, United States - M1 500m 34915 | ecosystem: Environmental > Aquatic > Marine > Intertidal zone | place: USA... | reverse complement strand
GCCACAGCCTTCGACGGACCGGGATCAGCGCCGACGTCGTCACCCTGATCGGCATCGTCATGGCGGCCGGTGCCTCGGTGGCCATCGGGGTCGGGAGCCTACGACTCGGTTTCCTGCTGCTGGTGCTGACCGGCGTGCCCGACGCACTGGACGGTGCGGTGGCCAAGGCTTCGGGCACCGCGTCGTCGCGAGGCGCCTACTTGGACTCGGTTGCCGACCGACTGACCGACGCCCTGTTGTTCGGCGGCGTGGCCTGGCACCTGGCCGGGACGCGCGACGACCGGATGATGATGCTGCCGGTGGCCATCATGGCCACGGCCATGTTCATCTCGTACCAGCGGGCCAAGGCCGAATCGCTGGGTTACGACGCTAAGGGTGGGCTGATGGAACGCGCTGAGCGGTTCATCGTGCTGGCCTTCGGCCTTCTGTTCTTCGAGATCCTCATCCCCGTGCTGTGGGTGATGCTGGTCCTCAGCCTGGTCACCGCGGTGCAGCGGTTCGTGAAGGTGTGGCGTCAGGCGTCATCGGATCGCGAGCCCTCCTCGCGTCGTCGGGCTGGTCGTCGGCAGTCGCGCATCGAGCGTCGCCAGCGCCACGGGTCCCGGACCCGCCCGTCCCGGCACTGAGCGGCCGACTCTCGGCCGACTGGAGACCCGGATCGTCCGCCGGCGGTACCGTCCGTTGCTGATGACCCCGGGAATCGTCCATGCCTTCAGATTCGCCTCGGTGGCTGCCCGCGTCGTCCCGCACGCCGTCTCGGTGCCCATCGTCCGGGCGGTGGGTCGCCTCGCCGGCCACCTCGACGGGGACCGTCGCCGGCTGGTGGAACGCAACCTGAAGCGGGTGCGCGGGCCCGAGTTGACGGGGCGCCGGCTCCGGCGGTCCGTCAACACGGTGTTCGCCTCGTACGCCGACTACTACCTACAGAGCTTCCGACTGCCGTCGATGACCCTCGAGCAGATCGAGGCCGGATTCAGCGAGGAGGGCTACGAACGCATCGCCGAGGGTCTCGAGGAGGGCAACGGCGTCATCATGGCCATGCCGCACCTCGGGAGCTGGGAGTGGGCGGCCTACTGGCTGACCCTGCACCACGGTGTCCCGGTGGGTTGTGTCGTCGAGGCGCTCGAACCGCCTGAGTTGTTCGACTGGTACCGGCGCTTCCGGGCGTCGCTCGGCATGAAGGTGATCGGTCTCGGCCCCGGCGCCGGCACCGAGACCATGGCCATGCTCCGCGAGAACCGCGCCGTCTGCCTGCCGAGCGACCGGTATGTCGGCGGGGCCGGGGTCGAGGTGGAGTTCTTCGGCGAGGTGACGACGTTGCCCGCCGGTCCGGCCACCCTGGCGTTACGGACCGGCGCCGTCCTGTTGCCGATCGCCATCTACGACCATTCCGGTGGGTGCCACGGGGTGGTCCGACCGCCGGTGGTTGCCCGACGGGAGGGGCGGCTGCGCGACGACGTGGCCCGGGTGACCCGGGCGTTGGCCGCCGAACTGGAGGTGCTGATCGCCGCCGAACCCGAGCAGTGGCACCTGTTGCAACCCAACTGGCCGTCGGACCGCCACCAGTCCGACCAGGACCGGTCTGATCAGAAGGGCTCGTCGTGCGAATCGGCCTGATCTGTCCGTACAGCCTGACGTTGCCGGGCGGGGTCCAGGGGCAGGTCCTGGGCCTAGCTCGGGTCCTGCGGGCCATGGGTCATCCCACCCGGGTCCTCGGTCCCTGCGACGGTCCACCGCCCGACGCCGGGGTCACCCCGCTCGGAGACAGCCTCCCCACGGCGGCCAACGGTTCGATGGCCCCCATCGCCCCGGACGTGCCGTGTGCCCTACGTACCATCCGGGCGCTCCGTGACGAGGAGTTCGACGTCCTCCACCTGCACGAGCCGCTGGCCCCCGGACCGACCACAACGGCACTTTTCCTGGCCCAGTCGCCGATGGTGGGCACGTTCCACGCGGCGGGCGGGAGCCTGGCCTACGACCTCCTGAACCGCCCCGTGCGTTGGCTCAGCCGGCGCATGGACCGGATGTTCGCGGTATCCGACGATGCGGCCGCCATGGCCCGTGACTCCCTGGGGGGCGAGTACGAGGTGCTGTTCAACGGCGTCGAGGTCCAGCGGAGTCGCCGGGTCGCACCGTGGCCCACTGAGGGGCCCACCGTCTTCTTCATCGGTCGTCACGAGCCCCGCAAGGGCCTGGCGGTGCTGCTGGACGCCATGGCCGGTCTGGGCTCCGACGTCCGCCTGTGGGTGGCCGGTGACGGCCCGGAGACCGACGAGTTGCGGGCCCGGGTGGCCGGCGACGTCCGGATCCAGTGGCTGGGTCGCATATCGGACGAGGAACGCACGGCACGGATCCGCGGGGCGCACGTGTTCTGCGCCCCGTCGTTGCGGGGCGAGTCGTTCGGTGTGGTGCTGCTCGAAGGGATGGCGTGCGACACCCCGGTGGTGGCCAGCGACATCGGTGGGTACGCCAAGGTGGCACGCGGCGGGGACGACGCCCTGCTGGTCCCGGCGGGTGACGCTGAGGCGCTCGGTGCGGCCATCGCCAAGGTGCTGGCCGACCCGGTGCTGGCCGATCGCCTGGTGGCCAGCGGGCGCGAGCGAGCCGAGGAGTTCTCGATGCGTCGCCTGGCCGACCGATACCTCGAGGCCTACGCGTCGGTGTTGAACACCCCGGTCAGCGGGGAGCGGGCGTATCATTCGGGTCGGTCATCCGGTCCGGGCTGACCCCGTCCGTCCGGCCGCCAGTTCCAAATCACCATGTCCCGTCCCCGATCCCACCGAAGCCGTCGATCGCCCATGTCGCTGCTCCGCCACCCGGTCACCGTGCCCGCCGTCATCGTCGGCCTGTGCGTGGCGTTCGTCCTCTGGCTGGTCGGCCTGCCCGCGGTGGTGGCGGCGGTCGTCGGCATCGCCTTCGGATGGGCGTTGGCCACGGTGGCGTCCCGTCGGTCTGTGGGTGCCCTGCGACGCACCATCGGCGCCCGCTCGGCCCATGCCGGCGAGTTTCCCCGCCTGCACAACACGGTCGACGGGATCTGCCTGACCCACGGCATCGAGCGACCCGACCTGTACGTCCTGGACTCGTCGTCGGGCAACGCCCTGACCATGGCCGGTCGGGACGGGGTATCGATCGTGCTGACCACTGGCGCCGCTGATCGACTCTCGCTGGTGGAGCTCGAGGCGTTGGTGGCCCACCTGCTCGTGCGGTGTGCCGACGACGGCCTCCGGGGGGAGACCACGGCGGTGGCCCTCGGACGGTTCCTCACCCTCGGAGGGGGGACGGCCGGAGGTGGCCCCGATCGCATGGTCCAGATCGACTTCGACGGTGCGGAACTGACCCGTTTCCCGCCGGGCATGCAGGAGGCGTTGCGGGCGCTCTCAGACCTCGGTGCGGCCGTCGACGCTCCGGCGTCCACGGCTCGACTCTGGTTGCTGCAGCCCGACGGGAGGACCGACGTGGCCACTTCGAACCACCCGTCGGTGGACATGCGCATCGCCGCACTGGCCGAGCGATGACGTCCCGGACGGGCGATTCCCGACCGCTGGCGTCCCCACTGCTGTTGGGGGTTCTGCTGGTCGTGGCGTTGTCGATCGCCACCGGTTGCGGAATCGGCGGCGAGAAGGACGCACCGGCGCCGACGGTGGGCACCATCGGCTCCACCACGGTGGCCCCCTCCACAGCCGAGACGGCCACCACGACGGTCGATTCCGCCGCCGGCGAGGGCGAGGCCGGTGAAGGTGCCGCCGTTTCGACCACCACGGTCGGGATGCCCACCACCACGACCATCGACGGGTGGGTCGGAGCGGTTCATCCGTTGACCGGCCTGCCGGCCGTGGACGGGATGGCTGACCGTCCGGCACTGGCCGTCAAGATCGGCAACAACGACTCGAAGTCGCTTCCCCAGGTGGGGATCCAGTCCGCCGACGTGGTGTACGAGACCCACATAGAGAACGGAGTCACCCGACTCCTGGCCATCTTCCAGAGTGAGGTCCCCATCACGGTCGGGTTGGTGCGGTCGGCCCGGTCCAGCGACATCGACCTCATCGGCAACTTGAATCGCCCGGTGTTCGCCTACTGGGGCAGCAACCAGGGCGTGGGTGACGAGGTGGCCGAGGCCGAGCGACAGGGCACGTTCGTGCCCATGAGCACCAACGGCGAGGGTCAGGCGTTCTTCTTCCGGGACCAGTCCCGGGGCGAGTCGCCCTACAACGGTTTCCTCGACGCCGCGGCGCTGGCCGCCTCGGCCGACGGTGGCGCTCCCGATGCGCTGTTCGACTTCGGTCCGTTGCCGTCATCGGCGGTGACCACCCGGGGCGTCGGCTGGCGGACGCCGCGACGGGAGGTCGACTGGGTCTGGGACCACGGCACCGCGCGGTGGTTGCGATTCCATCGAGGAGCGCCGTTGCTGGACGAGACGGGGGTGCAGTTGGCGGCCGACAACGTCCTGGTCCTCTACGTGGACTACCGGATGTCAGATGCCGACCTCGAGTCTCCGCAGGCCATCACCACCGGATCGGGCGACGGCTGGCTGCTCCGCGACGGCACGATCACCGGCGTGACCTGGAGCCGACCGTTCATCGCAGACCGGTGGGCCCTGGCCGACGATGACACCGGCGACCGGGTGACCCTGCGACCTGGTCGCACCTGGGTGGCCCTGGCCCGACTGGGCGAGGGTGTCCTGCTGGGGCCGGACCGCATCGCCGAACTCGTGGGCTGAGCCACCCGGAATCGGCTTCCGGCACGCGCTCGACGCCGCGCCCTTTCTAGACTGCACGTCATGAGTGACGTGACCCGATCGACCGGGACCCAGTTGGTGAAGCGCGGCCTGGCCGAGATGCTCAAGGGCGGCGTGATCATGGACGTGGTCGACCCCGACCAAGCCAAGATCGCCGAGGATGCCGGAGCGGTGGCCGTGATGGCCCTCGAGCGGGTGCCGTCCGACATCCGGCGGGACGGCGGCGTGGCCCGTATGTCCGATCCGGAGATGATCGAGGGCATCAAGGCGGTCGTGACCATCCCGGTGATGGCCAAGGTCCGCATCGGCCACTTCGCCGAGGCCCAGATCCTCCAAGCCCTCGGCGTGGACTACGTCGACGAGAGTGAGGTCCTCACGCCGGCCGACGAGGCCCATCACATCGACAAGTGGGCCTTCGATGTTCCGTTCGTGTGTGGTGCGACCAACCTGGGCGAGGCACTTCGCCGCATCTCCGAGGGCGCGTGCCTGATCCGCTCCAAGGGCGAGGCGGGTACCGGCAACATCGTTGAGGCCGTCCGCCACCTCCGATCGATTCTCGGGGACATGCGTCGGATCACCCAGGCCGACCAGGCCGAGCTGTTCGACTGGGCCAAGCGCCTGCAGGCACCGCTTCCGCTGGTGCAGGAGATCGCCGAGACCGGCGTCCTCCCGGTCCCCATGTTCTGTGCCGGTGGCATCGCCACGCCGGCCGACGCCTCGCTGGTCATGCAGTTGGGCGCCCAGTCGGTTTTCGTGGGTTCGGGCATCTTCAAGAGCGACGACCCGGCGCCCCGGGCCCGAGCCATCGTCGAGGCGGCGACCAACTTCGAGGATCCGACCATGCTGGCCAAGGTCAGCCGGGGCCTCGGCACCGCCATGCCGGGCCTGGAGATCGGTCAGCTGGAGACCCGGCTGGCCGATCGCGGCTGGTAGTCGACCTCTTTTTCTTTGAGATGGGGGCTTCTTCGAGATGAGGGTGCTCTGATGAAGGTCGGGGTCCTCGCCCTCCAGGGGGCATTCGCACGCCACGTACAGGTCCTGGGCGACCTCGGCGCGGCGGCCGTGGAGATTCGAACCACCGGCGAGTTGGCCGAGGTGGATGCCTTGGTGCTACCGGGCGGGGAGTCCACGACCATGTCGATGCTTCTCGACTCGTCGGGCCTGCACGAAGCGGTGGCCGAGCGGATCGCCGCCGGCATGCCGGTGCTGGGGACGTGTGCCGGCATGATCCTGCTAGCCGTCCACGTGGCCGACGGTCGCCCCGACCAGCGGTCGTTCGCGGCGATCGACATCGACGTGCGCCGAAACGGGTACGGGCGCCAACTCGACTCGTTCGAGGCCGACCTGGCGGTGACCGGCTTCCACGAACCCTTCCACGGGGTGTTCATCCGCTCGCCGGTGGTCGAGCGGGTGGGTGACGGGGTCGAGGTGCTGGCCACCGTCGACGGCCGTCCGGTGTTGTGCCACCAGGAGGCGGTGGTGGTGGCCTCCTTCCATCCCGAGATGTCCGGCGACGGGCGCATCCACGGTTGGTTCCTGGATCTGGCGTTCGCCGCCTGACCAGACCGGCCGCCGACAGGCGAGACCAGTAACAGACGAGACCGGTGAGATGAGACCGGTGAGGGGAGATAGGGCACGACATGTCCGGCCATTCCAAGTGGGCGACCATTAAGCACAAGAAGGGTGCCGCGGACGCCAAGCGCGGCAAGCTCTTCGCCAAGCTCATCAAGCAGGTCGAGGTGTCGGCCCGGCAGGGGGGCGGTGATCCGGACTCCAACCCGACGCTGCGGACCATGTTCCAGAAGGCTCGTGACGCCTCGGTGCCCCTGGACACCATCGAGCGGGCCGTCAAGCGTGGCACCGGCGAGCTCGAGGGCGTCGACTACGAGACGATCACCTACGAGGGCTACGCCCCCCACGGCGTGGCGCTCTACGTGGAGACCCTGACCGACAACCGGAACCGCACCGGCTCTGAGGTGCGGTCGCTACTGACCAAGAACGGCGGGTCGCTGGCCGAGCCGGGTTCGGTGGCCTGGCAGTTCGAGCGCAAGGGCGTGGTGCTGCTCGACGGCTCGGTCGACGAGGACGAGATCATGCTGGTCGCCATGGACGCCGGTGCCGACGACCTGGTGGACGATGACGGGACCTGGCGTCTGACCTGTGAGGCCACCGACCTGCCAGCGGTCCGCGAGGCGTTGGAGGAGGCCGATGTGTCGTTCCTGAACGCCGACGTGACCATGCTGGCCAGCACCTCGGTGGTCCTGGACGCGGCGGAGCACGCCAGGGCCGTCCTGAGGGTCATGGAGGCGTTGGACGACAACGACGATGTCCAGGACGTGCACGCCAACTTTGACATCTCGGCGGAGATCCTCGAGGCCCTCGATACCTGATCGGCGGGTGGTGAGCGGGGTGCACCCGCCGTCGGGGTGGTCACCGCTAGAGTCGTACACATGTTCGTTCTGGGGGTCGACCCGGGTCTGACCCGTTGTGGCTACGGCGTGGTCTCGCGTGCCGGTCGTCGCCTCGAGGCGGTGGCCGCCGGAGTGGTCCGGACCGATCCGGCAGCCGATCTGGCGATCCGCCTGGCCGAACTCCACCGTGAGGTGGTGGCCCTGATCGACGAGTACCGACCCGGTGAGGTGGCCGTCGAGCGGGTCCTCTTCCAGGTCAACGTCCGGTCGGCCATGCAGACCGGGCAGGCCGCGGGGGTCGTCATGGCCGCCGCAGCGTCGGCTGGCTGTCCGGTGACGCTCTACTCGCCCAACGAGGTGAAGAACGCGGTAGCCGGCTGGGGTGGCGCCGACAAGGACCAGGTGGAGCAGATGGTCCGGAGCCAACTGGGCCTGACCACGCCGCTGCGTCCCGTCGACGCCGCCGATGCGGTGGCGGTGGCTCTCTGCCACCTGGCCATGGTGCCGCCCACCCGACGGTCGGCCGTCGCAGGGTCCGGCCGATGATCGGATCGCTGCGGGGCCGACTTCTGGAACGCTTCGAGGAGGGTGAGGTCCTCGTGGAGGTGGCCGGGATCGGGTACCGGGTGGTCGTCACCCCGACCACCGCGGTCCGGCTGGGCGACCTGGGCGGTGAGGTGTTCGTCCACGTCCACCATCACTTCCGCGAGGCCGACCAGACGTTGTACGGCTTCCTCGAGCGGGACGAACGGGCCTGTTTCGAGGCTCTCCTGTCAGCTCACGGGGTCGGCCCGTCGTTGGCCCTAGCGGTGCTCGGTGTGCACGGCCCGGCCGAGCTGGCTCGGTTGCTGGCCGACGACGATGTGGCCGCCCTGTGCCTGGTGCCCGGCGTGGGAAAGAAGACGGCGACCCGCTTGCTGGTCGAGCTCAAGAACTCGTTGGACCTGCCCCTGGATGGGGTACCGGTCACCGACGGAGTCGACGCTGGCCCCCGCTCGGCGCTGGCCGAGGTACAGGAGGCGCTCGGTAGCCTCGGCTACACCCCCGACGAGGTGCGGTCCGTGCTGGCCGACCTCGGGGGGGACGATCCGGCGATCCTGTTGCGCGAGGCCCTCCAGCGTCTCGCCCGGGCCTAGACGGGGAGGCGGTCGATCGTGCGCGAGGAGCTGCTGTCGGCGGAACAGGATCCCGACTCTGACGAGCAGGCGGTCGAAGGGGGCCTCCGACCTCGCAGCCTCCGGGAGTTCGTGGGGCAGTCCGAGCTCAAGGGCCACCTGCGGGTCATGCTCGAGGCGGCTCGGCGGCGTGGTCAGGCCGCCGACCACTTCCTGTTTGCCGGTCCGCCTGGTCTGGGCAAGACGACGTTGGCCCACATCGTGGCCACCGAGATGCAGGCCGAACTCCTCGTGACCTCGGGGCCGGCCCTCGAGCGGGCCGGCGACCTGGCGGCCATCCTCACCAAGTTGGAGCCCGGTGACGTCCTGTTCATCGACGAGATCCACCGGCTGGCCCGGGCCGTCGAGGAGGTCCTCTATCCGGCCATGGAGGACTTCGAGCTGGACATCGTCCTGGGCAAGGGTCCGGCCGCTCGTTCGATCCGTCTGGAACTGCCCCGGTTCACCCTCGTCGGGGCGACGACCCGGACGGGGCTCATCACCGGTCCGCTGCGGGACCGCTTCGGCCTCACGGCACGGCTCGACTACTACGAGGCCGACGACCTCCAGTCCATCGTGACCCGGGCTGCCGGGATCCTCGAGGTCGACATCGACGTCGAGGGGGCGCGGGAGATCGCCCGCCGATCGCGGGGCACACCCCGTATCGGCAACCGGCTGCTGCGTCAGGTGCGGGACTTCGCCCAGGTCGAACGGTCGGGCGTGGTCGACGGGGACGTGGCCCGTGACGGCCTGGCCTTCTTCGGCGTGGACGACCTGGGGTTGGACAAGCCGTCTCGGGAGATCCTCTCGGCGCTCTGCCACCTCTTCGGTGGCGGGCCGGTGGGCCTCAAGACGCTGTCGATCAGCGTGAGCGAGCCCGAGGACACCGTGGAGTACGTCTACGAGCCGTTCCTCATCCAGCAGGGACTGCTGCTGCGGACCCCCAAGGGGCGCGTGGCCACCCCGGCGGCCTACGCCCACCTCGGAACCGATCCGCCGGCCCCCTCGGTTGCCGGTGGCCCGACATCCCTGTTCGACCCGATGCCTCTGGCCGACGAGGCGCCGCCCGACTGATCTTCACCCCGGGGCGTACTCCCCGAGCCTGTTTCCTAGGCTGGCCGACCCATGGGGCCCGACGACTTCGACTACGACCTGCCGGCGACGGCCATCGCCCAGGTGCCGTTGGACGACCGGCCCTCGGCCCGCCTGTTGGATGCCACCGGCGACCCGGTGATCCACCGGACGGTCCGCGACCTTCCCTCTCTGCTGGGCCCCGGGGACGTCCTGGTGGTCAACGACACCCGGGTCATGGCGGCCCGGCTCCGGCTCCGGAGGTACACCGGCGGAACCGCCGAGATCCTGTTGCTCCGACCGGTCGACGGGGAGGACACCGGCAGCCCGTCCGGTGACCGGTGGGAGGCTCTCGTGCGGCCCAGTCGTCGACTGCCCGCCGGCACCGTCCTGACCCCCGGGGGGTCAACTGACGGCGACCTATCCGTCGAGGTGGGCATCGACCTCGGCGAGGGGCGGCGCCATGTCCGGGTGCGGACCTCGGACGGGGACGTGATGGCCGCACTGGACCGCTACGGCGAGATGCCCCTTCCTCCCTACCTCACGACCGATCTGGCCGATCCCGAGCGGTACCAGACGGTGTTCAGCGACCGACCGGCCTCAGCAGCTGCGCCGACCGCCGGCCTGCACCTGACCGACGAGGTCCTGGACCGTTGCCGTGCCGCGGGGGCCCGGGTCGAACGGCTCGAGTTGGTGGTCGGCCTGGACACCTTTAGGCCGGTGGCCGTCGACGACCTCGACGACCACCACATGCACCACGAGGAGTACCGGGTGGGTCCCGAGGTCCTCGAGGCCTGCCTGGGTGCGGGTCGCACCGGAGGACGGGTGGTGGCCGTGGGGACGACCACGGTCCGGGCGCTGGAGTCGGCAGCCCGGCTCGGCCCGTCTGGGTCGACCGACCTGTTCATCCGGCCGCCGTTCGACTTCCGGGTGGTGGACGTCCTGATGACGAACTTCCACCTGCCACGGTCAACCCTGCTGGTGATGCTCGAGGCACTGGTCGGACCGCGGTGGCGGGACCTGTACGGCGGTGCGCTGGACGCCGGCTACCGGTTCCTGTCGTTCGGCGACGCCATGCTGGTCGCCACGACAACGACCGGTGCCGCAGCCGACCGGAGAGGAGCAGACCGATGAAGGCCGTGTTCTCGCCGACGACGAGCGACGGGTCTACCGGCGGGCCGCGGACAGGAACCGTGGAGGTGGCCGGGAGGACGTTCGGGACCCCGTGCTTCATGCCGGTCGGGACCCGGGGGGCGGTCCGCCACCTCTCGTCGGTCGACCTGGCCGACCTCGGCGTCGAGGTGGTGCTGGGCAATACGTACCACCTGATGCTGCGCCCGGGCGCCGAGGTGGTCCGTGCCCACGGTGGCCTGGCCGCCTTCGCCGGATGGGAGGGCCTCACCCTCACCGACTCGGGTGGATACCAGATCTTCTCCCTGCAGCCGAAGGTGGACGACCGGGGTGCCACGTTCCGATCCACCTATGACGGGTCGACCCACGTGCTGACCCCGGAGGGTGCAGCCGAGGTCCAGGCGGACCTGGGTGCCGACATCCAGATGGTTCTGGACGTGTGCCCGGCGCTCCCGTCGACCGAGAGGGTTCTACGGGCCGCCGTGGTCCGCACCGCGGCGTGGGCCGGGCGGGGCCGAACGGCTTTCCTCGAGCATCCGGACGCTGCCAGCCGCCAGAGCCAGTTCGGCATCGTTCAGGGTGGGACAGACACCGGCCTACGGATCGAGAGCGCCGAGCGGACCCTGGAGGTGGGATTCGACGGCTATGCGGTGGGTGGACTCAGCGTGGGGGAATCCCGTGACGAGATGCTCGAGCCGCTCGCTGCGGTGGCCGCGCTGCTACCCACCGACCAGCCCCGCTACTTCATGGGCCTCGGCGATCCGGCGGGCCTGGTGGAGGTGGTGGCCACCGGTATCGACATGTTCGACTGCGTGCTGCCCACCCGGCATGCCAGGCACGGCACGGTGCTGACCACCGCGGGACGGCTCAACCTGCGAAATGCCCGGTTCGCCACCGACGAGTCGCCGTTGGACCCGGTGTTTCCGACCAGTCCGGCTGGTCGGTGGTCGAGGTCCTACCTCCGTCACCTCCTGATGACCGACGAGCCGACCGGAAGGCGGCTCCTGACGCTGCACAACTTGGCGTGGCTGCTGGACTTTGTGGACCGCCTCCGGGCGGCCATCGATGCCGGGGAGTTCGAGGCGTTCCGGCGGGACACGCTGGCTGTCTGGGGTTGATCCCCGCCGGGGCGCGGGTGGCCCGGCGTAGGCTCTCCGGGTCCACCGGCGACCGCAGGCTCGTCGGATCCTCGTCCGCATCCCCCTCTCCAGGAGCATTCCCGTGGCCGGTTTCATCCCCCTGATCCTGATCTTCGGACTCATGTACGTGCTCATGATCCGACCGCAGCAGCGCAAGGTGAAGGAGCAGAAGGCGCTCGTGACGTCGATCGCGGCGGGTGACGAGGTGGTGCTCAGCTCGGGCATCTTCGGCGTGGTCAACGAGGTGGACGGTGACGACGAGAACATCCTCTGGATCGAGGTGTACGACCGTGTCGAGCTGAAGGTCCTTCGTAGCGCCGTGGACCGCCGCTTCAACGAGCCCACCCCGGCCGACATTCCGAACGACGAGGTCGACATTCCGAACGACGAGGTCGACATCTCGAACGGCGAGGTCGTTCTCGACGAGCCCGACGAGGCCTGAGCCCCGCCCCAGAGCGCGACACATCTACGCTCCCAGAGAATCGCCCGCATCCAGAGTCATGCCCCGCCGTCAACTCGTCCACCTCCTCGGGATTGTCATCCTGAGCGTCCTCGCCTCGGTGATGACCGTGGTGTGGGGCAACGAACCACTGCTGGGGCTCGATCTGCAGGGTGGCGTGTCGGTGCGGTTGGTAGCCACCGAGCCGGCCACCGAGGAGATGCTCGACCAGACGGTGTCGATCATCCGCGACCGGGTCGACGGTCTGGGCGTGGCCGAGCCGGAGATCTCCCGGACCGAGACCGGCGTGCTGGTCTCGCTCCCCGGAGTGGACGACCAGGAGCGGGCCCTCTCCCTGGTGGGGACCACCGCCGAACTGCGTTTCCGTCCGGTATGCGCCGTGACCACCACGGCCCGTGTCGAGACCGCGGCCTCCGGCTCGTGGTCGGGGGCGTACGCCATGTGTTCCGATGTCGGGTCCGGCGTGGTGGTCCCGGCCGTGGGAAGCGACGGGTACACCGATCCCGAGGACGACCTGGCCGACCACTTCGTGGTGCTGGGCCTGCGGGGCGACGACAGCGGCCAGCGGTACCTGCTGGGCCCGTCGGTCCTGACCGGTGAGGCCATCGCCGATGCCAACCCGCTGTTTATCGACTACCAGTGGCAGGTCGGCCTGGACCTCCACCAGGGACGGGTCGGGGTCGACGGCTTCAACGAGGTGGCGGCCCGGTGCTACATGGGTGACCCCTCGTGCCCCCGTATCGGGGGTTCCGCCAACGGCCGTTTGGCCATCGTGCTCGACGGCCAGGTGGTGACCGCCCCGTCCATCCGGGCGCCCGAGTTCCGACACGACGCCATCCTTATCTCCGGTGGCTTCGAGAAGGCCGAGGCCGACGACGTGTCGCTCTCCCTTCGATACGGCGCCCTGCCCGTGGAGCTCGAGCCCGAGAATACCCGGGTGGTGTCGGCCACCATTGGCGAGGACTCCCTCCGGGCCGGCGTGGTGGCCGGACTGGTCGGCCTCCTCCTCGTCGCCGTGTTCATCGTCTCCTACTACCGGATCCTGGGCCTGGTGGCGTTGTTCAGCCTCGCCATCTCCGGTGCCCTCCTGTGGGCGATCGTGGCCCACCTCGGGACCCAGTCCGGACTGGCCCTGACGCTGGCCGGCGTCACCGGCATGATCGTGGCCGTCGGCGTCTCGGTGGACTCCAACGTCGTCTACTTCGAGCACCTCAAGGAGGACGTCCGCGACGGCCGGACCGCCCGCTCCTCGGTGGACCGGGCGTTCCCCATCGCCTTCTCGACCATCGTCAAGGCCGACCTGGCGTCGCTCATCGGCGCGGGCCTGTTGTGGGCGTTGACTGTGGGCGCCGTGCGGGGCTTCGCCCTCTACCTCGGCCTGGCCACCATCCTGGACTTGGTGGCCACCTACTTCTTCATGGGCCCAATGGTCCGCCTGCTGGCCACCACCCGCTGGTTCGCCGAGCACCCTAAGCGCTTCGGCCTGCCCGCCTCGGGCGCCGTGCCCGTCCGACGTGCCGGCACCTCGGCGGAGGTCGGCGCATGAAGACCCTTGCTGCCCTCTACCGCGGCGAGTCCCCGGTCGACTTCCCGTCGTTGTGGCGGCCCGCCGCCACCGCGTCGTTGGTGGCCGTCCTCCTCGGACTGCTGTCGTTCACCGTCCTGGGCCTGAACCTGGGCCTCGACTTCGAGGGCGGCACTTCCTACGAGGTCCGGGCTCCCGACGCCTCGGTGGCCGACGTCCGTGAACTCATGGCCGACCTGGGTGCGCCCGAGGCCCGCATCCAGTTGGTCGACGACGACCTGGTGCTCGTGCGGTCAGACGTGCAGGACCCGGCCCGGGCCGCGGAGATCCGTGACGGCCTGACCGCTGGGCTGGGCCCGGTGGTGGCCTTCGAGCAGGTCGGCCCGACGTGGGGCGATGAGGTCACCGACAAGGCGGTCACCGCCCTCATCGTGTTCTTCATCGTGGTGGCGATGTACATCGCGGTGCGCCTCGAGTGGAAGATGGCCGTCGGTGGGTTGGTCGCCGTGGCCCATGACATCGTGCTCAGCGTCGGCGTGTACTCGGTGTTTCGGTTCGAGATCACGCCAGCCACGGTCATCGCCTTTCTGACGATCATGGGCTATTCGCTCTACGACACCATCGTGGTCTATGACAAGGTTCGTGAGATCGTCGGCCGCCTCGGCGCGACCGAGCGATACACCTATCCGGAGCTCATGAACCTGGCGTTGAACCGGGTAGCCATGCGGTCCATCAACACCAGCGTCACTTCGGCCATTCCCGTCCTGTCGATGCTCCTGGTGGGCTCGGTGATCATGGGGGCCGCTACCCTGCGCGAGTTCGCCGTGGCCCTGCTGGTCGGCATCGTGGTCGGTTCATATTCCTCTCTGTTCCTGGCCTCCTCGTTGGTCTCGGTGCTCAAGGAGCGCGAGGAGCGGTGGAGCCTGATCGGGACCAAGGTCCGGGGACGCACGGCCGACGGCGCGACCACCGGTACCCGGACCATCGAGCGGAGCGACGCCGTGGGTACCGAGACCCGGGCCACGCCGAGGCGGGCACCCGGTGGCGGTCCGGCCAAGCGCCGTCCCACCATGACGGCGCCGGCCAGCGGCGGCGTCCCGCCCCGCCCCCGCAAGAAGAAGCGCTGACCTACCCCCACGATCCCGAGGGGCCCCACGACTACCGTGGAGCCATGGGAAGGTCGGTGACCGTGGTGGGCGTCGTGCGTCGGGGCCGCTGAGATGGCGACCATGACCCGGGTCCTCCCGTGGCGCCGTCGCCCCCGCGAGGTGGTCGACGAGACCTCGGCCCTGCTCACTGAGTACCGGGCCCACCATCCCGGAGCGGACGCCTCGATGATCGAACGGGCCTACCAGGTGGCCCTGGCCGCCCACGCCGGCCAGACCCGCAAGTCCGGTGAGCCGTACATCCACCATCCGCTGTCGGTGGCCACCATCGTGGCCCGCCAGGGCCTCGATGACGTGACGGTGGCTGCCGCACTGCTCCACGACGCGGTGGAGGACACCACCGTCAGCCTCGAGGATCTGGAACGTGACTTCGGCCCCGACGTCCGTCTCATCGTGGACGGAGTCACCAAGTTGGAGCGCCTCCACTTCGACACCCGGGAGGAACAGCAGGCGGCCAGCGTTCGCAAGATGCTGGTAGCCCTGGCCAAGGACCTCCGGGTACTCATCATCAAGTTGGCCGATCGCCTCCACAACATGCGAACCCTGGCCGCGCTGCCCGAACACAAGCAGGAACGGGTGGCCCGCGAGACGCTGGACATCTACGCCCCGCTGGCCAATCGACTGGGCATGCAGGAGGTCAAGGACCAGCTGGAGGACCTGGCGCTGGCCACGCTGCATCCCAAGCGGTACAGCCAGATCGACCAGATGGTCCAGGATCGCTCGCCCGAACGGGACCTGTACCTGGCCCAGTTGATTGGCGAGGTGGAGGGTCGTCTCGGCGAGGTGGGCATCACCGGCGAGGTCGATGGACGGCCGAAGCAGTTGTGGAGCATCTACGAGAAGATGATCGTGAAGGGTCGACCCTTCGAGGAGATCCACGACCTGGTGGGGGTGCGGGTCATCGTTGAGAACGTGCGTGACTGCTACGCCGCGCTGGGCACCATCCACGCCACCTGGAAGCCGGTGCAGGGCCGGTTCAAGGACTACGTGGCCATGCCCAAGTTCAACCTTTATCAGTCGCTGCACACCACGGTCGTGGGTCCGCAGGGCAAGCAGGTGGAGTTCCAGGTCCGTACCGTCGAGATGCACGCCCGGGCCGAGCACGGGGTGGCCGCCCACTGGGACTACAAGGCCCGGTCGCCGAGCGACGAGATGGCCTGGCTGGGTCGGATTGTGGAGTGGCAGGCCGAGACCGAGGACCCCGGCACCTTCATGGCCAACCTCAAGACCGACCTGGAGCTCGACGAGGTCTACGTCTTCACGCCCCAGGGCCGGGTGGTGACCCTGCCGCTGGGCGCCACCATGGTGGACTTCGCCTACGCCATCCACACCGACGTCGGGCATGCCTGTGTGGGGGCCAAGTCGGGGGGACGCCTCGTCCCGCTGGAGACCCAGCTGGTCACCGGCGACACCGTCGAGGTGGTGACGTCCCGCCAGCCGGGAGCCGGTCCCAGCCGGGACTGGCTGCAGTTCGTGGCCACCCATCGGGCGTCCTCCAAGATCAAGCACTGGTACTCCCAGGAGCGACGGACCGAGACCATCGACGCCGGATACGAGGAACTCACCAACGAGTTGAGGCGGGCCCACCTGCCCATCCGCGAGGTGCTCGACGGACCCGAGTTGGCCGAGGTGGCGGCCTCGATGAACTACCACGAGCCCGACACGTTGTACGCGGCGGTCGGTGAACACCACGTGTCGGCTCGTTCGCTGGTCAGCCGGGTGGCCAAGGTGCTGCGGCCCGACGAGGACGAGGGGGTCGAGGCCATCGCGTTCAAGACCCGGCGACCACGAAAGGACACCGGCCGGGTGGGGGTCCACGTCGAGGGGCTGGACGGCATGCTGGTGCGCCTCTCGCGGTGCTGCACGCCGGTGCCGCCCGACGAGATCATGGGCTTCGTGACCCGGGGACGTGGGGTGAGCGTGCACCGCTCGGACTGCGCCAACGCGGTGTCGCTGATGGCCGACCAGGGCGATCGGCTCATCGACGTGGACTGGGATGGTGAGGCCGGAGGCCACTTCGTGGTGTCGGTGGTCCTCAAGGCGCTGGACCGCCCGGGGCTGCTCCGGGACATCACCGGGGTGCTGGCCGATCACCACGTCAACCTGTTGTCCACGACCACGTCGACCAGCGGCGTCGATCGGGTGGCCACCATGCGCTTCGATTTCGAGATCGGTGATCCCACCCATCTCGAGACCCTGTTGCGGATGCTCCGGCGGATCGACTCGGTCTACGACGTGCACCGGGCCGTGCAGGGTGCACCCGACCTGACCGGCGACTCGACCGGGGGTCCGGGCGAGGCCTGATCCCGCGCCGCTCCGGCGAGTGCCGGGCGGCGCGCCGGTAGCCTCCATCACCGTGTCCGACCACGTCTTCCGCGCCCCGAAGGGCACCCGCGACATCCTCTGGCCGGACTCGGCCCGTTGGCGCGCCCTGGTCGAGGTGTTCGCCGAGGTGGTCGGCTCCGCGGGCTACCTCGAGGTCATCCCGCCTATGTTCGAACACGTCGAGGTGTTCCAGCGGCTGGGCGAGGCCACCGACGTGGTCCGCAAGGAGATGTACGCCTTCGAGGACAAGGGTGGCCGCACCATCGCCCTGCGGCCCGAGCAGACCGCTTCGGTGGTTCGGGGTTTCGCCGAGCACCGGCCGACGCTTCCGTACAAGGCCTGGTACGCCGGGCCCAACTTCCGTTACGAGCGGGCCCAGAAGGGCCGGTTCCGTCAGTTCGACCAGGTGGGGGTGGAGGTCCTGGGCCCGACCGATCCGCACCTCGACGCCGAGGTCATCGCCCTGGCGTGGCGGTTCTACGAACGTCTGGGCCTGAAGCAGGTGACCCTGCTGTTGAACTCACTGGGCAGTGCCGAGGACCGGGCCCGCTACGTCGAGGTGCTGCGGGCCCACTTCACCGCTGAGCGCGACGCCCTCAGCGAGGAGTCGCGGGCCACGTTGGAGGCCAACCCACTGCGGGTGCTGGATTCCCGCCGGGAGGCCGACGTCCCGCTCGTCGACGCCGCCCCCCGGATGATCGACCACCTGTCCGACGACGCGGCCGCCCACTTCGCCGGGGTGACCGGGGCGTTGGACGCCGTGGGTGTGCCCTACACCATCGCGCCGCGGCTGGTCCGAGGCCTCGACTACTACGTCCGCACCACCTTCGAGTTCGCGGCCGAGGCGCTGGACGCAGCGCAGAACGCAGTGGGCGGCGGTGGCCGCTACGACGGCCTGGCCGCCGATCTGGGTGCGCCGGAGACGCCGGGCGTGGGATTCGCCCTCGGGGTGGACCGCACCCTGTTGGCCTGTGACGCCGAGGGCGTGTTCAGTGCGCCGGCAGCGGCCGTGGACGTGTTCGTGGTAGACGCCACGGGTGGCGACGAGGCCGTGGTGCTGACCGAGCGGATCCGTGCCGAGGGCCTCCGGGCTGATCGAGCGTGGGACGGGCGGTCGATGAAGGCCCAGATGAAGGCCGCCGATCGCAGCGCCGCGGTGCTGGCCGTCATTGTGGGCGATGACGAGAAGGCTGCCGGCACGGTGACCGTGCGGGACCTCCGGGGTGACGGCGGGCAGGAAACCGTCACCCGGGACCAGATGATCGAGACCCTGCGAGCGAGGCTGCGTTGACCGACTACTCCACCTCCATGCGAACCGACCGCTGCGGCGACCTCCGGGTCGACGACGTGGGTCGCCAGGTCACCCTGTGTGGCTGGGTCGACCGGCGTCGTGAGCACGGTGAGCATCTGGCGTTCATCGACCTGCGGGACCGCTCCGGTGTCGTCCAGCTGGTGGTAGACGGCGCCCACGATCTACGGAGCGAGTACGTCCTGCAGGTTAGTGGCACGGTGTGCCAGCGGCCCGACGACACGGCCAACGACTCGCTGGCCACCGGGGCCGTCGAGATCGACGTCGCCGAGGTGACCGTGCTGTCGGCGGCCGAGCCTCCACCCTTCCCGCTGGACGAGCGCACCGACGTCGACGAGGTGCTGCGCCTGCGGCACCGCTACGTGGATCTGCGTCGTCCCCGCATGCAGCGAAACCTGGAGGTCCGGGCCCGGGTCAACAGCGCGGTGCGTGGCGCCATGGAGGAGCAGGGATTCGTCGAGGTCGAGACGCCGATGCTCATCGCCAGCACGCCCGAGGGGGCACGCGACTTCGTGGTCCCGTCGCGCAAGGAGCCCGGCTCGTTCTACGCCCTGCCCCAGAGCCCGCAGATCTTCAAGCAGTTGTGCATGGTGGGTGGCGTCGACCGCTACTACCAGATCGCCCGCTGCCTGCGCGACGAGGACCTCCGGGCCGACCGGCAGTTCGAGTTCATGCAGTTGGACGCTGAAGCCAGCTTCGTGTCCCAGGACGACGTACTGGCCTTCATCTCCCATGCCGTTTCGGCGGCCGCTGAGGCGGTCACCGGGGAGCGGCCCGGCGAGATCCCGCGGATGTCGTGGCACGAGGCCCAGGAACGCTTCGGCTCCGACAAGCCCGACGTCCGCTTCGGCATGGAGCTCGTCGAGCTCACTGAGGTGTTCGCCGGCACCGAGTTCCGCGCCTTCCAGGCTCCGTGCGTGAAGGGCATCCGGGTGCCCGGAGGTGCCGACGCTTCCCGCAAGCGGCTCGACGACCTGACCGAGCGGTGCAAGCGCTGGGGCGCCAAGGGCCTGGTGTGGATGCGGGTCGCCGATGACGGCCTGGCCTCGCCGGTGGCCAAGTTCCTGACCGACGACGAGAAGGCGGCGTTGGCTTCCACGCTGGACGCCGAGGTTGGTGACCTCCTGCTGCTGGTGGCCGACGAGCGTCGGACGGTCCGCCACATCCTGGGGCTGCTGCGCCTCGAGCTGGGTCGCCCGCCGGTGACCGAGGGCGGGCTGCATTTCTTGTGGGTGGTCGACTTCCCACTGTTTGAGGGCCTCGACGAGGCGGGGAACCCCATTCCGGCCCACCACCCGTTCACCATGCCCCACGTCGACGACCTCGAGGCCTTGGAGCGGGGCGACCTGCTGGACGTGCGGTCCCAAGCCTACGACCTGGTGCTGAACGGCTGGGAACTGGGTTCGGGCAGCGTCCGGATCCACCGGGGCGACGTCCAGAAGAAGATTTTTTCCATCCTGGGGATCGGTTCGGAAGAGGCGCACGCCAAGTTCGGGTTCCTACTCGACGCCTTCCGGTACGGGGCTCCGCCGCATGCCGGCTTCGCCTTCGGGCTGGACCGGCTGACGGCCGTCCTGGCCGGCGAGGAGAACATCCGCGAGGTCATCGCCTACCCGAAGACCCAGTCGGGGGCCGATCCGCTGACCAGCGCGCCGACGCCCATCGATGACCGCCAACTTGAAGAGCTGGGCCTCCGGGTCCTACCGCCCTCCGAATAGGTCCACCGAGCAGGTCTCTCGGAGGGGCGGGTACCGTCCGATCATGTTCGGAGACCTCTTCACCAGCGCGGCGTCCGATCGTCTGGCCCGCCGGGCGCCGTTGGCCGACCGCCTGCGGCCCACCCGTCTGGACGATGTCGTCGGCCAGGAACACCTGCTGGGGCCCGGGCGGCCGCTCCGGCGCCTCATCGAGGCCGATCGGCTGTCGTCGGTGGTGCTCTGGGGACCACCGGGGACGGGGAAGACCTCCTTGGCGAGGCTGATCGCCCGGGTCACCGCCCAGGAGTTCTGCGAGCTCTCGGCGGTCAACGCCAGTGTGAAGGACGTCCGGGAACTGGCGGCAGCCGCGCAGGCTCGCCTGGGTGAACGCGACGTGGGAACCATCCTTTTCCTCGACGAGGTCCACCGGTTCAACAAGGCCCAGCAGGACGCGTTGCTGCCGTCGGTGGAGTCCGGCCTGCTGGTGCTCATCGGAGCCACCACCGAGAACCCGTTCTTCGAGGTCAACGCCCCGTTGCTGTCGCGATCGACCCTGTTTCGCCTCGAGCCTCTGGGTCCGGAGGCACTCCGTCGCCTCCTGGAGCGGGGGTTGGCCGTCGAAGCCGTCGAGGCCGATGACGAGGCGTTGGACCTACTGGTCGATCGGGCCGCCGGCGAT
>Ga0315334_10000668_pt1 | contig 20812 bp, 25 predicted proteins | sample M150034915metaG_FD_205555 | JGI IMG/M metagenome (GOLD analysis project Ga0315334, IMG submission 205555) | Ammonia-oxidizing marine archaeal communities from Monterey Bay, California, United States - M1 500m 34915 | ecosystem: Environmental > Aquatic > Marine > Intertidal zone | place: USA... | reverse complement strand
AATTCCAACCATATATTTTGTTTTAAAACTGTTTAAAAATGCTTTTGAGTTTTTCATATCCTTCCTTTATTGTGTAATATAACTATATTATACGGCAAGATGTCTTGATTGTCAACCTTTAGAACAGGCTACAGCCCTTATAGCATAAGGGTTTAAGATTTATTTTCTTTTTTTTTGGATTTTTTCGGCTATTTTAGGTGATTTTGGGTGAATTTAACCCCAATCTTTGAATTCACCTGCCGCTTCGTTGTCATTATAGCCGGCTGTATACTCTCTAATTTCATCATCAGTCATTTTATCTTCGGGAATTTGAGTACCTTGATGTGTGTTACCTACAAAATAGTGTGGTTTGTGCCCACGCCCATAATAACTATCTGCGCCACCTCTATCATAAGGCCCGCCATGTCGTTTATCGTGTTTTGTAATTTCGTCTACTTGTTTTTGTATATCTAAACCCAAGTCTTTAACTGCTACATCATTCATATTATATTCCTTTGTATTCAATTAATATACTATATTCTGAGTGTTTTGTCAACGGCTAATAATTCGCTGTTTTACTGGGTTCTAGAACTCAAATAGAGAGTTGAAGTTACTCTTAGCAGCTGCTTTTTGTAAATCCCACTTTAACACTCCAAGCAAGTTTTCCAATTTTTTACTAACTACTACTGTTTCCATATGATCATCATCAAACGGAAGTGCTTTAAACCATTCAGGAAGCCGTGTTTCATCTGTAGGATAACCTACACTTGTAAAGCCCATTGGATTATCCTTTACTCTACAAACAATAGTTTTCATACCATCTGTAATTTCATTAGCATAATTATCACTATTAATTTCACGTAACTTGTTCCAATTCAGTGCCGCGGTAACATGCCCAGGCATTGGTGGCTTTTTAATATCTTTTACACTTTTGTTTTGATTTTGTGCTCTCTTACGATCCATTTCATACTTTGCCATTTTACCTCTATAAGCAGTCAAATTATTAACACGTTTAGGACTACCTTTTTGCCAACTTGGCTTTGCTCGATATTCTTTACGAAACTCAATAATTTTATCAATTATTTCTTGTTCTTCACTACCAGTAAGTACATCTAATAAAACTTCTTTAAGAAATTCTTGCATCCAAGGCGGAGTATCACTTCTCTTTAAATCTAATCCCATTGCTTTAATATAACCAGCTGAGCCATCTACATCTTCACGTTTACCTTCATTATCAAATACTAACATTGCATAACGTTTCTTTGTAATAAAAATACCTGCACTGCCAACCATTTCTTTGTCTGCTTCAATAATCCTTCCTAGTTCTAATGTAGTATGAAATGTTCTACTCATAAACCCTGGAAATGTTTTACTTACTTCTTGACATACTGCATCATAATAAGCAATAATATTATCCCTATCCCAATTAATCTCATTATTTTTAATTTGATCTTTTAACATAGGATACGAACTAAAATAAGTGGAATCAGTATCTCCGTATACAATTGCTTTACCTTGGTGATCATACTCACCTGCAATAATTCTATTAATCTCTGCCGCCATATGTTTTGCAATACAACGACCTGTTAATGTTGTACTTTGTCCCAACCTACTATCAAAGAACCTACTACCCGGATTCAACAACGCACCATACAAACTGTTTAAGTTAATCTTTTTAACAAGTTGACGTTTATCCCAATACGCAAATTCATCACCACCCTTTTCACGTGCTTCACGTGCTTTCTCTTGTAATAATTTACGATCTGCATACCAACGCTCTAACAAACCAGGAATAATACCTTTTTTCTCATATGTAAATATTGTACCATTGGCACTAATAATCCAAGGTTGTCCACTATTAAATACAATCTCATATATTTCTGCACCAGTTGCCTCAAAACTACTTCCATCTTCAAAGTCAAGATGTAGTATTTCATCTATATTTTTATCTATTACTAGTTCATATTCTTTACACGCAAACTTTCCTTCCCATGCTTCAGCAACTGTTCTTGCATTTTGTATCATTTCTTTTGTATATGTCTGTCTAACTTGCCCAATAATAGTTTCCGTACTCATATTGCAACTACGTAAAATACTAGGATATAGACTGTTTAAGTCAATACTGCCTACCCACTTATGCATTCCTTTTTTAGGTTTTGCAACATAGGCTCCTGCGGCTTGTGTAGTATCTCTATCATAACGCTTGTCAGGTACAATTAAACCTTTAGTGTGTGCTTCATTAATAATAGCCTGGTCTGTTTGTGCAACAGCACCCATTGTTGTTTGTAGCAATACTGTGTTAGAGTGTGCTAACACATTCGCTAAATCAATAAATTGTAGTTTAGCATCTAGTTTAACTAATAACTCAACATCTTGCCTAGAGTACGCAATAAACTTTTCAAAGTCATGATTATAAAGTTGATCTAATGTACCTTCATATTCTACTTTTCGTTCTTTTACTTCATATTCACCAATTGCATCTAAACTATAACTATGCATTTCGTGGTATGTATACTTTCTATACAATTGCATATAATCCATATGTACACGACCATATGTATCAAATGTTTGTTGTTCTGCACCATAACGTTCAAACCTACGTTCTCTTGGCAACTTATCCCAAAGACAAAAACGTCTTGTATGACTTTTACTCATTACACGTGATACTCTATTTACTAGATATGGAATATCAAAACCTTCACTATTCCATCCACTTAAAATATCAGCATCATCAATTAAATCTAAAAATGCTTCAAGCATTTCTTTTTCTGTTCCGAACAAAATAGTATTTTCAAATTTATCAGTAACTGCTCTTGCCTCGTCAATGTTTAATGTGTTAGGAGCAATAGTAAGGCATATAGTTGTTTTTAACCAATTACAATGTAAACTGATTGCCGTTACAGCATTGAAAGGATCTTCAGGTGGAGCAAACCCTACTTCTTTGTTAAAGTCTGTCTCAATATCAAAGAAACAAACATTTAGTTCTGGAACTGATTGTGGATCGTAATTTTCGGCGAATGTTTTAAAAACAACATTTACATCACTCTCATACAGTCCTTTATGTCCGTGTATTTTCTTTTCAGTGAGAAACTTTTTACTTGTAGTGCAGACTACACGTTCTAACTTCTCGCCAAATATACTTGTGTGATTACCTTTTGTATCTTTATAATAAAAAGTATACTTTGCAGGAATTTCTTTAAATTCTCTTTTACCGTTAACACGCTCAACAACGTGTACAATGTCTTTACTTTTATCGTGAAATGCATCTATATAACTCATGCTTTTTTACTCATATTTTTAAATCCCCAATCAATAAGATACTTGTGACTACAATTATTACATGGACGAGGCACTGGCGAAACAAACCTATGTCCACATTGTAAACATTCCAAATCATGTATTATTTTTTTCAAAAACGTATACTCCTTCGAATTTTTCTCTGCCTTCTGTTTTAAAATTACCTACACCAGGTCGTGTGTTAAGCATCATCTTAATTGTGTTTGTATGTTTGAATCCAATCTTTTCAGCAAGTTCAATCCAACGATCTACAACAAAATATTCTTTGTTACCATAACTTTTATAGTCCGCAATGTTTGTTGCAAATATTCCATCTGTATTAAGACCCTTATATATATTTTTCATTGTAGGAGCAACATATCCATCAAACCAATCATCCATCGTAGTATATTTAACCATACATTGTGTTGGCTCGTTACTATACTTTTCTAAATTAAAATAAGGTGGACTACTAAATGCTAAATCAATGTCTTCGCATTGATATTCTTCCGATGGTGAACAAATAATCTCAGCACTATTAGTTAATAAACTATCTAAGTATTTTAAATACTCAAATGTTTCTGTATTAGGGTCTGTGCCTATATAAGTGTAGTTCATGTTACTACTTGTTATTCCGAGTAGCCTTCCACCATAACCACAGCTATAATCGTAAATACGACCCCATAGCACCGGACATAAACGCTCTGCAATTGCTCTAGCGTGTTGTGGCTTAAAGTTTTGCACATTCTCACCTGTTACTAATTCTAAACTTCTACGCATTGCTGTTGGATATACTAACTTGTTTCCATCTCTAAATTCAAAACATATTCTAATAGCTCTGCGTAACTTAGCATCATTATGGAATCTATCTTTTAAACTATTTGAACCTCTACCTTTGGGTTCTGCTGTTTGCATATTTGTGAATACAAAACGATTAATTGTTTGCCCTTGATTATTTCCAAGACCAATTACATTATTTTCTACGTGATTATATGATGCTCTTTTAAAATCTTTTAGTGCTTGTATTAGTCCATTTTCAGTATAATATATAATAGGCACTATACCTCTATTTCTGTATATATTGAAAACTTTTTCTATTGTTCCAGGACCATCTTCTTCATATACTTCTGCTGTAAATGTATCTAGCTCAGAGTATAAATCTTCATATCCAGTAAATATATCACCAAATATATATTCTGATTCTATACCCCAAAAGTTATGGATACGCTCAATCACGTACTAGGTACCAAAATAGAAATTCATTAGGCCCATGCCTATAAGAGTTACTAATACACCATTTAGTAGAATAAGAGCCCTATCATGCCAAAGCATACCTACCCATAACCAGCCTGCTGTTCCTACTATCCCAAACCACATATCAATGTGAGGTATTGTGCCCTCACTTCGTGCCGCAGTTGCTATTACAATAAAAACAACCGAAACCCACTTAACATACCATGACAAGTCACCCCTGGGTGTTATCTTTTTAAATACTCTAGTTGAATTTAGAGCCTTAATCTTATCATTTAACTTTTCACGATGCTCCATTAATCTGGACGTCCTACACTTTCAAGTATAGTTTCTAGTTGATCAAAATCATCTCTTACTTCGTGTAGTTTACCCTTATGTGCTATTTTAATAGCTCTATTAATAATAGCGGGCTTAATGTCCATTTCTTCTGCAACGTGCTTAACTGTATCTTTTAGACCCTCATTGAGAGTCTCAACTTCTGTTATAACATGTATGCCTTCTTGAATTAATGTTTTAAGTTTTGCTATGTCGTCTTGATTGAATGTAATGCTCATAAATATTCTCCTGGTTAATTAGTCTTTATTATAGACTATAACTAGGTTAAAGTCAATTGTTTTCTTATGATTTTTTGGGTATTATCAACTATTTGCTGAATATCTGTAATTTCATTTTCTTTATATGATTTACCAGATTCTAGTGTTGCTAGTGCAAATAGTCTCTTTTCTTGGGTATATTGAAATAAACTTTCATATTTTCCAAATATATAACACATAGTCTTTAGTCTGTTTGTTGTACTAGTTAAACTTAAATTCCATTCTTCGTATCCATTTGCCATTTTGTATTCTTCTACCCATATTTTCATGTTATGGTTAGGAAATATTCCCAATGCAAAATATGTTACCGCTGGATCATTTAACCAATCATCCATAGCAAGTACAACGTCTGCATGTTCTGCCCATGTTACATCTTGAGATAAAAATTGGTTATATAAATATTTCCATGTGTCAAATAAACTTACAAATTTATTCATTTCGTTACTGTATTCTCTTTGTAAAAATAAGTCTATGTAATGATAACAGTTTTCACCCATAATAGTAGTGACTACTGTTATTGGAAGTTCGTGTTCGTTTCTCCATTTAATAATATCTGCTGTGTTTGTTGCATGTGTAAACAATGCTATGTGTTTGCCTGTGTGCAAGTTTTCCCATTCGTTGCATAAGTTTTGCAACGTTTCTAGTTTTATATTCTCATTATTTCTTACATCGTGGTTGTATGTTTTTGCAAAAGACTTTGGAATGTTCCACCAATCTTCAATTACAGTAGCATCTTTAAATTTAGAGCCTGCTTCATTTAGCCATAAGTTATTATGAACTACATTGTAGAATTGTGGACTTTGGTTGATAATGTATGTTAACGCACTGGCGCTTATGGCACTGCGAGTGCATACTAGATATATTTGACTCATATTATTAATGTCTGTTTGTGGCTTCTAAGAACTTAATACGTTTCTCAAGTTCTTCTATTTTTTTAGATATTTTAGGATTTACTTTTTTCCATGCTTCGGGATCTTCTTGGAACCAAGTTAAATTAAAGCGGTTAACAAAATAGTCTAATAGTCTTTCCCATTTGCTATAAACCCAAAAACTAATTCGGGTGCCACGCATGTATGCGATAAACAATGCACCACAACAAGCTCCACCTATACCTGTGTAAATCCACAAGCGATCTGTAGCCATATTTTGAATTATTTCCCACATATTATCTTGCTTTCTTTAAGATACCAATTTGAGCTTTGCCTTGACTTCTTGCGTCACTGTCTATAAGTGGCAATGAAAAAGAAAGTCTGCTAAGTACTGGATCTAAATTATCAACATCAAAATACAAACTAGTTCTAATATCTTTTTGTAAAATTAAGAAAGCATCATCGCCTTGTGATGCACCATAATTTTTAACAGCTAGTTTAATTAAATCTGATGCTTTTACATTAGTTCCACTTTTACCTATTTGCGTAGCAAGAGCACTAGCATCGTTGTGCTTAAATATTGATTGTAGTATTTTTACTGAGTGTTTTGGCTGAAGCCCATACTCTTCTAAAAATGCACTATAGTTATTTGCATTAATTTTATTAATGCTACCTAATTGTTTGGCTTTTACAGTATCTTCTGGAACTAGTGCATCCCAAAATTCTTTATTTTTATAAAGTTGACCTAGTGTTCCTGAAGTAGGAGATAATCTACCACCCGATGATGTTAGGCCTGATTTAACTTCAACAGGCTTACCATTTACTTGTATGTCACCTTTACCACCTGTTAATGTAATACTTGGACTTAAAATTGCAAGTGCAAATTCACCTGGTCCTTTATTAGCTTGTAGAAATGCAGGATCATTAAACATTGTATCAAATAATCTTTTACTAAAATCTGTGCCTACTAGCCAGTCACCCCAACTAGTTAATGGCTGCAATAGTGCCTTTGGATCTACATGATTTACTGTGCCCAACGTTTTTGCGAATGCAATTCTTTCTTCCGTTGTACCTTCTGTTTTATCAATAGCATTAACTAAACCTGCTACAAATCCCTCTGCATATGTTTGATCTTGTTCTTTACCTGTATTCTTAGGATCGATTGCTGATAAAACTCTACTCTTAAGATCACCTTCAGTATCTACAGTCATGTTAGCAATAGTTTTCCATAATTCATCTATGACAGCAGGGTTTTCTTGCATCTTATCATAGATACGTCTCATTTTCTTCATTTGATCTTTTCTTTCTAATTCAAATAAGTGTACTAATCTCATGCCCTTATAGCTCTCCTACTTTTTAATCGCTTTCCAAAGCTGATTTATTAACTTATCTTTTCTTTCTCTTCTATCAAGTTCTATGCCGTAAACTCTACCTACTTCTTCGAGTTTAACTTTAGTCATTTTTGATAAATCTTTTTTATTTTTAAATTTTGGTTTGACTACTATTGGGTTAGTCATATTTTTCTTTACTTCTACTTTAGGTTTTGCTATCCATACTTGAGGCTTAGCACCTGCTCCAAACATTTTTTTAATCCAATTAAACATAATTATTATCTCCTTTTATTATGATAATCATAATTATCAGCATAACGGTCATAATCAGTAGCATCTATATACATGTCTTTATCTGGATCATAATATAAATCTTCTTTAGGATCGTAATATACTACTTTACCTGACTTTGTCATTATAGGCCCTTCTAGTCCATCACGCTCTTGATATCTTTCTGTATCAAGTCGTGGTAGTGTGTGTTTTTTCGTATGTGCTTTTGCTATATCTTCAATGCCTTCTCTTTTTTGTAATTTCCATTTGGATTTTTCCATAATACGATTAGCCTGTTTTTGCATATCTTTTGCCTGCATTTCACCAATTGATCTTTGTCTTGAGCTTTCTAAGTAATGATATAATGAATCTTCTTGTGCTAATTCTCTTGGTGATAAATGATCACCTCTATCTCTAAGTTCATCAAATACTGCGATTTCTCTTTCTAATTCTCTTTGGCTCATTGCTCCAGGGTGTTTACCTGAAACTGTCCACGGAGATCTACTTGGATCTATTTCATTCACAATTGATTTCTCTTTTTCTTCTGTCAAATTATTCTTTTTAATAACATCATATAGTTTTTGTTCAATAGTATCAATGTTTTTATTATGAAGCTTATCCAATGCATCTCTTTTCTTATCACCATCATCTTGTCTTTTGTTTGTTTCGTCTGATTGAGCCATTAATGCTGACATTAAATTATCTGCATGTGGATACTTTACTTGGAGAGCTTTAAGAGCATATGATGTTTTTGCATCAAACCCTTTTAGATCTTCTTTGCCGTCTCCATCTTTATCTGCTTCTTTAACTATTGATTCGTTTGCTCTTTTTAATGCCTTTGCTACACTTGGATGACTTGCTAAACCTTTTGCAAGTTTCTCAATGGCCGCATAAGCACCATCATAATTACCATCTCTGTATCTTGGATCATTTAAAATTCCAAATGCCATTTTAATTTGTTTTGGAGAATATTCATTTAATGTATCGTCATGACGCCTGTTATTTGGATTGATAACTTTTAAAGATGCAAGTTTATCATCTTTGTCAATAGTAACCGATTCCGTACGATGCCGTCCAATCTGAAGTTTTTCAAATGCACTTTCCATGTTGTCAATCATCTCCTGATAGCCGTTAAGCATATTTCTAATGTCATTAACCATATCAGAACTGTTGTCTTTACCTTCAATGTCTTGTAGGTTAAGAAGTATTTTTCTTACTCGCTTTAATTCTTTTCTTAAATTATGGATTTGAATACCTTTATAATCATTATAATCTTTACCTGATTTAACATTGTCATGATAAAGGTCACTTGCTTCGTCCTCTTTTGCTATTATTTGATTATATTTCATTTTATTTCCTCTATTACATTCCGTATAATGATGTATCGTTGTCCCAGGTTTTATTAATGTCTCTTAGTTTATCTACTATACTTCCTAACTGACCTGTACCAGCTCTATCACCATTGTTGAAAAATTTACGACTGTTTTCGCCTCTCCATAAAATATCAACATCTAATTCTCTTATAAGTTTTTCTAATTTTACTTTCGCATGTTGCATATTTGCTGCATCTTGGGCTCGATAAAAATCAGCGCCTCTTTCTTCGTCTTCTTCAATTGAGTCTGTAACACTTCCTACTTTTTCCAAGTGCTTCCAGTATTTGTTTACAATACCTCTACGTGCTTCTATCTCGTCTGGCTGAATATGCCCACGAGCATAGTGATCTTTTTGAATTCGTAACATTAATTCGAGTTCTTCTGGAGTACCAAATTCTCTTGCCATTTCCACACCATTTTCAGTGTGGTAATTATTATCTTCGTTTGAAAGGAACTCTGCTTTAGTAAACATTATGATTTCACTCCTTCTTCAGTAGATTCTGCCCATCTGTTAGCAGTAGTATTGTGATGCCCTTTAGGTGGTTGAATTCCATCATCATTATAATTGCGTTTTCTATTTACGTCTTTGGTTGGGGCTTTTTTAATTAACTTAGCATCAGAAGCTTTGTTTTGTGCATCTGCTTTAGCCTTAGGCTGTTCTGCGTTTTTTGCTATTTTAATTAACTTCGCATCAGCAGTTGCTGATCCAGTCCCTGGCACGCCACCGGATATAGTAACGCCTTCTAATACTTTTGACTCTTTATGCTTTTTCTGAGCCGCTTTCATTGCTGACTTAAATAAGTCTTTTGCAACAACTTGAAGATCATCACTTGCATTTTTATCATCAAATTCCATACCTTCTGTTACTTCAACTTCTTTTGTTTCAACAACTTCTTCACCTAATTCTTTTCTAATACCTGGGTATGTTTTTTCTAAGTCAATTAAAAATGCATTTTTTGAAATTGGGTGCATTCCTACCATACGTTCAGGTGCGTTTGCTAGAACATAGTCACGAGCATAATCAGATTCAGCAACTGTTGATTCTTCTGTAGGTTCTATTGAGACTTCTGCTGGAATTTCTTCAATAGGCTCATCATGTGTATGTGTGCTTAGTTCCATTCCTTCTGGTTCAATTTCGGCTTTCATGGCATTATATTCAGTGTAACGACGCACTGCATCCATATCTTTGCTTGAAGAGGCTATTTTATTTTGTACCCATGGTTCTAAATTATCTTGATCTTGAATAACACCGTGCAGTTTAATTGCATCACGTGCCATAAAGTAAAGTTGACTACGGGCCATAAACCCATCATCATCATCACTGTCAAGTACACCTTCTTTAATTGTTTTTTTATTCTCTTGAACTGATTCTTTAGCACCTCGATCATCTACTACGTGACCTATTGTACCAAAGTGTGCATCTTCCAAAGCCTCATAAAGATTTGATAATGCTAATGCTACATCTTTTAAATGCGATGGGTCTCCATCTATTTCCATTACAGCCATCTCTAGTTGGCCGCCTTGTTTAAAAACTTTTTCAAATTTGTTAATCTCATTCATAACACGTTCGAACGTATTATCAATTTTGTTATATGTCGGGTGGTTTGTGTCCATGTCGTTACCTCTGTTTAATGCCACGACTGTTCATACCGCCGCGTCTTCTAATTTGTTCTAATTCTTCGTACGTTTCTGTTATAGTTTTTAGGAACTCTTGTACTAAACCTTTATTAAGATTATATTCAACATTGCTCCAATTACCTTTATCGCACATTTCTGCTAATTCTGTAAACATACTTGATACTTTTGATTCAAGTTGTTTTAACATTAATCTTCCATAACCCTGTATAATTACTTCTGGATTCATAGGGTCTTCTTTATTCTTTGCATAAATGCCTTCGTTAACCCAATTACTACCACTTGCATCATGTGAATCATATTTACAATCACAAGATGGATCTGGACTATCAATTGAACAACCGCAATATTTACATTTACCTGTGGCTTCTTTAATAAAATATGGAGTTTTCCAACTTTCTACTAATGAATAACCTTTTGCTTTTAATTCTTTCCATTTATCTGGGTCTGAAGTTGATACACTATGCCAATTTCCGTTGTCGTCATACTTTCCAAATCTTTTATTGCCACGTTTATCTTCGTCTTTAGCCATTTTGTCAGCAGTTGCTGATCCATGTTTAAAACTTCTGTATTTTTCCCAGCCTTCTTTTGAAAAAGGGTCTACATCTTCTGCCTCTGTAGTTCTTCTTCTATCATCAAAGTTTGAGTTTCCTGGCTTGACATTTTGATTCTGTTGAAAGTCATTGCTGTATATTGATTTCGCCTTAACAATATCTTTCTCATCCCAATATTGTATCGCTTCTAACCAATTCCAATCACCATAAAAATTGTCATTAATAATGTCTGCGTGTTTGTTCCAGAAATAATCATCACCTGTTTCATCCTTATAAGAATCAGAAGTTACGTTATCCATTATTGCTTCTAAATAATCTTCATTGCCATCAAAATACTTATTAACAATCTCTTCTGACTTACGCCAATCATTTTTCCAAGTATCTTGTGCATAAATGTCAGATTCTATGTCCGGAATTTCATTTAATTGTTTTAAATTCATCTTTTAATCACCTTGACTTCTTCAGTATAACCTAAGCTCTTCTTTTTTTTCTTATTACCTAAGTATCCTTTTGGATCTACAGCTTTACGAGCGTCTTTTTCTTTAGTGCCAGGCGTCATTGGGAACGTAACACTGGCAATATTACCTGCCATTGTACTTCCTGCATCTGCATCCTCAGTTATAATGTCTGTAATCTTCATACAAGTATTTATCTAATTCAAGAATTATTGGCTAGTAATTAAGTGTCGCACTCATTAACTTAACAACATTTTCCCACGTTTTTGGTATATTCATAACTAAATGCATACTATCTGGTTTCCAACTGTGTGTTCTATGCGTTTTACGTGTGTCTATATAGTATACGCCGCCCGATTTAACTGGCCAAGTATGCCCATCTGATACCCATTCGTATGCATCATGTCCTACATTTTTTGACACAAATGCACATACTCTAAATGTATTTCTGGTTAGCATTGGTTGGTCTTTGTGTGGTGGGAACCACCCTCCTGCACCACTATTAACAATAATTGTACGTCCTAGTGGTTTCCAATAATCTAATAATGGGTGTAAACTTTTACAGTCTTTGTATAACTGTGTAGGTTCATTAAAATCTAATTCAGTAAGCATTCGTCCAGTTCTTTTTATTGCTTCAGGCATACTTAAACTATCCCAAGGATCATCTCCTGGTAGTCCTACTAAACATAGTCCTTCTCTGTTGTTTACTACACCTTCTCTGCGTAAATACGGAACCCACTTATCGTCGTATGCTTTAATCTCTTTTCTAAACCATCCTAAGTCAATTTCCCATTTTAATGGTTCTACTGTACTCATTGCAGATAATTGTAATTCACATTTAATATCTTCTTCAGTTGGTTCGTACTTTGATGGATCTTCCAACCAGTAATCATAATAGCCTGCTTGGTATTTTTGGTTAGCAGGTTCTACTATTGACTTTAATTCGTTGCCATCTTTATCTACTTTTGAATAGTCCATATTATTCCTTACATTTAACTAATGAAACTTACTCTGAGTTGTGCATTATTAGCTACTTTTAAACTTGCTTTGTTATTAGGATTAATAACACACCAAAGTTGTTTATCAGCAAATTCTTCTTTACATAATAACACTGCCTGTGTTGCTATTCCTATATTCCTATACTTGTCATTTACAAAGTATGCTGTTTCTAAATTTTCTTTTACTTCCACAGCGCCGACAAGAATTCCGTTATTAATCCATATACCCCATGTATTATAGTTTGAAATGAAAGATTCTGCAACCTTTTTTGTGAAAGGCCACTCTATATATGATGATTGAGCGGTCTCTTTTGTTAGTATACTTCTTAATTGGAAAATATGCTTTGGCTGCAATCGCCTCAACTCTACTTTCATTTTACTTATCCATTAATTTAACTATTCTAGGTTTGAATAGTTTTTGATCGCCTTTAGTTGTTTTTAATACTGGCTGATTGTTGTCGTCTGTAGTAAACCCCGTAATTGTTGCTCTACGGTTTTTAAATTTTCCTACTAACACTTCATCGCCTATGTTAATACTTGGAAGTTTTAGTACATCTTTTATTTTCATATCTTTTTTAAAGCACTTTTAATATTAATGATCTCAAAATCTGGCGATAAGTCTCCGGGTTTGTTTGCATCAGATACTACATATTTTAATTTATCAGTATTAATATGATCTAACACAAAATCATGTATACGATATCTATACTGTCCATGTCTCCAATTTTCTTCTACCTTACCAGATTCATGTGCCACTTTAATATCAGCATAAACACCAACAACATATTTGTTATGTGGATCACATACTGCTGTTGGTTTAGCTATTGCTTTTTCCATTTGTACAATATATACTATCATTTATGTTCTGCTAATCCTAAGTTAAATAAAATGTGTGAACTACTCTTTCCTTTAGGCATTAATGGTTTTATTTTTCCATTACCAAACTTAGCCGCTTCTATTTCTGTTTGTCCTGGCTTTACATCAACTGTAGTGTTTACACCTGGTACAATAACGCCTTGTTCATTAATACCAACCTTTTGCAAATCACTTCTAGTAATATTTCCACCATTTTCATGGTTCATCTTTTGAAGTTTATGGAATTGTTCTCTTGTAGGCTTAATTCCCATTCCTTTTAAATCTGAAAGAGTAAATTCATTAAGTTTGGATTCATCAACTCCTTTAAGTTTAGCAATTTGATTATCTGAATATCCAAATTTAGTTTTTAAAATATCTTCTGCTTCGCTGGCTGAAGGACCACCCAATAATGCTTTATTAGGATTTTTGACTGTATCTATTGCTATTCTTTTTTGTTTAGTATCAGAGTTTTTATCTTCGCCAATTTTATAATGTTTATTTGGGAAAGCAAGTCTTAAATCTTTAAGTTCAGCCATAACTTTATCTAGTGTATCAGCTTGAGCATCTGAGTCACCTCTTTTGTATCTAACATCATACGATACATCAAAGAGTTGTTTTATTAATTTTTGTAAGACCTCATTGTGATAAGCATCTGCTTGTTCTTTGGTTTCATTATATGTTGTAGTTGTAGTTGCATGTCCATCATCATCCCATGATGTAGAAACATTTTTAGAACCTAATTTTGAAAGTTTTTTCAAACCCTTCTTAATTCCTCTACCGGCAGCTCTTGCCATTGATTTATGTTTAATATATGCACTAATAATTTTATCATCTATATCATGTAACATCTTCCACTCAGGAAGATGAAGAAATGGTTGAGCATGAGGATTTTTCTGATCTGCTTCCATGTCACCTTCATCAACTTTTGATTTATTTGCAAATTCATTAATTTTCATATTATAGCTCCAGTGCTGTTTTAACTGCTGGTGATGCAATATCTATTGCATATAATCCAGCTAGTGTCATTGAAAGTATCTTTTCTAAACTTAATCCTATTACTGCAATTGATGGTAACATAGGAGATATTAGCATTAATATAATAACTCCTAGTCCTATCCATCTTGGATGACTACGAAAGAATCCAAAGAACTTTTGTAATATTGTTTTTTCTACTTTTTCATTTCCAAGTTTCGCTTCTAAGCCTGCCATGTAATCTTGCATCTCTTTAGTCTTAGCTTCATCAGGCTCTGGCTGTCCTTTAAACTTGTGTACTGCTTTTTGTAAAATTGTTTTACTAAGGCTCTCCGCAGACGCACTAGCTTCAAACAATGGTGCTTGTTTCTTAGCCCATAGTTCTAATTCCAATAATGTGTCTGTTACTTCATTAACTTTCATCACGACTCCTTGTTTTAACTATTTATCGATTTATGTAATTCAATAAACGTTTCTTTCCAGTTTGTTCCTCTTATTTTATCTAATTTTTCTAAAAATTCTACACAACTATACGGATTATTGTCGTAATCTATATTATTGTTCAAATAATTTACTAAATGAGAAATTTTATCTTTGTGTTTTGAAGTACTATAGGTATTTATAATGCCTAGTTTTGCTTGTTTAGGGAGATGCTTTGCATCTAGCATATCAGGGTTAGACAGTATTCTTATGTTAATAGGGTAGTCATTAAAGTGGTCTAATAGTTTTAAAAATGTAAATGCATTAAGCATTTGCCAAGTAATGCTTATTTCTACTTGTGTATTTTGCAGTAATTCATTAATACGTTCTATATTTTCATTTAATTTATACCATTTGCTCGGAAAACGAATATAATCATTTTGTTCACCATAATCGTCAATACTGCATCTAAGAATTAACTTTTTAAAATGCTTCCATTGTTCAATAGCACGTTGATGTACATTTGTAATATTTGTATCGTATTCTAGTACTACATTGTTACTTACGCCTGCATCTATTAATTTTTGCAAAAAATTATAGTGATTCTCAATAAGCATAGGCTCACCACCTACTAGATATACATGTTCTAATTGATCTTTGTATTGATCTAACTGTTCCCAAAAGTGTTCACTTTGCCACCAATCATAATCCGATGCACGGTCTTTCCTTTCTTGTTTGGATACGTCCTGCATTGTGACTTTGGTACCGCTGTCGTAAAAATGATCGGTGTTGTGAACTTTTGCCCAGTCTTTGTACCACATGCTACTGCTTTGAGGTCCACACATTACGCATTTTAAATTGCATAAGTTGCCAAACCTCAAATCCCAATACACAGGCATTTGTGTTGTACTTCCGTCGGGCGAAGTAAGTTTTACTGCTTTATCGTAATCAATTACATCCTTGTACATTCTATTTGTAAATGTACGTCTGCTTTTCCCACCGTTATCTTCTTTGGTCCAGCATGTTTCACATTCAACAGGTTTTTCTCCTGCTAGGAATTGTTTACGAATCTTGCGAGTGAATTCGCTATTATGTATTTCTTCTATTGTATGATCTTTAAAGTTATGTCCTGTGAGACCGCCACTTGTATGGTTGCTCATTAAGCAACATACTCTACTTGTTCCGTTTGTTTTAGTAGCGGCATGTATCCAAGGAATTGAACAAAAATTATTCTTCGTCATCACTATGTATCCATTCTGCTAACTCTGGATCAAAACTATCAAGTGTAAGTGCACCATGTGCATCATAATAATCTACAAAATGCCTTACTGTTTTTTTACGTTTCATATCATTATTAAATGGCTTACGCATTTCATTTATAACATGATCAACACCCTCTAGCCTATTTTTATGCTTTTCAAAAAATGCTAAACTTTCTTTTTTAAATCTATCAGGAATGTTTTCCATTAGTACTTCTGTCTTATTAACAACCGGTCGTATTTGTACTTTTGCATCTGGATAGTTATTCCATAAATATGTAATAAGTTTAGGTATGTGTCTTACACTTAAACTGTTAGCAGTAATGTCCCATACCGCCAATCTAAAGTTTTTGTAATACTGATCCATTACTTGCAGATTTTCTTCCCATACAGTACCTTGTCTAGTCCACTCATTTGCTTTACCCCAACCATCTACACTAAATCTTATGAATACATTTTCAACATTCTTAAACTGCTTTAAATCTTTTTCTCTTAATAACCTTGTACCATTTGTATTAATTACAAAATTTGTTCCAGGAGCAAGTCTGCCTAATCTTTCTACTGTAGTAGGAAAGTTTTTAAGATAAAAAGGCTCGCCACCTGCTAGGTATACGTGCTTTAAGTTTTTATCAACACTTGAAATAATATTATCCCATGCTTGTGGATCATCACTCCAATCGTAATTGCTTCTGTGGTATTTTTCTGCTTCTTTTTCTAATCTTCCATCTTTCCAATTAAAATGCTCTGCCATCGATTTATGATTGTGTAATATTTTATTACTGTTGCCGGCAAAACACATAACACATGCTAAGTTACATACGTTACCTAATCTTAAATCTAATGCATGTATTTTATTATCTTCAAACGGAACACCATTATTAATCATGCCTAATGCTTTTTGTCTAAAACTACGCACTCCTTCTCTTTCTGGATCATAGCATTTAAAACAACCTGCAGGTTCGCCACCATTGGCAATTTCTGCTCTTACTTCATGCATTTCTGGGCTATTCCAAATATCACTAAGTTTGTGTTCTTTAATATGATAAGGAAGTTTATGTTTTAGATTTTTACAACACAATGCTACATATCCATCATTATCAACGAATGTAAAATTGTTTGTATATATACAATATTTTTCTGTCATGAGTTCCATTTGATGTTATTATACAGGATTCACCTGTATATGTCAATATTTATTGAGGTTTCTTTGTTTTGTTAGCAGAATTTTTAGTAAGATCAACAGAAATTGCTTTTTGAGGACCAAGGTCTACTTTAGTAAATGCATCTGATGACTTACTTGAACTTTTACCCAATGGATGTGGTACAACACGACGCCCATAATCTGGATTCGTATATGTAATAAATTTCTTATCTCTAGATGTAGTTGTTGATACTGCATTTGGATCCGTAATGTGTGGTGGAAGCGTGTGTCCTGGAATTGTAATTGTTTTACTTAACCGTCCTAACGTTGGGTGTTGAGCTTTACGTTGATCTGGAGTTAAATCTAGTCTATCAACTGTTGAACGAGAATTTACTTCGCCACCGAGTGATCTATATGTATCATAGGCATCATGCGGTTGTCCAGCCTTGGTTAAATTCTTTGCTATTTCTTTAGTTGTATCAGTTGTTGAACTACCACCTGGTGCCCACTTTTCTAGCGTTTCGTTACCATGTTGCCATTCATGCGCCATAGTGCTAATAAGCTGAGAAGGTGTTCGTTTGACTGTTTTTCCGTTAGCGTCTTGACCATAAATTCCTACGCTTATTTCGTCTCTATACTCATTATATCTACCAGTTGTCTGTGGCTTGTGTTTATTATCCCAATATTTTACTTTTATATCTTTCGCATGTGGGTATGCTTTAAATAATTCTTCGTGGTCGAGATGATCTCCTAGTGTTTTAATTCCATCTCTTGGATCAACTCCTTCTGGTTTTAATTTAGCATTATGATCTGATATTTCTTGCATCCAGTTGCCATCAGTTCCTCTTATATTTTGAGTCATTTTCCATATCATTCTTTCGCTCCATCCTTCCTTTTCCAGTCTTTGTGCTTCAAAAGATGTAACGTCATTCCATACGCCAGACTCTGGACCTACCCAGGTAGCAGTTGAATTCTTTAAAAAATCAGCCTTGGAAATAGTCTTTTTGGCTGTTGTTTTGGCTGCATTTTTAAATGCGTCCTCCCATTCTTTTTTTGTTATTTCGTTGATTTTCATTATACTCTTCTACCAATTTTTTCTATATTGAACAGTTGCTGTTGGATCAAATTTCCCTTTAAGAATATCATCCTTATTTAAGTCTATTTTACCTGATATGTTTTTGCCTATATTAAATTTACCAAACTTTTTAAATTTTTTGTCTAAATCTAATATAGTATCCCAATTACTATCAAATTCACTACCAGAATCAATATCAATACTAGGATTAGTTAAATCTGCTCCTGGTGGTAGTTTTTTAGTTTTTTTGTCAGTATGAATAGGTGCATGTGGCACAGATAGATTTAGATCATTTATATTGATATCTCTACTATGAGGGTTGCCCTTTACTGACCAAGTAGGAGCTTCTGTTGTTATAATTTCATTTATTTTCATTGTTTATTTCTTAAATTATTTTGGCCAGCTTTTCAGAAACTTTAAAGGAACAACGGACTGGCTCACCTTAGCAGCCTTTGTTAATTTCTGTAGTTCATGTTTTTGGATTTCCGAGTATTTGCCTGGCACGCCATTTCTAGCACGAAAGTTATCTAATCGGGACTTATCTGCAAATGCCTTGTGAACATACTTTGGCCAAAGGGAACTCTGACTGGCCTTCGACACAGTCATAGATTTAGTATCAGTTTTTTTATTTGGTTTACTGTTTGTTTTCGTTCCTGACAAATGAGATTTCTGTGTTTTTGATACCGTGTTAACTTTAGCACCCGAAGTTGTACCTTTAATTGCCTTAGAGGATGAATTAGCCGCACTGCCACCTGCTTTAGCCACTTTTTTCAACCCCCATTTTATTAATGGCCCTATTATCTCGTTTAACTCGTCTTTCTCTGTAGTTATTTCATTTATTTTCATTATTGTAACTCCTCTGGTATTCCAATATCTTGTATTACTTTATTATCTTTAAATCCATCAACGGCATATTGTTGTGCTTCCTTTGTCCAGTTCTTTTGCATTACTTTTAATAGTGATTCAAAACTATTTAAATCTTTGCCACTATCAAGACCTAGTTGTTGTGCTATGTCATCTGGTTGTTTCCAAGGACCATCAATTGTTTCGTTTTTATTCTTTTTAGTATACCCTGTGCCTGCTTTATTAGGAACAGGTGTACGTTTAACACGTAATAGTCCTTCTGTTGGACTCCACATTAAACGTCTAGTTTCCATTGCACGACCGTCTTCTAGTTTAGCATCACTTTCATCTCTGTTATGAACTGCGGCTAATGTTGCAATCATAATGTTACGATAAACACCTTTGTATTTTGAATCATCTTCATGTGGTGTATGATAATATGTTTTTAGCCACCCTGGATCGCCTGGCATAAAGTCAACTTGTACAAATCCTGTACGTGGTCTGCCATCTGGATCTTCTTTGCTTTTATCAAAGTTTTGTATTTTTACTTTTGTCATAATAACACTAGTTTTTCTAATATCACTAACAAGTGGATTTTTAGTAAGTGCTTCAATAAACGCTGGAATCTCTTCTGGTGCTATTTTTAACGCTACATCAATATCACCACTAAATTGTTTTTTGCCTACACTACCTAATGTATTATCTTGTAAATTAATACCCAATGATTTTTCTAATTGTACTAATGTTGGTTGAATTTCAGATATATGTACTGTCCCAACTCCTGGCATTGCTCCGCCCTCGTTTAGTGTGAAGTACTTTGTAATTAAATTTTCATTTTCAAATGTACCATATTTTTGTGTCCATTTATATAAATTTGTAGGCCAAAGGTCACTGTCACCACCATATGGCCATTGTCTTTTGCCTGTTTTCGTTTTTGTAGTATTACTTTTTGCTACATCTAGTGCTTTTGCTATTGCAAGAGTATTAGTATTACTTCCTACAGTAGCGGCAGTTCCCACTGATATAGGAAGTTCGCCAGTGTGTGGGAATGCAGTGCCAATTGGATACGTTCCAGTTGCTATCTTTACATCATTCTTTTTAGTATCATCTGGGTGATGATCTATTGGATACGTTACATCCACTGCCGTTGATTTTGTCTTATTATTTTCTTTATCAATTGTTGCCGCTGCCGCAGCGATCGCTAATTGTTTTAATTTATTATCTGATATTTCATTTGAGTTGTTATATGCATCCGTTGCCGCTTTTTCAGCCGCGTTGGTTGCTAATTTTATTAATCCTGCATCTGCTATTTTATTTTGTTTGGCATATTTTGCGGCTGCATCTCGTGCTTGTATAGCTGCCGCTTTCTGCATTGCTACTGCTTGTGCTGTTTTTATTAACTTATCATCAGCGGCTGTGTTTTGTGCATCTGCTTTCGCATCTGCTGCCTTTTGCATTGCTACTGCTTGTGCTGTTTTTATTAACTTATCATCAGCGGCTGTGTTTTGTGCATCTGCTTTCGCATCTGCTGCCTTTTGCATTGCTACTGCTTGTGCTGTTTTTATTAACTTATCATCAGCGGCTGTGTTTTGTGCATCTGCTTTCGCATCTGCTGCCTTTTGCATTGCTACTGCTTGTGCTGTTTTTATTAACTTATCATCAG